>WBZT01002701.1_pt1 | contig 12129 bp, 9 predicted proteins | sample 5204241 | NCBI WGS metagenome assembly WBZT01 (sample SAMN12344358, study PRJNA552823) | activated sludge metagenome | biome: Activated sludge suspended growth; feature: Nitrification reactor; material: Wastewater; isolation source: activated sludge from nitrification reactor of wastewater treatment... | reverse complement strand
GCGCGGCCGGTGAACGACATGAACACGACCCGGATAGCGCTCCGCCCAGCGATCGGCCAGCTCGCCGGTGCCATCCGGCGAGTTATCATCGACGACGATCGCGCCGACATCGACCGGCAGCGCCAACAACTGGGCTAACAGGTCGTCGAGGTTGTCAGCCTCATTATAGGTGGGCACGATCACAAAGGTATCGCTAGGCATGGGCGGCGCTCCGTAGAAAATGGATTGTAACGGCTGGGGGAGAGAGGGTCAAAGCCCGGCATATTCCGCTTTGGCCCACCGCCCTATCGGAGGGACAATTACGCTATGCGCATCGGCATCCTCTCTCGCAATCCCGCGCTCTATAGCACGCGCCGGCTGGCCGACGTCATCTGGAATCGCGGCCACGAGGCCCATATCATTGACACGACCGCCGTGGCCGTCCACCTGGGTGGGGCCGGCGCGTCTCAGGACCACTCGCACGTGCTGATCGCCAATCCGGCCGGCGTGGCCGCCGTCGCCCCGCTACCGTCCCTGCACGCCATTATCCCGCGCATCGGCACATCGGTGACGTTCTACGGGCTGGCCGTTGTCCGCCAGTTCGAGACGGCCGGCGTGCTGACGACCGCGTCATCCGACGCCATTGCCCGCTCGCGCGACAAGCTGCACAGCCTGCAAGTCATGGTCGGAGCGGGTCTGCCCATCCCCCGGACGGCCGTCGTCGCCCGGCCCGAGGCGCTATTTGCCGCCGTAAACGCTGTAGGCGGGTTGCCGGCGGTCGTCAAGCTCATCCGCGGCACACAGGGGCGCGGCGTCTTGCTGGCCGACCACCTGGCAACGGTTGCGACCATGCTGCGCCGGGCTGAGGAGCTCAATCAGCAAGCCATCATTCAGGAGTTCATCGCGGAGACGAACGGCTGCGATCTGCGCGTAATTGTCATCGGCAACCGTTGCGTGGCCGCTATGGAACGGCGCGCGCCGCCGGGCGATTTTCGCGCCAATCTGCACCAGGGCGGCTCGGCCAAAGCGGTACAACTCGACCGGCAGACAGCGGCGCTGGCTGTCGCCGCCGCCCGCGCCCATGGCCTGGCCGTCGCGGGGGTCGATCTGCTGATTTCGCGGCGCGGTCCGCTACTGCTGGAGGTTAACTCCTCACCCGGGTTGGAGGGGATCGAAAAGGCCACCGGCGTGCCGGTGGCCGAGGCGATTGTTGAGTACCTGGAGACAGAGGCACGGCGGGGGCGAGGAGGCCGCAGGCCACAGACGCCAGACAACAGTTAGCGGATTCATCCGCCGTCGCCGGGCTCTGTCGTCCGTCGTCGGCTGAAGAAAGTGCATCGCACTTCAGAAAGCGCAACGCATCGGTCAGGTTAATGAATAACCTTCTCCGCCACCTTCGCGCCCTTCTTCTGGGAAATGTTGTCGGGCGTCAGCTTGCTGGCCCCTCGCTCGCCTGTTTCCAGCCAGTGGCAAGCGGCAAAGTGGCCGCCGCCGTAATCCTTGAAGGGCGGCTCTTCTTGCGAACAGAGGTCGAATGCCAGCGGGCAGCGGGTATGGAAACGGCAACCCGAGGGCGGGTTCAGCGGGCTGGGCACGTCGCCCTCGAGCAAGATGCGCTGGCGCTTCACCGTCGGGTCGGGCACGGGGATGGCCGACATAAGCGCCTGGGTATATGGGTGCAGCGGATCGGCATAGAGCGCATCGCGCGGCGACATCTCGACCATCTTGCCGAGATACATCACACCCACGCGCTCGCTGAAGTGTTCGACCACGCTCAAGTTGTGGGCGATGAACAGGTAAGTCAGGCCGAAATCACGCTGTAGCTCGCGCAAGATGTTCAGCACTTGCGCCTGGATCGATACGTCCAGGGCCGACACCGGTTCATCACAGACGATGAATTTTGGCCGCAAGGCCAGCGCGCGGGCGATGCCGATGCGCTGCCGCTGGCCCCCGGAGAACTCGTGCGGGTAACGGCGCGCATGTTCGGCGCGCATTCCGACGCGGGTCAGCATTTCGACAACGATCTCGTAACGCTCCTGGCCGCTCTTGTCCGTATGAACGCGCAATCCCTCGGCAATGCTCTCACCGATAGGCATGCGCGGGTCGAGCGAGGAATAGGGATCCTGAAAGATGATCTGCATATCGCGGCGCATCTTCTTCAGGTCGTTGCCGTTCAAGTCAAAAACGTTCTTATCGTTGAAAAGCACTTCGCCGGAGGTGGACGGGATAAGCCGTAGGACAGTGCGGCCAACGGTGGTCTTGCCGCAGCCCGACTCGCCCACCAGCCCAAACGTCTCCCCCTCATTGATGAAGAAACTCACATCGTCAACAGCCTTCACCCACGCCTTGACGCGCTGGAGTAACCCGGCGCGCACCGGGAAATACTTGACAAGGTGGTTGACCTCAATCAGCTTCCGGCGCTCCCGCGGCGCGGGCTGGCTTCCGTTCTGGCCCGTCTGCTCGACCATCCGCTTCTCCTGTATGTTGTCGGTCACGTCGCTCCTCCTCACTCGTACAACCAGCAGCGGACAGTGCGGCCGGCGCTGATGGGCTTCAGCTCCGGCTCTTCCTTGTCGCAGATTTCCAGATTATGCTCAATTCGGGCGGTGCAGCGCGGCCAGAACTTGCAGCCGGTGGGCAGATCGACCAGATTGGGCACCGAGCCGGGGATCGTTGTCAGCGGCTTGTCGGCGTGGCCCAGAATGGGCGTGGAGCCGATGAGGGCAACGGTATAAGGATGCTTGGGCGTCTTGAAAAGATCGACAACCGGGGCCTGTTCAACGATTCGGCCGGCGTACATCACGTTGACGTGGTCGCACATCTCGGCCACGACGCCCAGATCGTGTGTGATCAGGATGATGGCTGTGTCCATCTTCGAGCGCAGGTTGCGCATCAAATCCAGAATCTGGGCCTGGATCGTCACGTCCAAGGCTGTCGTTGGCTCGTCGGCAATGAGCAATTCCGGCACACAGGCCAGAGCCATAGCGATCATCACGCGCTGGGCCATACCGCCCGACAACTCGTGCGGGAAAGCCTTGACGCGCGATTGCGGATCGGGCACGCCGACCATCGACAGCAGTTCGATCGCCCGCCGCTCGCCCGCTTCCTTGCCCATATCCTGGTGTATTTGCAACACCTCAGCCAGCTGATCGCCGATGCGAAAGACGGGGTTCAGGCTGCTCTGCGGTTGCTGGAAAATCATCGACACGCGATTGCCGCGGATCTCGACCATGCGCGATTCGGGCAACTCCAGTAAATCCTGATTGTCGAAGATGATCTGCCCGTCCACAATACGGCCCGGCTGGCCGATCAGGCGCATAATCGACAACGAGGTCACGCTCTTGCCACAGCCCGACTCGCCTACCAGTCCGACGACTTCGCCGCGCTTGACCGTGAAATCGATCCCGTCCACGGCATGCACCACCCCGCCTTCGGTGAAGAACTGGGTCCGCAAGCCCTTGATGTTCAGTAACACGTTGTTATCGTGGTCCACGATGTCCACCTACTCCTGCGAAAGCGGATTGGCGCTAGAGCTTCAGGCGCGGGTCGATAGCGTCGCGCAAGCCATCGCCCAGAAAGTTGAAGGCCAAACAGGTGATGAAGATCATCAGGCCGGGATACAGCGCTTTCCACGGCGCGGTCAGCATATCTTTCTGCACGCCCTGGAGCATATTTCCCCACGTGGCGACCGGCGGCTGGATGCCGAAGCCCAGGAAGCTGAGCGCGGATTCCAGAACGATAACGCCGCCCAGGGCCAGCGAGGCGTTGACGATGATGGGCGGTAGCGCATTGGGCATCATGTGGCGGGCGACGATCTGAATATCCGACATGCCCAGGGCGCGAGAAGCCTCGGTGAACTCCTGATTGCGCAAACTCAGCACCATGCCGCGCGCGAGGCGACACGAGCCCGTCCAGCCCAGGAGCGTGAGGATGGCGATGATCACCACCGCCTGGCTCCATTCGGCGGGCAGGAAGGGTATTTTCAGTTCGCGCAGGATAGAAGACAGGGTCAGGAGCAGCGGCAGTGTCGGCAAAATGAGTACAAACTCGGTAATGCGCTGGATCACGCTGTCGATACGGCCGCCAAAATAGCCCGACACCGCGCCCAGGAACATCCCGAAGATTTCCGAAACGAAAACGACGGTAAAGGCGATAAACAGCGACAACCGGCCGGCTACCAGGATGCGGAACAGCACGTCGCGCCCCAACTCGTCTGTGCCCATCGGGTGTTCGAGCGACGGCGAGGAATTAATGTTGCGCAAGTCCTGCGTATCGCGCGCGTAGGGCACTTCCGTGCCCTGCGCCACGTTGAGATAGGTCATGCGGGACATGATCACCGGGCCGACGACCGTCGCCAGGATGATAAGTCCCAGGATGATGAGGCTGGCCGTCGCCAGCCGGTGGCGACGGAGTCGCCGCCAATAGGTCAATACCAGCGGCTCGGGTTTACCGGTAAGGAGCGCTTCCGCTTGCAGGCTTGTCGCGTCGAGTTCGGCTACGGTCATGGGTGTTCTCCTCGGCTCCTGTCACTCAGTCGAAGCGGATGCGCGGGTCGACGATGGTGTACAGGATATCGCCCACGAGGGTGGCGATTACGACTAAAATGGCGGTGATGAAGAGGATGGCCATCACAATCGGCCAGTCGTCGCGGCCGAGCGCATCGATGAACAACCGCCCCATGCCGGGATAGTTGAAGATGGTCTCGGTCAGAATAGCGCCGCTGAAAATGCCGGGGATCTGGAAAACGACGATGGTGATGAGCGGGATGAGCGCGTTGCGCGCCGCGTGCTTGGCGATGACGGCCCGTTCGCGCAACCCCTTGGCCCGCGCCGTGCGGACGTAGTCCTGGCGCAGCACTTCGAGCATGGACGACCGCATGAAACGGCTCCAGCCCGCCAGGTAGAGCAGCGTCAGCACCATTACGGGCAGGAAAAGGTGGATGATCCGATCCGCCAGGGTATAAGGGGTGATTCCCAGTACCGCCTGGATGCTGCCAGGCGTCACGCGCGTGGTAAAGACGTCACCGGATGGGAAATAAGGTAAGCCCCATTCTCGAAATTTCAACGTGAAGAGGATGATCATCAGCAAGCCGAACCAGAAAACAGGCATCGACGTGCCGAAGAAGCTGAAGGTTGTCACGGCGTAGTCGAGCTTGGAATACTGCCTGACGGCCGAGATGATGCCAATCGGGATAGCGATGGCGAGTGACAGAGCAGTCACGGTCGCCATGAGGATTACCGTATTCTTGATGCGGCTGCCGATAACGCTGGTCACCGTTTGACCGCGGGCCAGCGACCAGGATTGGCCCCAATCCCAGCGCAATACTCCCCGGTTGCAGGGCGAAACTGCCTTATCGGAGGCAGTGTTACGGTTCGTGCCGCCGGCATTCAGGCAGGTTGGCGTCTGGTAGTCCTGCCACGTTCCGGTAAAAGGCATCTTCTCCGCCGGGCCAGGGTTCCCAAGCGTGTTGCCGACCTCATCCACCCAATCCTCGCCCAGGAGCCACGTCAGATAGGCGAGGTAGAACGGCTTATTCAAGCCGAGCGTTTGGGCGATACGGGCGATTTGCTCGGGACTCAGGCGACTTTTGGCATCGGCGACCGTGTTGAGGCCCGAAAGCGGCCCGCCGGGCACGGCGTTGAGGAGGCCAAATATGGCGATAGTTGCCAGCAAGACAACCAGGACCATTTGCATCCCGCGTCGGATGAGGTAACTCGTCATAGCGCCTGTCTCCAAGCACCCGGCCGGTCAGGCCAGGTAAACACAAGTTTGCTTCGGCAGCACGCGACGGCCAGGGACGGCCGAAGGTAGCTAATAATAACAAATAGGCGGTAGAGAACCAAGGCGCACTGGAGGAGCCTCCCGCCGCCAAGGGTTATGAACCCGACCGCGAACGCCGGCTACGCGGAAGAAGGGAGCGGCTTGCGGCCGCTCCCTTCAACTAGCTAACGGACCTTACTGCTGCAGGTCGTACTCGTAAATGTTGTACAACTCCGAGTTCTGGGTCGGGTCGACGTTGAAGTTCAGGACCTCGGGCCGGGTCGCGGCAACCTTCAGGCTCAGGAAGATCGGCATAACCGGCAGTTCCTGGGAGAAGATCTGCTGCGCGCGGATGTGGCCCTGTTCGTATTCCGGCGTGCCGGGCAGCGAGCCGAGCGCCTGCTGGCAGGCTGCGTCGTACTCCTCGTTGGCCCAACCAGTCTCGTTCTGGTTGTCGCCACCCCAGCCGCCATACTCCAGGCCAGTCTTCGGGTTGGTTTCGCCCACCGGGCCGGGGACGCGCGAACCCATGTACAGGTCGCACGCCGGCTGGACGCCGGTCAGCCAGGCGAACAGGCCAAGGTCGAAGCGGCGGCCGAAGAGCACGCCGTCCGGGCCGTCAGCGAACCACTCGCCCGAGGGCAGGTAGTAGAGCTGCACGTCGATACCGCAGGCGGCCATGTTCTCCTTGAAGATCTGCGTCAACTGCTGGCGCAGAGCGTTGCCGGCGGTCGTGCCCAGGGTCGGCGCGAAGCGGTTGCCGCTCGGGTCGAGGCGGAAGCCTTCGGCGTCGCGCTGGTCATAGCCGGCCTCATCGAGGAGCGCATTACCGGCGTCGGGGTCATACGTCCACTCGGTGACGCCCTCGGTCGGGTATAGCGGGTGAACCTTCGGCACGTACGTGTGGATGACCTCGGAACGGCCGTAGAGGATATTGTCGACCATGCCCTGGCGGTCGGTACACTGCATCATGGCCTGGCGGACCTTGACGTCCTCGAACCAGTCATAGCGCGTGTCGGCGTAATCGCCATAGGGGTCGACGTTGAAGTCGATGTGCTGGAAGGTCGTGCCGGTCTGGAAGTACGGGACGAGCAAGCCAGACGCCTCAGCCTCGATGAGGAACGGCGCGGTGTCGGCGTTCAGGCCGTCCTGCGTGCCGATGTCGCACTGGCCGGAGAGCAACTGGGCCAGCAGCTGGTTCGTGTCGGGGATGAACTTGAAGGTAACGCTGTCCAGGTAGGGCAGGCCCTCATCCGCGCGATAGTAGAACTCGTTCTTCGTCAGGCGAATGCTGTCGCCAGGGATCCACTCCTCGATCTTGAACGGGCCGTCGCCGACCGGCATGCGGTTCGACTCTTCGGCTTCCATCAACTCGGCGGCGGTGAACCCGCTCCACAGATGCTCCGGCAGCGGCTGCCAGAAGTTCGTGAAGTAAGTGCTGTCGGTGAAGCCGGGCAGACCCGTCCAGCGGAGGGTCAGGTCGCCGGTCGCCTCGTAGGAGGCGGTGCGCTCGACCGCGTACTTGGCCGAGGTCGTGTCGGGGTCGGCCGCCAGGTTGAAGCCGTAGACCGAGTCGCTGGCCTTGACCGGCGTGCCGTCGGACCAGACCGTCGGCTTCATGGTGAAGTCAACGACCATCTGGTTGACCGAGACCGGCGTGCCGTCGAAGGTCACGGTTTCGCCGTCGGAATTAACGATGGCGTCACCGGACGCCAGCGGGCCAACGCTGTCGTCAGCCTTGCGGACGACGTCGCCCTCGCCCACTTCCACCACGTTCAGCACCGCATCGCCATCGGCCAGGCTCGGGATCTTGTCGAGACCGTCAGCCTGATAGTCGTAGGACAGGTTGGTGATGTAGTTGGTGTAGATGGCGTGGCGGATGGCGCTCGCCGTGAGCATGGCTTCGCCGTAGACGTAAAGGGTCGGCGGCTCTTGGGCCATGCAGATGATGAGGTCCTTCGGCTGGGCCGGGGCCTCGGTCGGAGCGGCGGTCACTTCGACCACCTGCTCAACGATGCGGGTCACTTCGACCGACTCGCCCGACTCGGTCACGGTTTCCGTGACGACGCGGGTAACTTCGACGGTCTGGACTTGCGGCTGGCAGGCCACAAGGGCCACGCTGCCGACCAACACAAACAGGGCAACGAGTGCCCAAATCTTCTTCGACATGTAAATATGTCCTCCTCGAAACGGATGTCACATTGCTGACCCAACCCGGTCGTGTTCCAGCAGCACACTATCCGGATTGTCGCCATTCGGCGCTCTTGTCATGTCTGAGGTGATCCTTGCGGCTCATGGCGCGCAAACGGTGCAAATTTCAGGCAGACGCATCACCTCCCGTTCGATGGCTGGCTCCCCGCCGCGAAAAACAAAAACACAGCCGGAGGTCCGCACATGCGGTTCGGCTGTGTCTAGCGACTTGCTCTTTTTCGCGTCGTTAGTCCCGGAGATAGGCTCATCAACATAATAAACGGATAAGAAATGTAAACCGGATTATAGAGAAAGGCTTGAGACCTGTCAACTTAGGGACAAACAAGTGACCGAACAGGGAGCAAGAAGGAACGGGGCGGGGACAAACAAAAAGGCCGCCTCGCGGCGGCCCGGGCAACTGCCCTTAGTGGAGATGGCGGGAATCGAACCCGCGTCCGAAAAATTCGACCTCTAGATCTCTACAAGCTTAGTCAACCTATTTAGATTTTGCCACCGGGCGCCCCGGTCAACTGGGTCAGCCGGCTGCTATCCGATTGCCCCCGAAAGGGCGTCTCTAGCCGCGCGTATCGGCGTCTGCGCGGAGCACGTCGGTCTATGTGTCGCCCGCCCTGGCCCGACTGACGAAAAGACCAAAGCGAACGGGTTCCTTGTTTAGGGGAACATCTGGCTTTCCCTAGACTGCTTTAGGCAGCCATGGGGAGAGCGCTGTAGGCATTCGTGCGGTTGGCACTTATGCGGGTGCTTCCAGTTTTACGAGATGTAAAGCGTGCTCGGCTTGCAATCCAGGGCCAGCCTTCCCCGTCGAGACCTATCATCCCCGAATGTACCGCTAGTATACCACGCGCCGCGGCCGATGTCTATTGGAATGGCGTTAACGCCCCGGGGCGGCGACACGCTCAAGGGCGAACTTTCGGGCTCTTGCTCCGCTGTCCGGCCTGAGTCAATTACCTTCGTCCCCTGCCTCGCCGGTTGTCGCCGTCATGCGCCGCCGGACGTAGTCTTCGACAAGAAGCAGCGCGCCGCCGGCATGCTGAATTGTCTGGAGCAAGCCGGTCATCGAGCTAACCTCTTCCACCTGCTCGGTTACAAACCACTGCAGGAAGTTGGCGCTGGTGTGGTCGCCTTCCGTCTGCGCGATGCTGACGAGATTGGCAATCTGGTGGGTCACACGCCGTTCCTGCTCCAACGCGAAGCCGACGGCATCGGCCGCGCTGGAGAAGTCGTTCCGCAGGTTGGGTATCGCCGGGATGATCGGCATAGCCCCTGCCTCCAGCAGGAAGCGGATGAACTTCATGGCGTGGTCGCGCTCCTCTTCCGATTGGCGATAGAAGAAGCCGGCCAGCTCCGGCAGACCTTCCTGGTCAAAGTAGACGGCGATAGCGATGTACTGGGCCGAAGCGGTGAACTCGCTGACGATCTGTGTGTTCATGGCCTCGACGGTCTTTTCTTTGATAATCATCGTGTTTGCCTCCTCTAGCAACAGCCGGCTGCGACCCAATTCTTGCTCGTACTCAAGCGCGCTTTTTCAGCGGACTCCGCCGCGCCAGCGCTGGCGCAATGCCCGCGCCGCGCCGCGAATCCGGCCGCCGAATGGTCCGTGCGCCGCGGCGACAATCGCTTTATACCGCGCACCGGGCACAACGACCACTCCATCACCGCCCAGCGCCGCCAGCGACGCGGTCACAACGTCGCTGGCGGGCATCCAGAGCGGGGCGGGAATCTGTCCCCGGTCGAAGCCCTGGTAGTCGCCCACGTCGTGGAACTCCGTCGCTGTGAAGCCGGGGCAGAGCGCCTGCACCTTGATGCCCTTGTCCTTCACTTCGGCTGCCAGCGCCTCACTGAAGGCGGTCAGGTAGGCTTTCGTCGCGCCATAGGTCGCCCCACCGGTGGAGGGGAAGAACCCGGCAATCGAGGAGACATTGATGATCGCCCCCCGCCCGCGCGGCTCCATGCCCGCCAGTGCCGCGCGCGACAGGGCCACGCTGGCGATGACGTGAACGTGGATCATGTCCAGCGTCCGCGCCAGCGGCACCTCGGTAAACGTGCCGCGCGTGCCAAAGCCGGCATTGTTGACCAGCAGGACGAGGTCGGGCAAGCCGGTCAGGTAGTCGCCCAGGGCGGCAATGTCGCCGTCGCGCGACAGGTCGGCCGCGCGCGCCTCGGCGCGTATACCGTGAGCGGCGCTCAGTTCGGCGGCCAGCGCCGCCAGCCGCTCCTCGCGTCGGGCCACCAGGGTGAGGTCGAAACCGGCGGCCGCCAGTTGCCGGGCGAACTCCTCGCCAATGCCCGCCGACGCTCCCGTGATCACCGCCCGGCCGCGCGGCAAGGCAATCGCTCCGTCCGCCTTGCGCCGGCGCGCGGCGGCCACGCCCACCGCGCCGGCCAGCGCCGCGCCGCCAACCGCCGCGCCCACCAACCGCCTGTTGTCTTTATCTTCCGCCATACTCTCAATTCCCTGCCCGGATTTCGGCTCGTCTGAGGCAGCCGCGCAATCTGTAAACTCGGCGGCTGATTTTGCTCTCAGCTCTTGCCCACAATCAACTCGTGGATGTGGCTCACGGCGCGGCCGACGTCGCCCGCGGCCACGACTACGCTGATGCCGCACTCCGATGAGCCCTGGGCAATCGCGATCACGTTCACGCGATGCTCGCCGAGAGCGCTGAACACGCGCCCGGCAATGCCGGGTGTGGTCTGGATACCGGCCCCAACGATGGTGACAATCGCGATCTCGTCGCGCTGCCAGACGCGCTCAATGTCGCGTCGCTTCAGTTCCTCGGCAAATTCCGCCTCCAGTCCGGCCACGACGGCCGCGGCCGATGCCTCGGGAACGATGAAGCAGATGGACTGTTCTGACGATGCCTGCGTGATAAGCAAGACGCTGACATCCAGCCTGGCCACCGCGCCGAACGTGCGCGCGGCGATGCCGGGCACGCCGATCATCCCCTTGCCCTCAACCGTGATCATGCTGACGCCCTTGATGGCCGTCACCGCCTTCAGCGCGCCATTTCGCTCCGGCGCTTCATCAACGATGACGGTGCCCGGATGGGTGGGGTTGAACGTGTTCTTGATGCGCAGCGGGATGCCATTCTCCACGCACGGCCGCATCGTCTTGGGGTGCAGCACCTTGGCCCCGTAGTAGGCCAGTTCCGACACCTCGCGGAACGTCAGCGTCGGGATCGACACCGCGTCGGGCACGATCCGGGGGTCAGCCGACATGACCCCGTCCACGTCGGTCCATATCCACACCTCGTCGGCATCGATGGCCTGACCGAGGATGGCCGCGCTGAAATCGGAGCCGCCGCGGCCCAGCGTGGTCGTCACACCGTCGGCCGTCGCGCCGATGAAACCGGTGATGATGGGGATGGCGCCGCGCTCCAGCAGCGGCCCGAGGCGACTCAGGGCGCGCGCCTTCGTTTCGGGCGCCAGCGGGCCGGCGCTCTGAAAGTTGCGATCGGTGACGATGAGTTCGGTCGCGTCGATGGCCTCAGCCTCATAGCCCAGTTCGCGCAAATAGGCCGCCAGGATGCGCACGCTCATTTGCTCGCCCATGCCGCTGATAGCATCAAGCGCGCGGGGCGTCAACTCGCCAAGGACGTGCACCGCGCCGCACAGGCTCGTGAAGCGGTTGATGAAGCGCTCGATTTCGGCCAGAACAACCTGCCGCTCCCCTTCGGGCGAGAGCAGGCCGTCGATGGCCTCATAGTGGATGTCGCGCAACTGGCGCGCTAACCGCCGGAAGGTCTCGCCGTCGCCCTCGAAGGCCGAGTGCGCCCCCTGCAACAGCAGGTCGGTCACCTTGACCGGTTTTGAGCCCATGGCCGAGGCGATGGCGGCCACGTCGCCCCAGATATCGCGCGCTTGCAGGATCAGGTCGGACGTTTCACGCATGGCGTCCGCGCTGCCGACCGATGTCCCGCCAAATTTCATGACTAATGCCATTGTGTGTCCCTGTGAAGAGGGAGGTTATCCGCAGATTGGGCAGATCAGGCAGATTTTGCCGGAAGGACGGCTCTGCCGCGGCGGACGGTTGCCCTCTCGATGAGCTTGCGACCTGTGAGTATAGCGAGGCGAGGGGCGGGGGCCAATGGCGTTGGCGGACATAAAAGGAAACGGCCGATCCCTCGCGATGGATCGGCCGTTTCGTGCTTCTCTGGCGGAATGAACCCCGTTGGACAATAC
>WBZT01002700.1_pt1 | contig 12130 bp, 11 predicted proteins | sample 5204241 | NCBI WGS metagenome assembly WBZT01 (sample SAMN12344358, study PRJNA552823) | activated sludge metagenome | biome: Activated sludge suspended growth; feature: Nitrification reactor; material: Wastewater; isolation source: activated sludge from nitrification reactor of wastewater... | reverse complement strand
GTCGATCCGCACTGGACGTTCTGGGCCGACCCGGGCGACTCGCTCCTCTACGAGTCGTACACCGACTCGCTCGGCCTCACCCACCCGATGGGCGCGCTGATCACCTCGCGCGTGGCGGCGTTCACGGTGTGGAACGACGCCGACATCGTGCACGTGGACTCGCTGCGCCTGCTCACGCCGCAGGGCACCAGCGTCGCGGTCTCCGGCAGCGCCGCGATGTTCAACCGCGGAGCACTCGCACCGTGACGCCCGCCCGTCGCCACGAGTCCGGCTTCGTGCTGGTGGGCGTGATCATGTTCGTGCTCGCGCTCACGATCCTCGGCATGTCGCTGTTCGCGATCTCGAGCTTCGAGAGCCAGTTCCTCGGTCAGAGCCGCGACGAGAACGCCGCGCTCTACGCCGCGCAGGGCGGCCTCGACCTCGCGCGCGAGGTCCTCGCGGTCTCGCCGTACACGCTCGCCTCGTCGCACTCGATCGAGTCGATCGAAGGCGTCACGTACGCGGTCGCCTGGCAGCGCCGGCCCGGCAACACGATCGACTCGACCGGCGTCATCGACTTCAGCAGCGACAGCGTGGTCACGATCCAGGTCACGACGCAGGTGCGCGGCGCCACGCGCGTGGTGCGCGCGAGCTACGAGCCGGCCGTGCTGCAGAACTACTACAAGCGCCTCTTCACGATCACGAACACGATCGACGTGGAGACGACGCACCCCGCGCTGGGCGGCACCGCGCGGACGACGCTCAGCGGGCCGATCTGGCAGCAGAGCACCGCGGACAGCTCGTGGATCGGCCGCGTCGTCTCGTGGACCAACCGCGGCGGCTTCATCCGCCGCGGCACGGTGCCGCCGCCGGACGCGAACGCGTTCCTCACCGCGCGTGCCGCCCTCGTCGAGAGCACGCCGATCGACACCTCGGGCCCGCCCGGCCCCGGCGGCTTCCACACGATCTGGAACTACCCGGGGATGGCGCCGGCGCCCGCCACCACGGCGCACTACTACGGCGACCTGCAGCACACCGACTCGACGTGGGTGCCGCAGCACCTGTTCCCGCGCGAAGTGAACGTGACGCTCAACGGGGGCATCGCCGTCTGGCTGTTCCCGACGGGGCTGTACGCCAACCACATCATCAAGGTCTTCGGCAACGGCACGCTGGTGATCGTCGGCGCCGCGACGCCCCAGAACGGGCAGATCGGGATCCACCTCAACGGCGGCATCTCGACCGACAACAACGTCCGGCTGGTGCTCGTGAGCGACGGGGCGATCTACGTCCGTCAGGACAACGACTACGACACGCCCGGGCCACTGCAGCACCTGTCGGTCTACTCGAGCGCGCTGCGGCTGCTCGGGCCCTCGGGCCCGCACCACGAGACCCAGTCCTGCGCCTACGGCGCGGGCATGGACAGCGCGATCGACGCGCTGATGGACTTGGACGCGCTGCCCCGGCCGTCGGCGGCGGTGGCGAGTTCCTTCACGATCGTTCGGGGAAGTTGGCGGGACCTCACGCCTTGAAGTACAACTCCCAGCCATGAACGTGGGCCTCCGTGCCCGCCCGTGGGCGGGGTTGGACATCGGCGAGTTCAGCGTGAAGCTGCTGGCGCTCCAGCCGGCCGTGAGCGGCGCGCGGCACTTCGTGGCCGAGGTGCCGGTGTCGCGCACCAGCGAGATGGGCCCGCCGCCCGAGGAACTGGCCCGCGCCATCAACGAGTGCTTCACCCAGGCCGGCCTGACGGCGCGCTCGTTCGCCGGCTTCACGATCGGCCTGTCCACGTCCGACGTGATCGTGAAGCAGGTGCCGCTGCCGCTCATGGAGGAGGCCGAGGTCGCCGGGGCGCTGAGATTCGAAGCGCGGAAGCACCTGCCCTTCGACCCGGCCACGTGCGTGATCGACTTCCAGGTGCTCGGCCGGCTGCCGAGCGAGAAGCGCCTCGACGTGCTGCTCGCCGCGGTGCCGCAGGTGCGCATCGACCGCGCGCTCGCGCCGCTCTCGCTGCTGGGCGTGCAGGCCGACATCGTCGACGCCGCGCCGCTCGCGCTCACCAACGCGCTCTCGCGCGGCGCCGAGCGCGACAGCGAGGCGCGCGTGCTGCTCGACTTCGGCCACCAGGGCTCGTGGCTCACGCTCTACCAGCGCGGCGCGCCCTACTTCTCGCGCCGGCTCGACTTCGGCGGCACGCGGGTCACCGCGGCGATCTCGAAGGCGACGAAGGTGCCGTTCGAGGAGGCCGAGGAGTGGAAGATCGAGGCCGGCGCCGACGACCCGAGCATGCGCGTCGATCCGGAATCGAACGAGGTCCTCGCGATGTACGAGTCGCTGCACGAGCTGGTCGACGAGCTGCGCCGCTCGTTCGCGTTCTACCGTACGCTCGCGCCGCTGCCCGATCCGTTCTCGCTGTGGATCTCCGGCAGCACCGCGCGCCTGCCCGGCCTCGCGGGCCAGATCTCGCAGATGCTCGACGTGCCCACGTTCGTCTTCGATCCGCTCGACACGCTCGGCGCCGACCGCGCCGCGGGCGGTCCCGCCGGCGGCCCGCAGTTCGCTCTCGCGTACGGCCTCGCGCTGAGGATGGCATGAACACCGTCTTCAACATCAACTTCCGCCGCGAGGCCTTCCAGCGCCAGCGTGCCCGCACGCGCCAGCGCGCGGTGAACCTCGGACTGTGGGTCGCGTACTTCGGCTCGCTCGGCGTGCTGCTCGGGCTGTACGCGCTCAACCTGCAGTCGCTGCAGGGGCGCATCGCCCTCGTGCAGCGGCAGACGGAGCATTTCCGCCACCGCGACTCGAGCGGCGACTGGCGCCCCGACCGTGCCGACGCGGCCGAGGTCGAGCGCCACGTGCGCAGCCCGCGGCTGTGGCGCGACCGGCTCGCGCGACTCTCGACGCTCCTGCCCGCCAACGCGCGGCTCTCGAGCCTGCAGTTCAATCCCGAGAACGCGGGCGGCGCCAGCGACCTCAAGCTCGTCATCGCCGGCGAGATGCGCAGCAGCGCCGGCGGCGACCGCATCCAGCAGGTGATGAGCCTCGTCAACACGCTGTCGCGCGATTCCACGTTCGCCGCCGGCTTCAAGAACATCCGCCTCGTGACCACGCGCGCCGCCTCCGGCAGCGACGGGGCCGCGTTCGTGATCGAGTGCCGCTGATGGACGTCCTGACCGCCAACCAGATGCGCCGTCAGTGGCCGATGGCCGCCGCGCTCGGCCTGCTCGTGGTGTTCCTGCTCGTCCACACGTTCGTCTTCCAACCGCTGGCGGAGCGCTACCGCCGCGCCATGGCACAGGCGAGCGCGCTCGGCATCGTGCTCGATCCCTCGCGTCCGGCGCAGCAGAGCGTGATTCCGGTGCGCGTGTTCGGCGTGCTGATGGCGAACTCGCTCGCGCCCGAGGAGGCCAACGCGCGCCTGCAGTCCGGCACGCTCGGTCCCGAGATGGTGCAGGCGCTCACGGCGGCGTGCGCGCACTACGGGCTCGAGGTCGTGGTCGCCGAACCCGGCGTCGTGTCGCAGGCGAGCGGCTCGGTCGAGGTGCGTGCGCACCTCAAGATGCGCGGCAGCTTCCCGGCGTTCGTCTCGTGGATGGACGAACTCGCGCGCGGCGACCGCCTGTGGGTGGTCGAGCGCTTCGTGATCCTGCCCGCCGAGGGCGGGCGCAAGGACATCGAGGTGTGGATGGGCAGCTGCCTGCTCAAGCGCAACGGGGGCCGGTCGTGAACCGCGACCTGCGAGGCCTGCTCGCGCCGCTGGTGGCGATCGTCGTGTTCGGGGTCGTGTTCGTGCAAACGTACGGCGCGCTGCGCTCGAGCGGTGCCTGGGGCGCCTCCACGCACCGCCGCGCGGCGATCGTGGTGCCGGACGATCCGTTCGGTGGCGTGAACGCACTGCTGCTGCGCGCGCAGCCGGCGCTGGACGCCGGGATGCTGCGCGATCCGTTCGCGACCGGCGCAGCCCCCGCGCCCGTCGCGCAGGTGACCGGCCCGGTGAAGCCGCGCCCCGTGCCGCCGCCGCCCGCGCCCGAGCGGCCGGTGCTGACCGCGATCGTGTTCGACTCGGACCCGCGCGCGCTCGTGCGCTGGAAGGGCCGCGAGTGGACCGTGCGCAAGGGCGGCCTCTTCGACGAGTTTCAGGTCCTCGACATCACCCGCGAGCAGGTGAGCCTGTCGCGTGGAAGCGAAACGCTGGTCCTTCAACGCAAGCCGCAAGGAGACTGACGCGTGAACTGGAAGCGAATCCTGCTCGTGGCGTGCGCGGTGGCGATGGCGATCCTCGGCCCGGTGCCGAAGGCCGATTCGCTCGCGCCCGGCCGCACGGTGACGCTCGACGCCGACGACGCGAACCTGCCCGCCGTGCTCAAGATCCTCGCGGAGAAGGGCGACCTCAACATCATCACCGGCCCCGGCGTCGCGGCCGGCAAGATCACGATCCACATGAAGGACGTGCCGATCGACCAGGCCGTGAACCTCGTCGTGCGCGCCGCGGGCCTCTCCTACGAGCGCATCGGCAACTCGATCCTCGTCGCCGACGCGCACACGCTGAAGGAAGAGACGGGCCTGTCGGCGTACGTGGTCAACCTGCGCTTCGCCGACGCGACCGACGTGAAGCAGGCGCTGCGCGGGCTGACGGACCAGATCGAGGTCGATCGCGGCGGCAACCGGCTCATCATCGTCACCAGCCCGCGCGTCATCTCCGAGATCGAGGAGATCGTCGCGGAGATGGACCGTCCCGCGCGGCAGGTGATGCTCGAGGCGCGCATCATCGAGGTGACCACGAACGACGCGAAGAAGCTCGGCGTCGACTGGGACCTGCTCAACCGCCAGGGCATGGTGTTCGTCGAGGGCACGTACTCCGATGTCGGCGCGACGTTCACGGACCCGACCAAGGTCACCGGCCTGCAGATGGTGCCGAACATCCCGGGGACCGAGGACGTCTTCAAGCTCCGCAACTTCAGCCGCCTGCCGCTGAGCTTCCCCGCGTTCCTCGACCTGCTGATCCAGAACGGCAGCGCGCGCGTGCTGGCGAGCCCGAAGCTCGCGACGCTGAACGGCAAGGAAGCGACGATGCTCGTCGGCCAGCGCATCCCGTTCGTGGTGAGCCAGACGATCTTCGCCGGCAGCGCCGCGGCGCCGACGACCACGATCCAGAAGGAAGAGGTCGGCATCAAGCTCGCGATCACGCCGCTCATCAACGCCGACGGCTGGATCACGACGACGATCCGGCCCGAGGTCAGCTCGGTCAGCGGCTACAACGGCCAGAACAAGGACCTGCCCGTGATCTCGACGCGCCAGGCGTCGACGACGGTGCGCATGCGCGACAGCACGTCCGTGATCATCGGCGGCCTGCTCAACACCGAGCAGACGACGAGCGAAACGCGCGTGCCGCTGCTCGGCAGCATCCCGGGCCTCGGCGTGCTCTTCCGCCACACGGTGACGTCGGCGCGCAAGACCGACCTCGTGATCGAGGTCACGCCGCACATCCTGCCCGAGCAGCACTGACCGTGCGGCGGTGGCGCGTGCGCGGCGTTCAGAAGCCCGGGACGCCGCGCACGTGCATCACGCCGGCAATCCAGCCGATCCACTGCCCCACCGCGACGGTGAGCACCACGGTGACCAGCCCGAGTCCGGCGGTCGAGAGCGCGGGGGTGGCCTGCCGATACCGGTACAGCCGCCAGATGAGCGCGGGCACGAGGACGCCCTTTACCGCGACGAACGCGATCCAGTGCTGTTGCGCGAGCACGGCGAGGAGCGGATTGCCCTCGCGGTTGCCGAAACCGTGGATGCCCACGGCGGTCCCGAACAGGTCGCAGCTGTTGGCGAGGATGGCGAGGAAGAACAGGATGCGCATGACGCGGTTCCGGAGGGTTGGGACGTCGCGACCGCCTCGCCCGATTCTGGCAGACGGCCCGCGACACGGCCATGGTTTCGTCACGATGGGGAGCACCGCTTGAGCTTCGAGACGTACCTCGACGTCTGCGTCACCGTTCTCGGCCTGATCATGGGCAGCGCCGTCACCGCGATCGCGTGGCGGGTGCCGCGCGGCGAGTCGTGGACGCACGGCCGCTCGCGCTGTCCTTCCTGCCAGCACGTTCTCGGCGCGCTCGACCTGGTGCCGGTGTTCTCGTGGGCCGTGAACCGCGGCCGCTGCCGCCACTGCCGCACACGCGTGCCTTTCCGTTATCCGCTCACCGAGCTGATGTGCGGCGCGTGGGCGCTGCTCGCGTGGCGCCACGTCGGCCTCGCCCCCGCCTATCCGCTGGTCGCGATCTGGGGCTTCCTGATGGTCGCGCTGCTGTGGATCGACCTCGACGTCCAGTTGCTGCCCGACGTGCTCACGCTGCCGGGCACGCTCGTGGCGATCGCCGCCGCGTTCCTGCAGCACACGCTGCGGGACGCGCTGATCGGCATGGTCGTCGGCGCCGGCCTGCTGTGGCTCGTCGCCGAGCTCTACCTGCGCGTGCGCAAGGTCGAGGGCATGGGCTTCGGCGACGTGAAGCTCGCGGCGATGTTCGGCGCGCTGCTCGGCGGCCCCCTCGCGCTGCTCACGATCCTGCTCGCGTCGTTCGCCGGCAGCATCGCCGGCGTCGCGATGATGTCGCGCGGCCGGGGCGGCATGCAGACGGCGCTGCCCTTCGGCGTCTTCCTCGCGCCGGCGGCGATGGTCGCGTACCTCTGGGGCTCGGGCTGGGTCGCGGCGTACCTGTCGCTGCTCCGCCGCTGACGCCCGCGACGAGGCCGCGCCCGCGCCCGGCGCCGCGCCCGTGCGAGCCGCCGCGCTGGTCGCCGCCGCTCCGGCGCCCGCCGCCCTCGCCCGCACGGACCGTTGACCGTCCCCCGAGCGCGACGGCATCCTGCGCGCTCACACTCGAGGGGGCTCCATGATCCGATCCCGCATCACCGGCCTCGGCTTCCACGTGCCGGAACGCGTCGTCACCAATCACGACCTCTCGCAGCTCATGGACACGAGCGACGAGTGGATCGTCGAGCGCACCGGCATCCGCGAGCGCCATTTCGCCGGCCCCGACACGGGCTCGAGCGACCTCGGCATCGAGGCGGCTCGGCGCGCGCTCGCCGACGCGGGACGCACGGCGGCCGACGTCGACTTCGTGATCTTCGCCACCACGACGCCCGACTGGACGTTTCCCGGCAACGGCGTGCTGGTGCAGCAGGCGCTCGGCCTGGACACGGTGGGCGCGCTCGACGTACGCAACGCCTGCAGCGGGTTCCTGTACTCGCTCTCGGTGGCCGACGCGTTCGTGCGCATGGGCCGCTACCGCTGCGTGCTCGTGATCGGCGCCGAGGTGCAGAGTACGGGGCTCGACCTCACGACGCGCGGCCGCGACATGGCGGTGCTCTTCGGCGACGGCGCCGGTGCGGCGGTGGTCGAACCCTGCGAGGACGGCCGCGGCGTGCTCGCATGGGCCCTGCACAGCGAGGGGCAGTTCGCGCGCGAGCTCTGGGGCGAGGCGCCGTCGAGCCGCGTGCCGGACCGCATCACGCCCGAGATGATGGCCGAGGGCCGCCATTACCCGCGCATGAACGGCCGGCAGGTGTTCAAGAACGCCACGACGCGCTTTCCCGAGGTGATCCACGAAGTGCTCCGCGACGCCGGCCACACGCTCGACGACGTCGCGCTCGTCGTGCCGCACCAGGCCAACCGCCGCATCGGCGACGCGGTCGCCGAACGGCTCGGCCTGCCTTCCGAGAAGGTCTTCCAGAACATCGACCGCTACGGCAACACCACCGCCGCCAGCATCCCGATCGCGCTCACCGAGGCGCGGGCGGCGGGGCGCGTGAAGCCGGGCGACCTGATCGTGCTCGCGGCGTTCGGTGCCGGGTTCGCCTGGGCCGGTTGCGCCATCCGCTGGTAGTCGAGGAGTCCACCATGCCCCTGACCCACCGCTCCGTTCCGCTGCTGCGCACGCTCACGCTCGCGTTCCTCCTCCTCGCCGGCGCCGCGGCGTCCGCTTTCGCGTCCACGCAGTTCCTGCGCCGGCCCGACGTGCACGGCGACCGGATCGTGTTCACGAGCGAGGGCGATCTCTGGCTCGGCTCGATCTCGGCCGGCACCGCCACGCGGCTCACCACCGATCCCGGCACCGAAGGCCCGGCGTACTTCTCGCCCGACGGCAAGCGCATCGCCTTCAGCGCGCAGTACGACGGCAACCTCGACGTGTACGTGATGGACGCCGGCGGCAGCGTGCCGAAGCGCCTCACGTGGGATCCGACCGGCGCCACGGCGCTCGGCTGGAGCGCCGACGGCCGCGAGGTGCTTTTCCGCTCGCGCCGCTTCAACGGCGTCGTGCGCCGCGCGCGCTTCTGGGCGGTGCCCGCGACCGGCGGCGCGCCGCGGCTGCTGCCGATCCCGTACGGCGAGTTCGCGAAGGCCAACGCCGACGGCCGCCGCATCGCCTACGTGCCGGTGAGCGCCGAGTGGATGGCGTGGAAGCGGTACAAGGGCGGCCAGGCGGACGACGTGTGGCTCGCCGACACGGTCGCGCACACGTTCCAGCGGCTGACGAACGATCCGGGCATCGACACCGAGCCGCAGTGGGTCGGCAACGCGATCGTGTTCGTCTCCGAGCGCGACGGCCGCATGAACCTCTGGCGCCTCGACCCGGCGAGCCGCGCGGCGACCGCCATCACGCGCTACACCGACTACGCCGTGCGTTACCCCGGCACCGACGGCCAGCGCGTCGTGTTCGAGCACGGCGACGGACTCGCGATGTGGGACGCGGCGAGCGGCGCGGTCACCGAGCTGAAGTTCGACCTGCACTCGGACCGCATCCACGCGCGGGCGAAGCAGGAGTCCGCGCTCAAACACCTCTTCGGCGTCACGCTCGGGCCCACGGGCAAGCGCGTGCTCGTTTCGGCGCGCGGCCAGGTCCTGAGCGCGCCGGTCGAGAACGGTGAGGTGCGCACGCTGGCCGCGCCCGCCGGCGCGCGCGCGCAGTACCCGGCGTGGTCGCCGGACGGCAAGCGCTTCGCGTTCGTCTGCGACGCCACCGGCGAGGAGCAGATCTGGATCGGCGGCACGAACGGCGGCGAGGCGAAGGCGCTGACGAAGGACCACGTCGGCCCGCTGGGTCCGATCCGGTGGTCGCCCGACGGCAAGTGGCTCGTCACCAGCGACCGCGAGATGCGCATCCTGCTCGCCGACGCCGCCACGGGCGCGTGGACGACCGTCGACCAGTTCGACCGCGGCGGCTCGTACGACCTCGTGCTCGACCACATCCGCTTCAGCCCCGACGGCAAGTGGCTCGCGTACGCGCGGCAGGAGCCCAACTGGAACTGGGCGATCTGGCTGTACGACATCGCGGCGAAGAAGGGCACGCGCGTCACGTCGACGGAGATGGACTGCGATTCGCCGTCGTTCGACCCGGAAGGCAAGTACCTCGTCTGGCTGGCCGACCGCGCCTTCGATCCGTTCGCGATCAACGCCACGCGCGGCTGGGCGCTCGACAAGTACACGAAGGTCTCGCTCGCGGTGCTCGCGGCCGACGGCCGCTCGCCGTTCCTGCCGACGAGCGACGAGGAAGGCGCCGGCGACGCCGCGAAGCCCGACGCCGCGGCGAAGCCCGGCAAGGACAAGGGCGCCGCGGCGGACGCGCCGAAGGAGAAGCCGCTCGCGCCGACGCGGATCGACCTCGCCGGGCTCGCGGAGCGCATCGTCGACGTGCCCGCGCCGGCCGATCACTACGTGCGCGTCGAAGCCGCGGGCGGCCGGCTGCTGCTGCTCGTGCAGGGCGACGCGGGCGACGGCCCGGCCGTGGACGCGCGCGAGATCCGTGCGTTCGACATGAAGAAGAAGAGCGTGGACACGGTCGTCAAGAAGGCGACCTCGTTCGAGCTCTCGGCGGACGGCAAGAAGCTGCTCGTGCGCGCCGGCAAGGCGTTCCACGTGATCGACGCCGACGCCTCGTCGCTGGGCGAGAAGGGCAAGCTCGACACCGACGGCTGGACGGTGACGGTCGACGTCGCCGCGGAGTGGACGCAGATCCTGCACGAGACGTGGCGCATCGGGCGCGACTTCTTCTACGACCCGAAGCTGCACGGCGTCGACTGGAACGCCGTGCGCACGAAGTACGAGGCGATGATCCCCGCGATCGCCGACCGCAGCGACCTCTCGTTCGTGCAGGCGGAGATGGTCGCCGAGCTCGACTGCGGCCACGCGTACATCCGCGGTGGCGACAACCCCGAGGTGAAGCCGCTGCCCATGGGCTGGCTCGGCGCCGACTACGAGTTCGTGCCGGGCGCGGTGCCCGCGTACCGCGTGACGCGCGTGCTCGCCGGCGACGGCTTCGACCTCGAACTCGCCTCGCCGCTGCTGGCGCCGGGCGTGAACGTGAGGCCCGGCGAGTATCTCCTCGCGATCGACGGCCAGCCGGTGCGCGCCGACGCCGAGCTGCAGTCGCTGCTCGTCGGCAAGGCCGATCGCGTCGTGCGGCTGACCGTGAACACCACGCCGACGCTCGCGGGCGCGCGCGACGTGCGCGTGAAGCCGCTCGCCGGCGAGCGCCAGCTGCGCTTCGAGGATTGGGTGATGCGCACGACCGAGTACGTGCGGCGCAACGGCGGCGAGAACTTCGGCTACGTGCACATCCCGAACATGGGCACGGGCGGCCTCACCGAGTGGGCGAAGCACTACTACCCGCAGCTGCAGAAGGACGCGATCGTGTACGACGTGCGCTGGAACGGCGGCGGCTTCATCGACGCACTGCTGCTGCTGCAGGCGGGCAACAAGCCGTACACGTGGTTCAAGCCACGCTTCGGCGCGTCGTGGACGCGGCAGGACTGGGCGTTCGCGGGACACGCGGCGGCGCTGTGCAACGAGAACAGCTTCAGCGACGCCGAGGAGTTCAGCGACGCGTTCCAGCGTCTGAAGCTGGGGCCCGTGTTCGGCGTGCCCACGGGCGGCGCCGAGGTCGGCAGCGGTGAGGGCTACCCGATGATCGACGGCGGCCTCGTCTACGTGCCGAACTACGGCGAGTGGGTGGACGGCCAGTGGGTGATCGAAGGCCCCGGCGTGCAGCCCGACGTGCTCGTCGAGGACGACCCGGCCGCGCTGCTCGCGGGCCGCGACCCGCAGCTCGACCGCGCGATTCAGTACCTGAAGGACAAGCTCGCGAAGGAACCGGTGGTGCGCCCCGTGCCGCCGCCCTATCCGAACAAGGCGCTGAAGTAGGCGCCGCGCATCAACGCGAACGGGCGGGCGTCCTCGCGGACGCCCGCCCGTCGTCGTTCGCGTGACGCCGCGACGCGCGGCCACCGGCCCGCCTCATTGACACGCGCGCGGCGCGCCGACGAGACTGCGCCCTCGCTCCGCGTCCGGCCCCGCGCCGCGGCGCCGACACCGATCCCGACGTCCCGAGGCCATGCCCATGCTGCTCAACGTCCCGACCGCTCCCGGCGAGTTCCTCGACAAGCTCACGATCCTCGAGATCAAGTCCGAGCGCATCGACGACCGCGCCAAGCTCGCCAACGTGAACCGGGAGCTGGACGTGCTGCGCGAGACGTGGGCCGCTTCGCCGTTCGCCGCGCGCGACGTGGGCGCTCTGGTCGCGCGGCTCAAGGAGCTGAACGAGGCGCTGTGGGACATCGAGGACCGCATTCGTGAGAAGGAAGCCGCGAAGGCGTTCGATGCCGAGTTCGTGCAGCTGGCGCGGAGCGTCTACCAGACGAACGACCAGCGCGCCGCGGTCAAGCGCCAGCTCAACGTGGCGCTCGACTCGGAGCTGATCGAGGAGAAGTCCTACAAGTCCTACTGATCGCGCCGCCGCCCGGCGTCGCGCCGGAAAGAAGCTCCCGCCATGATCCCCGCCCGCGGCTGGGCCGCCCACTCGCCCACCTCGCCGCTTGTCCCGTTCTCGTTCGAACGCCGCGACCCCGGCCCGCACGACGTGCAGATCCACATCCGCTGGTGTGGCATCTGCCACTCCGACCTCCACCAGGCGCGCGACGACTGGGAAGGCTCGCTCTACCCGATGGTCCCGGGCCACGAAATCGTCGGCGACGTCGTCGCGATCGGCGCGAGCGTCACGCGGCTGAGGCCCGGCGACCTCGCGGCCGTCGGCTGCATGGTCGATTCGTGCCGCACGTGCCGGCCGTGCCGCGCGGGCCTCGAGCAGTATTGCGACGAGGGCGCCAC
>WBZT01002699.1_pt1 | contig 12130 bp, 16 predicted proteins | sample 5204241 | NCBI WGS metagenome assembly WBZT01 (sample SAMN12344358, study PRJNA552823) | activated sludge metagenome | biome: Activated sludge suspended growth; feature: Nitrification reactor; material: Wastewater; isolation source: activated sludge from nitrification reactor of wastewater... | reverse complement strand
GGAAGCCGACAAGCGTTACATCGGCAACAGCGTGCAGGTGTTCTTCAAGGACGGCACCCTCACCGAGAAGGTGAGCATCGACGCCCCCATCGGCCACCGCCAGCGCCGGGCCGAGGGCATCCCCATCCTGGTAAAGAAGTTCGAGGCCGCCATCGCCGCGAAACTCTCGCCCAAGAAGTGCGCCGCGCTGAATGTCCTGTGCAGCGATCAGGCCAGGCTGGAAGCCACGCCGGTGAGCGAGTTCATGGAATTGTTCGCTGTCTGATCGGACTCTCCCCAACGAAGAACGGCGCCGATCGGCGCCGTTCTTCGTTGGGCGTGGCGGGATGGAATGTCTCGATCAACCCTTCAACGGCCGGTTCAATCGCGCATCATCATTTTCATCATCATCTGCATCATGTCCATGCGCTTTTCCAGGGCATCCAGGCGCGTATCGGTGGCGTCATCGCGCCGGTCACAATTACCGCCCCGGCCCATCTTGCAGTCCTTCTTGCCGCCGGCCCCCATCATCATGCCCATGCCGGGTCCCTGACCCATCTTGCAATCGGGATTGCCGGCCTGGCCCATCATCATGCCCGGTCCCTTGGCCATGCCGCCGGGGCCCATCATCATGCCCATGCCCGGGCCGGGCGAGCCCATTTTCATCATCGCCTCCATGTCCCTGGCCTGGGCTTCGAGCAATTCCTGGCGCCTGGCCTGATCCTGGGTCTTCATGATCTCCTGCATGCGGGCGCGCATGGCCTGCATCAGCGCCATGCGCTCCGCCTGACTGGGGGTTGCGGTGGACTGTTCGGCGGCGGGCGTGTCCTGGGCCGGCGCGGCGGGAGCGGCCTGGGCCAGCACGACGGCGGGAGAGGTGAGGGCGGCCAGCAACATGGCTGTGCGCAGGGGGAGGTTGAATACGTTCATGGCAAGTCTCCTGAATGTTGGATGCGGGGCGCATCCGGATTGGGCGTTGATTCGCGACGGCCCCGGGTGAATCCGGGACCCGATCCGAATCGTGCCGGGTTCTCTATGACTTCATCCTGGTGGCCGGGTTGCCGGTTGGCGTCGGCGCGGGGCGCGGCGCCGGATGCAGCCAGGGGGTGTTGTTCGGGTCCCCGAGGGCTTCGAGCCAGCGGCGCGTGGTCTCCGGATCGGCGGCCTTGGCGAACAGGGCCTGGGCCTTGGGGTCATTGGGCGCGTTCAACCATTTGGCCCAGGTGGTCGGGTTGAGGGCGGCGCCCGCGACTTCCCAGGTCTTGCCGTCCAGGGGCAGCATGATCCAGCGCATCAGGCGGCCGGGGTCGAACACGATGCCGTTCACGGCGCTATAGAACTCGGGGTCCGCCGCCGCCCGGGCCCACCCGGCGTAAAGGTCGGGATTGGTCCATTCCAGGTAATTCCGGGGCGTGCCCGGGTCCAGCAGGCTGTCCAGGCTGGCCACGAGATATTGGGGATCCAGGCTGCGCCGGGCGAATTCCTGGTGGACGCCGGGATCGCTGAAGACCTCCAGCCATTGCAGGAAGTTGCGCGGCGCCTTGAAGGCCCAGCCGTTGGTGGTGAAGTTGCCGCAGCGGTCGGCCCAGCGTGTGACCGTGGCGGAGGGCGGGGCGGCCTGTTCCGTAACCGGGGCGGGGGATTCGTCTGCCCGGGCGCCAGCGGCCATGAGCGGGACACACATCAGTGCCAGGAGTGTCGTTCTGGGTTTCACGATGGACCTCGTGCGGAATGTCGAACAGAAGAGACGCGATCGGCGTCCGTAAGTTTCATCCATCCGATTCCGCATGGCGGCTGTTCAGGTCCTTGCCCAGGCCAGCCAGAGGGGCAGGGTGACCATGGAAAGCAGGGTGGTGACGGCGACCTGGGTCGCGGTGATGCGTCCATCGCCGCCCATGCGCACGGCCAGGACGTAGGCGACGGTGGATACGGGCAGCGCCGCGAACAGGAGGACGATCTCGAAGTGAAGGCCGGAAAGCCCGAACAGGCCGCCGAGCCACCAGGCCATGCCGGGCAACACCAGCAGCTTGACCGTGACGCCATACCAGAGGTGGCCCCGGGCATGGGACAGGCTGTCCAGGCGCAGGCCGGCGCCCACCGCCACCAGGCCGATGGGCAGGGATGCCTGGGCCAGCAAGCCGATGGTCTGGTTGAGAATATCCGACAATGACCAGCCCAGCAGGGCGAAGGCAACGCCGCCGGCCGTGGCCATGATGAGGGGATTGCCGAGGATCTCGCGCAACCAGTCCGCGTCGCCATGGCGCGCGAGCACGGCCACCGAGGCCACGTTGGCCAGGGGCACGATGAATCCCATCAGCAGGCCCAGGGCGGCGATGCCCGCCTGGCCGTGCAAGGCGCCGGCCACGGCCAGGCCCACGTAGCTGTTGAAGCGGAAGGAGCACTGGAAGGCCGAGGCAAATACCCTGGGCGGATCCCGGAACAGGTGTTTGCTGAGATAGCCCAGGCCCATGCCGATCAGGGTGGCCAGCAGGCCGGTGAACAGCATGGGCAGGGCGGCACCGAAATCGATCCGGGCGTGGGACAGGGAATGGAACAGCAGGGCCGGGAAGAACACGAAATAGATCAGCCGCTCCAACCCGCGCCAGCCTTCCTCGGTGACCCCGGAAACCCGCTTGAGCAGGCTGCCAAGCAGGATCAGGGCGAAGATGGGCAGGATGATGAGGGTGATGCTCAAGGGAGCCGGCGGCGACCGACCACGGGATCGGCGCCGAGTTTGGAGCCGGGGTCAGGCGGCGGGTTTCGCGGCGTCGCCATAAACCTGGGCAAGCAGCTTGCGCAGGGCGTCGTGGCGGTCGTGCAGATCCTTCGCCAGCTGGCTGGCGATGACGAACTGGAAACGGCAGCCGATATCCGAATCCGGTTGATAGAGCAGCAGATAGGCCGAGAACGGCATGCTGGCCACGGTCACCGGTCCGTCCGCCTGGCAGGTGGCCACGGCGGGCTTGCCCTCGGAAAGGGAGGGGATGCCGAAGAATTCGCCGGGCTCGATGGTCTTGAGCGTGTAGTAGCGGCCGCCGGTGCCGTAGTGGCCCACCTTGATCCTGCCGTCCAGCAGCAGGAACAGGTCCTTGTTGAGCTTGTCCTGGTAGATGAAGACGTGATGGTTGGGATATTCCTCCACGCGCATGGCGGCGCCCACATGGTCCACATCCGAATCGGACAGGTACTGGAAGCTGGGGAGAGAGCGGAGAAAGTTGCGCAGCAGCATCAGCGGCCCCCGAACATTTTCTTGATGAACTCGACCACGCCGTGGGGCTGCTGCCCCAATTCGGACCAGGGGATGGAGAGGTCGCCCATGATCAGCATCTGTCCGTGAGGGTCGATCACCGGGTTGTTGGCCGTCGCGTGCAGTCGCCGCATCATCATCTGGATGAAGGCATGGGTCAGCCGGCACACGGCGATGGAATCCTCGGCCATGAGCGCCTCGAAATCCACGAATTTGAGGCGCGCGACTTCGGTGTCCTCGCTCGCCGTCACGGTGCTGGAGGCGCGGCGAACACCGCTGAAGTAGGCCAGTTCGCCGCACCAGTTGCCGGGCAGCAACTCGCCGAGAACGATGCCGTGGTCCCCCATTTCCACGGCCAGGGACAGGCGCCCGGACAGCACCAGATGGAAGGCGTCGATGGGGGTCTGGTCCCGAACCAGCAACGCTCCCTGGGGGATGGTGTGCGTCGTGATGCGGTCCAGCAGGGGCTTGATGTGTTCGACACCCAGTTGATCGGTGAGCTCGGGCAGATGGGTGAAAAGGGCCTGTTCGATCATGTCGGTTCCATTTTTTCGCAGTCTAGCCGGATCCGGCCGTTTTGCTCAGGGCAGCGCCAGGCGGGCTATGGCGGCGTGCAGTTCCTCGCCGCTGCGGGTGTCCAGCCAGGCGCCGCCGTCCCAGCGGTAATGGAAGCCGCCGCTGCGGGCGGCCACCCAGATTTCCCGGGCCGCCGACTGCTTGTTGACGATGATCTGGGAGCCGTCGTCCAGGTCGATCTGCAGAATGCCGCCGGCCACGATCTCGAAGTCGACGTCCGCCGTTTCCAGACGCGCCTCGATTGTCGCCAGCGCGGCATCGGCCAGTTGCTGATACTCGCGTTCGTCCACGGTCATCTCCATGCTAGACTCGCCCCAGATTTTAAGGGTTTGCCATGCGTTTGCTCGCTCTCTTTTTCTCCCTGTTTCTGCTGGCCGGCTGCGGTAAAAAGGGTTCGCTGTACATGCCCGATGATCCCGGTCAACCCGTCACGACTCAACCCGCCCAGAAATGAATGCCCTTACCCGTCGGGGCGGCGCGCTCCACGTGGAGGACGTGCCGCTCGATGCGATCGCCAGGGAGTTCGGCACCCCCTGCTACGTCTATTCCCGCGCCGCCCTGGAAGCCGCCTATCACGCCTATGACGGCGCCCTGGCCGCCCACGACCACCTGATCTGCTACGCGGTCAAGGCCAACGCCAACCTTGCCATCCTCAATCTGTTCGCCCGCCTGGGCGCCGGTTTCGACATCGTCTCCGGCGGCGAGCTGGCCCGGGTCCTGGCCGCTGGCGGCGATCCCGCGAAGATCGTGTTTTCCGGCGTGGGCAAGCGCGAGGAGGAAATGCGCGCCGCGCTGGGCGCCGGCATCCATTGCTTCAACGTGGAGTCGGAGAGCGAACTGGCCCGGCTGGATCGCGTGGCCGGCGAGATGGGCCGGCGCGCGCCCGTGAGCGTGCGCGTGAATCCCAATGTGGACGCGAAAACCCACCCCTACATCTCCACCGGCCTCAAGGAGAACAAGTTCGGCATCGCCCACGACCAGGCCCTGCGCGTCTATCGCGAAGCCGCGGCCATGGCCCACGTCGAGGTCGTCGGCATCGACTGCCATATCGGCTCGCAGCTCACGGAAGCCGCGCCTTTCGCCGAGGCCCTGGACAGGGTGCTGGAGCTTGTGAATGCGCTGGAGGAAGCGGGCATCCCGTTGCACCACATCGATATCGGCGGCGGCGTGGGCATCCGCTATCGCGACGAGATGCCGCCGGCGTTGAGCGAATACGCGCGGGTGTTGTTGAGCCGGCTCGAGGGACGCCGCGAAACCCTGATCGTCGAGCCCGGCCGCTCTCTCGTGGGCAACGCCGGCTGGCTGCTGACGCGGGTGGAGTACCTCAAGCATGGCGAGGCCAAGGACTTCGCCATCGTCGATGCCGCCATGAACGACCTGATGCGGCCCGCGCTCTACGATGCCTGGCACGACATCCTGCCCGTCATCGAACGCCGGGGCGATCCCCGCCGCTACGCCATCGTCGGACCCGTCTGCGAAACCGGTGATTTCCTGGGACACGACCGGCCCCTCGTGCTTGCGGAGGGCGACCTTCTGGCCGTGTGCTCCAGTGGCGCATACGGCATGAGCATGAGCTCCAACTACAACACGCGACCACGCGCCGCCGAGATCATGGTGGATGGCGCGAACCTCAGTGAAATCAGGGCAAGAGAGCGAGTGAGCGAACTCTTCGCGGATGAAAAGGTATTGCCCTGATCGCGATTTCGCGACAGTTATTCAATGAATCGCGCGCGCCCACTTGCGGTGCGCGCTTTTTTTTGTTCTACAATCCGGGCACGCCTCATGAGCGCGTGGAAATGCTTGAGGCATAAGGCTTTCCGGCCGATTACCCTTCATCATCAGAGGAGTCACAAATGCCAGCTGCCAATACCGCAAAAAGCCCAGCCAAGACCACCGCCAAGAAAGCCACAGCCGCGAAAGCCGTAGCCGCCGCGAAGTCCGCCCCCGCGAAGAAGGCCGCCGCGCCGAAGGCCGCCGCCCCCGCGAAGAAGACCGCGGCACCGAAGGCCGCCGCGCCCGCGAAGAAGGCCGCGGCACCGAAGGCCGCCGCGCCCGCGAAGAAGGCCGCGGCACCGAAGGCCGCCGCCCCCGCGAAGAAGGCCGCGGCACCGAAGGCCGCCGCCCCCGCGAAGAAGGCCGCAGCGCCGAAGGCCGCCGCCCCCGCGAAGAAGGCCGCCGCACCGAAGGCCGCCGCGCCCGCGAAGAAGGCCGCCGCACCGAAGGCCGCCGCGCCCGCGAAGAAGGCCGCCGCGCCGAAGGCTGCCGCCAAGAAAGCCTAGGTCTGACGGTACAATTTTCCGCAGTCTGAGGTGGGGTCCCCCCCACCTTTTTTTTTGCCCTTTAAATCTCGACGTCGTGCGTTCCCCTGGCTCGCATACCCAGACCCCGACAGTATCGATGCGCGGCAACATCGGGCAGCGCCAGTTTGCCAATGAGTTGTCGGTGGCACGCCGAGCCCCCGCCGGAAAGACCGGGCGACGCAGTCGGTGCCGGTGATGTTGAGCCAGGGCACGAGAGGCAAGGGCGGTGCGAAGGTGATCATGCGGGCGTGAAGCCTGACCATGGGCTCGCCAGTTTCAGGCACGGCAATGACAAGGTGTCGAAAGTCCGACAGGTCTGTCGAGCACATGTCGACCATGTCCATCGGTGTGAACATATAAAAAACATATTCCCATGATTTCATGAAGCAGTTGGCCGCCCGGGCTTGGTGATCGGTGTGGCACGTAACCTGCTTACTGGAAGAGCAAGGGAAATATCTGCATGGCTAGGGAGTCCGGAATGAAACAGATTGAGGTAGACAAGATGACGGTTTCATTGATTTGCGGTGACGACGGTTCCGACCGGGTTGCCATCATGATGGCCGAGGGGCTTGAGAATGTGATGGCGCTAACGCCAGCCCAGGCGCGGGCGCTGGCAACCGACCTGATCACGGCGGTGAATCGCGCGGAAGTGAAAGCCAGCTTGAAAACCAGCCCGAACATGTGGCGCCGCGGCGGCAACGTGTCAACGCGCCCGGTGGAGGTTCCGACATGTTCGGGGGAGTCCCGGCCCCGCCTGGCAGCGGCGGGGTGAGGCACCGGGCCAAGATCGCCTGAGAGATTCATCCCTCCTTGAGCGTGGTAACATGCCTCGGCCGACTCCAAGTCGGCCGTTTTTTTTACCCGTGATTTTCACCCCCAACCCAGCCGAACGTAGGGAATCCCCATGGCAGTCCTTGAACTCAATGAACAAAATTTCGAGGAGACCATCCTCAACAATGATTTCGTCGTCATCGATTTCTGGGCGCCCTGGTGCGGTCCCTGCCGGGGGTTCGCGCCGGTGTACGAGGCGGCGTCGGAGAAACATGAGGGCGTGATCTTCGCCAAGGTCAATACGGAGGAGCAGCAGTCCCTGGCGGCGCAGTTCCAGATCCGTTCCATTCCCACCCTGCTGATTTTCCGCGAGAAGGTGATCATCTATGCCCAGCCGGGTGCCCTGCCGGCGGGCGCTTTCGACGATCTGATCGCGCGCGCCAAGGAAGTGGACATGGCTCAGGTGCATGCTGAAATCGCGGCGGAAGAAGCGAAGGGCAAGGCCTGATCAGTTCAGCAGTTCCCTCAGGCGCCGGGCGGCGCATTGCGCGCCGTCCGGCACCAGCGCCTTCCTGGCCGGAAGGGCCCACAGTTGTTCCAGGCGCCGGCCGATTTCCTGATTGAACAATTCCTCCTCCCCGATCGCCCGGCAGTTCCCATGGCGTTCCAGCCAGTCCCGCAGGTGGGGGGTTTCCGGCCAGTCCGGCCGGTCGACATAGAGTACGGGAATGCCGTGGGCCGCCGCCTCCACGAAGCCGCCATAGCCCACCTTGGTTAGCAGGGCATCGCAGGAGGCCAGCAGATCGATGAAGGGCATGCCCGTTGCGCCGATGGCGACCAGGTCCGGCCGGTTTTCCGCCCAGTCGTCGGGTGCGATCCAGCTTACGCCGGGCAACTCGGGAAGCCGCCCCATGCCGCGGTAGCCGATGCCGCCGAAGCCGACCAGCACGCGGCGGGTGGGCCGCCTTCCATCCCGGTGTTGTTCCAATGTTTGTGCCAATTCGTGCCGCCGGTCCACGCCCCGTTCCATGATGGGCGGGACGACGGCGCGATTTGCCAACCAGGCCATGGGCATGGCCGGCGTCGGGCAAAGGAAGGCCCGGGCGCCCTGGTAGGCTTGCCTCATCCGCTCCAGCAGCGGCGCCATGTCGGGATGGTCGGCAAGGTAGGCGCCGGCGATGTCGCGCCAGTTCAATGAACACAGCGCCACGGCGGGAATGCCCGCCAGCGCGGCGGCGGCCAGCGGCAGGTAGGCCACGTCCGAAAACACGCCGTCGAAGCCCCGCGCCTTGACCCAGCCGGCTTCATCGGCGACTCGCGCATCCCAGTTCTCATGAAACGCCTGATAGGCCGCGCGGCTGCCGGCGACGTCGACGCGCATGGCGTCGGTCATGGCCATGCCGACATCCGCGGCTTCCGCCCGATGAACGAAGGGGATTCGCAACCGGGCTTGCAGGGCCGCCCCGCTCAGTCCGGACCATACGGTCAACTCCAGGTCCGGTTGCAGGACCTGCAGGGCGTTGAGCACCGGCGCCGCCTGGGCCAGGTGACCCAGGCCGTGATGGCTGATGGCCGCCAGCAGCTTCAAGCCTGAGACCGCCGCAGGATTTCCTTGAGCAGAGGCACCGAGACCGGACGCTTGCGGCTCAGGGAATAGGTGTCCAGGGCATCCACCGTCGCCAGGAGCCTTGGCAGGTCACGTCGGCAATGGGTCAGCAGATAGCGGGTCACTTCTTCGGGGAGGTGCAGGCCATGCGCCTCGGCGCGCACATGGAGGGCGGCGAGCTTGTCGGCATCGCCCAGGGGTGAAAGACGGAAAACCAGGCCTTGAGCGAGTCGGGTGGCGAGATCGGGACGCAGGCCCAACTGGCTCGGAGGCAGGGGGCCGCTGGCCAGGATCCTGCCGGCGCCTTCCCGGGCGGCATTGACCAGGCCGAACAGGCGGATCTGGTCCTCGGCATCCAGGCGCTGGACATCGTCGAGCGCTAGCCAGGGAACGGGCGGTTCCGGAAGCGGGGTGGTCGTGATGGCCCCGGTCAGTTTCGCCCAGGCGGCCAGGAGATGGCTCTTGCCGGTACCCGCCTCCCCCCAGAGGTAGAGCACGGGTTCGTCGATCAGTCCGGCGGCATGCTCGCGCAGGACTGCACAGGCCTCGATGTTGGGGCCGGGCAGGAAGTTGTCGAAATCAGGCGGGGCGTCGGGGCGGATGTCGAGGATCAGTTGGCGCATCGGGGGAGTTTACCAGCCCGCGCGCGCCGTCCCGGGCCCGTCAAGCTGCTTGACAGCGCCAGGCCCCGCCACTACAACGGTTCATCCCCATCATCCCCCGGCGTCATGAATATTTCCCAGCCATCCCCCGTGATTCCCCCGGCCCGGGCAGTGACCGATGTTCCACCCGTGGTGGAGGAGCAGCTCGGTTCCGGCGAGCGGGAGGAACTGGTCGCGCGCATCAAGGCCCTGCTGGTGGAGCGGGACGCGGTGCTGGTGGCCCACTACTACACCTCGGCCGATCTTCAGCGGCTGGCCGAGGAGACCGGCGGTTGCGTGTCCGATTCCCTGGAAATGGCCCGCTTCGGCCACGCCGCCAAGGCGCGTACCCTGGTGGTGGCCGGGGTGCGCTTCATGGGCGAGACCGCCAAGATCCTCAACCCGGAAAAACGGGTGCTGATGCCCGACCTCCATGCCGAGTGCTCCCTGGACCTGTCCTGCGCGGCTGAGGAGTTCGGCCGTTTTTGCGATGCCCACCCGGACCGGGTGGTGGTGGTCTACGCGAATACCTCGGCCGCGGTCAAGGCGCGCGCCGACTGGATGGTCACCTCCAGCATCGCGGTGAAGGTTGCCGCCCATCTGAAGGACCAGGGCAGGAAGCTGATCTGGGCGCCGGACCGTTATCTGGGTGACTACGTTCAGAAGGCCACCGGGGCGGACATGCTGCTCTGGCAAGGCAGTTGCGTGGTGCATGAAAAGTTCAAGGCGGATGGCATTCGCGAGCTCAAGGCGCGCTACCCGGATGCCGCCGTGCTGGTGCACCCCGAATCACCCGCGAGCGTCATCGAACTGGCCGATGTGGTGGGCTCGACCACGCAACTTATCCGGGCGGCGGCGGATTTGCCCAACACCGTGCTGATCGTCGCCACCGACAACGGCATCTTCCACAAGATGCGGGCGATGGCGCCGGGCAAGACCTTGATCGAGGCGCCCTCCGGCGGGCGCGGCGCCACCTGCGTGTCCTGCGCCCATTGCCCGTGGATGGCCATGAACGGCTTGCGCGGGCTGCGTCACGTGCTGGAAACCGGCGACAACGAAATCCATGTGGCGGAGCCGATTCGCGCCAGGGCGGTGGTGTCCATCAACCGGATGCTGGAATTCGCCGCCCGGACCGGAGTCACCGTTGCCGGCCGCAGTGGGGATTGAGCGGTTTCTTGCGGCTGCGGGCGCTGGAGTGAGATATTTCACAGTGCTGCTATCTTTCCTGTGTTTCCATGTGTCAGTCATGCGACATGCCCGGCCAACAGAGAGGAGAACACCATGAGCTTCATTCAGGAATTCAAGCAGTTCGCCATGCGCGGCAACGTGATCGATCTGGCGGTCGGCGTGGTGATCGGCGGCGCCTTCGGCAAGATCGTCGATTCCCTGGTCAAGGACGTGATCATGCCGCCGGTGGGCGCCCTGATGGGCGGCGTGGATTTCAAGCACCTCTACCTCAACCTCGGCGGCGTCAGTTACGAAACCATGGAGGCCGCCGAGAAGGCCGGGGCGCCGTTGATCAAGTACGGCGCCTTCATCAACAGCCTGGTGGATTTCACCATCATCGCCCTGGCCATCTTCATGGTGGTGAAGGCCATCAACAAGCTCCAGCGCCAGCAGGAGGAGGCTCCGGCCGCACCGCCGCCAACGCCGGAAGATGTCCTGCTGCTTCGGGAAATTCGAGACGCCTTGAATAAATGACCCCGGACCGCCGACGCTTCCTTGTCGGCCTCGTCTTGCTGGTCATGGCCTCCCGGGCCCGGGCCGGCGGGCTGGAGACCATCACCGGCGGCGAGGCCGAACAGGCCTTGCGCCAAAGTCTGGAGAAAGGCGCCCGGACCGCGCTCGTCAGGCTTGGCAAGGAAAACGGCTATTTTGCCGACCCCAGGGTCAAGATCGTCCTGCCCAGGAAATTCTCCAAGGCGGATCGCATCCTGAGAGCCCTGGGGCAGGGTGAACAGGTGGACGACCTGATCCTGGCCATGAACCGTGCCGCCGAGGCGGCCGCGTCCCGGGCCCGGGATCTGGTGGTGGACGCGGTGGAAAGGATGGCGGTGGCGGATGCCAAGGCCATCCTCTCCGGCGGCGACGATGCCGCCACGGCGTATTTCCGCAAGGCCACGGAAGCCCAACTCGCCGAGGCGTTGCTGCCCGTGGTCAGAAGCGTCGCCGACACGAGCGGCCTGGCACGCTCATACCATGTTCTATCCGCCAGGCTGGTCAGCCTGGCGGGCATCAAGAGCGAGTTGTCCACGGTGGAGAAGTACGTGAATGAAAAAGCGCTGGATGGCATGTACGTCCTGATTTCCGAAGAGGAGCGCGCCATCCGCGCCGACCCCGGCCAGCACTCGGGCAGCTTGCTGGGCAAGGTATTCGGATCGTTGAAGTGACAGTGAGCAGTAAACCCCCTTCGTCGCCATGCGCGCGACAGCCACACAACCATGTACAGGAGAAGATAATGCACACCCGCCACACCATGCTCACCACCCTCGGCGCGGCCCTGCTGGCCGCGGGCATCATGCAGGCCAACGCCGCGGATCCCTATTACAACCCGGCCAACGCCGCCAGCAACACCAGCAAGACCACCGGCTACGAGCTGTACAAGACCATCGGTTGTCCTGGCAAGGGCATCCTGGACGCGCCCTGCAAGGAGCCCCTGGAGGCCAAGGCCGCCCCCGCGCCCGCGCCGGCATCCAAGCCCAAGGACAGCGATGGCGACGGCGTCACCGACGACAAGGATCTTTGCCCCGCCACCGTCAAGGGCGCCCAGGTGGATGTCACCGGCTGCGAGCTGGACGGCGACAAGGATGGCGTCGTGGACCGCCTCGACAAGTGCCCCACCACCCCGCCGGGCCGCAAGGTGAACGCCAGCGGCTGCGAAGCGGACGGCGACGGCGACGGCGTCGTGGATGGCCTCGACAAGTGCCCCACCACCCCGCCAGGCCGCAAGGTGAACGCCGACGGCTGCGAACCCGACAGCGATGGCGACGGCGTGATCGATGCCGCCGAC
>WBZT01002698.1_pt1 | contig 12133 bp, 13 predicted proteins | sample 5204241 | NCBI WGS metagenome assembly WBZT01 (sample SAMN12344358, study PRJNA552823) | activated sludge metagenome | biome: Activated sludge suspended growth; feature: Nitrification reactor; material: Wastewater; isolation source: activated sludge from nitrification reactor of wastewater... | reverse complement strand
AGCCGAGCGCCGACGGCAACACCGTCAATATGGACATCGAGCGAGCGCAGTTCGCCGAGAACGCCATCGACTACGAGGCGGGGGTGAGTTTCCTTACCCAGCAGATCCGGAGTCTGCTCGCCGCGGTGCAGGCGCAATGAGCAATTTCGGCACCTTTCGAGTGGCGGGCAGCGCGCTGACCGCACAGTCGCTACGCCTTAACGCGGTTGCCAGCAACCTCGCGAACGCGGACAGCGTGGTCAGCTCCGACGGTCAGCCGTATCGCGCGCGCCACGTGGTGTTCGCGGCAACGCCGATGGAAAGTGCCGCCGCACAAGGAGTGCGCGTCACGCAGGTGGTCGAGGACAGCGGTCCGGGGCGACTGGTTTATGACCCGCGCAATCCGGGCGCCGACGCACGTGGCTACGTCACGATGCCGAACGTGAACGTGGTCGACGAGATGACCGACATGATCTCGGCAGCGCGTTCGTACCAGACCAACGTCGAAGTGATGAATACCGCCAAACAATTGCTGCTCAAGACACTGACGCTTGGCCAGTAGGAATCGAACAGGAGAAGGCAATGGCAACCGTGCAATCGACCAATAATTCATCCAGCGACGTCTTCGCCGCGCTCAACGCCTCGAAGACAGGCGGCAACAATGCCGCGTCGACCTCGACCAGTGAGGCAGTGCAGGATCGCTTTCTCAAGCTGCTGGTGACCCAACTGAAGAACCAGGACCCTCTCAACCCGCTCGACAACGCTGCGGTGACGACCCAGATGTCGCAGATCAACACGGTGACCGGCATCGAAAGGCTGAACGCGACGCTCGCCAGTTTGCTCGGCAGTTACCAAGATAGCGAAGCGATGCAGGCTGCCGGACTGATCGGGAAGAACGTGCTCGTGTCCGGATCGACCTTGTCGCTGAGCGGCGGCACGGCATATGGTGGCGTCAATCTGGGCGCGCCGGCCGACAACGTGACGGTGACAATCCTCGATGCTGCTGGCAGGGTGGTGCAGAGCCAGAGCCTCGGCGCACGCGCTGCGGGCAGCTTCAGCTTTGCCTGGGACGGCAGGACGGATGCCGGCGGTTCGGCGGCGCCGGGCAATTACCGGTTCACGGTCAGCGCCGTGCGCGGTACCGACAAGGTGGCGGCGGACACCCTGCAGGTCGGTACGGTTTCTGCGCTCGTCCGTGGCGCCGACGGCGTTCAGTTGGATCTTGCCGGCCTCGGCAGGGTTGCTTTCAACAAGGTCCAGCAGATTCTCTAGCGACGGGGGGCAAGGATGAGTTTCCAACAGGGTTTGAGTGGTCTGGATGCGGCGTCTTCGGCGCTCGACGTGATCGGCAACAACGTGGCGAATGCGAGTACCGTCGGGTTCAAGAGTGCGACCGCCGATTTCTCCGATGTCTTCGCCGCTTCGTTGGGGATTGTCGGCGCTTCTCAGGTCGGCATCGGGGTCGGCGTGTCGGCGATCGAGCAGCAGTTCACGCAGGGCAACCTGACTACCACCAACAATGCGATGGACCTGGCGATCAACGGCGGTGGATTCTTTCGCATGAGCAGCAACGGATCGGTGAGCTACACGCGCAATGGCCAGTTCCATGTCGACAAGGAGGGTTACATCATCAACGACAAGAAACTTCGCCTGACCGGATACCCGGCTGGGGTGAATGGCCAGATTTCCCCGTCGAACCCCATTGAACTGCAGTTGTCCGCCAGCCAGATCGCGCCCCGCGCAACGAGCGATCCACTGTCGGGCGAACTGCGTGCGGTGGTCAACCTGGATTCTCGCGACGTGCCGCCGGAACTCACGCCCTTCGACTTCGCCAATCCGGGAACCTACAATTTCTCGACCGCCGTGACCGTTTTCGACACCCTGGGTGTGGCGCACAATCTGACCACCTATTACGTTCTCAATCCACCAGCGACCCCACCCAGCGGTGGTCAGTGGACGGTATGGGCGACCCTCGACGGTGCCAATCCACAACAGCTTCCTGGCGGAAACCTGATTTTCGACACCTCGGGCGCGCTGACCGCCGCGACGGCAACGCACACGCTTCCCACCTGGAACCTGAGCAGCGGTGCCGCCACGCCGTGGTCGCCGGGAACCATCAACTTTACCGGAACCACCCAGTATGGCAGCGAATCGAGCGTCGACCGCCTCACCCAGGGCGGCTACACTTCCGGCAGTCTCGTCGGTATCGGCGTCGGTAGCGACGGCGTCGTGCAGGGGCGCTACAGCAACGGTCAGACGCGCAACATGGGGCAGGTGGTGCTCGCCACCTTTGCCGACCCGAACGGATTGCTGAATCTGGGCAACAATGAATGGGCGCTGACCTCGCTCTCCGGTCCCGAACTGGTCGGCGCGCCGGCGACGGGCAGTCGCGGCGTATTGCAGTCGGCGGCAGTCGAGGATTCCAACGTAGACCTGACCAAACAATTGGTCGACATGATCACGGCACAGCGCAACTACCAGGCCAACGCGCAAACGATCAAGACCCAGGACCAGGTCATGCAGACTCTGGTCAACCTGCGGTAGTCGGTCGGTTCAGGGGTGACAGGGGAACAATGGACCGTCTGATCTTCACGGCGATGACTGGCGCCAGCCAGGCTGCCATGCAGCAGGCCGGTGTGGCGCAGAATCTGGCCAACGTGTCGACCGTCGGCTACCGTGCAATCGAGTACCGCTCGCGCGCCGTGCCCGTCCTTGGCCCGGGTGCGGCGACGCGTGCGTTTGCGGTCGATGCCTCGATCGCCAACGCATTCGACCAGGGGCCGCTAACCACTACCGGTCGGCCGCTGGACGTCGCTGTCGAGGGTGCAGGCTGGATTGCCGTGCTGGGGAGCGACGGGCGCGAGGCCTATACCCGTGCCGGAAACCTCAGGACCGATGCCAATGGGCTGCTGCAGACCAGCGCCGGCTCTCTCGTGCTCGGTGAGGGCGGGCCGATCGCGCTGCCGCCCGACAACAACATCGTGATTGCCGCCGACGGCACGGTTTCGAGTATCCCGCGGGTTGGCGCCGGAGCGCTCAACAGTGTCAACGTGGTCGGTCAGATCAAACTGGTGAATCCTCCGGAAAGCGATCTGGTGCGCGGTGACGATGGCCTGTTCCGCACTCGCAACGGTGTCCCCGCACTTGCCGACGAGAATGTGAAGCTGGTTCCCGAGGCGCTTGAGGGAAGCAACGTCAACTCGGTCGATGCGATGGTCCGCATGATCAGCCTGGCGCGGCAGTTCGAAATGCAGGTCAGGATGCTGCAGACTGCCGACGCGAACGCGCGTTCAGCCACGCAGATTCTGACCATCAATTCCTGACGGAACAAACATGATCCGTTCGCTATGGACCGCCAGCACCGGCCTCAACGCGCAGCAGGTGCAGATCGATGTCATCGCCAACAACCTCGCGAACGTCAGCACGAACGGCTTCAAGCAGGCGCGCGGGATTTTCGCCGACTTGCTGTATCAGACCATTCGTCAGCCGGGAGCCCAGTCGTCGCAGATCACGCAGATCCCGGACGGTCTGCAGATTGGCTTGGGGACGACTCCGGTGTCCACGGGTCGCATCTTTACGCAGGGCTCCCTGCAGCAAACCGGCAACAGCCTCGATCTCGCGATCGACGGCGCCGGCTTCTTTCAAGTACTGCTGCCCGACGGGACGACTGCCTACACACGCGACGGATCGTTTCAGAAGGACAATCAGGGGCAGATCGTCACCGCCAACGGCTACCCCTTGCAGCCAGTGATCACCATTCCGCAGAACGCGTTGACGGTCACCATCGGCACCGACGGCGTGGTCAGCATCACGCAGCCCAATTCCTCGGCGACGGTGCAGATCGGGACCATCCAGGTGGCGACCTTCATCAACAATGGCGGCTTGCAGAGCATTGGCGAGAACCTCTACCTGGAAACGGCATCGAGTGGCACGCCGACGCCGAATACTCCCGGAACGAATGGATCTGGTGTCGTCGTGCAGTATTACGTGGAGGCGTCGAATGTCAATGTTGCGGAACAGATGGTGATGATGATTCAGACCCAGCGTGCCTACGAGCTCAATGCCAAGGTGGTGTCGACCTCCGACGCGATGCTGGCGCGCCTGACGCAGTTGTAGGGGGCGGAGCATGCGCATTCGATCGTTTTTGCCCCTGAGCGCGCTGTACTTGCTCGCCCTGAGCGCGTGCACGACCGTTCCACCAACCAACGTGCATCAGCCGATGAGCGCACGCCCTGCGGACCGACCCGAAGCGCTCGCCGCACGCTTGGCGGCGACCGGCAGCATCTACCAGGCGGGAGCCTCGCGGACACTGTTCGAGGACCGTCGGGCGCGCTACGTCGGCGACACGATCACCGTGACGATCACCGAAAACACCTCGGCGGCGACCAAGTCGGCCACCGATGTTTCGCGAACCGGCAGCATCAGCGCGTCGTCGGGACCGAACGTCAATCTGCCCGGGAAATCGCTCTACGAGCTCAAAGGCAGCAGCAGCAATACCGCCGCCGGCAAGGGGGATGCGGCGGCCAACAACGTGTTCACCGGCACCATCACGGTGACTGTGATCGAAGTGCTGGCGAATGGCAATTTGCTGGTCTCCGGAGAGAAACAGGTGGCGATCGGGCACGGACAGGAATACATCCGCCTGTCAGGCATCGTCAATCCCTATTTCGTCAATGCGGCCAATACCATCGCGTCCTCCCAGATTGCCGACGCACGCATCGAATACAAGGAGAGTGGCGCGATCAGCGAAGCGCAGGTGATGGGCTGGTTGGCACGATTCTTCCTTTCGGTTCTGCCTTACTGAGGAGCGCACGCCATGCCCCCGAAATCCGATGCTCGAACTGGCAGATGTTGGTATCGGACGGCAGTTCTTGCCGTCCTGTGGATCTTGAGTACCTCGGCCGTCGCCGAACGGATCAAGGATCTGGCGTCGGTGCAGGGAGTGCGCAACAATCAACTGGTCGGCTACGGCCTGGTCGTCGGTCTCGACGGAACCGGCGATCAGACGACGCAGACACCATTCACCACACAGAGCATCATCAACATGCTGGCGCAGCTCGGAACGACACTGTCTACCACGCAATCGCTGCAGCTAAAGAACGTTGCGGCGGTGATGGTGACGGCGAACCTGCCACCGTTCGCGAGAATCGGGCAACAGATCGATGTCACCGTATCGTCAATGGGCAACGCCAAGAGCCTGCGCGGCGGAACGCTCGTGATGACGCCGCTGAAAGGTGCCGACGGTCAGATCTACGCGCAGGCGCAGGGCAATTTGCTGGTTCCTGGAGCCGGTGCGTCGGCCCCTGGCGCCAGGGTGCTGGTCAACCATCTGCTTGCCGGTCGTATCGTCGGTGGCGCGACCGTCGAGCGAGAAGTGCCGACGGCGCTTGGGCAGGGGCAGTTCGTCCACTACGAGATGGGCACGACCGATTTCGGTACCACGCAACGGGTCGTCGATGTCATCAATCGCGAGATCGGGCCAGGTACGGCGCAGGCGGTCGACGGGCGACTGATTCGCGTCAGTGCTCCGGAAGAAGCCAACAGCCGCGTTGCCTTTCTGGGTCGGCTCGAGAATCTCGAAGTGCGTCCAACGAAGGCGGTCGCCAAGGTGATCATCAATCCGCGCACCGGCTCGGTAGTCATGAACCAGACGGTGACGATCGATTCCTGTGCCGTTGCGCATGGCAATCTCTCCGTGGTCATCAATACCGAGCAGAAGGTCAGCCAGCCTAACCCGCTGGCGGCAGGACAGACGGTGACGACGACGCAAAGCGAAATCGAAGTCAAGCAGGGTGGCGGCTCGCTCATCCAGTTGAAGGCGGGAGTCAGTCTGGCCGAGGTGGTCAAGGCGATCAACGCGCTTGGTGCCGGGCCCCAGGACTTGCTTTCCATCCTGCAATCGATGAAAGCGGCCGGTGCGTTGCGTGCCGACCTCGAGATCATTTGAACCCCGTGTCCGGTAACCGGCCAAACACCGTCTTCAACCCATGAGATCGTCCGATCCGATCCTCAATCGTCTGGCCATCGACCCGGCCGTCGCCAACGACCTGCGCACCCGGCTTCGGCAGGACCCACAAGGCGGGGCCAAGGCGACGGCGCGGCAGTTCGAGGGCATGTTGATGCACGTGATGCTGAAAAGCATGCGCGACGCGAGTCCGCAGGGCAGCCTGTTGGACAACGAGCAAAGCCGATTCTTTACCGCCATCGGCGATCAGCAACTGGCGCAGAATCTTGCCGCGCAGGCGCCGCTGGGTTTCGCCAATTCGATCGAGCGCCAGTTGCAGCGGCAATTGGCCGGGAATGCGGCCGCTAGCGCGGGCTTGCCGGATGCCGCTTCACCACCGGCGGCACGGCTGGCGACGACCCGTGTCGGCGCAGAGCGCCCGGTCGGCCGATCGAGCGCGGGAACGCCGATTGGCGCCACGGCACCGGCAGCGTCGGCCAGCACGCGCGATTTTGCCGACCAGGTCCGACCGTATGCCGTCGACGCGGCGGCTCTGACCGGCGTGCCGGCCGATTTTCTCGTCGCCCACGCGGCACTCGAAAGTGGCTGGGGGAAGCACGAGATCCGGAACACCGATGGCACGCGCACGTTCAATCTCTTTGGCATCAAGGCTGGACGAAAGTGGTCGGGCCCGACGGTGGAAGCGTCGACCACCGAGTTCGTCAATGGCCAGGCGCAATCGGTGCGCGCGAAATTCCGCGTCTATGCTTCGTACGCCGAGGCATTCGAGGACTATGGCAGACTGCTCAGCAGCAATCCCCGTTTCGCCGGCGTCATTGGTCAGCAGGATGGCGCGCAGTTTGCCCGTGCATTACAACAGGCGGGCTACGCTACCGATCCGCTATACGCCGAGAAGCTGACACGCGTCATTGGCGCGACGGCGCCGCGACCGACACTTGCCGCGACTTGAACGAGGTGACACTTGCGGGCCTAAACACGGGCAGGGAATCGCCGTTTACGTGACAATCAAGAAGGATCTGACGGCATGAGCACAGGAATCATCAGCACCGGTGTCAGTGGTCTGAACGCCGCCCAGTTCGGCCTGCAAACCACTGAACACAATATCGCCAACGCCAACACCCCTGGATTTACGCGTCAACGGACGATTCAGGCGACCACTCCCGGCCTGCAGACGGGCTCTGGTTTCGTCGGTCAGGGCGCGCAGGTCGCCACGATCGAACGCATCTACAGCAGTTTTCTGACCGACCAGGTCAATCGCTCGCAGAGCAGCGCCAGTGGGCTGGACAGCTACGCGGCGCAAATCGCGCAGATCGACGGCATGCTGGCCGATGCGACGACTGGCCTGTCACCGGCTCTCCAGGATTTCTTCACCAGCGTGCAGCAGGTCGCGGCCAATCCCTCGCAGTTGCCGAGTCGTCAGGCCATGATCTCCGCTGCCCAGGCCCTGGTCGACCGCTACCAGTCGATGGGGGATCAACTGACGCAAATGTCCGACGGCATCAATAGCGAAATCAACTCGACGGTTGCCGGAATCAATTCGTACGCCGAGCAGATTGCCTCGCTCAACCAGAAGATCGGCGTTGCCGAAGCCGCTACGGGCCAACCCGCGAATGACCTGCTGGATGGTCGCGACCAGTTGCTCGCGCAACTGAACAAGCTGATCAAGGCTACGACGACCACCAACAGCGATGGCAGCATCAATGTATTTGTCGGCAGCGGTCAGCAACTGGTCGTCGGTGCCCAGGCGATGAGCCTCGCCACATTGCCATCGGCCAGTGACCCGTCGCGTCTGGCAGTGGCCCTGAAGACTGGCACAGGGGGCACCCCGCAGGAGATCCCGGAATCGCTGCTCAACGGCGGCAGTCTTGGCGGCTTGCTGGCGTTTCGCACCGAGTCTCTGGATACTGCGCGCAGCGAACTGGGGCGCAACGCCGTGTCTCTGGCCCTGACTTTCAATGCCCAGAGCGCGCTCGGTCAGGACCTGCTCGGTCAATCGCAGCTTTCGGCGGCGCCCAACGGTTTTTCTCCGAATCTGTTTTCGATTTCTGCTCCGACGGTCATTCCCAACAGCCGCAACCCGGTCGGCAGCCCGTCGGTCAGTGCCACCTTCGTGACGCCGCCGCCGTACAGCGGCAACTTCTACACCGATCTTGGCGCCAGCGACTACCGCTTGACCTCCGACGGGAGCAGCGTGACGCTGACTCGCCTCAGCGACAACCAGCAGTGGTCCGCCGCCGGAACGGACACGTTGGCGCTGAACGCGCAGGCGGCAACGCAGGGTTTCACCCTCGGTTCTGCTACGCTGTTGGCGGGGTCGAGCTATCTCATCCAGCCAAGCCGTGACGCCGCGCGCAAGATTTCGCTGAATCCGGCGCTGGCTGCAGATCCTCGGCTGATCACTGCGGCCGGGCCGGTTCGCACAGCTCTCGGCGCGGCCAATACCGGCGGTGCAACGATCTCGGCAGGTAATGCCGGACCTGGCTATGCGGCCGCGGTTGCGGCGATGCCGATTACCCTCAGCTACCAGAACGGCCGGCTGCAAGGGTTCACCGTGGGCTCGCTGGTTGCGCTCGATGGCGCTACGCCTGTCACCATCGATGCGTCCGGTAGCCTTCCTTACACCAGTGGGGAGACCATCACGCTGGTCGGTTCGGTTGCCAGCACGCCTTCGACCGGTTTCAGCTTTGCGATATCGGGCTCGCCGAACAACGGCGATACCTTCCGGATCGCTCGGAATACGGGAGGTACCGCCGACGGACGCAACGCGCTGGCTCTCGCACAGTTGCAGACGCAGGACACGATGTCCGGCAAGACCGCCTCGTTTCAGCAGGCATACGCGCAGTTGGTCAGCGAGACCGGGAACAAGGCACGCCAGGTGCAGGTTTCGGGCGATGCGCAAAAGTCGCTTCTCGATCAGGCCCAGAGCAGCCGTGATTCGCTTTCCGGGGTGAATCTCGACGAGGAGGCGGCCAATCTGCTGCGCTATCAGCAGGCCTATCAGGCGTCGGCCAAAGCTCTGCAGATCGGTGCCAGTCTTTTCGACACGATTCTGCAGATCGCAGCTCGCTGAGGAGAGTCCGATGCGCATCAGTACCACTCAGATTTACGCGGCGGGCCTGGTCGGAATGGAGCAGAACCAGAGTCAGGTCCTCAAGTTGCAGAACCGGATCGCCAGCGGGCGCCGTATCCTGACTCCGGCGGACGACCCGGTGGCCGCTGCGCGCGTGCTCGAAGTTACGCAAACCAAGGACGTGGCCGCGGAGTACGCGCGCAACCAGGGCGATGCGAGCAACCGCCTCGGCATGATCGACGATCAGCTCACTGCCCTGACCGATCTCCTGCAGAGTGTTCGCAGCCGAACCGTTCAGGCGGCCAACACGGTGCTTTCGGACAGCGACCGAGTGGCGATCGCGACCGAGTTCCAGGCGCGACTGGACGAGATGCTCGGGATCGCCAACAGCCGCAGCGCAGAAGGGGACTACCTGTTTTCTGGCTACCAGGGGACGGCCATTCCCTTTGTGCGCACCGCCGCGTCATCCACTTCCACCTCGTCGTCGGTCGCCTATTTCGGTGACGATGGCGAACGCCTCTTGCAAGTGAGTCCGTCGCAGCAACTGGCGGCCAACATCGCGGGTAGCGACCTGTTCATGAACGTCAGGGAAGGAAACGGGAATTTCTCGACGGCCGCCGGCGGCAACGGGCCAGGCCTTCCCAATCAGGGAACGGGGATGATCGATGCCGGTTCCCTGCTTGATCGACAGAAGTGGCAAGGCGCTTTGAACAATGATTCGCTGTGGCAGGGGAGCAGCCAGCGCGAGGTTCAGATCCGGTTCTCTTCGGTCGCCGGGGTCAGCAGCTATCAGCTCTTCGATGCTTCGACAAACGCCCCGCCGGCGGCGCCGCTGGCACCCAGGGCAATTGGGCCAGTGCAGAGCTTTACTCCTGGCCAGACCATTCCCGTGGTGAACAGCACGACCACCCCACCCACCGATTTCGGAGCGCAAGTCGTGATCGATGGTTCGCCCGTCGACGGCGATACTTTCATCGTCAAGCCTAGTGCCAACAAGAGCATGTTTCAGACCGTGCAGGAAATGCTCGACTTGCTGCGATCGCCGGTAGACTCGGGCACGGCGAGGACCGCGTTCTCCGTGCAGATGCAGGCACACCTCAACAATCTGGATCAGGCGCTGGCCAATGTTGGCCGGGTGCAGGCGACCGTCGGGGCGCGTTTGCAGGTCCTGGACGGTCTAAGCAGTAGTTCATCGGCGCTTGACGTGCAGTACCAGCAGACTTTGTCGGGCTTGCAGGATCTGGACTACGCGCAGGCGATCTCGGATTTCACCAGGCAGCAGACCAGCCTCGAGGCGGCGCAGAAGTCGTTCGTGCAGATCGCCGGCCTGAGTCTTTTCAAGTATCTCTAGAGGGAGGAAAGACTCGCATGCGATCGAGCGCCGTTTGGTCGCTGGCGCTGCTGCTGAATGCCTGTGGCAGCGTGGACTGGAACGCGTCGCCACGCGCCGAGGGCAAACGGGCCGACTATTCCTTCATGCAGTCGCCGAATCCGACCGTGCAGGTGGATCCGCCCAGAGGCGCTGCACTCATCGGAAGCGCGGCCTACGCCGTGAACTACGCGAGTGGTGCCGAATATCTTTCTCCCGCTGCTGTCGCGGCGCTTGCCGCCTACGCCATTTATGATCCCTTGGCACCCAACTGGACGATCGAGGAAAGAATTCTCGACAGCGAGAGCTATCACCTTTCGATGCGTGCCAAGAGCTTCCGTACTGGTGGCGACGGCGAATCCGCCCTGATTCTCCGGCGTCGCGCGCTACAGTTACAGCGCGAAAGAGGATTCCCCGCGTACCGGGTGCTCGAGTATTCGGAGGGTATCGAGTCGACGACCCCGTTTACCCATCGCTACGCCGAGGGAGTGATTCAACTCGTCCGCTCTGATCCACCCCGGAAGCCTTAGTGAACGGGCGCTGCCGCCAGCATGGCTGCGAGACCGCGCTCGAACATATGCTGTAGCGGGGCGCTCGCATACGACAGGGCGAGCATCAGGGCGGTGAAGCCGAGCGCGATGGTGAGGGGAAAGCCGATTGCCATCAGGTTGAGCTGTGGCGCCGCGCGGCTCAGGATGGCGAGCGCAAGGTTGGTGATCAGCAGCGCAACGACCACCGGCAGCGCGAGGAGCAATCCCGAGGAAAAGAGGATCGCACCGGAAGTCGCCAGGTTCGATCCGATCTCGGCGGATAGCGAGGGTGTGCTCACCGGCAATACGGTGAAGCTCTGCACCAGCGTTGCGATCACCATCAGGTGACCATTGATCGCGAGAAAAGTCAGCAGCGCGAGAAGACCCAGAAACTCCGACACCACTGCCGTCTGGCCGGCACTCTGGGGGTCGTACGAGCTGGCAAAACCGAGGCCCATCTGCAGGCTGATCAGGTTGCCCGCCATGTCGACCGCCGCAAATACCAGGCGCATGACGAATCCCATCGCGAAGCCGATGAACATTTCCCGGGCGAGGAGCAGCAGGCCGGTTGCCGACGCCGGATCGATGCGGGGCATCGACGGCAGCACCGGCGCGATTGCAATGGCGATCGCAAGGCCGAGCATCAGCCGGACCTGTACGGTCAGCGCGAGATTGTCGAACGGCGGCGACGCCACCAGGAGGGCGAGAATGCGTGCCAACGGGAAGAAAAAAGCCGTTACCCAGGCGTTGATCTCGGCGCTGCTCACACTGATCATGGCATGGCCCGCTCAGCCAATCAGCAAAGGGATGTTCTCGAACAAACGGCGCACGTAGTCCACCATGATCTCCAGCATCCACGGGCCGGCGAGCAACAGGATGAGGAACATCCCGACGAGCTTGGGAATGAAGGACAGCGTCTGCTCGTTGATCTGGGTTGCCGCCTGGAAGACGCTGACGATCAGGCCAATTGCCAAGGCCGCCAGGAGTAGCGGTCCGGCCATCAGCAAGGTCATTTCGACCGCCTGACGTCCGATCTGCATGACCACTTCGGGCGTCACGCGGCAAAGCTCGCGACCAACGAGCCCAGTAGCAGGTGCCAGCCATCTACCAGGACGAACAGCAGCAGCTTGAAAGGCAGCGAAATGAGCACTGGCGGCAACATCAACATGCCCATTGAAATCGTGACGCTGGCCACAACGATGTCCAAAATCACAAATGGC
>WBZT01002391.1_pt1 | contig 12135 bp, 8 predicted proteins | sample 5204241 | NCBI WGS metagenome assembly WBZT01 (sample SAMN12344358, study PRJNA552823) | activated sludge metagenome | biome: Activated sludge suspended growth; feature: Nitrification reactor; material: Wastewater; isolation source: activated sludge from nitrification reactor of wastewater treatment... | reverse complement strand
AGGCACCCCAGTGACCATTTCGCCGATCTCGTGCGCTCACTCCTCGTACGAGGGACAGGCCGCCTGCACAGGTGAGGCGCTTCCGCGAGGCTCGGCACAGGTGTCCGGCTTCGCTGACGACGCCTGAACGTTACGCGACTACAACGAGAGGATCGCCGCAAGGCCCGCCGCGGAAAAACATTGGAGTTTAGCGGCAGCGGGCGGGATGGTCAATCAAAAGTCGTCGGTCCCAGCCCTGACGCATGACCCGAACGAATCGGCACCGTTTGCCGTGAAGCGCCCGCTTTCGCCGCCGAGCCCGTCAGCGCGTGCGTCGCGGGTGGCACTGGAGTGCTTGCGGTGCCGGTGGTCTGGGGTCAGACCGCAGGATGTCGTGAAGTTTTACCAGGAAAGTCGCGCCAGCGACTCACGAACCTCCCCTCGCCCGCTTGCGGGAGAGCATACAAGGGGTCGGTTGGCGAGACGGGGAATTCGCGGGGCTTGCTCCGTGCCCAGCGAGCGATTCCGGCGTGCAAGCCGGAATGCGCCCTGCAAGGGAGGGGAACGGTCAGGGCTTTTATCAGGTGATTTTCCGCAATGCGCATACCGGACGTCGGCACGCGCTCCCTCCCCTTCAAGGGGAAAATCGCGCCAGCGACGTTGGCGATGGGACGGGACAGGGAAGGGATGGGGTTACGAGGCAGCGAAGAGATGGGTCCCTTCGCCCCCATCCCCCTCCCAACCTCCCCCTTGAAGGGGGAGGAGTTCCTTTGGCAACCAGGTCCATTGATCGGAATTCCGGGATGTTTTTTTCTGGAAATCATCTTATTCGGAGTGTCTGACCCAGCCATGACCTTTTGGAACTTCGCTCGGATCGCCGGGCGAGACAATTCCCCGGCGGCGACGCACGTGCGGCAACAGGCTCCCGGCGCAGCCGACCCGCGACAAAAAAAGGGCACCGCCGCGGCGATGCCCATTGGCATGCTGCCGGGGTGGGTTCGTCAGAAGCCGGCGCCCTTGATCGACTTCAGGCCCTTGTAGACCGCCTTGCTGCCGAGTTGCTCCTCGATGCGCAGCAACTGGTTGTACTTGCAGATACGGTCGGTGCGCGACAGCGAGCCGGTCTTGATCTGCCCGGCACCGGTACCGACGGCGAGGTCGGCAATGAAAGAATCCTCGGTTTCACCCGAACGATGCGACGAGATCACGCCGTAGCCGGCCTTCTGCGCCATCTTGATGGCGTCTAGCGTCTCGGTCACCGTGCCGATCTGGTTGACCTTGATCAGGATGGCGTTGGCCGCCTTCATGTCGATGCCCTGCTTGAGGCGAGTCGGGTTGGTGACGAAGAAGTCGTCGCCGACGATCTGCACCTGGTCGCCGAGTGCCTTGGTCAGCTTGACGTAGCCTTCCCAGTCGCTCTGGTCGAGCCCGTCCTCGATCGACACGATCGGGTACTTCTTGCACCACTCGGTGTAGACGGCAATCATCTCGTCGTCGGTGAACAGCTTCTCCGGATTCGACTTCCAGAACTTGTAACCCTGCCGGCCCCCTTCATCGAACAGTTCCGACGAAGCGCAGTCGAGGGCGATGGCGATCTGCTTGCCGGGCTTGTAGCCGGCAGCGGTAATCGCCTGCATGATCACTTCGAGCGATTCGTCGTTGGTCAGGTTGGGCGCGAAGCCGCCTTCGTCGCCAACCGCCGTGACATGCCCGCCCTTCTTGAGGATCGTCTTCAGGGCGTGGAATACCTCGGTGATCCAGCGCAAACCTTCCGAGAAAGTATCGGCGCCGACCGGCATGATCATGAACTCCTGGAAATCGATCAGGTTGTCGGCGTGCTTGCCCCCGTTGATGATATTGGCCATCGGTGTCGGCAGGGCGAAATCGCGGTTTTTGTGGATCTTGCCGATGTACTTCCAGAGCGGCATCTTGCTGACGTTGGCGCCGGCCAGGGTGATCGCCATCGACGCACCGAGGATGGCGTTGGCACCCAGACTGGACTTGTTCGGCGTGCCGTCGAGAGCGATCATCGCTTCATCCAGCTCGCGCTGGTCGAGCGGGTTCTTGCCCTTGAGCAGTTTGGCGATCTTCGTGTTGACCGCGTCGACGGCCTTCAGCACGCCCTTGCCGAGGTAAACCTTCTTGTCGCCGTCGCGCAGCTCGCAGGCTTCGAATTCCCCGGTCGAGGCACCCGAAGGGACGGCGGCGCGCGCCAGGAAACCGTTGTCGAGGGTGATGTCGACTTCGACCGTCGGGTTGCCGCGCGAGTCGAGGATCTGCCGACCGACGACCTGGGTGATCTTGACGAATTCGGCGGCGGCGACGGGTGCCGCCTGTTCGACCTGTTCGACTTCTTTCGCTTTTTTCACTTTTACTTTATCGGCTTTTGCCATGATCGAGCTCCGTAGGAGGGGTGTGGTGGAAAGTGGGCGGAAAACTATTCGCCCGATCATACCCAATTCACCGGATGCGGTGCAATGTTTGCCACGCCGCAGAAGGTTTTTCTGGCCCTCCAGGCCCAATGGCCGTGCGTCGGTCGGCGGCGGCGCTCTCTGCAGCCACACGGGCCAGCCAACAGCGAAGGCGCCTGGTCTGCCCCGCCCCGCCCTGCCCTGCCCGACTAGCGCGGCGCGTGGACTTGGCGTTATGCTCCCGGTCCTTCGCCAGCCGCAATCAATAGCGCTGGCCCACCCACTGGAGACAATCGTGCCTGCACTGCTGCCCCAACCCGATCCCGAGGGTCTGCTCGAATATTCCGTGGTCTACACGGATCGCTCGCTGAACCACATGTCACAGCGCTTTCAGGGCGTCATGCGCGACATCGCGCGCATCCTCAAGGCCGTCTACAACGGCAGGACAGCGATCATCGTGCCGGGCAGCGGCACCTTCGGCATGGAAGCCGTGGCGCGTCAGTTTGCCACCGACCGAAAGTGCCTGATCCTGCGCAACGGCTGGTTCAGCTTCCGCTGGACGCGGATTCTCGACCTGGGGCGGATTCCTTCGGCGAGCGTCGTCATGAAAGCCCGCCGTGTCGGTGAGGAAAGCCAGGCGCCGTTCATCCCGCCGCCGATCGACGAAGTCGTCGCCCGCATTCGCGAGGAAAAGCCGGACATCGTTTTCGCGCCGCATGTCGAAACCGCCTCCGGGATGATGCTGCCGAACGATTACCTGCGTGCGCTCGGCGCGGCGGTACGCGCGGTCGATGGCCTGTTCGTGCTCGACTGCGTCGCCTCCGGCGCGGTCTGGGTCGACATGGTGGCGAACGATGTCGACGTGCTGATCAGCGCGCCGCAGAAAGGCTGGAGCGGCGTGCCATGCTGCGCCCTGGTCGTCCTCGGTGAGCGTGCGCGCGCCCGCATCGACGCGACGACCAGCAGCAGCTTCGCCTGCGATCTGAAGAAATGGATGCAGATCATGGAGACCTACGAGAACGGCGGGCATGCCTATCACGCGACGATGCCGACCGACGCCCTGGCGGCCCTGCGCGACGTGATGCGCGAAACCGAAAATTACGGCTTCGAGCGCGTACGCCAGGAACAGTTGGAAGTCGGCGTGCGCGTGCGTGCGCTGCTCACCGGCAAGGGATTCCGCAGCGTCGCCGCCGAAGGCTTCCAGGCGCCGGGCGTCGTCGTCAGCTACACCGATGATCCGGAGATCCAGTCGGGCAGGAAGTTCGCCGCCATCGGTGTGCAGACCGCTGCCGGAGTGCCGCTGCAGTGCGACGAGCCGGCCGACTTCGCCACGTTTCGCATCGGCCTGTTCGGCCTGGAAAAGCTGCACCATCCCGACCGTACGGTGCACAGCCTGGCCGATGCGCTCGATGCGGTGAGTCGTCTGAACCCGCCGCCGGGGTCGTGAGCCCTTGCCGACGCTCAACTGGATCGGCAAAGCGGCCGTCGTCAGGCACCACCAGGATGTGCCGTTCCGTCTGCTCGAGCCGCTGGCCGAGCTGTCGTGCGGCGCGAGCGACAGTGGCAACCTGATCGTCCAGGGCGACAACCTGCACGCGCTCAAGGCGCTGCTGCCGCGCTACGCCGGGCAGGTCAAGTGCATCTACATCGACCCGCCGTACAACACCGGCAACGAAGGCTGGGTGTACAACGACAACGTCAATAGCCCGGAGATTCGCCGCTGGCTGGGCGAAGTGGTCGGCAGGGAAGGCGAAACGCTCGACCGGCACGATCGCTGGCTGTGCATGATGTATCCGCGGCTGGTGCTGCTGCGCCAGTTCCTGCGCGAGGATGGGGCGATCTTTGTCTCGATCGACGACAACGAGGTGGCGACGCTGCGCTTGTTGATGGATGAGATTTTTGGGGCGAGGAACTTTGTCGCGACGATCGCATGGCAACGGCGAATTTCCCCGGATGCGCGACTGGGCTTGAGCCAGGCGCATGACCATATTCTGGTGTTCGCGAAAAGCGGTGATGCGCTCGATTTTCACTCCATCCCTCTCGGCAACGATCAGAGAAGCCATTTCAAGAATCCTGACAACGATCCCAGGGGTGAATGGACCTCAACCGATTTCACCGCACAAGGATGGCGTCCGAATCAGATGTATGAAGTTCGTACGCCTGGCGGGGCGACGTTCCTACCGCCGCCGGGTCGTTGTTGGGCCAACGTTGAAAGTGTTTTTGCGCAAATGCTCAACGAGGGCCGAATGTGGTTCGGCAAGGACGGGAAGGGGCGCCCACGAGTCAAGACCTATCTGGTTGAGAGCACAGGGGTCCGCGCATGGACCTGGTGGACGAATCAGGAATGTGGTCACAACCAGGAAGCGAAGAAAGAAATCAATGAAATTATGGGGCATGACCTCCCCTTCCACACGCCCAAACCCACCCGCCTGATTCAGCGCATCCTGCAAATCGCCACCGACCAGGATAGCCTCGTCCTCGACTCCTTCGCCGGTTCCGGCAGCACCGGCCACGCGGTATTCAAGCAGAACGCCGAGGACGGTGGCAGCCGTCGTTTCATCCTCGTCGAGATCGACGACGGCATCGCGCGCACGGTGACTGCCGAGCGCCTCCGGCGAGTGTGCACCGGTTACACCAGCGCCAAGGGACTGGCGGTCGACGGCGTCGGCGGCGGCTTCGAGTTCTGCCGCCTGTCGGCCGAGCCGCTGTTCTCCGCCGATGGTCAGATTCGTCCCGACGTGACGTTTGCCCAGCTCGCCGAATTCGTCTGGTTTGCCGAGACCGGATGTGGCTACCCGGGTCCGGCCGATTCGCCTCTGCTCGGCGTGCACGAGGGCCGCGCGATCCATCTGCTGTATAACGGTATTCTCGGCGACCGGTCGCTCGGCGGCGGCAATGTCCTGACTGGCGCGGTGTTCGATAGCTTGCCGAAGTTCGCCGGGCCCAAGGTGATCTACGCTGCGGCCAACCGCATGGGCGCCCGCGCCACGCGCGAGGGCATCAGCTTCAGGCAAAGTCGCTACGCGTTGGAGGTGTGAGCATGGAGGCCAAGCCGCGCGTGATTATCATTGCCGGCCCCAACGGCGCGGGAAAAACCACCTTTGCCCGCGAGTTTCTGCCTAACGAGGCTGGTTGCCCGGTGTTCGTCAATGCGGACCTGATTGCCGCCGGGTTGGCGCCGTTCGCCCCACAGGCAGCCGCCGTGCTCGCCGGTCGCCTGATGCTGGGGGAACTGAATCGGCACTTCGCGGCGCGAGTCAGTTTTTCGTTTGAGACTACCCTGTCGGGGCGTGGCTACCTGCGCTGGATCAGAAAATGGCAGAGCGCTGGCTATTGCGTCGAGTTGATCTTCCTGCAACTGGACACCCCGGAGAGGGCTATCGAGCGTGTCAGGCAACGGGTCAAGCAGGGAGGGCATGAGGTGCCGGCTGATGTGATTCTTCGCCGGTTCGTGGCGGGGAAGGAAAATTTCGACTTGCGTTACGCACCCGCCGTAGACTCTTGGGCACTGTATGACAACTCGGGCGCCCCCCCACTGTTGCTGGATTGGAGCGAAAGACCATGAACCTCAGACCAATTGATGAAGCCAGAAACGCCGACCTGCGTGGGTCGTTGCCGGCGCTCCAGCGCGCGGCACAACGTGCCCGTGCCTTGGCTGCGACCACAGGTACGGCCTTCATTGTGAGCCGCGATGACCTCGTGGAGAAGGCCCCGCCCGACTCGATTCCTCAGCAAACGCCGATTGCCTCGGCGGGAATTCCGACTACCGACCATCTTGCTAACATCGGCGATCCCGATGCTGAGGAACATTTTCAGCGCGAGGATTTGCAATGGGGGCTGAAAGGTGACGACTGAGCGTATCAAGACGTCCAGATGACGGTATTTGCGCCGAAAACCTACCAGTCGCAGGTCCTTGAAAGCATCACAGCGTACTTCGAGTCCTGCCATGAGCAGCGATCGCCGTCGCTGGCCTTCGCCGCGACGACCGAACAGCTCTGGGGTCGAGGGCTAGCGTACAACCCGCTGTCGGGTTTTCCTGCCGACATGCCGTACTTCTGTTTGCGCGTGCCGACCGGCGGCGGCAAGACCTGGTTGGCGGCAAAAAGCGTCGCACGGGTCAACCGCCAGCTCCTGCGCTGCGAGCACAGCGTCATCCTCTGGCTGGTGCCGAGCAAGCCGATCCGCGAACAGACGCTGCGCGCCCTGCGCGATCGCCAGCATCCCTACCACGCAGCCTTGCGCGAAGCCGGGCCGATCACGGTGATCGACCTCGAAGAGGCGAAGAGCGTGACGCGTGCGACGCTGGACACCTCGACGACGGTGATCGTCGCCACTCGGCAGGCGTTTCAGGTCGAGGAGGAAGAGTGCCGCAAGGTGTACCAATCGAGTGGCGCGCTGATGCATCACTTCGAGCATCTCGCCGCGGCCCAGCGCAGTGCACTGCTCAGCGACGGCGAGGGGGCCGAGCAGGTGCGGCCGTATTCGCTGGCCAATGTGCTGCGCCTGCGCCGGCCTTTCGTCATCGTCGACGAGGCGCACAACAGCCGCACCGAGCTGGCCTTCGACATGCTGGCGCGTTTCCGACCCGCCGGGGTGATGGAGCTGACGGCGACGCCCGATCTCGAACGGACGCCGTCAAACGTCCTGCACAGCGTATCGGCCGCCGAGCTGAAGGCGGAGGAAATGATCAAGCTGCCGGTGGTGCTCGAAACCGAGTCCAACTGGCAGCAATGCCTGGCCGATGCGATCGCTCGCCGCGAGGCGCTGTACCAACTGGCCGATCAGGAGCGCCGCGCCGGCGCGCCCTACCTGCGTCCGCTGGTCCTGATTCAGGCCGAGCCACGCCGGGCGGGTGTCGAGACGCTCGATGTCGAGCGGGTGCGCGCCGAGCTGATCGCCAATCATCACATCCCGGCCAGTGAGATCGTCGTCGCCACCGGCGAGGAGAAAGGGCTCGAGAAGATCGACGCTGACTATCGACTGGGCGTCGCCGACCCGACGTGTCCGGTGAAATTCATCATCACTCAGAAGGCGCTGGCCGAGGGCTGGGATTGCGCATTTGCCTACATTCTGGTCAGCATGGCCTCGCTGCATTCGGCGACGGCGGTGGAACAGCTCCTCGGCCGCGTGTTGCGGCAGCCGGGCGCCAGCCATCGGCTGCAGCCGCTGCTCAACCAGTCGTATGCCTTCGTCGTGTCGCGCAACTTCGCCGAGACGGCCAATGCGCTGCGCGAGCGTCTGGTGATCGGCGCCGGCTTCGAACGGCGCGAGGTGCGCGAATTCGTCACTGCGGCGACGAACGAACAGGCGTGGCTGGATCTCGACGCCCATGCCGGGCGGATCGTCGTGCGACCGGTAGCCATCACGCTGCCCGAAAAACCCGATCTCAGGAGTCTGCCGAAGCCGATCCGCAAAAAGCTGAGTTGGGATGCCCGGCTGAATACCCTGACCATCAGCGCACCCCTGACGGCAGACGAGGGAGAGGTCTTGAAGGCATCGGTCACGTCCGAAGCAGCCGTTTCGGCCATTGAGCAGGCGGCCGAAGCAAGCCGCACGAGCGCCATCGAGTTTTTCCAGACCCCTGCCGAGCTTGGTGAGCGCTTCCAGGTGCCGCAACTCGCGTGGCGCGTGCAAGGCGCGCTGCAGCTCTTCGATGACCCCGAGTTGCTGGAGTACCCGTGGGACCTCTCTTGCTACGCTGCGGCACCCAGTCTCGATGATGTGAACGCCCTGAATGCTGGCCTGAAAGCGTCGGAGGGGGGCGAGATCGATATCGATACCGGCTCGGGCCGCGTGGTTTCGCGCTTCCTGCCCGAACTGCAGCGCGATCTTGCCCTGGCCTACCAACCTGAGCACTGGAGCGAGCTGCGCCTGGCCACCTGGCTGTGCCAGAACCTGCCCGAGCCGTCGCTGACGCATGCCAGCAAGCAGGCTTTTGTCGCCGCGTGGCTGACCGATCTGCTCAGTCGCGAGCGGTTTTCGCTGGCGCGAGCCAATCTGCAGAAGTTCCTGATCCGCAATCTGATCGAGGCGCGCATCCGGGCCTTGCGCAGGCAGGCCGTCGGCCAGGCCTTCCAGCAGACCTTGTTTGCTGACGATGTGGCCGCCCGCGTCGCGGTCAGCGACTGTTGCGTCTTTGACTTTCACCCGCAGGCCTATGCGCCGAGCCGCGACTACGATGGCCGCTTCGGGCGCTTCGAGTTTCGCCGGCACTACTACGGTCGGATCGGTGATTTCGACAGTGCGGAGGAATTCGCCTGCGCCTGCTGGCTCGATACGCAGGCGCAGCAAGGCCGCATCCGGTTCTGGGTGCGCAATCTGGTCCGCCGCGAGGGCTGCTCATTCTTCCTGCAGAAGGCCGATGGCCGCTTCTATCCCGATTTTGTCTGCCGACTGCCCGACGCAACGACCCTGGTCATCGAAACCAAGGGCGCCGATCGCTGGGCCTCGGCGGCGGACGACCGCCTGATCGGCGGGCTATGGGCCGAGCTCTCCGCGGGGCGCTGTCGCTTCGTGATGGTCCGGGACAAGTGCTGGGACTCGATTGAAGCGCTGCTCTCATTCACCCCCGTCCCTTCGCCCCCATCCCCCTCCCAACCTCCCCCTTGAAGGGGGAGGAGTTCCTTTGGCAACAGGGTTTACTCATCGGAATTCCGGGATGTTTTTTTCTGGAAATCACCTCAGCTTGCCAGCTTCGCTGTGCAGCAGATCCGGCGCGCCATGCGCGCGCACTACCCCACGTGCACCGGGTGAGCTCCGTCCTCCTGGCCACTCGTTGATCATCGTGACCCCGCGTATGGCCTCCAGACCCACCTTCGCCTTCAACTCGGGGGGCGCCCCTGCCGCGTCTTCACTTCGCTCATCGCTTCTCGCTCCGCCAGGGCAGAGCAGCGCTTGAACAATGGTCTGAAATCCGGGGACCCCTGGAGTCTCCCGCCAGCGGTCGAGGGGAGGTTGGTGAGTCGCTGGCGCGACTTTCATAGTAAGCTACCGACATGGCCCAGCAACCCCCCCGCTTGATCCGCTCGACGCAGGTCGACCTGCCCGTGCTCGAAGCGTCCGGTCTGGCGACCCGGCTGGTCGACGGCCGCGTCCAGGTGCTGGTGGTCGGCGACCGCACGGCGCACGTGGCGGCGAGCGTGTACGACGAGGACAGCGGTTTCAGCGACTGGCAAACGTTTGATCTCGCCGCCCTCGGGGGCTGGCCGTTGCCCGCGCGGGACAGTCAGTTCGAGGCGATCGCGGTGGACGGGGGCTCGCTCGTCGCGCTGCTCTGCGAGGACCCGCCGACGGTGCTCGTCGGGGACTCGGTGGCCAGGGTGCTCAGGGCGCAGATCCGGCTCGGCGCACCGCCGGGCTCGCCGCTCGACGGGCTGTGGGACGACCCGTCGTCGCGGGGCGAAGGGCTGGTGCTGCTGCGCGGCGGCCGCCTCCTGGTGGCCAAGGAAAAGCGGCCGCGCGCGCTGGTCGAGTTCGGCCCGCCGGGGTCGCCGGCCGCCGGCCTGTCGCAGGACGACTTCCTCGCGCCCGATGAGGCGTGGGACGCCCCCGCAGGCGAGGTCGAATACGTCGCCAAGGCGGTATGGCGGCTGCGCGGCGAGGCCAAGCGCGCGCTCGCCGACCTCAGCGGCATGGCCGTCGGCCGCGACCGCAGCCTGTGGCTACTTAGCGACAAGTCGTGCTGCGTCGGACGGCTGTCGCTGCACACCCCGCTGCGCGCGTCCGACGACGAGATCTCGCGCCTGCAGGAGGTGTGGCGTTTTCCGAAGAGCGTGAGCAAGCCCGAAGGCATTGCGGCACTCGCCCTCAATCGCGTCCTGGTCGCCATGGACACCGATTCGACGCTTGGCAACGGGATGATCGTCGAGCGACCCGCCTGAGGTCGCGGACCCTCCCGGCGAATCCCCGGCCCTGCAAGGCGCTGCTGCGACTTCCATCGAAAACGCCCTGACCATGTCCCTCCCCTTCTTTGACCACCCGATTCTCAACTCCCCGTACGCCTGCCCGGCGAAGCACTGGGAACTGAACGACGACGGGCAGCCGACCGAGCAGGTGATTGAAGCGCGTCGCCGGGCGCAGTTCATCACCCCGATCCCGAAGCCCAGGAAGCGCCGCAGTGCGGGCCAGCAGGGATTCGTCTTCGACGATGGCGCCGGACTGTCGACGCCGGAGCAACAGTACGACCCCACTTCGATCATCAACGAAGTTCGCGGCCATGTCGCTGCCTGGCGCTCCTTGCCGCATGCCCGCCAGTGGTCGGTGACACCCGAGACCGCGCGCCTGCTGCAGCATTGGCGCCAGCACCCGTTCAGCGGCGTCCGCCCGTTCTTCTGCCAGATCGAAGCCGTCGAAACGGCGATCTGGCTCACCGAGGTCGCGCCGCACTCGCGGCACGGCCAGCGCGTCCTCGACCATCTTGCCGCGGCGAACAGCGACGCCAACCCCGAGTTGCTGCGCCTGGCGCTGAAACTGGCCACCGGCGCCGGCAAAACGACGGTGATGGCCATGCTCATCGCCTGGCAGACGATCAATGCCGTGCGCCGGCCGGGCAGCCGGAACTTCACCCGCGGCTTCCTGATCTGCGCTCCCGGCCTGACGATCAAGGATCGCCTGCGCGTGCTGCAGCCGAATGACCCCGACAGCTATTACCAGGACCGCGAATTGCTGCCCGGCGACCTGCTCGACGAGATGAGCCGGGCGAAGATCGTCATCACCAACTACCACGCCTTCAAGCTGCGCGAGCGCATCGAGATCTCCCGGGGCGGGCGGCAGCTCCTGCAGGGCCGCAGCGGCGAGGAAGCGAAGACGCTCGAAAGCGAAGGCCAGATGCTGCAGCGGGTGATGCCCGAGCTGATGGGCATGAAGAACATCCTCGTCATCAACGACGAGGCGCACCACTGCTATCGCCAAAAAGCGAAGGACGCCGACGACGAGGAGCTGAAAGGCGACGAGCGCAAGGAGGCCGAAAAGAACAACGCCGCCGCCCGCCTGTGGATTTCCGGCCTCGAAGCCGTCAACCGCAAGCTCCGGACGACCCGCATCATCGACCTCTCGGCGACACCTTTCTTCCTGCGCGGCTCCGGTTATGCCGAGGGCACGCTGTTCCCGTGGGTCGTCAGCGACTTCTCGCTGATGGACGCCATCGAATGCGGCATCGTCAAACTGCCGCGCGTGCCGGTGGCCGAGAACATCCCCGGCGACGAGCTGCCGGTGTTCCGTAACCTCTGGGAGCACATCGGCAAGGACATGCCGAAAAAAGGCCGCGGTCACGGCGACGACCTCGACCCCCTCAAACTCCCGACGCGACTGCAGACGGCCCTGCAGGCACTCTACGGCCATTACGAGCAGACCTTTCGCCTGTGGCAGGCAAACGGCCTCCAGGTGCCGCCGTGTTTCATCGTCGTGTGCCAGAACACCGCCATCTCCAAGCTGGTCTACGACTTCGTCTCCGGCTTCCAGCGCACCAACGCTGACGGCACGACGACGCTGGTGCACGGGCGCCTGCCGCTGTTCCGCAATTTCGACGCCGGCACCGGCAGCCCGCTGCCCCGCCCGAACACGCTGCTGATCGACAGCGAGCAGCTCGAAGCGGGCGATGCGCTCGACGACAATTTCCGCAGCCTGGCGGCGGACGAGATCGAGCGCTTTCGCCGCGAGCGCGTCGAGCGCTCGGGTGATTCCCGGTCCGGCGAGCAGCTCAGCGACCAGGAGTTGCTGCGCGAAGTGATGAACACCGTCGGCAAAC
>WBZT01002697.1_pt1 | contig 12142 bp, 7 predicted proteins | sample 5204241 | NCBI WGS metagenome assembly WBZT01 (sample SAMN12344358, study PRJNA552823) | activated sludge metagenome | biome: Activated sludge suspended growth; feature: Nitrification reactor; material: Wastewater; isolation source: activated sludge from nitrification reactor of wastewater treatment... | reverse complement strand
GATCGCCGAGCTGGACTGGCAGGCGCTGCTCGCTGGGCCGTTCACCCCGTCGCCGGGCGCATGGTCCGAGCAGGTGCTCTACTTCCTGCTCGTCGATCGCTTCTCCGACGGCCAGGAGGCCGGCTGCCGAGACGTCGCCGGCGACCCGCTGCCCGGGGTGACTCCGGCGCTCACTGCGGCCGATCGCGGGCTCGCGGTGACCACCGAGGCCGACGCGGCCGCCTGGCGGGCCGCCGGCGCCTCGTGGGTGGGCGGCACGCTCGCCGGTGTTGGGTCCAAGCTCGGCTACCTGTCCCGGCTCGGCGTCACCGCTCTGTGGATCAGCCCGGTGCTGCGCCAGCGGCCGGAGCGCGCCGACTACCACGGCTACGCGGTCACCGACTTCCTCCAGGTGGACCCGCGCTTCGGCACCGACGACGACCTGGTCCAGCTCGTGCGAGACGCCCACGCGGTGGACATCCGGGTGATCCTCGACGTCATCGTCAACCACACCGGCGACACCTTCGGCTACGTCGCGGGCGACGAGCGGCCGTTCGACGGCATACCCCGTCGGGTCCGGGGATGGCGCGACGGCCACGGCGACCCGACTCTGCCCTTCCCCGCCCAGGTGGCCGACCCCGACGCCGCGATCTGGCCCCGGGAGCTGCAGGCCGACGGTGTCTACACGTGTGCCGGGCCGATCAGCCATTGGGACGACGATCCCGAATACCGGCTCGGGGACTTCTTCGGACTCAAGGACGTGTGGCACGGGTCGGGCCCGGTCGAGGACTACCGCCCCTCGGACGCACTGCGGAGTCTCGCAGCGGCATACCAGTATTGGGTGGCGAAGGCAGACCTCGACGGGATGCGCGTCGACACGGTCAAGCACATGGATCCGGGGGCGACCCGCTTCTTCGCCTCAGCCATGCACGAGTTCGGGCGCCGCATCGGCAAGAACAACTTCTTCCTCGTCGGGGAGATCACCGGACCGCGGTCCTTTGCCGTCGACCTCATGGAGCTCACCGGGCTCGACGCGGCACTCGGCCTGGCCGACCTACAGGGCAAGCTCGAGGCGACCGTGACGGGGTGGGGCGATCCGGGCGAATACTTCGGCCTCTTCCGCAACTCGGCGCTCGTCGGTCACGGCACGCACACGTGGTTCGGCGAGCGGGTCGTCACCTCGATCGACGACCACGACCAGGTTCGCAAGGGCGACGCGAAGTCCCGGTTCGCCGCGACCGAGCTCGGGCGCGAGCTCGCCTTCGCCGCGCTGGCAACCAACGTCACCACCCTCGGTCTGCCCTGCCTCTACTACGGCTCCGAGCAGGCCTTCGACGGCGCGGGCGGCAACGACCGCTACATCCGCGAGGCGATGTTCGGCGGCACTTTCGGCGCCTTCCGCAGCACCGGCCGGCACTGCTTCGACGAGACCCACCCCGCGTATGTCGCCCTCGCCCGCCTCCTCGTGCTGCGTCGCCGGTTGCCGGTGCTGCGCTTCGGCCGGCAGTACCAGCGCCCCATCTCCGGTGACGGAATCGGCTTCGGGCTGCCGCGGCGGATCGGCGACGGGCGGATGACCTCGATCGTCGCCTGGAGCCGGATGCTCAACGACGAGGAAATCGTCTGCGCGGTGAACACCGACACGGCGGCCGAGCGGTCGGCCTGGGTGACCGTCGACGCGGCGATCCACGCCGGCACGCCGGCCTTTCGCTATCTGTTCGCCTCCGACACTCCGGAGTCGGGGCTCGCCGGGCGCTCGGCACCGGTCGAGTCCCGCAACGGGCGCGCCGTCTTCGTCACGGTGCCGCCGGCCGGTTTCGTCGTGCTCGGCGCGACCTGAGGGGCCGGCCGGGCGTCAGCCCGCCGGACGTGGCGCAGGGCCAGAATCGGTGAGATCGACGAGGTCGATGACCCGGTCGAAGCCCTCGACCCCGTCGGGCCGGTGGCTCACCATCACGACCGTCCGTCCGGCGAAGGCGGCACGGAGGTCGGCCAGGACTGCGACAGCGGTCGCATGGTCGAGGTGGGCGACCGGCTCGTCGAGCAGGACGACCGGACGCCGGGAGACGTGGGCGCGGGCGAGCGAGAGCCGGCTGCGCTCACCACCGCTCACTCCGCGGCCGCCGGTGCCCAGCATGGTGTCCAGTCCGTCGGGCAGGCCGGCGAACCACCCGCCCAGCCCCGCGGCTCGCAACGCCGCCTCCAGCTGTGCGTCGTCGGCATCGGGGCGGGCCAGGCGCAGGTTCTCCCGCAGCGAGGTGGCGAAGACGTGCGGCTCGTCGTCGACGACCGCGAGCCGGGCCCGGGCGTCGTCCAGCGACAGCGAGCCGACGTCGAGGCCCCCGAGCCGGTAGCTCCCCACCACCGGGTCGAGGTGCCGGGCCAGCACCGCGAGCAGGGTGGACTTGCCGCTGCCGTTGGCTCCGGTGAGCACGAGGTGCTCCCCGGCACCGACGTGCAGACTCACCGGCGCGAGGTCGTATGCCGCCCGCCCGCCCGCCCCCGTGTCCGCGGCCGCGGCACGCCAGCGGGCGGCCACCCCGTCGAGGTCGAGGGCGAGGCCCGCCGGATCGGTCGCCGGATCGGTCGTCGGGATGCGGCCCTCGTCAGCGAGGTCGGGGCCCAGGCCGGCGACGGGGCCTGGGCCGAGGTCCGCGCGGCGCGGCTCACGGACAGCGGGTGGCTGGTCGAGCAGTTCGCGCAGCCGGCGCTCGCTCGCCCGCGCCCGGGCCCACGCGCCCATCGCATCGGGCAAGCCCACGAGCGCATCGCCGACCGCGAGCGGGGCGAGGACGAGGACGGCGGCGACCGAGTCGGAGAGACCGACCGAGATGGCCCATTGCGCGACGACGGCGGCGAGCACCGTGCCCCCGGCGGTGACGAGGTGTCCGAGGCCCACCCCGGTCGCCCGGGCCCGGGCCAGCCGGGTCGTCGCGCGGGTGAGCTCGGCCTGGGCCGTGCGCACCCAACCGAGTGCCTGGGAAGCCGCGCCCAGGCCGGCCAGCTCCGCGGCATACCCGGTGACGAGGGTGCTCGTGCGGGCGACGTCGGCGCGGGCGGCGAGCCAATCGCCCTGCGCCGCAAGCTCCATCCGGCGGCCGAGCGCGCTCACGCCCGCCTGGGCGAGGAGCACGACGAGCAGGACGATCGCACCGGCGGGCACGAAGAGGGCGAGTCCGAACACGGTGAGCCCGGCCGCGACGACCAGCCCGAGCACGGGCACGACGACCCGCACTGTGGCGAAGACGAGGTCCTCGAGGTCGTCGACCGCGGTGGTGAGCACGTGCGCGCGGGCGCGGCGCCCGAGCCGTGCCGGCGTGAGCGGCACGAGTGCTTCGTATGCCGCGACCCGGCGCCGGGCGAGCAGGTCGAGGGCGCTGTCGTGGGATCGGACCCGTTCGGTGTAGCGCAGAACCGGCCGGGCGATCCCGAAGGTCCGCACGGCGACGATCACCGACAGGAGGGTGAGGATCACCGGGCGGTGGCTGGCCGCGACGATGAGCCAGCCCGCCGTCGCGGTGAGGGCGATGCCCGAGGCGCTCGCGAGACCCCCGATGACCGAGGCCCGGCGGATCCCCGGGGCGGAGGCGGCGAAGGCCGCCTCGACGGCCGGGTTCGGTGCCGGGTTCGCCGCCGGGTCGGGGACCGGAATGCCCGGTGGCCCGGCATTGGGGGTGCGCGCGCCGCCATTCACCGCTCGCCACCCCCGGCAAGCTCGCCGGAGGGAGCGGCAGACCGCCCCACGACGACGTGGGCGTCGGCCAGCTCGACCAACTCCGGTCGATGCGTGACGGCGACGACGGCCCGGTCGTCGGCCAGCCCGGCGATCGCCGCGTGCGCGAGCCGAGCGCTCTCGGGGTCCAGGTGGGCGGTCGGCTCGTCGAGCAGGACGAGCGGGGCGTCCGACAACAGCGCGCGGGCGAGGGCGAGCCGGGCGCGCTGGCCGGCCGACAGCCCGAAGCCGTCGTCCCCGAGCGGCGTCTGCAGACCTTCGGGGAGTGCCCGGACGTCCGCAGCGAGCCCGACCTCGTCGAGGACGGCCCACAGGGATTCGTCCCCAGGGTCGGTCGGCACGCCGAGGGTGAGATTGTCGCGCAGCGAGCCGGCCACGAGCAGGGGTCGCTGGCCGACCAGGTGGGCGCTCGGCACGGCGACCAGTCCGGCGGTCGGGGTGCGCAGCCCGGCGAGCAGTTCGAGCAGGGTGCTCTTGCCGGCACCCGAGGGCCCGGTGACCGCGACCAGACCTGCGGCGGGCACGGCGAGGTCGACCCGGTCCAGGACGAGCGCCTCGGTGCCCGGATAGCGGTAGGACAGACCTTCGACGCGGCCGCCGCGGCCGCCGCGTCCGATGCCGTGGATGGCTTCGACGTCGCCGACCCCGTAGATGCGGTGCGCGCCCGCGGCAGGCGCCGCGGGCGCGGCGAGCTCGTCTAAAGCGGCACCCAGCGCAGCCACCCCGTCGGCAGCCGCGTGGTATTCCGCGCCGACCCGCCGGATCGGCCAGAAGGCCTCGGGCGCCAGCAGGATGCACGTGAGTCCTGGCACGAGGTCCATGTCGCCGTTCGTGAGGCGCAGCCCCACGGTGACGGCGACGATCGCGACGGAGATCGTCGCGAGCAGTTCGAGCGCCGCCGAGGAGAGGAAGGCGATCCGCAGCGTCCGCACCGTCGCTGCGCGATGCGCCTGGCTCACCGATCGGATCGACTCGCTCTGGCGCTGGGCCCGTCCGTAGGTGACGAGCGTCGGCAAGCCGCGCACGACGTCGAGGAAGTGCCCCGACAGGGCGGTGAGGGCCCGCCACCGCCGCTCGGTCGAATCGGCCGTGGCCCGCCCGATGAGCGCGGCGAAGATCGGCAGCAAGGGCACCGTGAGCACGACGATGAGGGCGCTCACCCAGTCGAGCACGGCGATCGTCGCGATGGCCACGACGGGCAGCACGACGGCCCCGACCAGGGCGGGCAGGAAGCGTGCGACGTAGGGTTCGATGCTCGTGCAGCCTTGCGTGGCAAGGGTACTCGCGATGGCCGGGTCGGGCCGGGACTCCGCAGGCGCGGCCAGCCATCGGGCGAGCAGCCGCTCGCGCACCAGCCCGGAGACGCGTATGCCGGCCCGCGCGGCATACGTCTCGGCGAAGGCGGCGAGGGCGGCCCGGAGCGCGAAGACGAGGACGACGAGGAGCATCGCGACGTGCAGGTCGGGGGCCTGCGCAGTGCCGGAGCGGACGACCGCGACGACGAGGCGGCTGACCGCGAGCGCCTGGGCGACCGCGAGGAGGCCCTGGGCCACGCCGACAACCCCGAGGCCCGCCATGACGGGGCGGGCCTCGGGGAGGGCCTGGAAGACCCTGGGGTCGAACGGTCGCACGAGGGTGATGCTAGGTGAGCCCGGAGCGGGGCCGGCCCGTCAGTGGTTGACCGACTCGCGGCCGATCGAGGTGGGCGCGGGGATGTGGTGGACACTGATCCGCTTGCGGAAGACCCAGTAGGTCCACCCCGTGTAGACGAGGACGATCGGCGTGAAGACCGCCGCCGCCCACGTCATGATCGTGAGGGTCGTCGGCGTGCTCGAGGCGGCGGCCAGGGTGAGCGAGGCTCCGTCGGCGAGGCTCGTGGGCATCGCGTTGGGGAAGAGCGCCCCGAAGTAGGCCGCCACCGCGAAGGCGATGCACGCGAAGGTCCCGACGAAGGCCCAGCCCTCACGGCCCTTGGCCGCCATGAGGATGCCGGCCACGAGGGCGAGCGCGGCGAGCACGGTCGCGATCCAGCTCACCGGCGAGCCATGACGCAGGCCGATGGCGAGCAGCAGCACGACGGCGAGGACGGCCGTGACGAGGCCGGCCTTGATTCCCAGCGCCCGGGCGTCGTGCCGGATCGGGCCGTCGGTCTTGAGCGCGATGAAGAACGCCCCGTGGGTGAGGAAGAGCCCGACGAAGGTGAGACCGCCGAGGAGCGGGACGATCCCCAACAGGCTGAACAGGTTGCCGTCGAAGACATAGTCGCCCTTGACGGCGGCGTTGGCGCGGATCGGCGTGCCGTAGACGATGTTCGTGAGCCCGACCCCCCAGAGGAGCGCGGCGAGGAAGGATCCGCCGGTGATCGCCCAGTCCCAGCGCCGACGCCACGTGTCGCTGTCGACCTTGTGCCGGTAGTCCAGGCCCATGCCGCGCACGATGAGCGCGACGAGGATGAGGGCGAGGGCGAGGTAGAAGCCGCTGAACAGCGTGGCGTACCACTGGGGGAAGGCCGCGAAGGTCGCGCCGCCCGCGGTGAGCACCCACACCTCGTTGCCGTCCCACACCGGGCCGATGGTGTTGAGCATGACGCGCTTGCGGGCCTCGGTGTCGGCCGCGTCGCGGCCCTTGCCGAGGATCGGCAGGAGCATGCCCACGCCGAAGTCGAAGCCCTCGAGGGTGAGATAGCCGGTCCACAGGACGGCGATGAGGACGAACCAGACGATCTGGAGAGTAGTGAGTTCCATTGTCAGTCCTTGGATTTCGTATGCCGTGGCGCGGCTCAGTAGGCGAAGACGAGCGGCTCGTCGTCGGCCCGGTCGGACGGATCCTTGGGGGCCTCGACGGGCACGGCGCCCGGCTTGATGTAGGCGAGCAGGAGGCGCACCTCGACGACGGCGAGCGCGCCGTAGAGCAGCGTGTAGATGATCATCGAGATCCAGACGCTCGCGGCGGAGACCGAGGTGGAGACCCCGGACTCGGTCGTCATGAGCCCGTTGACGATCCAGGGCTGGCGGCCGACCTCGGTGAAGATCCAGCCGAACGAGTTCGCGAGCAGCGGCAGCAGCGGTGTCCAGATCGCGATGTGCTTCCACATCCCGCTCGTGACGACCCCGCCCGCCCGGGTCTTCCACAGCGCCATGAGGGCGAAGATCATCGTGAGGAAGCCGGTGCCCATCATGAGCCGGAAGTTCCAGTAGGTCATCCAGATGACCGGCACGTAGCTCGACGACGCCGCGGTGGGGCTCGCGGCATACTGCGCCTTCTCGGCGGCGTTGACGTCGTTGATGCCCTTGATCTCGCCGCTGAACGAGCCGGTGCCGAGGAAGGACAGCAACCCGGGCACCTCGATGATCGGGCGCGCATTGGTGCCGTCGAGCGAGCCGATGGTGAGCACGGAGAAGGGGGCGTTGGCGCGGGTCTCGTATAGGCCCTCGGCCGCCGCCATCTTCATCGGCTGCACCTCGGTCATCACCTTGCCCTGGAGGTCACCGGAGGCGACCACGCCGAGGGCCGCGACGAGGGCGATCCACGCGCCGAAGCGGGTGGCCGACCGGTACATCCCGACGTCCTTGCCGTTGTCCATCGCCTGCCGGCGCAGGTGGTAGAGCCCGATGCCCATGACGAAGGCACCCGCGGTCATGTAGGCACCGAGCAGGACGTGCGGGAAGGTGACGAGTTGGACCTTGTTGAGCAGGACGGCGACGAAGTCCTGCAGCTCGGCGCGGTTGGTCGCCGGGTTGTAGGTGTAGCCGACCGGATTCTGCATGAACGAGTTCGCGGCGAGGATGAAGTAGGCCGAGAAGACGGTGCCGAGGTGGACCAGCCAGAGGGTGGCGAGGTGGACCTTCCGGGGCAGCCGGTCCCAGCCGAAGATCCACAGCCCGAGGAAGGTCGACTCGAGGAAGAAGGCGAGCAGGGCCTCGAAGGCCAGCGGCGCACCGAAGATGTCGCCGACGAACCGCGAGTAGAGGCTCCAGTTCATGCCGAACTGGAACTCCTGGACGATGCCCGTGACGAGGCCGAGGGCGAAGTTGATCATGAACAGCTTGCCGAAGAACTTCGTCAGCCGCAGCCAGCGCTCGTCACCGCCCCGCGACCAGATGGTCTGCATGATCGCGAGCAGGGCGGTGAGGCCGATGGTGATGGGGACGAAGAGGAAGTGATACACGGTCGTGATGGCGAACTGCCACCGCGCAAGGTCCAGCGCATCCATGAGTGTGACGCTCCCGCGTGAAGTGGAATCAAGGTGTGAAGGTAGTGCCCGCACTCCCGACGCTACTCCGGCGCGCAGGGGCTTCCGACCCACTGTGCAGCGGGTGTGACGCAGTAGACAGAAATACCCCCAGGGGTAACGTGGCCAGCCACGATGCGTCGGATCGACCCGAGGTATGCCGCGTGGCGCGGCGCGTTCGCCGCCGTCGGTTCAGTCGGGGTAACCCTGCGGATTCGCGCGCTGCCAGCGCCATGTGTCGGCGCACATCTCCTCGACGGTGCGGGTCGTCTGCCAGCCGAGTTCCTCCCTGGCCAGGGTCGGATCGGCCCAGAAGGCCGGCAGGTCGCCGGCGCGGCGACCGACGATCGCATAGGGGATCGTCCGGCCACTGGCCCGCTCGAAGGCGGCGACGAGTTGGAGCACGGACGTGCCGCGACCGCCGCCGAGGTTCCAGGTGCTCACCCGCCGGTCGTGGGTGGCGATCCAGGACAGGGCGGCGACGTGCCCGGCCGCGAGGTCCTCGACGTGGATGTAGTCCCGCTCGCAGGTGCCGTCCGCGGTCGGATAGTCGCCGCCGAAGACCTCGAGTCGCTCCCGTCGGCCGACGGCGACCTGGGCGACGAAGGGCATGAGGTTGTTGGGCACCCCCTGCGGGTCCTCGCCGATCGTCCCGGACGGGTGGGCACCGACCGGGTTGAAATAGCGCAGGAGGGCGACGCGCAGGCCCTCGTCGATGTGCGCGACGTCGCGCAGCACCTGCTCGATCATCACCTTGGTCCGCCCGTAGGGGCTGCTCGCCGACAGCGGCTCGTAGTCCTCGACATAGGGGACCGGGGCGTGGTCGCCGTAGACCGTTGCCGACGAGGAGAAGACGAGCAAGCCGCAGCCGTGCCGACGCATCGCGCGCACGAGCGAGAAGGTCGACTCGAGGTTGTTCTCGTAGTAGTCCAGCGGCCGCTGCACGCTCTCACCGACAGCCTTGAGCCCGGCGAAGTGGACGACCGCGTCGATGGGCTCCTGCGCGAAGAGCCGCTCGGTCTTCTCGTGGTCGGTGAGGTCGAAGGCGTGAACGGGGATGGCCGCCCCGGTGAGCGTCTCGAGCCGGCCGACGACCGCGGGCTTGGCGTTGGCGAAGGAGTCGACGACGAGGACCTCGTGGCCGGCCGCGACGAGTTGGACGACGGTGTGCGAGCCGATGTAGCCGGCACCGCCGCTCACGAGGACGCGCATGCCCCTACCGTATGCCGTGCGGCATACCGTCCTGCCGCTGCCCTGTTTCCCCGCGAGGGATGGGTTTCTGTCGCCATCCGGGCGCGTGACGACAACAACCCATCCCTCGCGGAGCGGAGCCGCGGGGAGGAGGGCTGCCCAGCGGGCGGGTCAGCCCTTGGGGCGCTGGTCGACGATCCGCCGGGCCTTGCCGACCGAGCGCTCGATGCCGCCCGGATCGCGGACCTCGACCTCGGTCGTCGTGCCGATCCGGGCCTTGATCTCGTGGCGGATGTCGGCCGCGATCGAGTTGGCGGCCTCGTGCTCCTCGTGGACGAGGGTCTCGACGACGACGGTGAGGTTGACCATGTTGCCCGGCTGGGTGAGCACGCATTGGAAATAGGGGGCCAGGCCCTCCTTGCGCAGGATGATCTCCTCGATCTGGGTGGGGAAGACGTTGACCCCGCGGATGATCATCATGTCGTCGGTGCGTCCGGTGATCTTCGCGAGCCGCCGCATCGTCGGGTATGCCGTGCCCGGCAGCAACCGGGTGAGGTCCTTGGTCCGGTAGCGCAGGATGGGGAAGGCCTGCTTGGTGAGGCTGGTGAGGACGAGCTCGCCCTCCTCGCCGTCGGGCACCGGCTCGAAGGTCGTCGGGTCGATGATCTCGGCGAGGTAGTGGTCCTCCCAGAGGGTGAGCCCGTCGCGGGTCTCGTCGGACTCGGCCGCGACGCCGGGGCCGCCCATCTCGGAGAGGCCGAACATGTCGTGGGCGATCATCGCGGTCCGCGACTCGATCGCCTCGCGGGTGGCCTCGGTCCACGGCTCGGCGCCGAAGATCCCGACCCGCAGGCTCGTCTCACGGGGGTCGACGCCGATCCGCTCCATGTAATCCAGGACGGTGAGGAAGTAGCTCGGGGTCGCGTGCAGCGACCGGGGCCCGAAGTCCTGGATGAGCTGCACCTGCCGCTCGGTCATCCCACCCGACACGGGCACGACGCTGCAGCCCAGCCGCTCGGCACCGGCATGGATGCCCATGCCGCCGGTGAACAGCCCGTAGCCGCCGAGGTTGTGGAAGACGTCACCCGCACGCACGCCGCCGGCGTAGAGGCAGCGGGCGACGAGGTCGGCACCGGAATCGAGGTCGTCGTCGGTGAACCCGACGACGGTCGGTTTGCCGGTCGTCCCGCTGCTCGCGTGGATCCGGGTGACCTGCTCCCGCGGCACGGCGAACATCCCGAACGGGTAGTTCTCCCGCAGGGTGCCCTTGTCGGTGAACGGCAACCGGCGGACGTCCTCGAGCGCGCGGATGTCGTCGGGGTGGACACCTGCGGCGTCGAACGCCGTCCGGTAGTGCGGGACGTTGGCATAGACCCGATGCACGACGTCCTGGAGCCGTTCGAGCTGGCGGGCGCGCAACTCGTCGAGTGACCAGCGCAGGCCGGCGTCGGTGTCGGGGTGGTAGCGGGGCGAAGGCATGCGGTCGTCCTCTCACGGGCACTTACGAGGGCTGGTCCGCCGGTATGCCGCGCGCCCGGCGGGCGCGCGGCATACCCACGTCGTGCGGTCGTGCGATCAGTGCTGGGCGGGGTCCTTGCGCAGGTCGACGATCCGGCGCGCCTTGCCGACGGACCGCTCGATCCCGCCCGGTTCGCGGATCTCGATCTTGGCTGTCGTGCCGATGTTGGCCTTGATCCGGCCCTGGACGCGCTTCTCCACCTCGACCCGGGTGGCCGCGTCGAGTCGGTTGTTGCTCTCGGCGAGGACCGTGAGCTCGAGCATGTTGCCGGGCTGGGTGAGCACGCACTGGAAGTAGGGTGCGAGCTCGGGCTCGGCCAGGAGGATCTCCTCGATCTGGGTCGGGAAGACGTTGACCCCGCGGATGATCATCATGTCGTCGGTGCGCCCGGTCACCTTCTCCATCCGGCGCATCGTGGGGAAGGCGGTGCCGGGCAGCAGCCGGGTGAGGTCCTTCGTGCGGTAGCGGATGACCGGGAAGGCCTGCTTGGTGAGGCTGGTGAAGACGAGCTCGCCCTGCTCGCCGTCGGGGAGCACCTCGTGGGTCACCGGGTCGATGATCTCCGGGTAGAAGTGGTCCTCCCAGACGTGCAGGCCGTCCTTGGTCTCGGCGGACTCCATCGAGACGCCGGGGCCGACCACCTCGGACAGGCCGTAGATGTCGACGGCGTCCATCTTGCAGCGGGACTCGATCTCCTTGCGCATGGCCAGCGTCCACGGCTCGGCGCCGAAGATGCCGATGCGCAGGGTGGTGTCGGCCGGGTCGATCCCCTGACGCTCGAACTCGTCGAGGATCGACAGGAAGTAGCTCGGCGTCACCATCATGATCTTGCAGCCGAAGTCTTGGATGAGCTGGACCTGGCGCTCGGTCATCCCGCCGGAGATCGGCACGACGGTGCAGCCGAGCTTCTCCGCGCCGTAGTGCGCACCGAGTCCGCCGGTGAACAGGCCGTAGCCGTAGGCGACGTGGAGCACGTCACCGGGTCGCCCTCCGGCGGCGCGGATCGAGCGGGCCATGACCGTGGCCCACATGTCGATGTCCTCGCGGGTGTAGCCGACGACCGTCGGCTTGCCGGTCGTGCCCGAGCTCGCGTGCACCCGCACGACCTGCTCGCGCGGCACGGCGAACAGGCCGAACGGGTAGTTGTCGCGGAGGGTGAGCTTGTCGGTGAACGGCAACTTGGCCAGGTCGGAGAGCGCGCGGATGTCGTCCGGGTGGACTCCCGCCGCATCCCAGGTCGAGCGGTAGTAGGGGACGTTGTCATAGCAGCGCCGCACGGTGTCCTGCAGGCGCTCCAACTGGTGGGCCCGCAGCTCGTCAAGTGACCAGCGCTCGCCCTCGTCTCTGAGGTCGGTCGTCATGTCGTGATTCTTTCGAGCGCGGTATGCCGTGCACAACAGGAGATGGCTGTCGATCCCACCACGTGGGTGCTTCCTGCCTGGGGGTAGCCTTGGCGACACGGAAGGGGGGCCGCGGGTGCCCTCGTGTC
>WBZT01002695.1_pt1 | contig 12152 bp, 13 predicted proteins | sample 5204241 | NCBI WGS metagenome assembly WBZT01 (sample SAMN12344358, study PRJNA552823) | activated sludge metagenome | biome: Activated sludge suspended growth; feature: Nitrification reactor; material: Wastewater; isolation source: activated sludge from nitrification reactor of wastewater... | reverse complement strand
AGCAAAAATAGGCAGCAACGCTGAAATATTAATGGAGAATGCCTATTTTGGTAGATGCCCAGACTTTACACCAGTGCGCCTAGCAAATAAACTATCTACAGCAGGCAATATACAGCATACAGGAATCATAGCATTTGACGAGAACGGTTTAATAGGAGAATAATTCTATGAGTCTTGCGCTTATTAACCTCTGTAACCGCCAGTAAAATCAAAACTGCAATTACTACTGCCGCTCTTATTATTATCCCAATAATAAGAGCGTGCCAAATAGTAAAGTTAAAAAGGCATGGTCTTATTCAGCACCTGCACTCCATAAGATGGTTGCTGCATATTTGTAAGAACACCATTACCTCCATATACTACTCGCGCATCTGCTATTTGATCAAGCGAAACAGAATTGCTGGCCGTTATATCTTCAGGTCGTACTATACCTTCAATGCCAACAACACGCATTTCATTGTCTACTAGAACTTCCTGTGAACCCTTTATAAACAAATTGTTGCTAGGTAAAATATCTACCACTGTTGCAGCTATAGTAACAGTAATATTTTCCTTCCTTGATACCTTCCCACCCCCAGCGCTGGCTGAGCTACCACTAGCGCTGATAGCTGCCTTTGGCGTAAATGTCGATGGCAGAGCGGCCGCTAAAGCGCTTTCTAGACCCAAGAAATTTGGTAAGCCCATAGATTTCGTCGAACTCGAAGAAGAGCTAGAATTGTTGCCTATTTCAGCACTTTCTTTTATTGCAATATTAACTTTTAATATATCTCCTACTAGCCTTGCTCTTTGATCACGGAAAAATGTCCTTGATCCAGGAACCCATAATGAACTTGCCGTTTTAGGCCCAGAACCATCTTTTTGCTTAATAGCACTTTGATGCTTCCTTGCATATTCTGACGCTATATCCATCGTCCTACTAGGCTTTGGATTATTACTATCAATGATTTGACAAGATGAGAGAATACACACAAAAAGTACAATAAAAACAAATTTATTTGACATAAACAATTCCATTTTCCCCTATTACCCCAGACATAATTTTGCCACTATCAATGCTACGTACCTTTATTGTATCACCAATGAATCCACTAGATATTGCCTTTGCTTTTGCAGATATTGTCATTGATCGCTTCACCAGCACAATCATAACCTCATTATTTTTTTCTACAACAGGTTTTTTATATACGTCAGATAAGTGTATAGGAGAATATTTGTGCAATCTACGTTTTGCCACTTTACCCAAAAGCGCATCATTTGATATTGCATAATTAATTTTGCTATGCCGTTTTTGGATTTTCATAGAAATGATATCAGCTTCAGATATCATTTCTCCACGCTCTACATCATGCGACAGCATAGGGATGTATACGGCCGTATCATATGAACCACTAACTCGTTCTAAGTTCCCATCAGCTATTATATCTACATCAACAGTTTGAAATTTAGCATTACACTCTAGTTTGGTTAAATCTATGCTAGAAGCTGACATTATAGAATCATTTAGATTAATATTAACTACTGGATCAAGAATATAGCACTTTTCTGCAATCTTTGCTTCGATCGCTTGGATTAAATCCTCTGTTAATTCAGCAAATGCTTTATATTGGCAAAGCAATCCGGCAAAATACACCAAATATATACATATCATGGCGGCAAATTTATACCCTTTCCACATCAAATTTCTAGACCAATTTGTTCACATAGTGTACTGTACTATAACTTAGTTTTACAGTCCAGCACTAAAAGATCAGCAATTCTCATTTTGAGTTTTTGGGCATTGATCGGCAAAAGCACTCCTGCATAAATTTAAGGAGATTGTAGATGAAACACACTATAACCAGCCATGTATTACATCAACTATCTCATACTGCTTATTATTTCCTGTCCTATAAGCGCTCAAAATATTAAAACCACTCCTTACTACATTCACTAATTCTTGAACTGCAGACATATATAACCTCCTATCTTTGCTCATAAGCAGTATATACCCTTGCCTTAAAAAGTCCTTGCCTCGAAAAGTCAAAATGAGAATTGCTGATAAATTGATTGCAAGCTGGTCATATTCTTCAGAAGAATTAGATGCTGAAATTAGTTTAATATAATAACCGTCTCTTTACTACGGATGTTTAGCATTATATCTATTCGCTAATATGAAAAGCGATAGGTCTAATTATTAGTAAAAACTGGTATTATTTGTTGAAATCTATTGATATAGTAGGTATTTTTTTATTTAATTCATTTAAAACCGTTTCAGTAATATCTAGCTTTTCACTAGAAAAAATTGCAGCAGATTTATCTAAAATCAAAATGACATTCTCATCGTCAAATACTGATACGAATTGCCTTACTATATTGCTTAGCTCCCTTTCTATTATTAGGCCGGACTCAATTAATACATTATCTATCCTGGCCTTTTCTTTGTACGCATTTTCATGGAAAGCCTTTGCTTTTTTAGAAAGCTCCAAATTTCTCTTTTCATATTCTTGTTTGGATATCTTGCCCCTTTTTTGCCCAAGTTGTTCGTACGATATTTTTAATTCATGTTGATTTTTCACTGAAAGCTCTTTAAGCTCCGACCGTCTCTTTTCTATTTTATTTGTTATATCTTTAAATGCTTCGGATTTTTCAAGCACAGCGCGAGAATCTATAACAAATATTAACATATTGCGATGACCCTGCTCAGCAAATACTAAATATTCAGTTGAAAAAATAGTGAGCAATATGAAAAAAAACTGTGTAAAAGCTACATACCACGAATATCTCACAATAAAAAACTCCTAGAACACAGAATTACCTATTAAAAACCTAAAATTCTTTACTTTGTCAAAAGGCGCTTTTGATATTGGTACTCCGTAATCGAGCCTAATTACAGCAATCTTTGACTGCCATATAAGGCCAACACCAAAAGACGACCTGAGTTTTTTACTATAATTTATATCACTCATGTTTAGATCTTTAATATTAAGGCCCCAACTCGAACCGCAATCTAGAAAAATAGCCCCTTTAATATTAGTTTCTTTTGGAGTACCTACTGGGAAAGTTAGTTCTAGGCTGCCATTGTAGTACTTATCTCCACCTATAGCATCACCACTCACTTTGTGTCGTGGGCCAATACCAGCAACGTCAAAACCCCTGACGCTTTCGCTGCCTATAAATAGCCTATCAGATAGACGAATATGATCCTTCCTCCAAGGAGCGATTACACCAGCCTTTCCAGATAAAGTTAGAACAATGCTATCCTTTATAACAGGAATAAAATAACGTATGTCAAAATTATGATTAATATAATGAACTTGACCAAACAAACCAGCAATATCTTGATTTAAACCTGTACTAATACCAGACTTAGGATCTAGCACATCGTCAACATGCTCGTAAGACAAACGATGGCCAAACATAGATAATGTACTTTTCCCCGCTTGAGCTTGTATTAAATAAGGCGCAGCAGGCGATACATCATAAATATCCTCTTTTCGCAAACTATAACGCCCAACGTGTTTTATTCTTTCGTTAATTTCATACCCACCATTTATACCAAATCCGCTGCTCCTAATTTTATATGAACTTTCTTTCTCTCTATCTTTAGATGTCGTATATAGTTCAAACCCAAGTGAAAAGGGCTTGTGCAAGAAATAAGGCTCGATAAAGCTTACAGATGCATCAAAAGCCCTAACCGCTCTTGAAACACTAAAATCAAGTTTTTGCCCTTTTCCTAGGAAATTTGTTTCAGAATAGGCCACCATGCCCATAATGCCATCTAAGGTATTATAAGCCCCTCCAAACTTTATGGAAGCAGTTGATGCCTCATCAACTGCAATTTCTATATCAACTTTATCATGTTTTTCGATACTTCTGCTTGCCTCAACATTCACATCATTAAAAAACCCAAGTGCTCTAATTCTCTCTTTAGATCGCTCTAGTTTTGATACATTATATGGATCGCCTTCAGCTAAGCGCATTTCTCGCCTTATAACTCTGTCCAAAGTCCTAGTATTATTTTTTATAGTAATAGCGTTTACATACATTTTTTGTGTTTGTTTTAATAGAAAAATTACGTCTATTAAACCGCTATCGCCATTTTTTCTGATGTCATAATCCACAACAGTAAAAGCATGACCGGAATTCGCTAGTGATTCTGTGATTTTCTCTATTTCAGCTTCAATATCTGCGCCATTAAAATAACTTCCACCTTCAATTTTTATTAACTTGCGCAATTGACCTAAGTCAATATTAGTTGCATTAGTTGACGCATGGGTTTCAGTTTTAACATCTACCTTGCCTATTTTGTATCTTGTACCCTCAAACACGTTAAAATTTAGTACTATATTATTGTTTGTATCTTTTTCTCTCGTAATTTTGACATCAATGTCAGGATATCCATGAGACATGTAAAATTTTTGTATCAATACTTGATCGTATTGCACTCTTTCTTCATCGTATACGTCAACAGAAGAAAATATACGATAAAAAGCTTTCTCTTTTGATGCTAGAACGCGTTTTAGCCTATTATCTTTAAATGCAGTATTGCCAAAAAATTTTATAGATGATATATAAGATTTTTTGCCTTCTTTGATGGTATAGATAATTTTAACCCTACTTTCATCAATTTTGACAATATTATGCTTTATCTCAGCATTAAGCAGACCGGCCTTGTTGTACAAAGCTTGCACCTGCTTAACATCTTGATCTAAACTATAGTCAGAAAATACCTTAAATTCCCCAAGCAAAAATACTTTTCGAATGTCCTCAGTCTTCAGTTCTTTGTTTCCCTCAATTTCAATCTTCGTAATCAGTGGATTTTCTTTCACTCTAATGACGATGCTGTTACCCTGTTCTGTTATGGCAATATCGGCAAAAAACCCGGTATCATAGAGCTTTTTTATACCCTCATTTAGGGCCTCAGTATCAATCCTCGATACTTGTTCAAGCCAGAATACAAAACAATGGTAGCTTCACTAATACGAGCGTTCCCCTCAACAATAATTTTCTTGTTTCTAGCTTTGTCAGCCTTGATTGCATCGCTAACTGACGATGCCTTTGAAGCATCGTAATGTGAACTTTGCGCATAAGATACTTGGGACACATCAAACAAAACAAAGCATACAAATATGGCCAAGCTTGCACGAAATAGCCGCTTCAACAGGGGTTTTATCCAAAAGGAGGCTGACAGCATAAGTAGCACATTATAAGATTACAAACAAGGCAGAAACATGAACACAAATAATTATCTGGAGAAAAATTCTACAACCATACTAGGTTTCATGATTACAGCGTAAGGAACTTCAGCCAATTCTGGGATTCGGACATATTTTGCATTAAAAGCTTCTGGAACGACCTCAACATAACTAGGAACAGAGCGTTCGCTAGATTGAAGCGAAGCCGCAATTAAAACCATATCCCTAGATTTCTGTTTCAATTCTATAACATCACCAGGGCGCAATCTACAACTAGCAATATTCACATTCTTACCATTCACAGTAAAATGCCCATGATTTATCATCTGCCTCGCAGCAAAAGGTGTAGGTGCGAACTTAGCTCTATATACTATAGCGTCAAACCTTGATTCTAACAATCCTATTAAATTAGCTGTAGTATCACCCCTTTTTCTCATAGCTTCTAATACTATATTTCGAAATTGCTTTTTGCCTATATTTCCGTAGACGCCACGTAGCATTTGCGCACTTTCAAGCTGCTCTGCATAGCCGAGCTTCTTCTTGTGGCCGTGCGCAGGTCCATGCTGGCCTGCTGGATAGTTCCTCTTATGCACAGGATCTTTTGCAGTGCCCCATATACTTTTGCCAGTCCTACGACTAAGATTAAATTTACAATTCATTCGCTTGTTAGAATTTAGTTTTGTATTTTTACTCACGCTTGCCTCTTTTTATTTGTTTGTGCTTGTATGTTATTGTGACTAGATTTTGGGCACACTAATAAATATCTATAGATTGAGATTGGTATTTGCAAACATACAAGCCTATCAAATTTACGTAAAAAGGAATATGTGACCACCCTTTTTTTGCGTAAATTCAAGGTCCATATGCGCAAAGGACGAGACTATGTCCAGAAATGCGCCACGGTACACATTTTATTATGCTGATATGTATATGTCAATATTTTTTGTGTAGTTGTAAAAGCAGGGCGGCATTGTCAAATTAAAGCTAGATAGATAAAGCAATATTCATATTGATATTGCACCACATAGCAACAGCCTGTCTTAGCATTTTATAATGCATTTAGAATACAGTTTTGTCCTGCGAGTTAGCCTTGCAAGCATATCTCTGAGGCTGCTTTTTTGTCCTCTACAAGGCATGTCTCAGCCTTATTTAACAGTGCTATTATTGACTGTAATTGAATATATGGTTAAGTCAGAATGTTGTGCTTCAAGGTCATAGAAACATAATCTATGGTACATTATTTAGCATTAAACCAGGTATATTGCCTTTTAGCATAGTTCCGAGTTAACTGCTTCGCGATTGTTATAGCATCAGTTAGGGGTATTAGGCCAGATATATAATCCTGTAATTGCCGAAATCCAATGATTTTTGGCTTAATGTGCTGATATATGGACATAGCTCTTTTAACCTCTGATATTGCGCCCCTTTCAATCATAGCGTCAAACCTGTCATTACACCTACTGTATAGCATATTCCTATCTGGAAGAAGCTTGTACACGGTAAACATGTCTTTACTATAGAATGGCTCAGATTTATCCCACCAATAATATATCGGCTTTTTTGTTGCTAGATACACAGAAGTAGCACGTAATATGCGCTTTGCATCATTTGGCTTGATACTCTGTCCCCATACTTTGTATGGCTCTATCTCCAGCATCTTCTTATGCATATAATGGGGCCCAAATTCTTTTAGCTGCAATCTTAGTTCTTCTGTAATAGCAGGAGGTATATCAGGTATAAGAGCCAGCCCATCTATAAGTGCTGATATATAAAGACCAGTGCCACCTACGACAATTGGCCTTACATTGCGCGCTAAGGCTGTGTTTATCTCTTTGATAGCTAATTTCAGCCACTGTGCTACAGAAAAATCATCGTCTAGCCTTAAAAAGGCATAAAGCTTATGCTCAGCTTGCTGTAATTCTAATGCTGTGGGCTGTGCTGTAAGGATAGGAGCATCCTTATAGCACTGCATTGAGTCTGCATTGATGATGACGGAATCGCTTTGGTTAGCTAATTCCAGCGCTTTTGCAGATTTGCTAGAGCAGGTTGGGCCACAGATAATAGTGATCATGGCATTGTTCGAGGTCTTATGCCAAAATTAAGGAGCATTTTATATGTGGTAGAAATTGGGAGGCCCATAACATTACTCTCAGTACCGCTTATCCATTCAATAAAAATGCTAGCAAGCCCCTGTATCGCATAACCACCAGACTTGCCTTCCCATTCAATAGAATCTACATAGTAATCAATCTCGGTATGGTGCAATCGTTTGAATTTTACAGTAGTCATTTCATGCTTTGCTACAATTTTTGATGCGCACACTATCGAAACACCTGTATATACCCTATGCCTTCTGCCAGATAGCATGCTTATAAACTTTTTAGCCTCATCCTTGTTTTGCGGCTTTCCCAAAACTTTTCGCCTGCAGTATACGACGGTATCAGCACCAAGTACTACTGAATCAATGGCTTTGTCGTGCCCCAGACCAGCATAAACTGATGCTGCTTTTTTGCTTGCAAGCTCTGTGGCTAATATAGATGGATTGTCGTGCTTTATGCTTAGCTCATCTATATCTGGATGCAGTACAAGATCTGGGTAAAATCCAGCTTTATTTAATAATTTGATTCGTCGTGGAGAAGAGGATGCCAGGATGAACATAGATGTACTACTCTGGTGTTTGTGTGACTTTAGCACGTTTTATGATACGTCCCTTGGTTAGATCGTATGGCGTCATTTCAACAACAACTTCATCACCAGCTAGCACTCTTATGTGATGTTTGCGCATTTTGCCTGATATATGCGCTATGATTATTATAGGATTCTCGCGCTTACCTCCAACGTCAAGCTGTACTCTAAATACAGCATTTGGCAAAACTTCAACAACTTTGCCTGTAAATTCTAAAACTTCTTTTTCATTCATAACAAATAATTTTTCCCAAGTAAATATGTAAAGCAAAACCTCAATAAAAAAAGGTATCACCTAGTAAGGAGAGCACGATTATAAAAATATATCAATAATTTACATCATCCCATATTTAAAAAAAAGATTGACTATTGCAAAAAAGCAACAATAATATTCCCATATAAACTATCATCTAATTATATAAACCATCCAAACCATATGAGTAGAAAAAAGATATCTAAAATGATTAATGAAAGAATAAAATATAAACAAACAGATAAACTACATTTGTTACTTGTTGCGCTTGTTTTTATTTCATTATCATTTAATATAGGATTGTACAAAGCAAATATAAATTTACGACTTGAGCTGAATGACGCCATATCACCAGAAGCTCATGAGAACGTATTTGAAACTGTTTCGCCGATAACTGATACTGAAGTCCCAAAACTTACAAAAGATAGAGAAGTATTAACAGTTCGGAATGGCGATACATTATCAAAAATATTAAGTTATGCTGGAATTGATGCAAGTGACATTAATGGCATTATAACAGCTTGCGAAGCTTCAAATGCCTCAACACAATTACAAATAGGCCAAACAATAGAGCTTGAATTTGACAAAACTCAAGATAGTGATCAAGATAAATATTATGCAAAAATCTGCAAAATGCGTATCTTATCTAATATCGATGTCATAGAAGTAGAAAAAACATCAGAGCTAAGCTATGTTGCTAAAATAATAACAACTCCAGTATCAGAAAAAGAGTCAATAGTACATGGGATTATTAAAGAAAGCCTTTATTCCGATGCAATTAGCAATGGAGTAACTCCTAATATCGTTATGGATGTTATTAATAAATTCAGCTATAACGTTGACTTTCAGCGTGATATTAAAAATGGAGATCAATATAGTCTGTACTACAGTTCATACATGAACGATGCCGGTAAAAAAGTACGTGATGGTTATTTAATGTACGCAGCATTGAAGCTAAATGGCTCAAAGAATGAAATTTTTATGTACAAAAATGGCAAAAACATTGAGTACTTCAATAGGAATGGTGAAAGCATCAGAAAAATTCTGTTAAAAACACCTATAAATGGTGCACGCATATCATCAGGCTATGGAAACAGGAAGCACCCTATACTAGGCTATTCCAGAATGCATAAAGGTTTAGATTATGGTGCACCGAAAGGAACTCCAATACTAGCAGCTGGCGATGGTATCATCGAGGTAATGAAATATACTAAAAACGGCTATGGCAAGTATCTAAAAATACGCCATACCCCGAAATATGGTACATTATATGGGCATATGGACAGATATGCAAAAGGTCTAAAAGTAGGGTCGAGGGTATCTCAGGGTGATATAATAGGCTATGTTGGCTCTACTGGATTAGCAACAGGCCCTCATTTGCATTATGAAGTACATGTCGATGGGGCGCAGGTGAACCCTGCAAAAATCAGTTTTGCAAAAGCGCCATCCCTTTCTGGTCAAGATATGATGAAATTTAGAGAAATTGTGCAAGAAGTTGATAGGAAGCTTGCTTTATCCACTGGAGATGGCAACACATAACATGCGCATTTTTATAAAATCAATAATTATCATTTTTACATTATTTAACATAAATATAATTGATGCATACGGTATAAATAGCAATAATGATAAAAATATTCACATCAATGCACAAAAAGGTATAGCATCCTGGTATAGGGGCCGTGGTGCTAATATGTCCTCTTGTGAGGCTCTTAGTTCATATACAGCGGGGCACAAAACGTTACCGTTTAATACAAAAGTAAAGGTGACAAATTTGTACAATAACAAATCTATATACGTCACTATAAATGATAGAGGGCCCTTTATTCGTGGCAGAGTAATAGACTTGTCTTTTTGCGCAGCAAAAGCGTTAGGGTTTATAGAGCGCGGAATAGTGCCAATAAGACTCACTTGGTAAAATTTTGCTCTATCTCCTCCACTAATGTACTATTTCTTAATTCATTTTCACGCTCTAACTTCTCAGTCTTTTCTTGTTCGTATAGCGATGGTGAAGCATACACAAATTCTGGTTCACTTTCTTTTACTAAGATCAATTTCCACTGTACCTTTGTCAATTCCGACAATACTGTTGGCAATTGCTTGAAATCATTTACATATATTGTAGGGACGTAACATTTTATCTCGTATTCATTTAAAGATATGAGCCGCAATTCATTAACCATTATATGGTACATTAGCATTTCATTATTTTGAAGCAGCAACATGGCTATTTCTCTAATTGTTCTTGGTATTTCGCATGTCTCACTAGATTTAATTCCGCCATCAGTTTCCTTATTCATTCGGGCATCCCTAGCTTCCGTTATCATTTTTTGTACATTGACCTTACCGTTTATGATATCGTCTAAAGATGGGAGGCTAATTATATGACAAGCCTTAATTATAGCCATTTCTAATGCAATATACTGATCAGTAGTCAACTTTAAGCTTTCAGCAGAATTAAGCAATATTTGCCATATTCTAATTATATGAGTTATTTGCATATTATTTGACATTTCCGCAATCAATTCGATTAAATGCGTGTTCTTTATCGCTTTAGTTCCACTAATTTTGACTCTGGATATCACATGCAAGCTGTACAGTATATCTTGCAAAAAGGTCATGGGATCGCCACCCTTGCTTTGAACTTCAGATATGGTTTGTAACGCCTCGTTAACATTGCCTTCATAAATGAATCTTATTATATCTAGTGCATATTTCTCATCAATCATACCAAGTAAATCCCTTATATTTGAAGCTGAAAGCAATTTTCCTTGATCAACAGAGCTCAGAGCTTGATCTAAGATTGAAAGACCGTCGCGAACAGAGCCAGCTGCTGCTTGTACTATAAGGCCTATAGCTTCCTCTTCAGCAACATACCCCTCTTTTTCTATTATTTTGGCATAGTGTGCTAAAAGTACGTTATATTCCACGGGTCTTAAGTCAAATTTTTGACATCTAGACAAAATAGTGTGTGGGATTTTTCTCATTTCAGTTGTTGCAAAAACAAATTTTGTGTGGTGTGGCGGCTCTTCAAGCGTCTTTAATAGTGCATTAAACGCACTATTAGAAAGCATATGAACCTCATCTATTATGAATACTTTATATTTTGCAGACAGGGGTGCATACCTTGCACTTTCTGTAACGGCTCTAATATCATCTACCCCTGTGTGGCTTGCTGCATCAATCTCAATAACATCTTGATGATGACCAGATATTATCATCCTACAATTTTGGCATTCACCGCATGGCTCATATGTATTGCACCCATCTGTTTTTATATTACTACAGTTTAACGCCAGTGCAATAATTCTAGCCGTAGTCGTTTTACCGACCCCCCTTATTCCAGACAAAATAAATGCATTACCAATTTTATTTAAAATAAACGCATTACGCAATGTACGCACAAAAATATCTTGGCCTATAACATCTGCGAACGATCTTGGTCTATACCTCAGTGCCAGTGCGGCATATTTTTTACTGCCATTGTCCAATTCCTCGTCTGTGAACATATTTACTACTCTTTGATGATGATTTGATATCTTTTGTGTACAAAATTATGCCTAAAATTGTAATTGACACCATTTCTCAGTTATAATTAGACAGATCGAGTTTTATATAAGCACAATGCGTAGTGGGGAAAATTTGCAATATAAACTTATTCCATACCTTTTTTCTTAAGCAATTTTGGCGTAAAAATATGATATATCTGATGATAAATTAGAAATGGATTATATGTATACTCTTTGTTAGCAACGTCTATGCACCATAGATGATACAGAGGATTATAGTCCTTTTAAACCTGCACTTCAAGCAATATTTATTTACCATAACAAATCTTACCAACGCCATACCCCCTCCAAACCCCAGCCACAACCAGCACCATCCACCCCACTTTCGCGCCTCAAGCAAAAGTAGCTCCACATCCTCACCATGTCTCACATACTGCTAGTTACCCATACTCCTGCACTGTAACAGGGAAGCACAGACCTAGCAGCAGCTCATCGCATAGTCCCTCGAAGATGACGTACACCTTCGGTATC
>WBZT01002691.1_pt1 | contig 12158 bp, 22 predicted proteins | sample 5204241 | NCBI WGS metagenome assembly WBZT01 (sample SAMN12344358, study PRJNA552823) | activated sludge metagenome | biome: Activated sludge suspended growth; feature: Nitrification reactor; material: Wastewater; isolation source: activated sludge from nitrification reactor of wastewater... | reverse complement strand
GCATTGCGCGCACAATCGCCGACCGGGGCGGCTACAAACACATCCAAGTCGAGCATGTCGCCGAGGCACTCAACTACCAGCGCAAACCGACATACTACCAGGACGCGCTGCACGACGCCGAGCCGACCGAGACAACCCCAGCCGAACAAATGCTGGACAAAATCGCCGCCAAGTTGCGCAAAATGGCAGCCGCCGCCGGCTACAGCGCAACCGAATACGGCACCCTCGATCAACTGATCGACATCCTGGATTCAGCCGACTTGGCGCCGCAAATCGGCTATCTGCCCGAACAAATCGCCTGGCGCGACACGGCAACGGAGCAAGAACTGAACCGACAAGTGCGCGACACAATCGCCACCATCCTGCCAATCAGTAACACCGGCATGGATCTGCTCGACACAGAAATCCGCATCGCCGTCAAAAAACTCGCTACAAACCTGATCGCCACCTACCGCATGGACCTGATCGCCAACGCCGAACCGTTCGTGATGCCGTTCTGAACCGCAGCCAGGGCCGGCGCGACGCTGCGCTGCGCCAGGCCCTGGCAAACAAAAGGCAAGGAGAAGAGAATGCTCACTACCACCAAAATCACCGACATCAAGACCAGAGACGACCTGCGCCAACACGCAATCACACCCGCGCAGGCGCAACAAGAATACTGCCATCACGGTATTGAACCACTGCTCACGCGCGGCGTAGCCAAACACGCCAAGCGCAATTACCTCACCGCTTACGTGCTGGCCCTCGACGAGCACGGCATCGAAAACATCTACCGCATCCGCATGGACGACCTGAACAATCGCACCATCGTCAGCGCCCGGACATCACGGAATCAGCTGAACGTCTGGCAGGCAAACGAATGGGCAGAGCTTCCCGCACCACTGCGCACGGCAGTAGCAACCGCCTTCCCAACCGCCAACCAATACATCCAGACCGTCATCGGCAACGCCGCCAATGGCACGTCGAAACAATATGACGGCCTGGGCACCTGCATCGGCACCCACCGCCAAGACTACATCACCCTCTTCCCAGAGCACGCCGACCGCTGGGAAACCAAGACGCTCACCGTTGACGACGTGCGTCTCCGGCTGCGCCAATGGGGCAGCCAGATCCTGGAGCGAACCACCAGCGCAAATACGAACAATTGATCGCATTTGACCGCCAGGCATAACCACAACCAGCAGCCACATCCGGCGCGACGCTGCGCTGCGCCGGATGTGGCAACGCGCCCATCGCGCAAAAAAAAAGAGTGGGCGCTGCATAAGCAACCCCCACTCCAACCAACCGCAACAGAGCCACCGTTACGATAGGACCAACGATAGCACGAAAGGCAAGAGAATGAAAATATCAGCCTCTGCGCGTGGCGACAGCACCAATCTGCTGCAAATTTACGCCAACGCCACCCTAGCGACACGCCAAGCCGGCCAAGAATGGTATCGCCAGGCCAACGCCGCTTGCGCTGAACTGGCAGCCACCTACCAAACGCCGCTGCCAACCACGATCGCCATCGTCGCCGCCTTGTCGCCCGGCGTGGCCTGGGACAAGAACCTGGCGGCAGCCGAGACAGTGCTTAATCACGCCGTCCACCACCAACCCCTGACCCCAATGTCCACCTATGGCCAGAACACCAAGCGTGCCATTGCCATCGCCACCAGCAACGACGTCAACTTGCTGCGCGGCCAAAAGGTAACGGCTTTTTACGCCAACATCCTGCACCCTGAAACCAGCGGACCAATCACGGTTGATCGCCACATGGTTCGCGCCTGGCTGGGCACACCAACGCGCGGCGCTTTCGACATCAAACCAAAACTCTACGACCGGATCGCCGTCGACATCGCCGCTGCCGCCGATGCCACACCATATCGCCCCCACGAATTCCAAGCCATCGTCTGGCTGCAAATTCGCACCCAATAGGAGAGACCCATGCTCACACTCACAGCCACTGTCGGCACCATCGTGCCCTTCCCGATCGGCAGTGGCAAGCACAACTACACCATCGAAACCATCACGCCAACCCACGTTGAAGCCTACAGGACCGACGCCTACGGCACCGGCGCCAAAACCCGCTTCCGCGCGAAGTGGACCCGCGCCGATTTTGAACGTCGCACCGGCTGGATGCTGCCCCAAAATGAGCAAACAAACAACAGTTAGGCAGGATCGCAAAATCCTGCACGAAACCCTGACAGTGGCCGGCTGGAAAATCAACATCTGGGCCAACTACTTCGCCCGCGGCGCCGGCTCATTCACAGCAACCGCCACCCACGCCACCCACAAACCGATCACGGTCACCAGATTCACTGCCCGCGCCAGTCTGGACGCATGTCTGAAGGAAATGCCCAAGGAGCAACACCATGAAGAAGATCAAGCAAACTCAGCCCGGCCTGCTGCCAGCCAGCACCAAAATGCCACTTGATTGCCGCGCCGACTATCGTCTCCGCCAGATGGGCGTCGGCGTGCTCAGTGCCGCCGAACTGCTGACCATCGTCATGGGCAAAGGCACTACCACCCCCGAGCAGTACCGGCGCGCCAATCACACCCTGGCCCAAACCGAAACACTGGTCGGCCTGAGCCAGATGACAGTCGACGAACTCATGACCGCAGCCTTGCTGACCGAAACCGAAGCCGTGCGCATCAAGGCCGCCATCGAACTGGGACGGCGCGCAATGGTCACGCTGCCGGCAGAACGAATGCAAGTCCGCAGCCCAGCCGACGTCGCCAACCTCCTGATGACAGAAATGATGGTCCTGGAGCGCGAAGAACTGCGCGTCGTGCTGCTGGACACCAAAAACTACATTCTCAAGGTTGAAACCGTCTACCGCGGCAACGTCAACACCGCCGTCATCCGCGTCGCCGAACTGCTGCAGCCGGCAATCCGCTACAACGCGCCCAGCATGATCATGGTCCACAATCACCCGTCGGGCGACCCCTCGCCAAGCCCTGAAGATCTGCGCTGCACTGAGCTGGTCCAGGAAGCGGCCAAGCTGATGGACATCGCCCTACTGGATCACCTGATTATCGGTCGCAGCCGGTTCGTCAGCCTCAAAGAACGCGGACTGGGGTTTCGATGAGCGCCAATGTGACCATTCAGTTCTACATCAACCAAGTCTGGACACCAATCAGCGCTGCCACCACCAGCGCCTGCTATGACCTCGCCACAGCCGCCGGCGCCACGAAAGCCCGCGACGACGGCTGGCTCGCCATCTATCTCCATCAGGAATGGGTCTACCTGGCCCAAATTGACAAAAACAAACCACAGGAGCACAATTAGGTATGCCGATCAAAACCCTGCAACAAATCCTGCAAGCAACAGGCATCGAACCGAATCTAGCAGCGCGCCTGGTAACCTTCGCCAGTAACGACCCTGCCAATCTCAGCCAATTGACCCCCGGCATCCTGGCCGCCAATCACTTCACCACGACCCAGCGCCAAGATCGGCGGCTGCTCGCCATCGCCGAACTGATCCGCCAGAGCAACACGCCACGCCAGCCGCGCGCCCAAATCAGCCACGCCAGCATCCAGCAGGATCTGCTGCCCTGGACAGCCAAAATGCTGGAAACGCTCTGGGTGTACAGCCTCGACTGCCAAACACCGCACCCCGGCGTGATCGGCATCGATCAGGTGTACGTCGGCAACCGCAATGCCATCCCAATTTCCAGCGCCGAGATCTACCGCCCCGCCGTCCAACACGGCGCCACCCGAATCATCGTCGCCCACACACACTGCAACGACGAAGCCCACCCCAGCGCCGACGACATCACCGCCGCGAAAGCAATCGAGACGGCTGGCCAGGCACTGGAAATCGACATCGTTGATTTTGTCATCGTTTCACGCAGTAGTTTCTATAGCCTGGCCCAAGCGGGCCTCATCTGAGAAAGGAGTGCTGTATGATCAGTCACCTGATCCTGATCACCATGACCGTGCTTTTCACCACCTTCAGCCTGCCCGGCGCCCCAGTCGCCGACCCACCCCCGACGCCAACCCCGCGCCCTTGCCGCATCCGCTACCCCAATGGCGGCTGCTACCGCACACCACCTGGCTGCAAAGAAATCCCCGGCGGCTCGATCTGCGAAAAACCAGGTGTCCGCAAGAAAACCTGCGCGCCACATTACCACATGGAAAACGGACAGTGCGTTCCTAACTGAAAACCAAAAGTGGGTGCAGCCGGCTGTGGCTGCACCCGCTTATTTAAGAAAGAACCCATGGCACACACCGGACCCACCCAAACCCGCCAACCAGAAGCAGCTCAGTTTTACCTGCAATACCACTGGTCAGAAGACGAGACCGAACCACGTCGCCCTGCGTTAAGCATCATCCCGGCAGCAAAAGCCCACGCCGCCAGCCTGGCCGCCCTGCAAGCCGGCAAAATCCACCCATACGCCATCCTCTTCGCCGGCACCGAACAAGCCTGCAAGGATCAGCGCAACACGATCGATCAGATGCTACGCCATGCCCGACGCAACGGCAACGAGTGACGACCTGATCGCTGAACTGCTCGCGCAGGGCTACATACTGGTAATCCGCCCCAGCCGCACCGGCTGTAGCGTGACCATCAACAGCCCATGCGGCTGCCGCAGTCTGGCCACAGCAGAAGCAACAAACCTGCCTGTGGCCCTCGCCGCAGCAACCGAAAAACTCACCCCTTGACAGGCATAAGCGCGCCTGTTAGAATAGGCATTCTACGGTAAGCGTACAAAAATAGCCCGCCGCCAGAAAGGCGTCTTGACATGGCCGGAAAAACCAAAACCATTTTGCACCTTGATGCCAAGGTGCTGGAGTACAGTTTGACGCTGGGTGAGCTTGCAGTGTACCTGGACATCCTGGACGCATGCAGCAAACCTGCACCGCGCACACCGAACTACCAACGCTGCTTCGCCGCCACCTACCCCGACAACGGCGCCAAGACCTGGCAAACCATGTACGAACAAGCCGTACACAGTTTGGTGACCAAAGGCTTGATCGACTACGACCCGAACGTCCAAGTAGTAAGCATCCTAGACCTGCCCTAACCACACATAGGAGTACCCATATGCCACCGACACGCGCGCCAGTCGCCGGCGCGGAAGATCATCGCACCCCGTTGGCCTGGTTTTTCCAAGAAGTGGACCGCCTCGGGCTGACCCCAGACGAATGCCGCATGTATATGCACATCGCCTGCCAAGGCGACCAGCCACCCGATCCAGAGTGCTGCTTTCGTAGCAGCCAAATGACCGCCAGCCCCAACGCCCTGCGCAAACGCGCCAGCGCTGCGCTCAAGGGCCTGACTGAAAAGCGCCTAATTGCCAGCCAACGCACACGCACCACCGACGGCGAAAACCACAACACCTACTACCTGCTGCCACCCTCACAATGGACGGCCTGCGCGATTCATTACAACATCCAACCGGCAGCGCCGGCCTGGCTGGGAAACCAAACGCAAACAACCCCGGAAAATGAACCGCAAGCAGAAAGCACGCACACGATTGCACCTCACGCGGGCGCACGCGTGCCCGCGCATGCGCCCGCGCCCGTAGGTATTATTATAAATAATACTAAGAGATCTGATCTTAGATCTACAGATCAGGTAGAAATAGATCCTGATCAGATCTATGATCGAGATGATCTGCAGAAATCGAGTAAGAGCGTAACAGAGACCGTTCGCCTGACGGCTCACGGCGAGAGTGGCGTGCGCCGCACGCCCACGCAGCACACCGACCGCCAACGCCGACCGCAACTTGCCACCAAAACCGTTACCGTGCGCCTGCCCGATCGCCCACAACCAAAACTCACCCAGCCACACACCAACCGCAGCCACTACGATCCAGCAAAATTTACCCAGAACGGCAACTGCCCACGCGGACTGGGCAGCACACCCTACGAAGTGTATCGCGAAGCCTTCGCTGAACAATTGACCCATGCCACCATCACCATGCTCAGTGAAACCATCACTGACCTGGGCAAATGGCGCACAGTCACCACGGAATGGCTGCTGCGCGGCTATCGCCCCAACAACATCCAGGGCATGCTCAACGTGTACGCCAACGGTTGGCGCGAAGAACAAGCACTGCAAGCCAACCAAAACGCAACACCAAGCCTGGGCACCGCCGGCAACGTCGTCAATACCTACGACTACGCCCTGCCAGCACAAGACGCTGAAGCGATCAATGCTCAACGCCGTGCCGCCTTAGCAGCACGGCAAGCCAAACGAGAATAACATGCTGCAACCAATCGCCACCGCCACCTTCAAACGTCCAACAGGAGTACACAACCCACGGCCAGCACAACCAGCGCCCTGTGCTCTGTGTAAAGGCCAGGGCCTGGTCCTCGATGCCAGCCGCTGTAGCAAAGAATACCCGCACGGCCAACCAGTGCCATGCCCAGCCTGTGGCAAAACCAAAACCACCGCACCGATTGGCCTGATCGACGACGAACTTGAAACCGATTTCGCCGCACTGATACCAGACCCGGTACTGACCCGCGCCGTCAACGCCCTCACCACTGCCGCCACTACCGGCGCCGGCTTCATCTACCTCTTTGGCGGCCACGGCACTGGCAAGACGCATTTGCTCCAAGCCACAGTCAATCTGGCTGCGCAACACAGCCACACCGCCGAATACACCAAAGCCACCGCATTGCTCAACGCGCTGCGCGATGGCTTCAGTCACGACGCCGAGACCGGCTATGACCAACGCTACCAGCAACTGATCGCACGTCCAGTGTTGGCAATCGACGAGATCGAACGCTTCGCCGGCACCAACTTCGCCCTGCAGACAATTTTCGACCTGATCGACGAGCGCTATCGCCGTCGTCGCCGCCACCTAACCGTCATCGCCAGCAACATGCCGCCAACGAAAATGCCACCCGCGATTGCCGACCGTCTCGCGCAGGCAGAACACTACCTGCTGAACGGCCCCAGTTGGCGCCAGGTGCTCCGCGAGGTGCAACCATGAACACACTCGCCAGTCCCGCCGCCGAAAAAGCCCTGTTGGGCTGCATGCTGATCGACCCCGATGTAATCCCGACAACGATCGGCGCACTACCACTAGACGCATTTTACGACGAACGCCACGCAGCCGTCGCCAACGCCATCCGACGCCTGGATCGCACGCACCAGGCCATCGACACCGTAACCATCTGGGAAGAACTCTCACCCAGCGAACAAGACCAACTGGGTGGCCCGAGCTACCTGCTGGACCTCAGTCTGTCGCCACCAAGCAGCCTGAACGTCAGAGAGTACCTGACCATCGTGCAACGCCTGCGCGACCGCCGCTACTGGCAACGCAGCGCCCAGCGCCTGGTCGAAGCTGCCCACGACGAAACCCGCGACCCCAGCGCCGTCGCCGCCGAGATTCTACGCCAGGCAGAACCAAGCAACAACGGCGCTGGCCTGCACGGCCTGACCCCAACGCTCCAAGCGATCCTGGATCGGCTCGAACGCCTGGCGCAAGATCCAACGGCCACCACCGGCATCAAACTTGGCTACCGTTGCGATGACATCATTGGCGGCATCCAACCCGGCGACTTGACAATCATCGCCGGGCGCCCCGGCATGGGCAAAAGCGCTTTTGCCCTCAACATCGCCCTCAACATGAGCCTGGCCGGCAAGCACGTCGGCTTCTTCTCGCTCGAAATGGGCAAGGCCCAACTGGTTGAACGCCTGCTGGCCATCGTCGCCGGCGTCGAAAACAGTCGCTATCACACCGGCCGCATCTACGACGACGAGTGGGAAGCGACCATCAATGCCGCCAACCTGCTGGCAAATCTGCCCCTGTACATCGACGACGAAACCAGCAGCCTGAACGCGCTCGAAGCCGCCATTCGCAGTGCACGCAACAAAGGCGAGCTAGACGTCGCGATGATCGATTACATGCAGCTGATTCGCCTTGTCGGCAGCCAAACCCGCTTCAGCAACCGCCAGGAAGAAGTATCACACATCGCCCGTTACATGAAAGGCATGGCGCGCGACCTGAACCTGCCGATCATCGCCCTGGCGCAACTAAGCCGCGCCGTTGAAAGTCGCGCCAACAAACGCCCCATGCTCTCAGATCTGCGCGAGAGCGGCGCCATCGAACAAGAAGCCGACCAGGTGCTCTTCCTGTACCGCGACGATTACTACGACGAGAACAGCGAAGCGCAAAACATCCTCGAAGTGATCGCCCAGAAAAACCGCCACGGCGCCACCGGCACCGCCAGCCTGTATTTCCGCCGCGAGTTGATGCGCATCACAGACCTGGAAATCCAACGCACCGAACTCATCTACTGAGCGTGAGTGGATGAAAAAGCATTCACGCTATGAACACGAACACCAACCGCCTGGCAGCCGCCAAGCGAAAACAAGAACAAAAACGCAATAGAAGGCCCAGGAACGACGAAAGCGCCATGCAAGGGCAAAAGCTACGTGGGTGCTGCCTTCGACGCCAAACAGGGGCCAATTTCTGGCGCAGATAAGAAAACAAGAAAGGACGTTCCGCAATGCAAGTCGCAAACGCGCAACCAGATGCACAAGACATGATCGGCGCACGCAAACTCGCAAGGCATTGCGCCCACAACGAAGGCGCCGCCAGCGTCCAGTTGACTGCGGGCACCCTGACCGTCGCGCGCTGGGAAAAAGCCATCAGCCTGCACTTGCAAAGCAACGACGAGCCAGCGCCGGCCACCATCGCCGCCATCCACCAGGCATTCAATGTAACCGCGCTGCCGACCACGCACCACGATGCCAAGGGCTGGATCATCGCCTGGAATGGCTGCTGGCTCGACGCGCCAACGCCCACAACAAGACGTTCACAAGCGTGTTCATAACCCCCGTTCACGCCTGTTCCCATCTGTAGAGGGGGAGGGAGACCCCCCACGAACAGACCGGAATCTATCACGCACAAATTGGTACTTGACATGGTAACACCTATGTGTTACCATGTGTGCAGCAACAACAACCAACCAGCCACAAGGAGCCAAGCATGACCCGTAAAGCACAACCCAAAACCCTGGAACCCAAGGCCACCCTGGGAGCAAAAATCGCCACCGAAAGCGGCGTCAGCATCAACGCCGACGAACGGCTCGCCATCCAGGAAGCCTTTGCCCGGATGAATGTCGCCGAGACCCGCTGGATGTGGGAACAGTTGACAACCAGCCGCCAGCGCAGCAACTTCATCTGGATCGCCTTTGTCTGCCTGGCGCAAGACGACGCGATCAACGTCCTGAAGACCTGCTACATGCGCGACTGGGCGACCGCCGAACAGGAGCGGATTGAGACCGAACTGCGCAGCCAATGGCAAGAACTGGCCGACGCCGAAGGCAAGTTCGCCCAGGAAAAAGCCACCATCATGGTCGAGGTTGCAAACCTGCGCAACGAAGTGCAGCGCCTGCAGCGCGAACTGGTATCGGCCCAAACCCGCAACCAGTACCTCTACGAAACACAATGCGATCTGATCAACCAGCGCGACGAAGCCAAAGAACAACTGGCCAAACAACAGCCCATCATCGACGGGCTGCAAGCAATCAAAACCTTCTTCAAATAAGCCACCAACCACACCAAAAGGAGCCACCAATGGACACCGAACGCGCCGAACAGATTGTCGCAGCAATCAGACTCGCAATGGACTGTATCCTGGACGCGGCCCGCGCCGCCGGATCCCTGGGCGCACCAAGCGGGATCGTGTATGCCGGCCTGAGCGCGCACGGCATGCGCCTGGCAACGTACCAGAGCATCATCAGCAGCATGGTCAACGCCGGCCAGATCACCATCGGCGAAGACTACTGCATCCACATCGCCACCCCAGCCGCCTGAACCAAACCACCGCGGCAAATGCGATCAATTGATCGCATTTGCCGCGGTGCCAGGAGCACCCAGATGGAAATCGCAATCAGAGGTTACTACCCCTACGGGAACGGTCCCATGAAAGCTGGACCAGCCGTCATCGACGACGACGGCGAGATCAAGATGGGTCCCTGGCCGGCAGGCACAAAACTCGAACTGCACCAACGTGCATACAGCAAAAACAACCCGACCCTCTACTGGTTTGTCACCATCTACGACGAAAATGGCGAACAAACCACCTACGTTTTAGATTGACCACTTGACAGGGTAATACTTGTGTGTTACCATGTTTGCAGCAGTCAGTAACCAACCAGCCAACAGGAGCCACACAATGAAAAGCATCACCCTCCACCCGCAGCAGACCGACAACAAGAAAAGCCCGACCGAGCGCATTTTTGAGTATACCTTTCCATCCGGCAAAGGCGGCCTGATGTGCCTGCACGTTGACAGCCGCGGGCGCGAACGCGTTGAACTGTATCGCCACGACGCCGGGATCCACTTCCTGATCGGCAAAGACGACAAAGGCGAAGGCACGCTGACCCGCGTGGACGGGCCATACACCACCCATCGGTGCTACATCACCATGGCAGTCGGCAATGACCCGAGCAACGTGGTCCCACTGCTCGACGGGATGGCCACCGCACCCAACGCCGCGGACTACATGCACCCCTACCTGCCCACCGCAACCTATACCAGCAGCAAGCCAGACGGCGAAAGCCGCTACCTGCTGACCTGGCAGACCACCAACCAGTATTGGAACGCCCTGCTGGCCCACATGCTGGGCAGCCGCCTGATCCTGGCCATCGAGCCAGCCTAACCACCACCAACCAAAGGAGCCACAACCATGAAGCGTCCGCCCAAGCTCACGCCACAACTGAAGGAAACCGCCATGCAACTGCTGGCCGCCATCATCGCCGAGCAGGAAACCGACGAAAAGGTAACGACCTACGAGAAAGCCATCCTGGCAGAGACGCCGTACTGCGTGCGACCTGACTATCCCGATGCCGGCGCCAGGATTCTCGATCCTGAACTAGCGTACAACATGAGCGACGATGACTTCCTGCGCTACGAAGCGCAGTGCCAAGCCGCCCACATCGCCAATGGCTTCTACACCAACGGCGAGACCTGTCCACGGCTGATGGCGCAAGAGGACCGCCGCCAGGCCCGCCGCAACTTCATCAACGCCGGCGCCTACCTCACCGGCGGCCAGCTGACCTATGATCGAATCACTCTGCTCGAAGACTACCAGAAGGTGGAAGACACACTGATGGGTCTAGTCCTGGCGCTCTTCAAGCCGCCGCAAGAAAACGTGTTGGCAAAGTGCGTCATGCTGAAAGCCAGATACGAAATCAAGGCGCGCGACATGGTGAACGAGGCCGCAAAGGACCTGAACTAAGCAGACTGGGGCAAATGCGATCAGTTGTTCGCATTTGCCCCGAACCGGAGACGCCACATGAGCACAGAAATCCCAGCCTGGACCCAGGTTATGCACTGGGCGCCAGGCACAGACATCAAGCCCGGCGACAACGTGTATCTGACCTGGAACAGCGCCGGCAGGTTTATCTGCCGGGTGATCAAAGTCTACCCGGACGGCAGTATCCGCTGTGTCAGGCGCATCAAGAAAGACGGTCGCTGGAGCGCACCAGTCAAATTCAACCGCCGCGTTGAAAACGGCCTAGTCAGGTGGGAAAGAGCATGAAGAAGAAAGCCACACCCAACGCCATCAAAACCGCACGTCTGGCCCTCGAAGACGCCCGCGAACACGCCTATCGCGCCCAGGCTGCCAAAAGCCCGCAGCAACGCGAGGCATCGCTAACCGCCTGCCGTGAGGCTGTGAACCGTGCCCGTCGCGCCCACCGGCGCGTGCAGCACAAGAGCACAAGCAATCATCCGTGGGTCCGCGAGACGAGTTTCATCCTCGACGAAGCGACACTTGCGCTGCAAAGTGCAGAGACCCACTTGACAAGGTAATCGCTTGGTGTTACACTGTTGGTTATGGGGTAGGATAAAAGTAGCACCAAGCTGCAGAACCAAACCCGCCGGCAAATACGAACAATTGATCGCATTTGCCGGCGCCAAGGACAACCAACATGGACGAGCCACAACAATTCGCAACCATACCCCCCGGCACACGCTTCCGCCTGCTTGGCTGGCCAGACCTGCCGGTACTGCAAAAACCGGCAAAAAACGAAGTGCTAAAGCGCGCCGACGCCAACGCCTACGCGCTGAACGGCCAAGGCCGACGCATCCACTACTTTGTGAAAGACGACGAACCGTGCAAGGCTCAAGACAAGTTCTAATCATCAGCCCCACCTGGCATCCATTACTTCGAGAAGGAGAAACAAACATGCAGCAACAGTCGCTGAGA
>WBZT01002690.1_pt1 | contig 12162 bp, 6 predicted proteins | sample 5204241 | NCBI WGS metagenome assembly WBZT01 (sample SAMN12344358, study PRJNA552823) | activated sludge metagenome | biome: Activated sludge suspended growth; feature: Nitrification reactor; material: Wastewater; isolation source: activated sludge from nitrification reactor of wastewater treatment... | reverse complement strand
GGCGGAGGGCGGTTTCGAGAATTGGTCTGGGCGGATGGGTCAACGTGGTCTTCGCCGTGGCGATGATGCGCGGTAGCTCCGCCATGCGCGCGAGGCAGTTTGCGATGTTCGTTTCCTTGGGCAGCGTGGACTGCGTAAGCAGCAGATAGATGCCATCGTTGAGGTAGCTGCCATAAGTGCGCGGATCCTCCTCGAAGGGGTGGGTGTTCTTCGTCAGCCAGATTTTCGTTTCGAGGTCGTGCTGAAAAATCTCGAAGTCAATCTGGCCGCTGCGCGACAGCTTCGGGTAATCCACCTGCCGCGGAAGCTCCGTGAGCGTTCTGCGGGTGAGCGTCAGCCCGGCGGCGCGCGCCGTGGGGGAAAGATCATCGAGCAGGTGATCGTAGCGATGATCGCCGAGTCCCGTGGCGGTCAACGGCTGTTGACGGAGGTGAACCTCGAGATACGCTTTGAAAAATGCCGCGAGCTTGGTGTCTTCGGTGTTTTGCGGGGCCGCCGTGGCGAAGCTCACTGAAACAATGAGACCTAGCGCGACCGCCAGGCTGCGAGTTGATTTTATCATCATAAAAATTTTCCTGCGGTTCACGGGTTTCCTGATTTGACTTCACCCTTCAGAAAAGCGCGGGCGAAGAATTCCTCCAACCGCCACGCGCCATAGGGCGTGCGCGCGACGCCGTGTCCTGCGCCGGGAACGGCCAGCATTTCGAAATCCTTGCCGGTTCTGACGAGTGCGTTGACCACTTGCAGGCTGCTTGCGGGATCAACGTTCTTGTCCAGTTCCCCAAACATGATTAGAAACCTGCCGCGCAGCTTGTGGGCGTCCACCACGTTCGAACTGCGGACGTAGCTTTCGTCCACCGGCCAGCCCATCCATTGTTCGTTCCACCAGATTTTGTCCATGCGATTGTCATGACAACCGGAGTCAGAGACGCCCGCCTTGTAAAAATCTCCGTAGTCGAGCAACCCGCGCATGGCGTTCTGGCCGCCGGCGGAAGTTCCGTAGATGCCTACGCGCGTCAAATCCATGAACGGATACTTCGCGCCCGCCGCCTTGATCCACAGGACCCGATCCGGGAATCCGGCGTCGGCCAGATTTTTCCAGCAGACGTCGTGAAATTTCTTCGAGCGATTGGCCGTGCCCATGCCGTCCAGTTGCACAACGACGTAACCCTTGTCCGCCAGTTTCTGCTGCTGATAACCGGTGCGAAACGCTTTCGGCGCGAAAGAATCCTGCGGCCCGGCATAGATGTTCTCGAGGACCGGATATTTTGCTGTGGCATCAAAAGTTTTTGGCCGCCAGATGACCCCGAAAATGTCCGTGACGCCATCGCGACCCTTGGCGGTGAAGCGCTCGGGCATTGTCGCCCCGGTCGCCAGCACTTCGGCGGCGTCGGCCGTCTCCAGTTGGCAGACGAGTTTGCCGTCGTCGCTCCGGCGCAGTTCGTTGACCGGCGGCGCGTCCACGCGTGACCAGGTGTCAATGAACCAGCGGCGGTCGGGTGAAAATTCTCCGGTATGCGTGCCGTCGCCCTCGGTCAGGATCGTAAGCCCCGTACCGTCAAAATTCACGCGGCACAGATGCAGATAATACGGGTCTTGCCCCGGGCGAATGCCGCCCGCTTGAAACCAGATCTGCCGCCGCTCCCGATCCACGCGATCCACGTTGCGCACGACCCATTCGCCGCGCGTGATCTGGTTTTTCACCGCACCGGTATCGGCGTCGTAGAGATAGAGATGATTCCAGCCATCGCGCTCGGACATCCAGATGATTTCGCCGGTGGCGTCAAGATATTCGGAGAAACTTTTTCCCGAGTAACAGATAAAAGTCTTGCTCGACTCATCCACGATCGCCCGCGCCGCGCCGCTCGTCGCGTCCACGGCGACGAGGCGCAGGACTTGATGCCCGCGCTGGTTGAATTGAAAAGTGAAGCGCGAGGAGTCGGCCCTCCAGCGCACGTCGGCAATGCTCCACGGATTCGCGAACAGCGTGTCCGCCACGGCAATTTCCTGCCGGGCGACGACATCGAACAGGTGCGGCTTGCGGATGGGCACGTCATCGCCAGGCTTCAAATAGGGATAGGAATCAAGCTTGGGCTGGAGTTGATCAGCGGGTGAAGACTCGATGAGATACACGCGGCGACTTGTGCCCGGTTTGAGCCGCATTGCCACGACGCGGTGTGAGTCGGGCGACCAATAGACTTCCGGCATCGGTGTGATCGGATCCCGCCGGTCAAACTCCATCTCCACGGCGCGCTGGGTTTCTTCGCTGCGCGCATAGGTGCTGGTGGGGTTTGCGTCGAAGGTGAGCGGGAATTCTCTTTGCGTGGCCACTTCACGGAGAAAGAGATTATGGCCGCGCACAACCGCGTCCCATTTCCCATCGGGCGAGCGGACGTCTGGCGTGGCGGAAACGGCGTTTGCTCGGCGGCGGCGTTGGGATGGCGTTTTGGCGGCGGCAATGAGGGCGGTGCTGGTTGCCTCCGTTGCGTCAAAGACCGCCAGCACTTCACCAGCCTGGCTGGTGATCAACCAGACGTGCCCGGCGAAGGTGTGTTGCTCGCGGCGTTCCTCCGGCTGCAAACTGCCGTAGGAAATCCATCCGCCGTTTCCGTCCACCCAGAACACATTCACTTCCTCCTTCAGTTGGTTGACGAAAATGATTTGCGTTTCCTCGCCACCATTGCGCGAGGGATGGACTTGGGTTGTAACCGGCAACCCCTCTTCCCCGGCGACCGCGCTTTGCAAGGTGACGGTGTAAGATTCCAAATCCAGCTTCCACTTCGCCGCGCCGCGCAGCAAAGCCGTTTTACTATCGCGGTCAAACTCCAGCGATTCCACCGGCAACTTGTCCGCGGTTACTGCGCGGTTCAGCAATTTTGCCAGTGCCGCAGCGACCCGCGCGTGGTCAAACGCGGGTTGTCGTGTCCCGCGGTTGGCGTCCACCAGCAAAAATTCCCGCCTTTCCCCGGCGAGATTGAGCCGATACCAAAACTCATTCGTTTGGCCCCCTGCTCGCGCAAACCAATGCGGCTCGACCTTGTCGCGGTAAATCCTGGCGGGCGGGTTGGTTTTGCCTGGTGTCTCGGGCGCACCGGGACAGTGGTTGGCCAGGAGTAACGCCAGCGCGGCCAGAATCCAAAAATGATGTCTCAGCATACAATCGCTGCAGCCGAAAAGGCATCCGCTTGTCCGGAAGCCTTTTCGATACGCACTTTTTCTCTCACAACTCATCGGGAGCATGGTCCGGCGCCAACGTCCGCCGATACGCCAGCGGGGAAATCCCGCTGGTCTTCCGGAACTGCCGGGTGAAGGCGCTTTGATCCGAGTAGCCGCACGCCAGCGCCACATCGGCAATGGTGTCGTCCGACTCGCGCAAACGCCGCACGGCATTTTCCATCCGCACCTTCTGGACCAGTTGGCCGACCGTGATCTGGAAAATCTTGCGGACGCGCTGCTCGAACTGATACACGGACAATCCGGCCTGTTGGGCGAGCTCATTCACACGCAATAACTCGCCAAAATGGGATTGAATGTGCTGCACCGCCTGGGCAACACGCGAATAATCCTCGCTCCGTTCGTTTGCCGTCTGGAGATCCTTCGAAATGCCCATCAGCCCCACCACGCTTCCGGCGCGATTGCGCAACGGCAACTTATTCGTCAGACACCACCCGGGGCCGCCGGAGGAATAGAAATGCAACTCCAGCTGGTTGCGGATCGTATCGCCTGCGCGCAACACCCGCTCATCCTGGGCGCGATAACTTTGCCCGAACGGTGAGGGAAAAATTTCATCGGCCCGCCGCCCGATCAACTCGCGTTTGCTCCGTCGCCCGCAGCGCTCCACAAGGGTTTGATTCACCACCAGGTATTCCCCGCGTTGGTTCTTGAGGAAGAACACCAGATCCGGCAGGCAATCGAACAGCGCCTCGCCCGTGAAAGGCGCGGCGAGTTGCGAGAACAGCTCGGTCGCTGGTGGTCCCGGAGTCATGCGCGGTTCGTTATGCTGAAATCGTAGTGGGGGCTGCGGAAATGAACAAGACGCGCCTTTGTTGGCCGGACACACTGAGGCTGACCATGAACAAATCCGCGAGGCGCCAGATCAAAATCATTGATTCGCACACGGGCGGCGAACCGACCCGCATCGTGGTCGCCGGCGGACCGGATCTCGGTCACGGCTCGCTGGCTACGCGGCGCGAAACATTTCAACGCGAGTTTGATCGTTTCCGTTCGGCCGTCGTCAATGAACCGCGGGGCTCGGATGTGGTGGTTGGCGCGTTGCTGGTTGAACCCGCCGACAAATCCTGCGTATCCGGCGTGATCTTCTTTAACAATGTCGGTTACCTCGGCATGTGCGGTCACGGCACGATCGGCCTGATGGTTACGCTGGCGCACCTCGGCCGAATCGAGTCGGGTGAGCACAAGATTGAAACACCCGTTGGCATCATTACCGCCACACTGCATCCGTCGGGCGAGGCTTCCGTGGCCAACGTTCCCAGCTGGCGCGCGAGGAAAGCTGTAACGGTGGATGTGCCCGGGATCGGCCCGGTGACGGGCGATGTGGCTTGGGGCGGCAATTGGTTCTTCCTCGTCGAGCAGCACGGGATGAATTTGTCGCCCGCGAATGCCGAACAACTCACGGACTATTGTTGGCGCGTGCGCCAGGCGGTGAACACGCAGGGCTTTCCCGAGATTGATCACGTGGAGTTGTTTGGCCCGCCGGCCGCGTCCGGCGCGCATTCCCGCAACTTCGTTCAGTGCCCCGGCAAAGCTTACGACCGTTCGCCGTGCGGCACGGGCACGAGCGCCAAACTCGCGTGTCTTGCCGCCGATGGCAAACTGGCCGAGGGCGCGACCTGGATTCAGGAAAGCCTCATTGGCAGCACGTTTGCCGGAAGATATTCCTGGCTGGATCGTGCGAGTGGCAAGGTCGCCCCGGTCATCACCGGCACGGCGTTCGTGAACGCGGAATCAACGCAATTGCTCGACGCCCGGGATCCGTTCTGCTGGGGCATTCGATAATATGAGCAAACATGTTCTCGTCATTGGGGGCGGGGTGATTGGTTTGTCCACGGCTTACTATTGTGCGCAGCGCGGCTGGCGCGTCACCGTGGTGGAGCGCAACGGCGAGCAGCGGGACAGTTGCTCAGCGCAGAACGCGGGCATGATCGTGCCAAGTCATTTCATCCCGCTCGCCGCGCCAGGCATGGTGGCGCTGGCCTTCAAGTGGATGTGGCAGCCCGCGTCGCCGTTCTACGTCAAACCGCGCGCCTCGATGGATTTGCTGGCCTGGGCCTGGAAATTCTGGCGCGCGGCCACGCCGGAGCATGTGCGCCGCGCCGCGCCGTTGATCCGGGATCTAAGCTTCGCCAGCCGCGGCTGCTTTGAGGAACTCGCGGCGTTGCCGGGAAATGATTTCGGCCTGGTGAAGAAGGGCCTGCTCATGCTGTGCAAATCCCCGCGTGCGCTGGACGAGGAAGCGGAACTGGCCGCGCAAGCCATCGCGCTCGGGATTGCTGCCGCCGTGCTCGACGCGAAGCAAACGGCCGCGCTCGATCCCCGCGTGCGCATGGACGTCGCCGGCGCGATTTATTTTCCCCGGGACTGCCACCTTCAGCCAGATCGTTTCCTGGCCTGCCTGCAAAATCAATTGCGCGAAGCCAGAACGGAATTTGTCTGGAACCGCGAAGTCACCGGATGGAAAGTGGGACACGACCGGCGCGTCGGCGCGGTGAGGCTGGGTGATGGTCGCGAAATCGAAGCGGACGAATTCATCCTGTGCGGCGGCTCGTGGTCACCATCGGTGGCGCGCGAACTCGGCTTGAAGATTCCGATCCAGGCCGGCAAAGGTTACAGCCTCACCTTGCCGAACCCGCGCCAGTTGCCGCAAATCTGCTCCATTTTCACCGAGGCGCGCGTGGCGGTAACTCCGGTGGGACCGGCGCTGCGGTTCGGCGGCACGATGGAGATCGCCGGACTGAACGAGGACATCACGCCGCTCCGCGTGCGCGGCATCGTCAACTCCGTGGCGCGGTATTACCCGGAGTTCACCGCGGCGGACTTCGATGGCGTGCAACCGTGGCGCGGCCTGCGCCCGTGTTCCCCGGACGGGATGCCTTATGTCGGACGCACGGCGAAGTTCGCCAATCTTTCGTTGGCCACCGGCCACGCGATGATGGGGTTGAGCCTGGGCCCCATCACCGGCAAAGTGATGGCGGGAATCATTTCCGGGGAACCGCTGAAATTTGATTTGGCGCAACTTTCGCCCGACCGCTACAACTGATTTGAAAAAGCGCATGAAACTGAAACCGATGAAATGGGCCGGCATCATTCCGGCGATGACCACCACCTTCACGGCTGATTACAGCGTGGACCACGCCGGCATCGCGAAGCACGCGCGCTGGCTTGTGGACAACGGCTGCAACGGCGTGGTCGCCCTCGGCTCGCTCGGTGAGAGCGCGACATTGAGCTTTGACGAGAAGATCGAAATCCTCAAAACGCTTGTCCCCGGGCTGGCCGGCAAACCGGTCGTCGCGGGCATCGCGTCGTTGAGCACGGCGGAAGGCGTCGCGCTCGCCCGGGCGGCGGAGCATGTGGGATGCGCCGGCCTGATGGTGTTGCCGCCGTATGTTTATTCGAGCGACTGGCGCGAGATGAAGGCGCACATGCAGGCGGTGATCCGCGCGACGAAACTTCCGTGCATGCTCTACAACAATCCCGTTTCCTACAAAACGGATTTCCTGCCCGCGCAAATCAAAGAGCTGGCCGCGGAAAATGCGAACCTCGTCGCGGTCAAGGAATCCAGCGCCGACGTGCGCCGCGTGACCGCGCTGAAAGCCCTCTGCGGGGAGCGCCTCGCGCTGTTTGTCGGCGTGGACGATGCGATTGTCGAAGGCTTGGGCGCGGGCGCCGTCGGCTGGATCGCCGGGCTGGTCAACGCGTTTCCGCGCGAGTCGGTGGCGCTGTTCAATTACGTGCGGCGTGGCGAAACAAAGAAAGCGACCGAGCTGTACCGGTGGTTTTTGCCCTTGCTGCGGATGGATACGGTGGGGAAGTTCGTGCAACTCATCAAGCTGGTGCAGCAGGAAGTCGGCAGGGGGCACGAACGCGTGCGGGGACCGCGGCTCATCCTGGCCGGGGCGGAACGCAAGGTGGCGCTGGACACGTTGAAGGTGGCGCTGGCGAATCGTCCGAAAATCTGATCACAATCCGAAATGAAACTCGAAGGTCTCTCCATTCTCGGCGACGGTCGTGTCCAAGCCTCGGGCCGGCCTGCTCGCGCCCTGAATCCCGCCACGGGCGCAGCGCTCGAACCCGATTATTTTTTGGCGACGGCGGCGGATGTGGCGCAAGCCGCGCAACTGGCGGCCAAAGCTTTCGAGGAATTCCGGCGTTGGCCTGGCAAACGCCGCGCCGGATTGCTGCGCCGGATCGCCGAGTTGATCGAAGCCAATGCCGCGGCCATTCAGGAACGGGCCCATCTGGAAACGGGCTTGCCGCTGGCGCGCTTGCAGGGCGAGACGGGGCGGACGTGCGGGCAGTTGCGCCTGTTCGCGGCATGGCTTGAAGAAGGTTCGTGGCTGGCGGCGCGGATTGACCACGCCGATCCGAATCGCCAGCCGCTGCCGAAACCCGACGTGCGCTCCCTGCTCGCGCCGCTCGGGCCGGTGGTGGTTTTCAGTGCCAGCAATTTTCCGCTGGCATTTTCGGTGGCGGGCGGGGACACGGCTGCCGCGCTGGCGGCGGGTTGTCCGGTGATCGTAAAGCCTCATCACGGGCACCTCGGCACGTCCGAGTTGGTGGGCCTGATCGTCCAGCAGGCGGCGCATGAATGCGGGGCGCCTGCGGGAGTTTTTTCGATGCTCTACGGCGCGGGTCGCGAGGTCGGCATCGCGCTCGTGAAAAATCCGCTGGTGAAAGCGGTCGGCTTCACCGGTTCGCGGAGCGGTGGACGCGCGTTGATGGACGCGGCGGCGGCGCGGCCGGAACCGATTCCGGTCTATGCGGAAATGGGCAGCATCAATCCGGTGTTTTTCCTGAGCGGCGTACTGAATCAAAAGCCGGAAGAGCTCGCGACGGGCTTGCACGCTTCGGTGACGTTGGGCGTCGGACAATTTTGCACCAACCCCGGACTGGTCTTCGTCGAAAGCGGCCTGGGGGCGAAGGTATTCTTGCAAAAGCTCGAAAGCCTCATTGGCGCCACCCCCGCCGGCACGATGCTCACCCCGGAGTTGTGCGCGGCGTACCGCAACGGCGTGGCAGAGTTTTCCCACATTGCCGGGGTCCGCTGCGCGGCGCTGGTGGTTTCCCCGATCGGGGCGCAGGCGGGCGCGGCGTTATTCGTTACGGACGCGGCGACATTCCTTGGCAATCACGATCTGATGGATGAAGTGTTTGGGCCGGCCACGCTGGTGGTCGAGTGCGCATCGCGCGAGCAGATGTTTCTCGCGGCCCGAGCGGTGGAAGGCCAACTCACGGCGACGATTCACGGCACGGCAGCGGACCTTGCGGCGAATGAGGAGTTATTGCACACCCTCACCACGAAAGTCGGGCGGCTGGTGTTCAATGCGTTTCCGACCGGCGTGGAAGTCTGTCACGCGATGATGCACGGCGGGCCGTACCCGGCGAGTTCGGATGGGCGCTCCACCTCCGTAGGTACGCGCGCGATGGAACGGTTCGTCCGGCCCGTGTGCTATCAAGGTTTCCCCGATGCGGCATTGCCGGATGAATTGAAGGAGGCGAATCCACTCGGCATCCGCCGCCTGGAGGATGGCAAGTGGGTGTAGCCAGGGCGGGAACGAATTTGCGCGGAGCGCGGAGTAATGAGGAGCAAGGTTCGCCGGACGGACGGCACGCCGAAGCCGTCGCCGACCAAGCGCCCGGCGTCACCGCACCCCCTTGCACAGCGCGAGTTCACTCACCCGGACCAACAGAAGTAACGCCGCACGCCTGCTCCGCGATTGACAAGCATCCGGGGCGCGGCGCGCAAGGTTAGCGACGACTGACAACGCTGGTTGTGCGGTCCAGATTCTCACCGGGGGCGATGGGGCGCAGGCGGAAACTGTAGCGGTATTCCTGGCAGGGAATCTGGAATTCCTCATGCGGCCACGCGCCCCAACTGTCGTCGCCCCCCAAGCCTTGTTGCTTCAGGTCGAGGTTCAACACCGTGAAGTCGCGCCGCGGAATTTCGTACGCGTGCTTCGGCCCTTGCAGATCGTCGGTCGTATGCGCTGCCGCGTTCACGCTCAACAGCGGCAGACCGCTGGCGAGCAGGCCGGCGCCTTTGCCGCTCGTCAATGCCACCCAGCGCACGTCCACCTTGTTGCCGGACTCGCCTGGTTCGGAGTAGTGCCGGTAAAATTGTTCGGCCACCAGGCCGTGATGGATTCCCACCCGCGCATCCTTGCGGTCAGAATACGTTTCCTCCGGGCCGGGGCCAAACCAGGTGATGCGGTCGAAGCTGGCCGGCAAAATCATTTGCATCCCCAGGCGCGCCAGTTTGGGCAGGTCGGTTTTCGCGGGCTTGAATTCCGCGGTGACCTCGACTTCGCCGTTGCCGCGAATCGCGTAGGTGGTCGTCCACAGCGCGTCGCCCGCCTTGGTCAGACGTGACGTGAGGCGTACTTCCACCGTATCCGCCTGCTTCGTGGCCGCGAAGGCTTGCGGCTGCGCGCCCTCGTGCGCGGTGCGCCAAAGGCCCTGCGACTTGTCGTTGTTGCGGCCACGGTCGTTGTCGGTCGGCGCACGCCAGAAATCCGGGCGCAGCGGCGATTGCACAAGTTCCGTGCCCGCTGCGCGCCAGGAGACGAGGCCGGCCGCGCGCGTGAAACGCAACTCGAAGTTCCGACCCGAAACCCGCGCGCCGTCGGCGGTCTGCTCCAGATTCGGCGGCGACGAGGACGCCGCGGCAGGGACGGCGGGCGCGGCGTCGGGCAGTTTGAATTGATCCCACGCGATCTCGTGGCCGGCTTTCAGCAGTGCCGTGGCTTGCTTCAACCGGAAGCTCACTTCGACGAAATACTCCACGCTAGGCGCAGTTTGGAACGGCTTGACCGGTAGCGTGACTTCGGCGGTCGCGTGCGCCGCGAGCGGGGGCAGCTTGAGTTTGCCCGCCTGCAATGCGCGCCCGTTGCCGGTGAGTTTCCAGGTGGCGGTCGCGAGCTCGTCGAGGTTCCGGAAGTCGAACCAGTTCTTGATCTCGATTTTCCGCGCGGCGAGATCCACGGCTTGGCAGTGGACGTTTTGATAAACGTGCGCGACGGCGAAGAGCCCGGGATGCGGCTCACGATCGGGCGTGACGAGACCGTTGCAACAGAAGTTGTCGTCGCTCGGCACGTCGCTGCGGCCGAAGTCGCCGCCGTAGGCCCAAAAGGTCTTCTCGCCGGGTTTCACCGGCCAGAACCGGTCGCGGTTTTGGCGCGTCTGCGATTGCCGCAGCCCCTGGTCCACCCAATCCCAGATGTAGCCGCCTTGCAGATGAGGTCGGGAATAGATCTTTGACCAATAGGACCACATGTCGCCGCTGCTGTTACCCATCGCGTGTTCGTATTCACATAGGATGAAGGGGCGTGTCTGGGCGGAGTCCGCGTAACGGGCGAGTTCACCGGGCCGGGCGTACATCGGGCAGACAATATCGGTGAACGGATTGTGCCCGGCCTGTTCGTAATGAATCGGGCGGCTGGCGTCGCGCTGGCGAATCCAGTTTGCCGTCGCCTCGAAGTTCGGGCCGAAGCCGGCTTCATTGCCGAGCGACCATTCGATTACCGACGGATGATTCTTGTCCCGCTCGACCATACGGACGGTGCGGTCGAGGTGCGCGGCCGCGAAATCCTCACGCTTCGCCAGCGTGTCGTTGCCGTAGCCCATGCCGTGGCTTTCGATGTTCGCTTCGTCAATCAGGTAAATGCCATAGCGATCACAGAAGTCATACCACGCGGGTTGGTTCGGGTAATGGCAGCAACGGTCGGCGTTCACGTTGAACTCCTTCATCCGCTGGATGTCGCGGAGCATGCTGGCAATCGTGATCGCCTGGCCGCGGTCGGGATCAAATTCGTGCCGGTTCACGCCCTTGAACAACACCCGCTGACCGTTGACAAGCAGGTCGCCGTTTTTGATTTCAATTTTGCGGAAGCCGACGTTCACCGGGATCACTTCGAGGATTTTGCCGGTGTTCTCCTTCAGGGTGAGGAGAAGTTTGTAAAGATCGGGCGTCTCGGCGGTCCACTTGCGCGGCGCGGCGACGGTTTGGCTGATCTTCGCCTGCGAGCCTTGGCCGTCCGGCGCCACGCGCGACTCGATGGCGGGACGGGCAACGACCTTGCCGGCGGCGTCAAGCAAGGCGGCTTCGACCACGCAATTCGCCGGCTGTGCGGTCCGATTGTCCAGCGAGAGGGAAACCTCGAGCGTCGCGTCGCGATACTGGGCGTCGAATTCAGTCTTCACCTCGAAGTCGCGAACGTGAACCGGCGGCGGCGACCACAGATACACGTCGCGGAAAATGCCGCTCAACCGCCAGAAATCCTGGTCTTCCAGATAGGAGCCGTCGCACCAGCGGAAGTTTTCGACGGCGATGAGGTTCTTGCCGGGCTTGACGAATTTCGTGAGATCGAACTCAACCGGCGTGCGCGCGTCCTTGCCGAGGCCGACCTTCTGACCGTTGACCCAGAGATAAAAGAACGAGTTCACGCCGTCGAACGTGATGAGCACGCGCCGACCGTTCCAGTCGGCGGGCAACTCGAACTCGCGGCGGTAGGCGTTGACTGTGTTGTTCGGATCGTCGGGCGGGACGACGGGCGGATTCGGTTTCACGCCGTGCCACGTCCAGGGATAGCGGATGTTCACGTAGATCGGGATGCCGTGGCCATGCAACTCGACATTCGCGGGCACCGGGATGGTCGCCCAGCGCGAATCGTCGAAGTCCGGTGCCCAGAAGTTTTCCACGCGCGCGAGCTGGTTCGACGAGTAGTGGTATTTCCAGTCGCCGTTGAGCGAGCGATAGAACGGCGACTTGACGCGCTCGGTGTTGGACACGGGACCAATATCCAGCGCGGTCCGGGCGTCCGGGCAAATCACCATCGTGGCGTGCGGCGCTTCGTTGTTCAGCCCGGTGAGGCGGGGATTCTCCCAGTCCGCCGGTGCGCTCGTCACGGCGCGGGCGGCGAGGCCGAG
>WBZT01002689.1_pt1 | contig 12168 bp, 9 predicted proteins | sample 5204241 | NCBI WGS metagenome assembly WBZT01 (sample SAMN12344358, study PRJNA552823) | activated sludge metagenome | biome: Activated sludge suspended growth; feature: Nitrification reactor; material: Wastewater; isolation source: activated sludge from nitrification reactor of wastewater treatment... | reverse complement strand
AAAAGCCCCCCAAGCAGATCGTGCGCGACATCCAGACGGTGCTGCGCGCGGGCCTGGGGATCGACATCGACCACCGCGTGGTGAGCATCGCCCGCGCGCAGCCCTCGATGCCGACGGCCCCCGCGCCGGCGGCTCCCGTGGCCGAACCGGTGGCCGAAGCCCAGGCCGGGACGGACGAGCCGGCGGAGGACGAGGGCGCACGCGCCGAGCGCATCCGCTTCGAGAGCGTGAACCTCTTCGTCTCCGGGCCGCGCACGCAGGCGCAGGTGGAGCTGCGCTGGCGCGGCCTGCCGCGCATCGGCAGCGCTTCGGGCTGGAGCACGCGAGACGAGTCTCACACGCTCGTGGCGCAGGCCGCGGCTTCGGCGGTGCAGGAGTTCCTCGCCGATCCGGTGGCGCTGCGCGTGGTCGGCGTGCAGGTCGTGGACATGGGCCGATCGAAGGTCGCGGTGGTCTCCATGTCGCTGCTCGCTCACCGTCAGGAAAAACTGCTGACGGGAAGCTGCGTAATCGAGCAAGATACGCCGCAGGCCGTCGTACTCGCGGCGCTGGCGGCGCTCAACCGGGTCGTTGCCGGCTTGCGCGTCAAGGAGCCGACGGAGTACGTGTTGCGTCCGTCGTCCGACTAGGCGACGTTACCAGCGTCATCACGGTGGCTGCGTGCCACCTTTCGTGTTCGGGGAGACCGACAGGTCGGGAGGAGCGAGCGAAGCGAAGCAGCATCGAGCGAAGCGGACCCATCTGGTGAGGGACAGAAGTCCCCTTGGCAGAATCCAAGACGAAGGAGGTGGGTCTGAATGGAGCTGCTGCTCGATATCCTCTACCTGCTCGGCAAGGCTGGTTGGTAAGCCCAACTGAAGTCTGAGCAACTCCGCGTTCCTGCCTCACCGCGTCGGTCCCCCGACATCTTCTTTCCGTCTCGCAAAGGCTCCCGGCGAACCAGGACACTGTGAGCGATACGCCGTCCACGCGGCATCCCGCCCTCTTCCGCCTCTACTACGCGTCCGTGCTGCTCGGCGCCGGAGCGCTGCTGGCGGAATCCCTGCGATCGTCGGTCCACGTCGCGCCCCCCGCGCCCGCGATCCTCGTCGGCATCCTCGCGCTGCTGCTGACGGGTGAGTTCGCGCCCATCGCGATGCCGGGCGGCGGCTACGTCACCGCGAGCACGATCTTCAACCTGCCCAGCCTGCTGATCTTCGGGCCCTTCTGGACGTCGGTGCTCGAGGTGGTCGCGACCGGCGTCGCGCACGGGATCGTGCGGCGCAAGCCGCTCGTGCGCGTCGTGCACAACATCGCGATCTACACGATCGGCTACTACGCCACGAGCGCCGCGTTCGGGCTGGCGGGAGGGCACGTCGGCGCGCTGCGCTTTCCGCAGGACGGCCCGGCGCTGCTCGCGGCGAGCGTCGTCTACTTCCTCGTCAACTCGGCGTGCGTCTCGATCGTGATCGGGCTCACCGCGGGCCCGAGTCCGTGGCGGATCTGGCAGCGGAACTTCCAGCAGGGCCTGTTGCACCATCTGTCGTTCGTCGCGCTGGGGGCTCTGGTCGCGGTCGTGTACACGACCGCGGGCCCGTGGGGCATCGCGCTCTTCGCGCTGCCGTTCCTCGTCTCGCGCTACTCGTTCAAGGTCTACCTCGAGCTCAAGAGCGATATGAAGGACTTCGTCCGCGCGCTCACCGAGGTGCTCGAAGAGGTGGATCCCTACACGCGCCATCACTCGGTGCGTGTCGCCGAGTACGCGGTGCGACTCGCGCGGGGCATGGGGCGCGCGGAGGCGGAGGTCGAGGAGATCGAGTACGCGGCGCTGGTGCACGACATCGGGAAGATCGGCCCGCAGCACCAGCACATCTTGCAGAAGCCCGGCTCGCTCTCGCACGAGGAGCAGCGCACGCTGCGCGCTCACCCGGCGGCCGGCGCCGAGATCGTCCAGCGAGTGCGCGCGCTGCGTCGCGCGTCGGAGATCGTGCGGGCGCACCACGAGCGGCCCGACGGCCAGGGCTACCCGTACGGCCTGCGCTCCGAAGACGTGCCGATCGGTGCGCGCGTGCTCAACGTCGCCGACGCGTTCGACGCCATGACGTCCGACCGTCCGTACCGCCGCGCGCTGCCGCTGGAGGCGGCACTGCGCGAGCTCGAACGCGGCGCGGGCACGCAGTTCGACCGCGACGTGGTGCGCACGCTGCTGCGGCTGCACGAGTCGGGTGAGTTCCCGCTCGTCCCGAGCCCGAGCAGCGAGGACCTGCAGCTGCTGCGGCTCAAGACGCGGGTGGGCGGCTGATGCGCTACCGGGACGCGGGTGTCGACATCTCCCGTTCCGACGCCATCAAGGACGAGATCGTCCGCGCCATCCGCTCCACCTGGAGCGACGACGTGCGTCCGCTGGTGGGCGGCTTCGCCGGGGTCATGCGCTTCGCCGCCGGCGCGCCGCTCGTGGCCGCCACGATGGACGGCGTCGGCACCAAGCTGCACGTCGCGCTGCGCGCGGGGCGGCTGGAGGACGCGGCGGCCGACCTCGTCTACCACGGCGCCAACGACCTGCTCGTGCACGCCGCGCGTCCGCTCGCGTTCCTCGACTACGTCGCGCAGGCGCGGCTGGACCCCGAGGTGGTGCTGCCCGTGGTGCGCGGCCTCGCGCGCGCGTGCCGCGACGTCGGCGCCGCGCTGGTGGGCGGCGAGACCGCGGAGATGCCCGACACCTATCTGCCCGGCGTCGTCGACGTGGCGGGCTGCATGCTCGGCACGGTCGAGCCCGGCGCGCTGCTCGACGGCTCGCGCGTGCACGCGGGCGACATCGTGCTCGGACTCGCGGGCACGGGCCTGCACACGAACGGCTACTCGCTCGCGCGCCGCGTGCTCGACGCGAGCGGCCTGCCACTCGACGCTCCGCTGCCCGGCGGCGCAGGCGAGTCGGTGGGCGAGGCGCTGCTGCAGCCGCATCGCTGGTACGGGCGCGCGCTGCTGCCGCTCGCGGCGAGCGGACGCGTGCGCGCGATGGCGCACGTCACGGGCGGCGGCATCGCGGGCAACCTCGTGCGCGTGCTGCCCGAGGGCTGCCGTGCGCACGTGCGCGCCGACGCATGGCCGCGGCCGGCGCTCTTCCGCTGGCTGATGCGGGCCGGCGACGTGCCCGAGACGGACGCGCGCGAAGCGCTCAACCTCGGCGTGGGCATGGTGGTGGTCGCCGCCCCGGGCGACGCGGACGCGCTCGCGCGCGATCTGGCGGCCGCGGGCGAGACGGTGTGGACGCTCGGCGTGATCGAGACCGGATCGCGCGGCGTGGAGTGGGACGCCCCCTGAAGTTCGTTTCGCCCCCGGCAGGACCCGTCGCGCGAGGCGTGGTGGGGTGGAGGTGGCGGATGGATCGCGAACGGAAGGCCGAGGCGCAGGAGTTCCCCGTTCCGGACCTGGTGGGCGAGGCGCCCGCGTGGCGCGAACTCGTCGAGCAATTGCCCGCGGTGGCCGCGAGCGGACTGCCGGTTCTGCTGACGGGCGAAACCGGCACGGGCAAGGAGCTGGTCGCGCGCGCGCTGCACGCGTGGAGTCCGCGCCGGCGGCACGGCTTCGTGGCGCACAACTGCGGCGCGACGCCGGACACGCTCATCGAGAGCGAGCTCTTCGGGCACGCGCGCGGCGCGTTCACCGGCGCGGTGAGCGATCGCGCCGGGCTCTTCGAGGCGGCCGAGCGGGGCACACTGTTCCTCGACGAGATCGGGGACGCGAGCGCGCTGCTGCAGATGAAGCTGCTGCGCGTGCTGCAGGAAGGCGAGGCGCGCCGCGTCGGCGACACGCGCGCGCGCCGGGTCGACGTGCGCGTCGTCGCGGCGACGCACCGCTCGCTCGAGCAGGCGGTGGGGCAGGCGGCGTTTCGCTCGGATCTCTTCTTTCGGCTCTCTGCCGTGCGGCTGCGCCTGCCGGCGTTGCGCGAGCGCGGCCGCGACGTGCTGCTGCTCGCGCGCTACTTCCTCGCGCAGGCGGCGGCCCGCGTGGGCGCCGCGCCGCCCGCGCTCGACACCGCGCTCGCGGAGCGGCTCCTGGCGTACGCGTGGCCGGGCAACGCGCGCGAGCTCGCGAACGCGTGTCACTTCGCGGTGCGCGTCGCCGGCGCTCGCGAGGTGGTGCGCGAGGCACACTGGCCCGAGGCGCCGTTCGCGACGATGGTCGCCGAGGGCGCTGGCCTGCACGCCGAGACGCGCGCGCTCGAGGAGCGCCGCCTGCGCGAGGCGCTGCGACGCACGCACGGCAACAAGACCGCGGCGGCCCGATCGCTCGGACTCTCGCGGCAGGGCCTGCTCAAGAAGCTGCGCCGCTACGGGCTCGGGCCCGCGGAAGCCGTGGCCGCAGGGCTTGACGCTGAAGGGGACGCTGACTAGCGTGCCGCCGTCGACGGAGTCGCAGGGCGTGACCCGGACGCGACGGCGAAGGAGCGCCGACGGTACGTGCACGAGTGCGATCGAGCATCCCATGGGAGGTCGCGTGGCGAAGAAGACGCTCAAGATCGGTCTGGTCGGTGTGGGCGCTGCGGCGCAGGTCAACCACATCCCGGCCCTCATGAAGGTCGAGGACCTGGAACTGGTCGCCCTGTGCGATCGCGATCCGGAGAAGGCTCAGCGCGTCGCGCAGAAGTTCGGCATCCCGAAGGCCGTCGGCCGGATCGAAGACCTGCTCGAGGACGACTCGATCGACGCGCTCGACCTGTGCACGCCGAACTACCTGCACTCACCGATGGCGGTCGCGGCACTCGAGTCGGGCAAGCACGTGCTGTGCGAGCGCCCGCTCGCGCGCAGCAGCGAAGAGGCGGCGGCGATGGTGAAGGCCGCGAAGAAGGCCGACCGCGTGCTCGCGTGCGCGGTGCAGCACCGCTTCCGCCCCGACGCGCAGCTGCTGCGGCGCTTCGTCGAAAAGGGCGACATGGGCGACATCTTCCTCGCGAAGGCCGGCTGGCTGCGCCAGAAGACCGAGTGGGACTCCGACGAGTGGCGCCGCACCAAGCGCGAATCGGGCGGCGGCGTCGTGCTCGACCTCGGCTTCCAGATGCTCGACCTCTCGCTGTGGGTGCTCGGCCAGCCGAAGGTGACGTCGGTCACCGCGAGCGTGCATCGCAACAAGAAGGGCGAGGTCGAGGACAGCGCGACGGCGTTCTTCCGCCTCGAGTCGGGCGCCACGCTCACGCTGGAGCTCACGTGGGGCCTGCTGATGGAGAAGGACTTCGCGTACCTGAACCTCTTCGGCTCCGGCGGTGCGGCGCTGCTCAACCCGTTCCGGGTGCACAAGGGCATGCACGGCACGCTGGTCAACGTCACGCCCACGCTCGAGACGAATCGCAACCAGTATCGCCAGTCGATGGAAGCGCAGGTGGTGCACTTCGCCGAGACGCTGCGCTCGGGCAAGAAGCCGATGGGCTCGGTGGACGAGGTGCTCGGCGTGATGCAGCTGATGGACGCCGTGTACAAGAGCGCCGAGCTGGGCAAGGAAGTGAAGGTCGGCTGAGGTGAGCCCCGGCCGCCGGGACACGCTGCTTTCCGCCGCGTCGGGCCTCGTGCTCGGCGCGGCGTTCCTGCCTCTGCCGCTGGGCTGGCTCGCGTGGTTCGGCTTCGTGCCGCTGCTCGCCGCGATCGAGCGCCGCGTCGCCGGGGGCGCGTCGTGGCGTTCGCTCTTCCGGCTCGGCTACGCCGGCGGCTTCGTCTTCTTCCTGATGGGCATGCACTGGATCGCACTGCTGTCCGACGTCGCGAGCACGGTGCCGTGGCTCAAGTACCTCGGCTGGGTGCTGGCCGGCGCGTACCTCGCGCTCTTCTGGGCGCTGGCCGTCGTGCTCACGGGCGCGCTCGCGAAGCGCTCCGGAATCGCCGCGCGCTGGACGTTCGTGCCCGCGATGCTCGTGGTCGAGGAGCTGCGCGGCTCGGGCGAGCTGGGCTTCCCGTGGTTCCAGCCCGGCTACACGCAGCACGCGCTGCCGTCGATCGGCTTGGCCGCGCTCGGCAGCGTGACGCTCGTCACCGTGTGGGTGCTGCTCGTCAACGCGTCGGCGCTGCACGCGTGGCGGGTGCGGAAGCGCGGCGCGATCGCCCTGCTCGTGCTGTTGCTCGCGCTGCCGCTCGCGAACGTGGCGTGGTGGCGCGTGCCGGACGAGCGCGCGCTCGCCTCGCGACCGACGGTGGCGCTCGTGCAGGGCGACATCCCGGGCGAGATCAAGTGGTCGGGTCACCACCAGGAGGAGATCCTGGCGAAGTTCCTCGCGCTCTCCGACAGCGCCGTGATCGGTGTTCGCCGCACGAAGCCGGCGCTCGTCGTGTGGCCCGAGACCGCGACGGGCAGCTACCTCCGCAAGCAGCTCAGTCAGTCGGTGGCCGTGGCGGAGTGGGCCGCGACGCGGCGCACGCCGGTCTTCAGCGGCTACGCCGACTACTCGTTCGGCGCCGACGGGCAGGCGCGGCCGTGGAACGCGGCGGGGCAGTGGAACGCCGACGGCTCGCTCTCCGAGCGCTACGCGAAGCGCCACCTCGTGCCGTTCGGCGAGCGCATCCCGTTCCAGTGGCTGGTGCCCGCGCTCGGCAAGCTCGACCTCGGTCAGGCGGAGTGGCTTCCCGGCACCGGCACCGTGCTGTTCCCGAGCGCGGCGGGGCCCTTCTCGTGCCTCGTGTGCTTCGAGTCGATCTTCCCGGATCTCGCGCGGCGCGACGTGCTCGCAGGTTCGCGCCTGATCGTCATCGTCACCAACGACGAGTGGTTCGGCAACAGCGCGGCGCTCTATCAGCACGCCGACATGGCGCCGTTCCGCGCCGTCGAGAACGGCGTGCCGCTCGTGCGCTGCGCGAACACGGGCCTCACCGAGATCGTGGCGCCGAACGGGCGCGTGCTCTCGCACGCGCCCGTCTTCACGCCGTTGGTCCTCTCCGGCGCGGTGCCCGCGGAGACGGGCCGCACGCCGTACGACCGCCTCGGCGACTGGCCGGGCGGCCTCGCGATGCTCAGTGCGCTGGCGTTGTGGCTTGCGCCGTGGCGGCGGGCGCGCTCACGGGCGTGACGGCGCCCGTGTGCAGGTCGTAGACGGCACTCACGACGCGCAACTGCCCCTTCGCGACCTCCTCGCGCAGGATCGCGCTGTTCGCGACCACATCCTGCGCGCTCTGGCGCGCGTTCGCGATCACGGAGCGCTCGATCAGCTCCTCGCCCTCGAAGCACGCCGAGAGGCGCTGCACGATCGGACGGATGCGGTCCACGATCGCCTGCAGGTAAGCGGATGGCATGTCGCCACTGCCGGCGGACGCCTTGACCGCGCCGCAGCCCGAGTGCCCGAGCACGACGAGCAGCTTGGCGTGCAGGTGCTCGGCGGCGTACTCGATCGAGCCCAGCGCGATCGGGTCGACGATGTTGCCGGCCGTGCGCACGACGAACACGTCGCCGAGCGACTGGTCGAACACCAGTTCGGGGCTGACGCGGCTGTCGGCGCAGCCGAGGATGATCGCGCGCGGATGCTGGCCGTGCTCGAGCTCGGCGCGTTCCTCGGCGAGCGGGCGCGTGCGCAGCCGCCCGGCGACGAAGCGCTGGTTGCCGCTCAGCAGTTCGGCCCACACGCCGTCGGCGGTGGTGTCGGCGGGCGCGGACGCTTCGGCCGCTTCGGCGTGCGGCGCCGGCTTCGCGGGCGCGGCGTGCGCGAGCTTCGCGGGCCGCGACGGCATGGGCGCCGGGGCCGGCGTGGTCGCGTGCTCGCCCTGGTGCGAAAGAGCGTCGGCGACATCGTGCACGATGCGGTTGCGGACCTGCTCGGGCGTGGCGGGCGGCGCGTCGGCGCCGGCGTACACGGAAGCGAAGGACGTGCAGCAGGCGACGAACAGCACCGCCGTCACGAAGGACACGGAACGCATGGGTGACCTCACGAGAAGGGGATTCCGACGGACGCGAGGGAAGGCGCATGCCGCGCCGCGTCACCGGGGCCGGGTGGTTGCGGATGGAAGTTTCGGTCGAGTGAAATCGCGCTTGAGTGCGTTGACACTGCCGGGGCGCCTCGCTACCGTGCGGCCTTCGCTTCCAGCCGACGCACCCCTCCGGTCGCAAGGCGCCTGTACGCAGGCGTTTCCGCCGGATGACTCGGACCTCGCTCGCGCCGTGACGCGGGCCCACCGGGAGGACACTTGAGTCGCACGGTCGCCATTCTGGGCGCCACGGGTCAGGTCGGCCGCACCATGCTCGCGTTGCTCGAGGAGCGCGCGTTCCCCTGCGATCGCGTGCGGTTGCTGGCGAGTCCGCGGGCGGCGGGGCGCACACTGGCGTTCCGGGGAGCCGCGGTGCCGGTCGAGCCCATCGGACCGGAGTCGTTCCGCGACGTCGCGATCGCGCTCTTCGCGGTCAAGAACCCGATCGCGCAGCAGTGGGCGCCGGTGGCGCAGGCGGCGGGAGCGGTCGTGATCGACAACAGCAGCGCGTACCGCTACGTCGACGACGTGCCGCTGGTGGTGCCCGAGGTGAACGGCGACCTGCTCGACACGCGACCGACGCTCGTCGCGAACCCGAACTGTTCCGCAGCGCCGATCGTCGTCGCGCTCGCCGCGCTCGCGCCGGCCGCGACGCTGAAGAAGCTCGTCGTCTCGACGTACCAGTCGGTCTCCGGCGCCGGCACCGCCGCGCTCGGGGAACTCGAGGCCGGCGTGCACGCGGGACTCGACGGGAGGACGCCGCCGCCGCGCGAAGGCGGCCTCGCGCCGTTCGCGTTCAACTGCATCCCGCAGATCGACCGTTTCGAGGACAACGGCTACACGCGCGAGGAGATGAAGGTCGTCTGGGAGACGCGCAAGATCCTCCGCATGCCGGGCCTGCCCGTGACCGTGTCCGCCGTGCGCGTGCCGGTGCGCATCGGGCACAGTGCTTCGGTGTTCGCGTGGTTCGACCGGCCCGTCGCGCCCGAGCGCGCACGCGAGCTGTGGCGCGCGTTCCCCGGGCTCGAGGTCGCGGACGATCCGGCGCACATGGTCTATCCGACGCCGCTCGCGGTCGCGGGTCGCGACCCGGTGATCGTCGGCCGCGCGCGCGTGGACCTGATGGAGCCGAACGGTCTGGCGTTCTTCGTCGTTTCGGACAACCTGCGCAAGGGCGCGGCGCTCAACGCCGTCCAGATCGCCGAACGCTGGCTCGCCGCGCCGGCGGGGACGCGGTGAACGCGTCGCGCACTTTCCGGCTGACGGTCGCTTACGACGGAACGGATTTCCACGGCTGGCAGAAGCAGCCCGGGCTACGCACCGTGCAGGGTGAACTCGAGCGCGCCGCCGCCGAGGTGCTGGGCGAGGAGGGCATCGTGGTCTACGGAGCCGGCCGCACCGATGCGGGCGTGCACGCACGCGGGCAGGTCGCCTCGTTCGCGAGCGCGACGAGCCTGCCGGCGCGCGCGGTGCGCGCGCTGATGCAGCGCGCGCTCCCCGCCGACGTGCGCGTCGTCGACGCGAGCGAGGCGGCACCCGGCTTCCACGCGCGGCACTCGGCGCGAGCGCGCCGCTACGCGTACCGGCTGCTCGATCGCGAGGACGTGCTCGACGATCGCTTCGCGTGGGCGCCGCCGCGGCGCCTCGACGGCGAGGCGCTGGCGCGCAGCGCGGCTCCGCTCGTGGGCACGCACGACTGCTCGGCGTTCGAGGCCGCGAACGCGTCCGAGACGAACCCGGTGTGCCGCGTGACGCTCGCGCGCTGGGTTCGCTGGGAATCCGGCTGGCGCTTCGACGTGCAGGCCGACCATTTTCTCTATCACATGGTGCGCAACCTCGTGGGCACGGCGTTGCGCGCGCAGTCCGAGTCCGACCCGGCCGCGCACGTGGCCGGGGTGCTCGCGTCGCGCGATCGTGCGCGCGCGGGCGCGACGGTGCCGCCGCAGGGGCTCTGCCTCGAGGCGGTCCATTACGAAGGAGAGGAGCAGGAGGCATGATGCGACTGGCGAGCGCTCTGGTGTTCGTGGGCGGTCTCGGCCTCGGTGCGGTGGTGACCGCGGGCGTGACGCACGGGCCGGGTGGCCCGGCGACGAAGCCGCCGGCGGCGTCGAGCATTTCGGGATCGCGGCGCACGGCGATCGTGACGTCCGCTCAGCGCGTGAGTCCGGCGGTCGTCTCGGTGAGCGTGATGACGACGCGCGTGGTACGCACGGATCCGTTCGGCGGGATGTTCCGCGACGACTTCTTCGACCGCTTCTTCCCGCAGAGCCAGTACAAGCAGAAGATCCCGGGATTGGGCTCGGGCGTGATCGTCGACGCGAGCGGCATCGTGCTCACCAACTCGCACGTGATCCGTGACGCCGAGGAGATCCGCGTGAACCTGCCCGACGGGCGGCACTTCGACGCGAAGGTGCTCGGCGACTCGCCGATCTACGACCTCGCGGTGCTGAAGGTCGACGGCGCGACCAATCTGCCGGTGGCCCCGCTCGGCGACAGCGATTCGCTGGTCGTGGGCGAGTGGGCCATCGCGATCGGCAATCCGTTCGGCTTCCTCCTCGATGATTCTCAGCCGACGGTGACCGCGGGCGTGATCAGCGCGACCCGCCGCGACATCAAGAGCGAGGCGACCGAATCGGGCGTCTACAAGAACATGATCCAGACCGACGCGGCCATCAATCCCGGCAACAGCGGCGGTGCGCTCGTGAACGGCGACGGCCAGGTGATCGGCATCAACACGTTCATCTTCACGCAGGGCGGTGGCTCGATCGGCCTCGGCTTCGCGATCCCGATCAACATGGCGAAGCAGCTGCTCGGCGAAATCCGCCAGTACGGGCGCGTGCGCCAGGCGTGGCCCGGCATGCAGGTGCAGCCGGTGACCGAGTACCTCGCGCGGCGGCTGGGCTGGAACGACGTGGCCGGCCTCGTCGTCACGCGCGTCGACCCGAGCGGCCCCGCCGCGAAGGCGGGCGTCAAGGTGGGCGACCGGATCCGCAAGGTGAACGGCCGCGTCACGAACACGGTGAACGACGCGCAGGGCAGCATCTACGGCGCGCAGGTCGGCGATCAGCTCGTTCTGGAGCTGGACCGCGACGGCAAGGCGACGACGGTGCGCGTCACGCTCGAGGAGGCACCGCGCTGACATGATCGCGCGCTACTGCCGGCCCGCCATGGAGCGGATCTGGAGCGACGAGCACCGGCTCGAGCTCTGGCTCGACGTCGAGCTCGCGGCCACCGCTGCGCGCGAGACGCGCAGCGACGTGCCGGCGGGAACCGCGGCGCGCATCCGTGCGGCGGCGAAGCTCGACCTCGCACGCATGCTCGCGATCGAGAGCGAGGTGCGGCACGACGTGATCGCATTCCTTTCGATGGTGGCGGAGTCCGCCGGCGACGACGCGCGCCACCTGCACGCGGGACTCACCTCGAGCGATCTCGTCGACACGGCGCTGGCGCTGCAGCTGCAGCAGGCCGGGCGCGAAGCGGCGTCGACGCTGCACGCGTTGCGGCGCGCCTGCTGGTCGCTGGCGCAGCGCCACCGCAAGACCCCGATGGTCGGTCGCAGCCACGGCGTGCACGCCGAGCCCATCACGTTCGGGCTCAAGGTGCTGCTCTGGTGCGAGGAGCTCGGCCGCGACCTCGACCGGCTGCAGATGGCGCTCGAGGGCTGTGCGGTGGGCAAGTTCAGCGGCGCGGTCGGCACGCTCGCGCACCTCGATCCGGTGATCGAGCAGACCGCGCTCGAATCGCTCGGCCTCGTGCCCGAGCCGGTCGCCAACCAGGTCGTGCAGCGCGACCGGCACGCGGCGCTGCTCGCCGCGATCGCGGTAACGGGCGGCACGCTGGAGAAGATCGCGCTCGAGATCCGCCACCTGATGCGCACCGAGGTGCGCGAGGCCGAGGAGCCGTTCGGCCAGCACCAGAAGGGTTCGTCGGCGATGCCACACAAGCGCAACCCGGTCCGCTGCGAGCGCGTGTGCGGCCTCGCGCGACTGCTGCGCGGCTACGCGCAGGCCGGCTTCGAGAACCAGGCGCTGTGGCACGAGCGCGACATCAGCCACTCGTCGGTCGAACGTGTCGCGCTCGCGGACGCGTTCCTGCTCGTCGACTACATGACGCAGGAGCTGGTCGAGGTGGTGGGCGGCCTCGTCGTGAATCCGGAGCGCATGCGCGCCAACCTCGACGCGGGCGGCGGGCTGGTGTTCTCGCAGCGCGTGCTGCTCGCACTGACCGCCGCCGGGCTCGCGCGCGACGAGGC
>WBZT01002687.1_pt1 | contig 12172 bp, 9 predicted proteins | sample 5204241 | NCBI WGS metagenome assembly WBZT01 (sample SAMN12344358, study PRJNA552823) | activated sludge metagenome | biome: Activated sludge suspended growth; feature: Nitrification reactor; material: Wastewater; isolation source: activated sludge from nitrification reactor of wastewater treatment... | reverse complement strand
AAAATGACATCGGGCCTAACATCGTAGACCATTTCGATGGCAACTTCTCCATCAGCAGCCTCGCCAATTACGTTCATAATTGGATCGGTATCTAACAAATCTTTGAGACCCTGACGGAATAAAGGATGATCATCAACAATGAGTACTTTGATTTGTTCTGACACAGAAACTCACCTCTTTTTTGCTGAACCGATTTGTTGCGGGGCTATTCAAACCATGTCGTTGTTTCACATAGGTTGTCGTATTGGTTTGTTGGGAATAGTGGCAGTATACCATGAAAAAGAAAGCATTTGCAAACCTGTGCGGTGAATACACGAATAGTTTTTAGGGCAGTTTATACACGGCCGTTCCCCGCACCCCCTGCGCCTCCGTCCAGGCAAAATCAGTCGAGTATACCAGCCGGATTTGCGGGTCAGTCGTCAGGGGCAGGTACTCCCAGCCGGGAGCCGTCACCAGGTAATCGGCGCCGGTGGCCCGCACGTAAGCCGCCAGGCCGACCTCGTCGGCCAGCAGAGGGATAATTTCTGGGGAAATCAGGCCGGCCAGATCCAGCAACGGCCGTTCCGCAAAATACCCTATCGCCCCAATGTCATGGGCGGCAATCAGCGCATCCGGCGGCGTGTTCGCCGCCAGCCAGTGGGCCGCGTCCACCATTTCCCCCTCAATAAAAGCTACGTCGGTAGCGTAGCTTTGCGCGCCAAGCAATAAAAACAGGAGCAGAAGCAGGCCAAACGTTAGCCCGGCTGCCTGTCTGAAAATACGCGCCTGACGGCCGTTGCCCACCTTCCCCAACAGCCACAACCAGCCAGCCAACCCATACAGCGCCCAAATCGGCAGGGCGGCAAAGAGATAACGGCCGTGCTGATACGTCACCGGCAGCCGCCAGGCATAGAGCAGCACATGCCCGCCCGCCCACCACAAGGGCAGCGTGCGCGCCAGCATACGGCCGCGCCAATCGGCCATTAATGCCTGCCAGCCGGCCACAATCACGCCGGGCAGCAGCAGCAAATGGGCGCTGCTCATGCCGCGCCAACCTTCCGCCGGGCCGCCCAGACTAAAATATAAAAGTTTTACAAATCGCAAAACCAGGGGGGAAGCCAGCAGCGCCTGGTATTCAGCTTGTTTGGCATAAAAGGTGTTGGGCCAGATGCTGCCGCTGGCAGACAGGTTGAAGGCAAAATAGGGCAGCAGGGACACGGCCGTTAATGCGCCAAACAGCGCGCCCGCCGTCACCCGCTGCCTCCAGGAACCGGGCAGCAGCAAAAGCCCCAGGCCCACCAGCAAAACCAACACCACCCCATCCGGCCGCGTCAAAATCAACAAACCGGACAAAAAGCCCAGCGCCGCTATCGTTTTCCAATTGGCCCCTTGGTGTTGCAGGGCGTAACGGCCGTAAATCGCCGCAATTTGCATCCCCAAAGCCGCAAATAACACGGTTTCCATGCCGCTGGCCGCGCCCCACACCAACGGCCACGTCAGAACCAGCACCAGACCGGCCAGCCAATCTTTGGCGGCCCACTCCGGCCAAAGCGCACGCCACAACGCCATCCCGGCCCACGCCAGCCACAGCAGCGACAGCCCGCCCAGCACAAAAGCCCACAGCAGATAGGGCAAACGCAGCACATACCCCAACGCCAGCAGCATCGTCCACAATGGCGAGGTGGACCCGGCGCTGACGACGCCAGGGATGTATTCCCAACGGCCGTTCCGCGCCAAACTCCGCGCATAGGTCTGATGAATCCAGCCGTCATCCAGGGGAAAGCCAGGGCCGCCCTGCGCTGCCGACCAGCCGACAAACAAAACCATCACCAGGGCGGCTGCTCCGATTACCCACCAGCGGGTGCTCATGAGTTACCCCCATTCCAGACAAACTGGTACAACACAAACCCATCGCCAAAATCGTGAATTTTTTGTAATTCGGGCAGCATGATTTTTTCGTCGTAAAGGTCATCCAACGGGGCAGGATGGTCTACATCGAAGAGAAGATAGCCGGCATGGAACTGGGCGGCGACTTGCAGCAAGGTTTCCGGCGGCTCGTTGGGCGTGGCGATGGCCGGCAGCCGCGTGTGGTAATACAAACCCGGCGGATCGCCGGTCATCACCACTGTGCCAGGAGGAATCATTTCCGCAACCTGACGATAGATGGCCGCTTGTTCGGTTTGCAGTGGTTGGCGGGTGGAAACGGCAAAACTGACCACAAACACCAACAGCACAAACACGGCCGCAAACAACCGTTTGGCCGGTTCCGGCCGCCATGTGGACCGCCGCGCCGCCACCCAATCCACCGCCAGATCAATTCCCACCGCGGCCAGGGCCATCGACCAGGGCCACAACGCCGTGGAGGAGTGCAGCAAACTGCCGCGTTGTCCGGGAAAGGTGAACACAAAGACGATCATGCCGTACAGAATGAAGGTGTACCAGGTGAACGGCCGTATAAACCGCTTCGTCCGTTTCGCTCGACCCAATCGAACCCAGGCCCACACAAAAAACACCGTAAACACCGTCAGGCCGGTGACGGCCACAAAGGTTTGCAGCGCCAAAGACAAGGCTTCCAGCTTGGAGCGCCAGATATTCGGCCAGCCCCAGGCCAGATAGTTGGAGAGGGTGAATTGACGGCCGTATGAAAACACATCGTCATACGTCGTCAAAAAAATCGTCTGCGTGCCCACCGTCGACATCGGCCGGCCGATAAGCTGATACGTGCGCCAGAACCACGGCCCCATCACCAACAGGTAACCCAGGCCAAACAGCAAGAGATTGGAGATTAGAGATTGGAAACTGCGCCGCCCGCCAATCTCCAATCTCCAATCTCTAATCTCAAATAACCACACAATCCCGGCCACACCCACCAGCAGCACGCCATCGGCGCGGGCCAGGTGGCTCAATCCGGCGGCCAGTCCGGCCAGGAACCAGTAACGCGGCCACTTTTTCTCGTGCGCCCAGGCCAGGGCCAGCAGACAGCCGCCGCCCACCCAGGCAAACAGCACAAACGTGGTAGGCTGAACCCAGTAGGCTGTGTAGTAGCCGCCCGCCGCCGTAAACAACGCGGCCGTGCGGGCAATCCAGCGCTCGCGCTTCAGATGCCAGGCAATGCCATAACTCAGCCAGGGCAAAAATCCGGCCATCAGCCAGAAGGGGAACTGCGCGGCGCGGAAACTGTCGCTGATTTTGTACCCGGCGGCGGCGATGATGGCCGGCAGCGGCATCCAGTAAGTAAAACTAGGCGCAGGCAGTCCGCTTGGTTGATCCAGGTACTGCCAGATGATTTCCTGGGTAAAACCATGCCCCTCGGCCAGTCGTTGGGCGTTGGTGGTGTAGTAGAAGGCGTCGAAATAAGTGGGATGGCTCATGCGCAGCGCCCAGAAGGCTTGCACCGCCAAAGCTACCAGTGTAATCCACAACAAATCGCGCCGGGTCTGTCGCTGTCGCAAAAAGTCTATCATGGTGATGGTTACACGGATGGCACAGAGTAGATGGATTTTGGGAGATTAGAGATTGGAGACTGGAGATTGGATGTTGATTCAATCTCCAGTCTCCAATCTCTTGTTTTCCAAAGATCATCTCATGCCCTTTCGTCCGTGTCCTGATTTTTATTGTTGCCGGATAAAGATTTGGGCTACGTCGTCGGCGTAGGCGAGCTGCCAGTCGGGGCTGGCTTGCAACAGGGTGGTCAGCGGCGCGCCGGTTTCCATCAGCACCCAGGCCACGGCGTAGTCGTTTAACGGTTCCTGCCAATTGTCGGCGACTTCGAAGGTTTGTAAATAGTAAAATAGGAAGGGATCGCCGTAGATGTCGGCACGGCCGTCTACAAACACCGGCAGTCCGCGCCAGAAAGCGGATGTCGGCCCACGCCAGGGTACGGTCGTCGCCGCTGCTCCACTGCTGCAAGGCTTCGCCCACCGTGTACGTGCCCAGCAGCACCACGCCTAACAGATAGCCGCTGTGCAAATTGGCCCACAGGCAGCTCAAAACGGGCAGCAGCCACAGGGCGCGCCGCCCAATTTGCCGATCTTTGAAACGCTCGATGAGGTAAACGAACACGGCCGTCAACAGCAAATTAAAAATCTGCGGCCGCGCCCCCCACACGATGGCCGCCGCAAACGCCGCCAGCAGCACCACAAACGCCGCCAGAAACGGCCGTCCCGGCGTCACCAAATACACCAACCAAAACGTCAGGGTAATCACCAGAGCAAACACAACGATCAGTCCGGCAAGGCCGCCAATCCGGTACACACCCCACATAAACACCTGCGACAACCATTCGTGAGTAATCCATTCATGGTCTGGCACGGTAAATGAAAAAACATCCTGCCGGGGGATGCCCGCTTGCAGGATGTACTCGCCGGTGCGTAAATGCCACCACATATCGGGGTCCAGGGTCTCCCGCACCGCCATCGCGAAGAGAGCCACCAGGAAAAGCGCGGTAAAAAGTCGCCGAACTGTCATACCATACGGCGGAGCCATAAAAGCCTTTGCGGTTTTTGATGGTTATTTGTCGGACAACGGCCGTTGCGCATACGCGGAAAACAAATCGCCAAAGTTCACCGGCAAAGCAACCTGCTCGATCTTAAGTCCATGCACGGTTGCTTTGGCCATTTTCCCCAAGGTCTGGTTCAGGCCGCCGATGCGGCTGGCGATGTATTTCAGGCGTAAATAGCGGCCCTGCGCGCCTGTCCAGCGCACGTCAAAACCAGCCTGGGCCAACATCTGCCGCATGGTCTTTTGGCTGAAATAATGCAGGTGCATGTCCATGTACCACGGCCAGCGCGGCCCCATCAGCCGCGAAAACAGGCTGTCTACGTCCATGGTGTGTACCACCAACCAGCCGCCGGGCTTCAGCAGCCGGTAGGCTTTGGTCATTTCCGCTGCCGGATCGTCAACATGTTCGATTACGTCCCACATGGTGACCACATCGAACTGACGGCCGTCTAGTTCCGGCGCATCCTGCGTACCGACGATCACATCCAGGCCGCTCTTTTGCGCTTCCGCCGCCGCCCAATCGGAAGGCTCTACGCCCATGGCCTGCCAGCCGGCAGCCTGCGCCACTTCCACAAATACGCCGATGTAGGCGCCAACGTCCAGAAGCGAACGGCCGTTCCCCGGCCCAGTCCATTTCTGCAAATGTTGTAAATGCTTACGAAAGGTCAGCTCCCGGCCAATGCGCTCGCTGACATAGGTTTGGTCTTCAACGGCCGTATACGCCGCCAACAAATCATCTTCCGCCCACCGTGGATTGGCATATACAAACCCACAATTGGCGCACTGCACAATTTGCGGGTGATGCCCATATCCCGGATTGGTACAGCGAAACGCATCCACGTTAACGTCTGAGGAACCATTTAAAGTGGCCGGATATCGCACGGCAAACTCATCCTGGCCGCATAAACTACAAGTTACTTTAATCATGAGGAAATCGGAATGGTAGGCCGCCGCGGCTCGCCGCCACGCAGGCGGCGCAAAAACAGGCGAAAAACCGTATATTGCGCCTTAAACACTTCCTGGCGCGAAATTTTCGTTTGCCCTTTGCGGCGATCTTCAAAAACAATCGGCACTTCGCCAATTTGCCAGCCGCGACGCTGACACATAAACAACATTTCTACCAGAAACGAATAGCCGCTGGAAAATATCTGCTCCAGAGGAATGGATTCCAATACTTCCCGGCGGTACAAACGGAAACCGGCGGTGGTGTCTTTCGCCTTCAGACCGAGCAGGGTTTTGGCCACCATATTGGCCACCCGGCTTAAAAAGACGCGCTTCCAGGTGCAGTTGATCTGCCCGCCACCGGGCACGTATCTGGACCCAATGACCACGTGTTTGTCTTTGCTCATTTCGATCATGGCCGGAATGTAGCGTGGGTTGTGCGAAAAATCGGCGTCCATGGTCATGACGCGGGTGGCTTTTAATTCACCGACGGCCGTTCTAAAACCGGCAATATACGCCGTGCCCAGACCCATTTTACCCGGGCGATGTACCACATGGACGCGACCGGGATGTTTGGCCGCCCAGGCGTCGGCCATTTGACCAGTTCCATCGGGCGAATTATCATCCACAACAAGCACACCAACACGAACGGGCAAAGCCAACAACTGCGAGACTAAATCATCCAGGTTATCCGCTTCGTTATAGGTGGGAACAATTACAAAAGCTTCTACATCACTCATTCATTTATCCTCTTCAGACAGAGCGGTGATTGTAACGAGATTGTTTTGGCAGGTCAAAACGGGAACCCATGAGAATAGGCATTTTATCGCGCAATCGTATGCTGTACAGCACGCGCCGTCTGACCCAGGCGGCGCGAGAACAGGGCCACGAAGCGTTGGTGATCGATACCACGGCCGTCGCCGTGGAAGCTGGGACAACAGACGGCCGTCCCATCAAAATCATCAAGGCCGGGTTCATGCCCGGTTGGGGCAGCCAATGGAGCAGTTCGGCCAGGTCTATAACCCACCTGCCGCACCTCGACGCCGTTATCCCCCGCATCGGCGCCTCGATTACCCAATATGGCCTGGCGGTAGTGCGCCAGTTCGAGGCGCATGGCGTTTATACCACCGCAACCTCAGAGGCGATTGCCTGCTCGCGGGACAAACTGCATAGTTTACAGGTGATGGCTCAGGCGAACTTGCCAATCCCCAAAACGGCCGTTTTAGCCAACCCGGAAGCATTGTTCACGGCCGTGCAAGCGGTCGGCGGCCCGCCGGTGATCATCAAATTGGTGCAAGGGACACAGGGGAAAGGGGTCATCCTGGCGCATAATTTGGCCACGGCCGTGGCCGTGATGAAAACCATTCAACAAGCCAAACGAGAAGCGCTGGTTCAGGAATTTATCGCCGAATCGGCGGGCAAAGATTTGCGCCTGATTGTGGTGGGGAACCGCTGTGTGGCGGCCATGGAGCGGCGGGCCAGCGGCGAAGGGGAGTTTCGGGCTAATTTGCATCTGGGGGGAACGGCCGTGTCTATTACCCCAGACAAAGAGATGGTTCAATTGGCCGTCGCCGCCGCGCAAACCCACGGCTTAAAAGTAGCCGGGGTCGATATTTTACTTTCAAATCGCGGCCCGCTGATTGTGGAGGTCAATTCCTCCCCCGGCCTGCAAGGCATCGAGAGTGTTACCGGCGTGAATGTGGCCGGTGAAATCATCCATTACCTGGAAATTGCCGCCCGCCGGACTGTCAAACGCTGAAAAAGCGCCGCAATTGTTTCCTGCGGCGCGTCATTCGCCCAAGAGATCGTCCCAGAATGCGTCCAGGTCGGTTTCTTCGTTGGCCGCCTCCGGCTCAACGCCAAACAAATCTTCAAGTTCAGCCGTACCCAGTTTGATCGGTTTCTGCGGGCCATCGTCCGCCAGCGCTTCTTCTTCCTGGTTCGCCAGCATATCTTTCATCATCGCCAGAATGTCATCGTTTTGCACCAGCGCCGGCGGCGTTTCCGGCTTTTTGGCGGTTGATGGGTGGGCTTTGGGCAAGGGTTTTGCCGGGGGAGGCGGCGGCGGGGCAACGGCCGTTACCGGTTTATTTTTTACCACCGCCGCTGGCGCCAACCCTTCGGCCATCAAATCGGCCAGGTCTTTAATCGCGCGCTGGGTAAACACCCAAATGGTGCCAATCCGCCCACGCCGAAGCTGCACATCAAACAAGATCGCCAGAAAATAATCTTGCCCAACATTGGCGCAGTACAACTCAATCGTTTCCCCGGCATAATATTGGATGGTATTCGGCGTTTCGCCATCCAGATGCGCGCTCAGGGCAAAACTTTGTTTGATGGTTTGGCCCAAAGCGGAAGCCAACTGAGCAAAATCCAGGCGGCGATTGGCGGCGGCTTCAAAGACAATTTGGCCGGCGGTGGTGGCCAGCAGCAAGCCGGCCGCGCCGGTATCGGCGCGTAACGTTTGCAAGCGCTTACGAACGGCATCGGAAACGGCCGTGGGCGTTGCTGCCGCCACAGGTGTTTTCTCTTGCGCGGGCGGGATTTCCCCATGCAAGGCCAACTGCACGGCCATCAGCACTGCATCCGTATCCAGCGGCTTGGAGAAATAGCGCAGCACGCCCAATGTGCTGGCCTCTTTTTGTCCTTCTGAGGAGGAATACGCCGTAATCATGATCACCGGCGTATTGCGGCCTAACTTTTGCAATCGGCGCACCAGATCAAACCCGCTCATCCCCGGCAAACGCACATCGGTAATCACCAGATCGAAATGGGTACGGCGAAACTCCAGCAGCCCTTCTTCTGCGGAGGGCACAGCCAGCACTTCACACTCTTCATTGGATAGTTCCAACAAGGTGCGCAGCAGTTCCAGCATTTCAAAGTGATCATCTACAACCAATACTTTTTTTACGTCTGCCATGATTCTCAACTCTATCGCTTGCTTGGTGATGCGCCGTAAGTCGGGCAGCGGCAAAACAATCGGGACTGTGGGATGTACACATTTCAATGAACGTAAGACACGGATGTAGAGGCAATTATAAGATTTTCGCTCATCTGGTCAATTGTCACGGCCGTTTGCCAGATCCAGGGCAAACAAATTCCACATTTCTGAATCTTGCGTGGGGTCCAGGACAAAATGACGCACGCCAGGGCGCGTCACGGCCAATTTCAGGCGCATAAACAGCGGAATCATGGGCAGGTTTTCCGCCAGAAGCCGCTGGGTTTCCTGGAAGTTTTCATCATAGCCAGGCATGCCCGGCAAAAGGTCGCGGGCTTTGCGGCAAGCGGCGTCGTATTCCAACTGCCACCAGCCGGTGTTATTCAACCCGTTCCAACTGCCATAGGGCGCGCCGGTTTGTAAATTGATACGGCCGTTTGGCCCCGTAATCTCCCACGAAGCAAACAAATGGCACATCGACTGCTCACCCACCGGCCAGGCAATCTGTCCCATATCGAAGCGGCGGCCAAAGAGCGGACTTTCCTCGCCGGCGGCATACAACTCTTCCACCGGCAAAAAGGCAACCTGCGCCTCAATGCCGCAGGCGCGCAGGTTTTCCTGAATCATCGTCGCCAGCGGCTGGTTGATGGCATATTGGGTCGTGGTGTGAAGGGTAATGCGAAACGGTTGGCCGGTTTGCGGATCTTCGCGCAGGCCGTCCTGGTTTGTATCCTGGTAGCCGGCAGCCGCCAGCAGCGCCGCGCCTGCCGCCGGATCATAAGGCCACTGGCGGATTTCGGGGGTAAACAACGGGTGAGCGGCGGGAATCTGGCTGTGCATCATTTCGGAACGGCCGTAGAACAAACCATCCACCATCGCCTGCCGGTCCAGACACAACGCCAACGCCTGCCGCACGCGCACATCTTCAAACCAGTCGGGGCGGCCCAGGCCATCGCCATAATTGCCCCACGAGTTTATGCCCAGGGTAATCGCTTCATACACGCTGCCAATTTGGAAATACGGCCGTAAAAACCCGCCGTTTTCCGCATCCAAAAACAGCGCCGCCTGGCTCAGCTCCACCGCATCCTGGGCGGCAATGTCGCAAGCGCCGGCCAAAATTTGCGCCAGCCGCTTGTCGGGGTCCGGCAAAAAGCGAAAAGTCACGCTATCCAGGTGGGGCAGCCCTTCGGCGGCGCGATAGTAAAACGGATTCGGCTCCAGGCGCAAATAATCGCCGGCCACCCATTCCACCACCTGAAACGGCCCATCGCCCAACGGAAACCGGTCGGAGGCTTCGACGGTGAGCAGCTCGGCGGGTGTGTACGCTTGCCAGGCGTGGCGCGGCAGCGGCCCCCAAAAGTTGGTGAAATAGGTCGGATCGTTAAACCCGGGCAGCCCCACCCAGCGTACAGTGACATCATCCAGGGCCTGGTAAACGGCCGTGCGCTCAATTTTCCCCTTGGGCGCGGGCGTGTCGGGATGGGCGGCCATTTCAAAGCTGTAGACAGAATCGGCGGCCGTAACCGGCACGCCATCCGCCCAAACGCGCGGCTTCAGCCGAAAATCGGCGGCCAACTGGGCCATCACAACAGGCGTGCCGGTAAAAACGGCCGTTTCCCCATCGGCCAGCCGCAGCCGCTCACCCATGGCCAGCGTCACCACATTGCCATCCACATCCACCACCCGGTCGCCGGTTTTCACCGTCACCTGCTGCCAGACAGCGTCGCCGTCGGCCAGATTGGGCAGCTTTACCAGCCCTTGCGGCTGGTAGGCAAAGGAGAGGTGGGTGTAATCATTTTCGTAGATGCCATGCAGCACCGCTTTTTCCACGCGGGCGGAACGGCCGTAACGGTACAACGTCTCCGGTTCGCGGGAAAGGCAGACCACCAGGTCTTTGGTTCCGGTATACGTCGCTTCCGGCTGGATCACAACCGTAGCCGGTTCGGTAGATGGCTCCGGGCGCGGCACAGGCGTTACGGTTTCTGGTTCTACCTCCACCGGCACGCGGCAGGCAGACAGCCAGACGGCCGTCAATACCAGGCCGCAAAACGCCAAAAGCCACCTATAACTCACCGGCGCGTACCTGAGCAATAAACGGTTCATAAGCGGTCACGTCTGACCCTTTCTCGCATAAAGTAAAATAATCTTGGGTAATCTGAGCCTGCTGCTCACGATTGTAATCCCGATAACGCCGACCGGCCGCCTGCGCCTCTCTGAGGCCTGCGGCGCCGCCATAATTGTAACAATCTCGTTTCGTCTTGATAAGCATGTAAATCGCTTCGCCCAAATACCGGCTGCCCACGCGTTCATATTGAAACACATGCGTCAACTCGTGGACGACAATGGGCAGATTGGCTCGTGTGCAACGGCCGTCTAGCGGCAAGTGGATGGTGTGCCAGGTAGCAAACGCCAGATTGCCGTTGAAGCGAAAAACCAGATGATACAACCCGCCTTCGGCCACACGAACATCGCCAAAACGCAGCGCGTCCGGCCCCAACACCCTGGCGATCAGGGCGATTTCCGCGCTGGACAATGGCGACGTGCGCGCGCCAAGGTGCATCAGGCATTGGGCAATTTCTGGCCCGCCCAACAGATCAAACGTTTGGATACATAATTGGTGCAGCCCATCGGCCAGACGAACCAACTTTTGCCGCCGCCAGACGGCCGTCCGCCGTTCGCGCCGGGCTTGCGCCCCCTCCGGCAGTAAAAAGACCAGACCCCTCACACCGCGCCAAAATGTGCCTAACCAACGAGCCGCCCGCGTCGGAAAATCGCGCACCAGATTGATGGGCCACATAGACACATCTCGGAGTCGTTCTGCCAGCCATTCGGCGACGGCCGTTACCCTACCTGTCATCGATTTCCTTCCAACTTTGGGTTCGCTAAACTCTTGTTTACGGGCCGCCTGTTTTACCCCCACTGTGTGAATTTACGGAACGGCCGTCACCCAATCATACCCCATCTAAGCCGCCCTGACAGCGGTTTTAGCTGGCAAATTCATGACAGCCCAGACCCTAAGGAATGAAGGCCAAACAACCTGCTGAACTAAAATTGGAGACTGAGGGCTGGAGATTGAACCAGTCTCCAGTCTCCCGCAAATGATTCAATCCGTGTTCTTCCAGGGTCTTTTCTTTCTGTTTTGCTGTTTATGCAATCTCGCTCCCCTTGTTATAATTGCCAACCAACCATGAGCACTTTGCACGTTCAGCTATTTCATACACTCACGGTGAAAACGGCCGCAGCCACCACCCTCGATTTGGGATCGCCCACCACGCGCTCCCTCTTCGCCTATCTGGTGCTGCACCGCGGGCAAAACCTGGACCGCCGCCGGTTGGCTTTCCAATTTTGGCGGCGCAGCAGCGAACAAATCGCCCGGCGAAACCTGCGCCAGTATCTCCACCGCATCCGCCGCGCCCTCGAACCCGTCGACCCCACCGGCAGCATGATCCTCAACGAAGGCAACCTGGTTCGTTTCAATGCCCCCGCCAACTGGACGCTGGATGTGGCGGCCTTCGAGGAAGCCGCCTCGCCGCCCAATGAAAACCTGGCCCTGGCCATTCAACTCTACACCGGCGACCTGCTGGCCGACATTTATGACGACTGGGTGGAACCGGAGCGTGAACGACTGGCGCGTCTTTACCGCGAGTGTCTGCTGCGCCTCAGCGACCAGCAGGAAACGGCCGGCCAATTCGCCGAAGCCATTGTCACCGCGGAACGGTATCTGACGGCCGAACCTTACCTGGAATCTGCCCATACCCGCCTGATGCGCCTGCATTACGCCGCCGGCAATCGAGGGCGGGTAGCGCAGCAATA
>WBZT01002686.1_pt1 | contig 12172 bp, 11 predicted proteins | sample 5204241 | NCBI WGS metagenome assembly WBZT01 (sample SAMN12344358, study PRJNA552823) | activated sludge metagenome | biome: Activated sludge suspended growth; feature: Nitrification reactor; material: Wastewater; isolation source: activated sludge from nitrification reactor of wastewater... | reverse complement strand
GTTGTGTCGCTCGAGCTCCTTGAGCAGGTCGCTCTTCAGGTCGGCGCGCGCGGCCACGTCCATGATCTCGAAGAGGGTCGCGAGCGCGAAGTGGTGGTCGACCGCATCGTCGCGGGCCGCGAGCAGCGCGAGCCGCGAGAACAGGTGCTCGAGCCGCAACATCGTGCGGATGCCCTCGTGGAACGGGTACTCGTACAGGATCAAGAGACGGCTCGATGGGCGTGGCGATGGAGCGCGTCGCGCGCGAACGCGCGCACCCGCGACGATTGTTCCACAGCACCCGTGCGGCGCCCGCGAGCCCGCGGGTGGGCAGCGTGCGCGCGGCGCCGCCGAAGCTAGGGGGTCGCGGCCGTGCCCGCGCCCGCGCCCGCGCCGCCGGCGGGCAGCCACAGCGCCAGCAGGGCCTGCACCTGTGCCTCGAGCTCGGCCAGGCCGATGCCGTCGTTGTGGATCACCGCGTCGGCGATCGCGCGCCGGCGCTCGCGCGACACCTGCTGCGCGATGACGCGCCGTGCCGCCTCGACGCTCCAGCCCGGGCGCGCCGCCACCCGTGCCGTCTGCGTGGCCTCGCTGCAGTCGACGACGAGGACGCGCTCGACGCGCGCGCGCCAGTGCTCCGATTCGGCGAGCAGCGGCACGTCGAAGACCACCGGCCGCTCGCCGGCCGCGGCCGCGCGCTCGAGCGTCGCGCGGCCGATGAGCGGATGCAGGATGGCCTCCAGCCGCGCCTTGGCGCCGGCGTCGCCGAACGCGATGGTGCGCATCGCGCCGCGGTCGAGCGCACCGGTGGCGTCGATGACGTGGTCGCCGAACGCGGCCGCGATCGGCGCGATGCCCGCGCCGCCGCTTTGCGTGAGCTCGCGCGCGATGGCATCGGTGTCGACCAGATGCAGCCCGCGCGCCGCCAGCAGCGCGGCGACCGTGCTCTTGCCGCTGCCGATGCCGCCGGTCAGGCCGATGCGCAGTGCGGGCATCGTCGTCGACGACGAGCGGATCACAGGCCCACGAGCGGCGCCAGTGATTCGCCGAAGCCGCCGATCGCCTGCGGGAACAGGACCGCCGCGAGCCCGCCGAGCGCCAGGTAGGGCCCGAACGGGATCGGCACTTCGCGCTTGTGCCTGCCCAGGGCGATCAGGCCGACGCCGACCACGGCGCCCAGGATCGCGGCGAGGAAGAGCGCGCCCGCAATCGGCTGCCAGCCGGTCAGTGCGCCGATGCCGGCGAGCATCTTCATGTCGCCTTCGGCCATCGCGTTGGCCTTGTGCAGCGCCAGCTGCCAGAAGGCGCCGAAGGCCCACAGCACGCCGTAGCCGACGAGCGCGCCGGTGGCGGCGTCGCCCCAGCGCACCGGCGTCCAGCCGGCCGCGGCGGCCACGAGGCCGAGCACGACGAGCGGGATCGTCAGGCTGTCGGGCAACAGCGTGTACTCGAGATCGATGAGTGCCATCGGCAGCAGCAGCGCCACTGCAGCGCAGCTCACGACGGCCTGCGCGCTCGCGCCGAAACGCCAGGCGCAGGCGGCGAACAGGATGCCGGTGGCGGCCTCGAGCAGCGGGTAGCGCCACGCGATGCGCGTGCCACAGGCCGAGCAGCGCCCGCGCAGCACGAGCCAGCTGAGGACGGGGATGTTCTCCAGCGCCCGGATCGCGTGCCCGCACTCGGGGCAGCGCGAGCGCGGCCGCCACAGCGTGAGCGGCGCGAGGCCGTCCAGGTGCCGCTTGATCGCTTCGCTGGCCGCGGCCAGCTCGCGCGGCGGCTCGTCCCTGGCGCCGAAGGCGGCGCGCCAGCTGCGCGCGTCGGCGAGCGCGAACTCGGCCAGATCGAAGCGCCACCATTCGCGCATGTACATCGCCGGCAGGCGATGCACGACGACGTTGAGGAAGCTGCCGATCAGCAGCCCGAGGATGCCCAGACCGAGTGGCGAGAGGATCAGATCGGCCATGCGTGCGGCAACGGCGGCCCGAGGCTCAGACCACCGCGCCGAGCTTGAAGATCGGCAGGTACATCGAGACCACGATGCCGCCGATCAGCACGCCCAGGATGACGATGATGAACGGCTCCATCAGGCTGGACAGCCCCTTGACCATCTCGTCGACCTCGTCCTCGTAGAACTCGGCCGCCTTGCCGAGCATGTGGTCGAGCGAGCCCGATTCCTCGCCGATGGCCGCCATCTGCAGCACCATGGTCGGGAACACGCCGGTGGCCGTCATCGACGTCGTGAGCGCCGAGCCGGTGGAGACATCCTTCTGGATCTTCTCGGTCGCCTCCTGGTAGACGGCGTTGCCCGAGGCGCCGCCCACCGAGTCGAGCGCCTCGACGAGCGGCACGCCGGCGGCGAACATCGTGGCCAGCGTGCGCGTCCAGCGCGCGATCACCGACTTGAGGATGAGGTCGCCGAACACCGGCACCTTGAGCAGCAGCCGGTCCATCGTCTTCTGCATCTTCGGGCTGCGCTTCCAGGACTGGAAGAAGAAGTAGCCGCCGCCGCCCAGGATGCCGAAGATCGCCCACCACCACTGCACGAAGAACTTGGACATCGCGATCACGACCAGCGTCGGTGCCGGCAGCTCGCCGCCGAAGGACTTGAAGACGTCCTCGAACGCGGGGATCACGAACAGCATGATCACCGTCAGCACGACGAAGGCGACGACGATGACCGCGATCGGGTACATCAGCGCCGACTTGATCTTCTGCTTGATGGCGAGCGTCTTCTCCTGGTAGATCGCCAGGCGGTCGAGCAGCGCCTCGAGGATGCCGCCGGCCTCGCCGGCCTCGACCAGGTTGCAGTACAGCGAGTCGAAGTGCATCGGGTGGCGGCGGAAGGCCGCCGACAGGCTGGTGCCGGTCTCGACGTCGTTGCGGATGTCGGTCAGCAGCTTGGTCATGCGCGGGTTGGTGGCGCCGCGCGCGACGATGTCGAACGCCTGCAGCAGCGGCACGCCGGCCTTCATCATCGTCGCCAGCTGGCGCGTGAAGATCGCGATGTCCTTCTGCTTGATCGAGCGCCCGCCGCTCGTGCGGCGCTTCCTGATCTTGCCCACCAGGATGCCCTGGCGGCGCAGGCTGGCGCTGACCGCCGATTCGCCGCCGGCGCGCATCTCGCCGCGCACGGCCTTGCCGTTCTTGTCCTTGCCCTCCCACTCGAAGATGAGCTCCTTGGGTGCTCGGGCGGCGGCTGCGGCTGTGGCCATGGCGGTGACGGGCTCGGTGAACTTGGTGTGGTCGGACGGACGATCACTCGTTGGTGACGGTGATCACCTCCTCGAGCGTGGTGACGCCTGCGCGCACCTTCACGAGGCCGGACTGACGCAGATCGCGCACGCCCTCGGCATGGGCCTGCTTGGCGATGTCCAGCGCCGTGCCTTCGCCGAGGATGATGCGCTGGATGGCCTCCGTGATCGGCATCACCTGGTAAAGGCCCAAGCGGCCCTTGTATCCGTTGTTGCAACTGCTGCAACCGACGGCACGGTAGGGCTTCCAGTTGCCGTCCAGGTCTTCGGGCGCGAAGCCGGCCTTGAGCAGCGACTCGCGCGGGTAGTCGGCCGGCTTCTTGCAGTTCTCGCACAGCCGCCGCGCCAGCCGCTGCGCGGTGATCAGCAGCACGCTGGCGGCGATGTTGAACGGCGCCACGCCCATGTTGGCCAGCCGCGTGAGCGTGGTCGGCGCGTCGTTGGTGTGCAGCGTGCTCATCACCAGATGCCCGGTCTGCGCCGCCTTGATCGCGATGTCGGCGGTCTCGAGGTCGCGGATCTCGCCCACCATGATGATGTCGGGATCCTGGCGCAGGAAGGCCTTGAGCGCGGTGGCGAAGTTCAGCCCCGCCTTGTCGTTGACGTTGACCTGGTTGATGCCGGGCAGGTTGATTTCGGCCGGGTCCTCGACGGTGGCGATGTTGACGCCGGGCTGGTTGAGGATGTTCAGGCACGTGTACAGCGACACCGTCTTGCCGCTGCCGGTGGGGCCGGTGACCAGCACCATGCCGTAGGGGCGGTAGATGGCCGCCATCAGCCGGTCGCGCTCGATCTTCTCGTAGCCCAGCGCCTCGATGCCGAGCTTGGCGCTCGACGAGTCGAGGATCCGGATCACCACCTTCTCGCCGAACAGCGTGGGCAGCGTGCTGACGCGAAAGTCGATCGACTTGCTGCCGAACTTGAGCTTCATGCGGCCATCCTGCGGGACACGCTTCTCGGCGATGTCCATGCGGCTGATGACCTTGATGCGGCTGGCGAGCTTGTCCTTGATGGCCAGCGGCGGCTGCGTGATCTCGCGCAGTTCGCCGTCGATGCGAAAGCGCACGCGATACTGGTACTCGTAGGGCTCGAAGTGCAGGTCCGACGCGCGCAGGTTGATGGCGTCGATCAGCATCTTCTGCAGGAAGCGCACCACCGGCGCGTCCTCGACGTCGGCGGTGACGTCGGCGCTTTCCTGCGCCGTGGCCTCCTCGTCGCTCACGTCGAAGTCGAAGTCCTCGCCGGCCATCGACTCGAGCACCTCGTTGGCCGACGCGTTCTGCGCCTCGAGCTGCCTGGCGAGCTTGTCGTGCTCGACGATCACCCACTCGGGCGTGAGCTGGGTCGCGAACTTGATGCGCTCGGCCGCTTCCTGGTCGGTGGGGTCGGCCGCGGCGATGAACAGGCGGTTGCCGCGCCGGCCGAGCACGACGAGCTGGTACTGGCTGGCGATCTTCGGGTCGACCAGGTTGCGCGGCAGCCGCGGCAGGTCGACCGCGTTCAGGTCGAGCAACGGCAGCGCCAGCGCCGACGACAGCGTGTGTGCCAGATCGTCGGGCCTGATCGCCCCGGCGCTCATCACCGCCGCGACGAAGCTGCTCTTGCGCTCGCGCGCGGTCTTGGAGATCTCCTCGGCCGCCTTGGCGCTCAGCTTGCCGGCATTGACCAGCACCCGGGCCACGCCCGTGAGCGACGATTTGGGAGGTTCGACGACGGTCTCGGCGGCCATCCGGTCAATGGGCGTCTTGAATCAGCCTGGCAGGTGCTCGGCGATCATCCCCGATCCTCCGGTGGGTGTAAACGCCGGAAAAGGAGCGCACTTCGCGCTTGTCCGTGCCATTGGTCGCAACTGGCGGGGCTGTGGCACTGCGGCACTGTGATCTGCGCCCGCCTGCCCATGAGCCCGTGGCGCAGGCCGCACGATGCCGCCGACGAAGCTGGTCGGGGTGAGAGGATTCGAACCTCCGGCCTCTACGTCCCGAACGTAGCGCTCTACCAGGCTAAGCTACACCCCGATGCCTCGACCGCGGCCGGTGTCAGGAGGATCTGTGCACCGACCGAACGCACAAGTCTAGCAGAGCGTCGCGTGCGCGCGACGGCGGCAGCGCGTCGAGCAGCGCGCGTGCCTTGGCGGCCTCGCTCTCGGCGGCCTGGCGCGTGGCATCGAGTGCGCCGCTGCGCCGCACGATGCCGAGGATCTCCGGCAGGCGCTCGAGCTGGCCGTGCTCGATGGCCTGGCGGATGAGCTGGCGATCGGCGTCGCCGGCGCGTTCCATCGCCAGCAGCAGCGGCAGCGTCGGCTTGCCTTCGCGCAGGTCATCCCCGATGTTCTTGCCCAGTTCGTCGGCGCGGCCGTCGTAGTCGAGCAGGTCGTCGACGAGCTGGAACGCGGTGCCCAGCGAGCGGCCGAACTCGGCGCAGGCCTCCTCGAGCGGCGCGTCGGCGCCGCCGAGCACTGCACCCAGGCGTGCGCTGGCCTCGAACAGCTTGGCCGTCTTGTAGCGGATGACGCGCAGGTACGACTCGACCGAGACGTCCGGGTCGTGCATGTTCAGCAGCTGCAGCACCTCGCCTTCGGCGATCACGTTGGTGGCGTCGGCGAGCACTTCGAGCACGCGCATGCGGTTCACCGACACCATCATCTGGAAGGCGCGTGAATACAGGAAGTCGCCGACGAGCACGCTGGCCGCGTTGCCGAACACGGCGTTGGCGGTGGCGCGGCCGCGGCGCAGCGCGGACTCGTCGACGACATCGTCGTGCAACAGCGTCGCGGTATGGATGAACTCGACGATCGCCGCCAGTTCGTGGCGCTCGTCGCCGTCGAAGCCCAGCGCCTCGGAGAACAGCAGCACCAGGCGCGGGCGGATGCGCTTGCCGCCGGCGCCGATGATGTAGGCCGAGATCTGCTCGATGAGCGCAACGTCCGACGCCAGCCGCTCGCGGATCAGCACATCCACGCGCTGCAATCCGGCGTCTGCGGGGTCCGCTGCGGCGGCAGGCAAGGCGTTGGTCTCGAGCACGGGGTGCTTGGCCGTTCGGCCGTCTGGCTGTCTGGCCACCTGGCCTTGTTTGCCACTTTGCCGCTTTGGTGGCGGACGGCGACGGATTATAGGAAGCGGGCGGGCGCCGGCCCGCCGGGGCAGCCTGCGGCGTGCCGCGGGCGCGCGCCGCGTGTCCGCTGCATGCTATACTTTTCGGCTCTGCGCGCGTTGCCCCTTGCCAAGATGCAGGAGAGGCAGGCGGGGCAGGGTGTGCGGTCATCGTCAGAGAGGTCTCAGATGTACGCGGTCATCAGCACCGGCGGCAAGCAGTACAAGGTCGCTGCCGGCGAAAAGATCAAGGTCGAACAGATTGCTGCGGACGTGGGCCAGGACGTCGTGCTCGACAAGGTGCTCGCCGTCGGCAGCGGTGCCGAACTCAAGGTCGGCACGCCGTGGGTCGACGGCGCCAGCGTGATGGCCACCGTCGTTGCCCAGGGCCGGCACGACAAGATCCGCATCTTCAAGATGCGTCGGCGCAAGCACTATCGCAAGCACGCCGGCCATCGCCAGCATTACACCGAGCTGCAGATCGGCTCGATCAACGCCTGAGGAGTCCAGCGCCATGGCACAGAAAAAGGGCGGCGGCTCCACGCGCAATGGCCGCGACTCGCAGCCGAAGATGCTGGGCGTCAAGGCGTTCGGCGGTCAGCAGGTCAGCGCCGGCGCGATCATCGTGCGCCAGCGCGGCACCAAGTTCCACCCCGGCAACAACGTCGGCATCGGGCGCGACCACACGCTGTACGCACTCGTCGACGGCGCGGTGGCCTTCGAGACCAGGGGGGCGCTCAACCGCGCCACGGTGAACGTGAAGCCGGCCTGAGCCGTCACTTCGCGTCACGGCGAAGCCCCGGCCTGCCGGGGCTTCGCCGTTTGTGCAACCCGCATCGCTACGATTGCCGCATGAAGTTCGTCGACGAGGCCGTGATCGACGTCGCCGCCGGCCACGGCGGCGCCGGCTGCGTGAGCTTCCGGCGCGAGAAGTTCGTTCCCTTCGGCGGCCCCAACGGCGGCGACGGCGGGCGCGGTGGCAGCGTGTGGGCGCTGGCCGACCGCAACCTCAACACGCTGATCGACTACCGCTACGCGCGCCGCCACGAGGCGCGAAACGGCGAGCCCGGCCGCGGCTCCGACCAGTTCGGCGCCGCCGGTGCCGACATCGAGCTGCGCATGCCGGTGGGCACGATCGTGCGCGACGCCGAGACCGAAGAGCTGGTCACCGAACTGCTCGAGCACGGCCAGCGTGCGCTGCTGGTCAAGGGCGGCGACGGCGGCTTCGGCAACCTGCACTTCAAGAGCAGCACGAACCGTGCGCCGCGCCAGAAGACGCCCGGCTGGCCCGGCGAGGCGAAGAAGCTGAGGCTCGAGCTGCGCGTGCTGGCCGACGTCGGGCTGCTCGGCATGCCCAACGCCGGCAAGAGCACGCTCATCGCGGCGATCAGCAACGCGCGCCCGAAGATCGCCGACTATCCGTTCACGACGCTGTACCCTCATCTCGGCGTCGTGCGCGTCGGCCCCGAACAGAGCTTCGTCGTCGCCGACATCCCCGGCCTCATCGAGGGCGCCAGTGAGGGCGCCGGGCTCGGCCACCAGTTCCTGCGCCACCTGCAGCGCACGCGGCTGCTGCTGCACCTGGTCGATGCGGCGCCGTTCGACGACGGCGTCGATCCGGTGGCGCAGGTGCGCGCGATCGCCGCCGAGCTGAAGAAGCACGACCCGGCGCTGGCGGCCAAGCCGCGCTGGCTGGTGTTCAACAAGGTGGACATGCTGCCGCCCGAGGAGCGCGCGCAGCGGCTCGCGGCCTACGTGCGCCGCCTGCGCTGGAAGGGCCCCTGGTTCGCGATCTCGGCCCTTGCGCGCGAGGGCCTGCGGCCGCTCGTCGAGAAGACCTACGAGCAGGTGGCGGCCGGGCGCAGCGACGCCGCGCCCGCCGATCCGCGCTTCGACCGGCCGCAGGCTGCCGGCGAGTCCGCAGGCCCGGCATGAGCGGCGTGCTGCAGGCGGCGCGGCGCATCGTCGTCAAGGTTGGCTCGAGCCTGGTCACGAACGAGGGCCGCGGCGTCGACGCCGAGGCGATCGACAACTGGTCGCGCCAGCTCGCGGCACTGGCGCGCGACGGGCGCGAGCTCGTGATGGTCTCCAGCGGCGCCGTCGCCGAGGGCATGAAGCGCCTGGGCTGGAAGACACGCCCGACGCAGCTGCACGAGCTGCAGGCGGCGGCGGCGGTGGGCCAGATGGGGTTGGTGCAGATGTACGAGTCGCGCCTCGCGGCACACGGCATGCAAAGCGCGCAGGTGCTGCTCACGCACGCCGACCTGGCCGACCGCACGCGCTATCTGAATGCGCGCTCGACGCTGCTGACGCTGCTCGGGCACCGCGTGCTGCCGGTGATCAACGAGAACGACACCGTCGTCAACGACGAGATCAAGTTCGGCGACAACGACACGCTGGGCGCGCTGGTGGCCAATCTCGTCGACGCCGACGCCTACGTCATCCTCACCGACCAGCGCGGCCTGTACGACGCCGACCCGCGCAAGGACCCGCAGGCGCGCTTCATCGACGTGGCCACCGCGGGCGATCCGGCGCTCGAGGCGATGGCCGGCGGGGCCGGCAGCGGCATCGGCAGGGGCGGCATGCTGACCAAGGTGCTGGCTGCCCGACGCGCGGCGCGCAGCGGCACCGGCACCGTGATCGCCTGGGGACGCGAGCCCGACGTGCTGCTGCGGCTGGCTGCCGGCGAGGCGATCGGCACGCAGCTCGTCGCCGGCACCGGGAAGATGGCGGCGCGCAAGCAGTGGATGCTCGACCACCTGCAGCTGCGTGGTGCGGTCGTCGTCGACGCGGGCGCCGCCGCCAAGCTGCGCGACGAGGGCAAGAGCCTGCTGCCGATCGGCATCACCGAGGTGCAGGGCGAGTTCGCGCGCGGCGACGTGATCGCGGTGCGCAGCGCCGACGGCACGGCGCTGGCGCGCGGCCTGGCCAACTACTCGGCCGCCGAGGCGCGCCTCATCGCGCGCAAGCCCTCGTCGCGCATCGCGGCGCTGCTCGGATACGCCAACGAGGCGGAGATGATCCACCGGACCAACCTGGTCCTGGTGTAGCCGTGCGCTACTCCTCGTGGGCGCCGTCGGGCGGCGGCGCTCCCTCGATGCGATCGCCGGGGGGGCCGAACGCGTGACGCTGCGCACGCAGGCCCGCGCGCAGAAAGCGGTTGTGGTGCGAGAGGCGCGGCAGGAAGCGCGCCAGTTCGGTGAGCGCCATCTCGTAGACGCCGCGCTTGAACTCGATCACCACGTCCAGCGGCACCCAGTATTCGTTCCAGCGCCAGGCGTCGAATTCGGGATGGTCGGTGGCGCGCAGGTTCATGTCGCTGTCGCGACCGACGAGCTTGAGCAGGAACCAGATCTGCTTCTGGCCGCGGTAGTGGCCGCGCGATTCCCTGCGGATGAAGTGGTCCGGCACCTCGTAGCGCAGCCATTCGCGCGTGCGACCGACGATCTGCACGTGCTCGGGGCGCAGCCCGACCTCCTCGTGCAGTTCGCGGTACATCGCCTGCTCGGGCGACTCACCGTACTTGATGCCGCCTTGCGGAAACTGCCACGAATGTGTCCTCAGCCTCTTGCCCCAGAACACCTGGTTGCGCGAGTTGAGGAGGACGATGCCGACGTTCGGCCTGAAGCCGTCCCGGTCGAGCATAATCTGACCCCGAATTTTCGACTCGTTTCATTATTGCACCGGCCCGGCGCGGCGTGCGAACTCTCGCTCTCCCGCGGGGCTTTCGAGGGCCACTCGTTCGAGGGGAGCCGAGCCGGCGCGGTGCGCATGGGCCCTCCGGCCGCGCCGCCATGAAAGCCTCGTCGACCTTCGTCTCCACGCTCAAAGAAGCCCCCGCCGACGCCGAGATCGTGAGCCACCGGCTCATGATGCGCGCCGGCCTCATCAAGCGTCTGGGCGCCGGCATCTACAACTACATGCCGATGGGCCTGCGCGTGATCCGCAAGGTCGAGGCCATCATCCGCGAGGAGATGAACCGCGCCGGCGCGGTGGAGCTGCTGATGCCCGTCGTGCAGCCGGCCGAGCTGTGGCAGGAGACAGGGCGCTTCCAGGCCTACGGGCCCGAACTGCTGCGCGTCAAGGACCGCCACGAGCGCGACTACGTGATCCAGCCGACCAGCGAGGAGGTCGTCACCGACATCGCGCGCCAGGAGCTGCGCAGCTACCGCCAGCTGCCGCGCAACTTCTATCACATCCAGACCAAGTTCCGCGACGAGCGCCGGCCGCGCTTCGGCGTCATGCGCGGGCGCGAGTTCACGATGAAGGACGCGTACTCGTTCGACCGCGACAAGGCGGGCGCGCTCGCGAGCTACCGGCTGATGTTCGACGCCTACAAGCGCATCTTCGATCGCTTCGGCCTGCAATACCGCGCGGTGGCCGCCGACACCGGCGCCATCGGCGGCGACGCCTCGCACGAGTTCCAGGTCATCGCCGACACCGGCGAGGACGCGATCGCCTACTGCCCGACGAGCGAGTACGCGGCCAACGTCGAACTGGCCGAGGCGCTGGCGCTGCTGCCCGGGCGCGCCGCGGCGAACGCGCCGCTGACGAAGACGCCGACGCCGGGCAAGAGCACCTGCGAGGAGGTGGCGGCGCTGCTGGATATTCCGCTCGCGACGACCGTCAAGTCGCTGGTGCTGGCCAGCGACGACAAGGACGAGCGCGGTCAGGTCGTCGCCACCACGGTGTGGCTGCTGCTGGTGCGCGGCGACCACAGCCTGAACGAAGTCAAGGCCGGCAAATTGCCCGGGTTGACGGGCGGTTTTCGTTTCGCCAGCGCGGCCGAGATCGAGCAGCATTTCGGCTGCTCTGCGGGCTACCTCGGGCCGGTGGCGACGGCCCGGCCGGTCAAGGTCGTCGCCGACCGCACGGTGGCAAACATGGCCGATTTCGTCTGCGGCGCCAACGACGCCGATTTCCACCTCACCGGCGTGAACTGGGGGCGCGACCTGCCCGAACCCGACCTCGTGGCCGACATCCGCAACGTCGTTGCCGGCGACCCGTCGCCCGACGGCCTGGGCGTGCTCGCGATCCAGCGCGGCATCGAGGTCGGCCACGTGTTCTACCTCGGCACGAAGAAGTACAGCGAACCGATGCGCGCCACCTTCCTCGACGAGAACGGCAAGCCGCAGCCGTTCGAGATGGGCTGCTACGGCATCGGCGTCACGCGCATCCTGGGCGCGGCCATCGAGCAGAACCACGACGCGCGCGGCATCGTCTGGCCGGCGGCGATCGCGCCGTTCGCGGCCGTGGTCTGCCCCATCGGCTACGAGCGCACGCCGGCGGTGCGCGAGGCGGCCGAGCGGCTGCACGACGAACTCGTGGCGCTGGGGGTCGACGTCGTGCTCGACGATCGCGGCGAGCGCCCCGGCGTCATGTTCGCCGACTGGGAGCTGATCGGCGTGCCGCTGCGCATCGTCGTCTCCGAGCGCGGGCTGAAGGCCGGCACCGTGGAGCTGCAGGGCCGGCGCGACAGCGCGGCCACCGCGGTCGCGCTGGCCGACGCGGCGCCCGCCGCAAAGGCACGGCTCGCGGCATGAGGCCGGCATGATGCTCACGCGTCGCACGGCGCTGCTCGCCGCGGCCGGGGCCTGTGCCGGCGCGCTCGCGCTGCCGACCGCGCGCGCCGGCGGGCAGCTCGAGGAACCCCTGGCCGACGCGGTGCGCACGGCGCTGTCGGCCGCCGTCACCGACGAGGCGCCACCCCGGCCGCGCTTCGATGCGATCGAGGAGCGGCTGGCCTATCTGCGCTGGCTGGGTGCGGCCAGCGCGAAGCTCGAGCGCCGGCTGAGCGAGCACCACACGCGCATCGACTTCCTCGAAGCGGCCTGGTACGAGAGCCGCCGCGCG
>WBZT01002684.1_pt1 | contig 12174 bp, 8 predicted proteins | sample 5204241 | NCBI WGS metagenome assembly WBZT01 (sample SAMN12344358, study PRJNA552823) | activated sludge metagenome | biome: Activated sludge suspended growth; feature: Nitrification reactor; material: Wastewater; isolation source: activated sludge from nitrification reactor of wastewater treatment... | reverse complement strand
AAAAGCGGCCTTGGCAAACTTAAATCCTTTATGCACACTCAGGTATTCAGCTACCCACAGAGTTGTATATAATTTGATCTATAAACTTGATCCTGTAAAAGCATATGATCTTGGGCTTGTAAAGCAAATTGAAGTTGATTCTGTAATTGCCCTTAATGCATTTAATCAGCCATTCATACAATTAGAGAATATTGTAGTAAAACCCAAAATTAAGGCTAAAATTAAACTGGATTTTAATACAGAGGAAGGCGTAAAACATAAATCCGTAAATGCTAAAACAGGTGATGACTTGTTTGACCTTTCAAATAAACGCGAAATCTATCGAGATGGTTACATCATTAACGAAATTGATTCAATAAGCGGCATTATTGAGTTTTCCGGCGGTTTGAAATTAAATATTGGAGAATCTACCGGCGGGCTGAATGATGATATTATGAGGGAACAGATAAAAAGCGCTGTTAAAGAACATTTTGCTAAAGAAAACAAGTATAAAGAATTAGGCATAAAAGTTCTTTCATTATTTTTTATTGATAGAGTTGCAAATTACAGATCTTATTCTGAGGATGGCAAAACAATAAAAGGGAAATTTGCGGTTTGGTTCGAAGAGGCATACAATGAAGAAGCAACCAAACAACCGGGTGTGATACCCTTTAATGCCGATGAAGTACACAACGGTTACTTTGCCCAGGATAAAAAAGGACAATATAAAGACACTAGAAAAGGTGAATCTGAAGATGACGACAAAGCGTATAAACTGATAATGAAAGATAAGGAGAGATTGCTTGATATAAATGTACCGCTTCGCTTTATATTCAGTCATTCAGCACTGCGTGAGGGCTGGGATAATCCTAATGTGTTTCAGATATGCACATTGAATGAAACCCAATCAGACATGAAAAAGCGGCAGGAAATTGGCAGAGGTTTGCGCCTTGCCGTGAATCAGCAAGGCTTAAGGACATTTGACAAAAATATAAACAGACTGACAGTTATAGCAAATGAAAGTTATGAGGATTTTGCTAACAGACTTCAAAATGAAATACAGGAAGATTGCGGTGTAGAATTTAAAGGCAGGGTAAAAGACAAAAGTAAGAGACTGAATGTCAAACTTAAGAAAAAGTATCGTGATGATAAGAATTTCCTGGTATTATGGGATAAAATTAGGCATAAGACAGTTTACAATGTTTCTTACAGCACTGAAAAGCTTATCGAACTTGCTTCCGGCAAAATTTCCAGTATGCCAACAGTAAAGAGAGCTTTGATCTTAATAGACAGAAGCAAACTTAAAATTACAGGTGAAGGTATTAGTGCAGTTTCAACCGGAACAAGAGTAACATCAACCAATGTAGAAAACAATTTTGTACCGGATTTACTTAGTTATATACAAAGCAAAACAGAATTGACCCGAAGTACAATAGTACAAATTCTTAAAAAATCAGGCAGGCTTAATGATGTTTTAATAAATCCTCAAATGTTTCTGGATCTTGCAGTATTAGAAATTAAAACTGTTCTAGATGAACTGCTTGTTGATGGTATTAAATATCAAAAAATTGCTGGTCGTGTTTATGAGATGACGCTATTTGAAGATGGAGAAATAGAAGCTTATAAACAAAATTTATATAAAGTAACAAAAGATGATAAAACCCTATACAATTATATTGAATTTCAGTCAGACATTGAGGAACAATTTGCAAAGGATTGTGAGAATAACGATAATATTGAGTTTTATATAAAACTGCCACGCGGTTTTGTAATAGATACTCCTTTAGGACCATATAATCCCGACTGGGCGTTGATATATAAAGATGAAAGCAAAATATATTTTGTAGCTGAAACTAAAGGCAGTTTATTGAAAGCTAATTTACGAAATAAAGAAGTGATGAAGATTGAATGTGGAGGAAAACATTTTAATGAATTTGAAGATGTTGAGTTTAAAAAAGTAACAAAAGTTACTCAATTGTTAACGTAATCTACTGCAATATGGCACTATTTGGCATTTACAATAAGGATCTTAAAATCATAAAGGAGCTTCCTTTTGCTCTAGAAAAAGAAATTCAATCATTATTCGAGGCCAATTTAAAAACAATCTTGGGTTTGGATCTGGTCAAAAGTGAGTTTAAAATTAAAAACAAGAAAATTGATACACTTGCATTTGATAACGACTCTAAATCATTTGTTATAATTGAATATAAACGGGATAGAAATACTAGTGTGTTTGATCAGGGTGTAACATATCTGAATTTGATGCTGCAAAACAAAGGTGAATTTACAAGTGAGTATAATGAAAACAAGCAACAACAATTAAGAAGAAGTGAAGTTGACTGGTCTGTTTCAAAGGTAATTTTTGTTTCAAGCAGTTTTACGGATATACAGGTTCAGGCGACCGATTTCAAAGATTTATCTATTGAGTTGTGGGAAGTAAAAAGATTCGCAAATAATACGCTGTTTATAAATCAAATAAAAAAATCCAATTCTGCCGTAAGTATTAAACAAGTATCTGTCAAAAATGAAGAGTTAAAATCTGTTTCAAATGAAATCTTGTTACCTACTGAGGAGTATCATCTGATCAAAGGTTCGGAGCTGACGCAAGAGTTATATTTTATCTTTAAGAATGCTATTGTTAATATTGCTGATAATATTGAGATAAAGTACAAGAAGCAGGAGGTTGGTTTTATGGTTAATGGTAGAATATTTGCGGATATGTATATAAATAGGTCATTCGTAAAAATAATGATCAACCTCCATCGTGGTGAACTTGATGACCCTAAAAAAATTGCAAAAGATGTTTCGAATATGGGAAAATGGGGTAATGGTGATTACAGAATTGAAGTTAATAATACCAACAATATTGAATACATAATGAGTTTGGTTAAACAATCTTATCGTAAAATTCTATCTCAAAAGTAGCAGGACTTATATTTTAAGAATATTTGTTTTGAAACAATGAATGTATTGGTGAAGTAATAGGAGTTAATATTGGAATCAATTTTGAGTTTAAGGAGTAAGCGAATTGCCCTTTTGGGTTTGTTTGCCACAGGCTTTGCATGCTTTTGCATATTTGCTTTTGTACGAAATGGCCTCATTACTTTATCAACCTGCAATTACATAGTATTTTTTTGCATTATACTATCTGTCATTTGTACACTATATTCTTTTTATCTTGAAATCCATCTCATGGATGAAGATATAAAGAGATTGAATTTTTACGTAAGCATTGTATTTACTTTATGCGTGATTATTGCCCACTTTTCATGGATTTATTATTTGTATTGGGATTTTGACCATACAACTTTTGTCTACCCCAAGGATCAAATATTGACAAAATGGGATTTTTTTTATTTTAGCACAGTTACTATTGCAACAGTTGGCTATGGTGACATTTACCCTAATATCCAAGCGCTGAGACTATTCGTTACATTGGAAATAATAACCGGCATAATACTTCTCATCATTATGGTCTCAAATTCAGAATACTTAATTTCTCATACAAAACTCAAGAATGGCAACCGCTATCCAATCCGTCATCATTTACGCAAAAATCTTTAGCAGCACCTAAAATCCAGTTGTAACATATAATGCATTAACTGGCTAGGCATTATACACACCGAACCCTTCCATTCCCCGCATTTATTTGCCGCTCCTGCGCGCTGCTGCTGCGGTGGCAGTCGGGGCAGGGCAGAAGAAACGCATGCTGCAATCCGGCCGGGTTAATTGTATCAGCAAAGTCTCTCCGCAGGCGGACTCTGCCTGAGGATGAGCTTTTTCCGGGATGACCTTTTTTCAGTGTCCTGCCGGCGCAGAGCTAGGGGGAAATGAACAGGCGGCTCAACAAGACAACGTGATATGAAACTACCCCCTTGTGTTCCCCCTTCCAGGGGGAAATGAACAGGCGACTTAACTTACTGCCGCAGACCCCAAAGGGGTAAACAAAGCCGTGCCGCCTACGCAAAACCCAACTTACTTTGAGCGTTAGCAATATCCCGCCCTGCGGGACCGCACTCGATTCTTTCCATTCTGTACACACCCCGGCTGCTGCGCAGCCACCCCTCTCCAGAGGGGAATTATTGAGCAGTATCTGCTGTATACGCGGCACGAGGGGGTTTAATCACTGCTGCATGAAACTACCCCCTTGTGTTCCCATCTGCCGGGGCAGATCTCCGACATGCCGGGGCAGTCCTTCGGCCTGCTTAGGCAGTCCTGCGGCCTTCCAGGGGGAAATGAACAGGCGGCTAAACTTACTGCGGCAGGCCCCAAAGGGGTAAACAAAGCCGTGCCGCCTACAAAAAACCCAACACACTTTGAGCCGCAGGCGAAATCCCGCCCCGCGGGACACGACTCGATACACTCAATACTCTACTCACTCACATCTGCCGAGGCGGTCGGCGGGGACGATAAAAGTCATGTTTCGGACTGACATCACTCATTTTTGATAGATATGTAATTTATTAATTTGTATCTATGTTTTTTCCATTCTCAGGAATACAAACTTCTAACTTTTACAGGTTGATAAATGGATAAACTTAGCGAAAAACTTCACAGGCTGGAGCCGGGCAAACATGCATTCCGCATTGCTGCATGGTATGTGCTGTTTGGCTCTGCGTGGATCCTGATAACCGACTACATTAACGCGGGGCTGCACGGCAGCATAGATGTGTATTTTTGGGAAATAGGCAAAGGCCTGTTCTTCATCTTTGTAACCGCCGCGCTGCTGTACCTTCTGCTGAAGAAATATTTCAGGTCATTATACTCGGCAATGAAAGAGTATGAGCGCAGCGAAGAGGAATTCCGCTCGCTTGCCGAAAATATCCATGTAGGCATAACCCGCAGGCGGCCATCGGACGGTACCTGCACTTACGCGAATACGCGCGCGACTGATCTGCTTGGCGCGAGGATGAATATCCTCGAACCGACCGGATTGGTTGGCCATAAACCGGGCGAATCCCTTAAGATAAAGGAAATTTCCAAAAAAGTTGAAGCGGCTTTCTGGCGCGTTGTTGAAGAACACAAAATGCTGACCATTGATTTTGAAGCGTCCGGAAAGTTCATTTCGGGACGGATGATACCCGAGTATGATGAGAAAGGAAAGCTGAAATCAGTGCTGTCATTCCTTATAGATGACACAGAAAACCGTACTATAATAAAATCGCTGAAACAATCCGAGCACTTTAACCGCACACTGCTTGAATCGTCGGAGGGGATAATATATATATTTAACCTGGATAGCAGCAGGAACACATATTTTAACAAGAGCCAGTATGAAATGCTTGGTTACACTGCTGTGGAAATGGAAAAGTATGGCAGCGAGCTGGCTATTGCGATAATCCACCCGGATGACTCGGCTGAATATTTTGAAAAGGGCATCCCGGCAATCAGGAAGCTGAAAGACGGCGAGTATTTTGAGAATGAATTCCGCATGAAAGATGCCCGGGGAAAATGGCATTGGTTCCGGACCCGCGAAATGGTATTTACCCGGCACAAGGATGGCCGCGCGCTAGAAATACTTGGCACGGCGTATGAAATCTCCGAAAGCAAAAAAATACAGGCTGAACTGCTGAACAAGACAGAGTACCTGAACACCATTATTGAATCTTCGCCAATGGCTGTGTTCGATCTGGATAGGGAAGGGAAAGTAGCTGGTATATGGAACAAGTCCGCGGAAAAGATGTTCGGCTGGAAAGCAGAGGAAGTTATCGGCAGGGAGCTGCCCGTTGTTCCGCCATCAAAGAGAGATGAGTTTCTGAATAACCTTAAGCGCTCGCTGAACGGCGAGCAGGTGCATGGCAGGGAGCTTCGAAGGGTGCGGAAAGACGGTAAGCCAGTGGTGCTGAATATCCACACCTTCCCGCTTAGAAATGCTGAAGGAGATGTGGAGCGCATACTTGCTTACAACGAAGATGTCACGATAAAGATCGAATACGCCGATGAAATAAAAAGGAACGCTGACTATCTTACGCTGCTCAGCCAGGCGGGCATGGATGCAAACGCAACAATAAACCCCGCAGAGATCTATGTGTCAACAATTGACGCAATTCTAAAGGTAGTGCACGCTGACGCAGTTGTGGTATCATCGATATCCGGTGAGGGCACAAAGATAAAATGCGAATCAGTATATATAGAGGGCGAAAAGGTAGATCCGGCAGTTCTGCCTGAAATTGAGATCAGCAAATCCGGCGGCGGGCCTCAATCGGAAGCCATAAGAACCGGCCGGCCAATGCTGATAAAGAACTGGGCAGAAAGGGCGAAGCAGGCAAACTTTTCCGTGTTTATTGATACGGACGGAAACCGCAAAGAGTATGAAGATGAAATAGGCAGCGGTTCAAGAAGCGGGATAATTTTGCCCCTCAAGCAGAAGGATGAAGTTATCGGCGTGCTGCAGGTGCAGAACCTCCAGGCTGATTGTTTTACCGAAAGAGACATGCAAAAACTGGAGCCGTTCGCAGTGCTGCTGGCTTCATCGATGCAGCGCGCCAGGCTTTATGAAAGCCTGCAGCGTGAGTTCCGCGAAAGAACCAAGGCGTACGCGCAGTCAAGGAAGTATTACAGGGGCATAGAGCAGAGCCCGAATTCGATAGTGATAACCAATGCTGAGGGAGAAATAGAATACGTTAATCCATATTTCACTTGGCTTACGGGCTACACGCTCGAAGAAGCGATGGGGAAAAATCCAAGCATACTGCAATCGGGCCAAACATCCAAAAAGGTGTACGAAGAGATGTGGCAAACCATCCATGGCGGCGAGGTATGGCTGGGCGAGTTCCTTAACATGAAGAAGAACGGCGAGCTTTACTGGGAATCGGCATCAATAGGCCCGATATTTGATTCGGCCGGTAACATAACGCATTTTATTGCCATCAAGCAGGATATAACAGAGAAGAAAAAGCAGGATAAGGCGCTGAAGGATTCACTGGTAGAGAAGGAGATAATGCTGAAAGAGATCCACCACAGGGTAAAGAATAACCTGCAGGTGATCTCGAGTCTGCTGAATATGCAGGTAGAGCAATACACAAATCCCGAGGCGCTGGAGGCTATCTACAGCAGCAGGAACAGGGTGAAGGCGATGGCGCTTGTACACGAGAACCTTTACCGCAGCTCCAGTATCGGGAAGACATCGATGCGTGAATATGTTATGATGCTTGCAAAAAATATCTACAGCGCGTATGGTGTATCGTTTGAGCGCGTGAAGTTCAATTGCTCAACAGGCGGGGTAGAGTTCGGGCTTGATACAATTATACCTCTTGGGCTGATAATGAACGAGGCGATATCGAACTCGCTTAAGCACGGCTTCCCGGGCAAATCAGGCGGCGAGATCAATCTTTCGATAGCGTGCCTGAACTGCAGGCAGGATATGACCGATGGCGCGAAGAGCGCTTTGCCTGAATACCAGGAGTACCGGCTGCGCGTCAGCGATACAGGTGTGGGCCTTCCGGAAAATTTTGACCCGGATAAAACCAACTCGCTTGGCATGACGCTGATAACCTCGCTGGCAGCACAGCTTGATGGCGAGATAACCATAACGAACAAGGTAGGTACGGAAATCCAGCTCACCTTCAGGGAAGCGAAGTATAAGCCGCGGGATAGTGCGTGAATCGGTGAGGATTGGGAGATAAGGTTTGCTATGGCTTCATGCCGAGCACAGCAAACATGCGGCCGGAGAGGTGTTTATCCCTGCGGTATGAATGCAAGTGCTCATGATTATCGAATGTGCAGTAACCGCATCGCTCTATGTTAACAGAATTCACCCCTGCTGTAACAAGCTGATCGAAGACCATTTGGCCGGTATCAACTACGAACTTTCCCTTTACTCCATCCTTAGGTGATGTGTATTCAGCGGGGAACATCAGGGCAACATCTTCATCAACTTCGAAATTCTTCTTGCTTATTGCGGGACCCATGAACGCGATCAATCCGCCCGGATCACTTCCAAACTCTTCTTTCATTTTCTCAACCGTACTGCCTGCGATATTCTTTTGTGTGCCGCGCCAGCCGGAGTGGATATTCGCGATAGCGGAGTTTACCGGGTCATACAGCATTACAGGCATACAATCCGCGATGCTTATCACGAGGTAAATATCTTTTTGGTTTGTAATCAGCGCGTCGGTTGCGGGATAGAGTCCGGGTTTGTTTACGCGCGTAATGTTTGCGCCGTGCACTTGGTTTGCATGTACGAGCTTACTTTCGGGAATGCCAAGCGAGCCGAAGAACAGCGCGCGGTTTTGACGGATGTTCTCTTTATCATCCGCAACGCTGATGCTGAGGTTGTTGTAAAACGGCGGCTTGCCGCCCGGCTTAGTTGATATTCCGTGCACGATGCCCGGCACGGCTGAGAGTATTTCGCTTTTTAAGATTTGCTGCATATCAAAATATTTTTTTCAGATTCTGTATGACTAACCCTTATGAATTTTCTTTTTTGTCCTTAAGAATTCAAACACCAAAATGATGCAAAGAAGTATTTCTGCTGATGCTGCAGCGTATGCAGCCCCAAAGTACCCATAGAAGTGAATTAATATAATAGCTGCGGGTAAAGTCAATACGAATACTGCAATATAAGATTTGAAAATAAAACTTTCCCTGTGCAAAGAGATAAGATAGGGCTGAAGTACTGAGTAAACGAGAACAGGGATCACAGTCACGGAAAGTATTTTCAGCACAAGAGCTGCTTCGGGAATCTTAAAGCTCAGACTTATCAGGGTATCTGAAAGCAAGAACAAGACAGCGGCTATGATGATTCCGAAGGAAAGGGCATAAACGGCAAGCCTTGCAGTGAGGCGGAAACCTTCAGATGGAAATATCTTGCTGCCTGTCATAACCGGATAGTATGTGTTATACAGTGCGCCGGAAACAAGTCCGATGCCGCCTGTGAAGCGGGATGCGGCAGAATATATGCCGAGCGATGCAGCACTTGCGATGTAACCCAGCAGTATCATTATGATACGCGGAATAGACAGAGCAAAGATTGTGTTCCCGAAAAAGGGCAGTGATTCTTTGATCAGCGGTTTTACGGGGATAAGTCCGGAACATTTAGTATCTGTTTCACGCTTCCATAGATCTTCAGCGGTAAGATAAAAGGCTCCCATGGCGAGCAGCTCAGTGATTAAAAGTACAAGCATTACATAAAGCATTCCCGGGCTTCCTAGCAGGATTATGTATGCGAAAACTATCTGCAGCAGAGTTACCGCACTTTTTATGATCGCGGGCAGCCGCTGCTGCTGCAAAGCACGTATGGATGAATCATAAGCTGACTGCAGTGTTTTGGGAATAACTATCGCTATACCAATTGCAAATGCCGCCGTGAAATGCGCACCGGGAATAAAGTACATTACAGCTATAACAGCTATCACGCAAGCGAGACTGAACTTCAACCTGAAGCGATTCACGCTTCTGATAATACTCCATGCTTTGCCGCGCTCCTGGTTAAGCCTGCGCACAAGCATTTGCTGCATGCCGAGATCAATAACGGCAGTAAGTATCATCACAAATGAAAAAATCAAAGTGAACTCACCCAGCGCATCGATCCCCAGCATACGGATTATCATAATGGCCAGGACGAACATACCACCGTAGTTGACGAGGTTCGCCGCCATTACGATGAAGGTATCTTTGAATATTTTATTTTGCAAGTTTTTCAAAGTTTATAAGTAACAGACCCCCACGGGCTAAAGCCCACTCCCCCTTGGTAAGGGGGAGATGCATTTTAGTAGAATTATAGTTTCAGTGATTTGATGAACACAATAGTATTAGTTATTATCTCCTCAACATCAAAACCTGTCATGCAGATGGGCTCGGCATGCACGCAATTTACGGTTTTGCTGTTTGATATACTCATGCATGGCGAGCACACCAGCCCGCGGTAAAACACAAGCTGCCGCGTACTTAGCGGACCGTAGCGCACAGGTGATTCCGGGCCGAAAAACGCTACGACCGGTGTATCCGCAGCCGAGGCAATGTGCAGCGGACCGCTATCATTGGTGATGAGGCACTCTGCGCCGGCGATAAGCTCTGCCAATCCGCTTACCGATAGCTTGCCGGAGAGATCAACAACCGCGTTGCTTTTTTCGAGCGCGGAAACTATTCCGTTTACATAACTTTTTTCTTCTGTTGAACCCGTGAATACTATATTATACTTCGCAACAGCAGTAAGTGAATCGACTAGCTTCACGAAATACTCTGCGGGCAGTCTTCTTTCATATGCCATTTTGCTGGCGTTTGGATTTACTACAAGGTACGGCTTGCCCAGAAGGCCTGGGGGCAGATTGTTTTCCGATGCTTTGAGCTGTGCGAACGAGCCGCCTCTTCCATCTGTGCCGACTAAATGTAAGAAATTTTCGCGCGTGTGGATATGGTCATTGAACTCAACGGTTTTGCTGAACAGGCTGCTGCGGCGGTTCTTATGGTTGTTGAATCCGACAGTATATTTAGCTTTTATCAGCCTGGCAATTAAAGCGGAGTAGTACGTGAAAAATTCGAAATCAAAAACTATGTCAAATTCTATTTTGCGAAGCGCGAAAATTGCTTTAATGGAGTCCAGCATAAAAGCAAAAGGATTTGTAAGCCGGATTGTAATAATGTTCTGAACTTCAGGAATGAGGGATAGCACTTCGCGGTTTGATGCGAAGCTGAGGAAGTGAAGCTTTGCGTTTGGATACCGCCCGCGTACACTTTTAACCGCAGGTGCAGCCAGAATAATACTGCCCATACCCCAAAATTTGATGAAGAGAATGTTCTTAACGCTGCCCGGATCCGGCGGCGAGTTATGCTGCACACCGCGCAATGAAAGCAGCCGGCAGAGTATCCGCCCGGCGTATTCATCGATGTATTTCATTAACGGGATGTTCAAGAGGAGATACCCGTATTATATTTATTGCTGTGTGAACTCATTTTTCAATTTTGTTTTTTTGGGAGAACCCCTTGGTTAGAAGCGAACCCCCATCTAGGATTTATCATTCACGTAAATCTATTTTCAATCATCACTATCGGCCTTTGAAGCTATGTTCCCCCCTTCACAGAAACCGAAGGGGGGACAAGATGTTGTTTTTTTGTGTCCCCCCTTTCGCTTTTAAAAAGGGGGGAGGATATTTTTAATGTTCGTTCCGTGCAGATTGAAGCCTAATTACTCTCCGTCATGAATCTTTTTCCGGGGTTTATCTTTTAAGGCAAACCCCCATCTACAATTTACTAATCCTGTAAAAATTGTTTCAATCATCGCTATCGGCCTTTATAGCTATCTTCCCCCCTTCACAGAAGCCGAAGGGGGGACAAGAAGCTGATTTTGTGTTCCCCCTTCTGAGAATCGAGGGGGGGATTAGAGTCTGATCTGACCTAACTACTTTTCTTCAATATATTTATACGTGCCTTTATCTCATCCACAACTAGTTTGATATTATTGTAGACCTGCTGATTTGTAAATCGTGCAAATGTTATCTTGTGGTTTTCAATTTCACCCTGCCTATAAGTGTCGTACTCAATTTCCTCAGGTGAATTATGTGTAATTCCATCCACTTCTATCGCCAGCTTAATTTCGGGACAATAAAAATCTACTACAAATTTGTCAATACTGTACTGACGCAAAAACCGCACACCAAGTTTTCTGCTTTTAAGTTCAACCCAAAGAAGTTTCTCTGCTTCAGTCATGTTATTGCGAAGCAGGCTTCTTTTTAATTGTTCAGACTTCTTTGTGAAGACTCGTGTTTTCATTTTTGAATTTATGTCCCCCCTTTCGCTTTTAAAAAGGGGGGAGGATATTTTTAATGTTCGTTCCGTGCAGATTGAAACCAAATTAATCTCTGTCGTGAATCTTTTTCGGGGGTTTAGCTTCTAAAAACAAACCCCCATCTATAATTTACTAATCCTGTAAAGCATTTTTCAATCATCACTATAGGTCTTTAAAGCGATCTTCCCCCCTTCACAGAAGCCGAAGGGGGGGGGACTAGAAGCAAAACTCGGGGGTTTAGCTTTTAAGGTTCCACCGCAATCTTCCTCTTATACAATGCTGTGAAGCCTACGCCGCGGTATCTATCCGAGCAGAAGTACATGGAGTCACTGCATGCAAATACCGGGAAGTAGCAGAATTGCTTTCCCGATGTAAGCTGCGTTTCAGTAAATGGCGGAATTGTGCGATGCCAAATCTTCCCGTTAATTGAAACAAGCTCTGTTGAACCTTCAACCGGGGGTACATTCAGC
>WBZT01002680.1_pt1 | contig 12181 bp, 9 predicted proteins | sample 5204241 | NCBI WGS metagenome assembly WBZT01 (sample SAMN12344358, study PRJNA552823) | activated sludge metagenome | biome: Activated sludge suspended growth; feature: Nitrification reactor; material: Wastewater; isolation source: activated sludge from nitrification reactor of wastewater treatment... | reverse complement strand
CGCGCCCGCCCAGATTTGCCAGCCCCAGCCGCCGTACGTCGCGCTCCAGCTGCTGTTGTGGATGTAGTCGTCCTGCGAGAGGTACAGCACTTCGTAGCCGCCGCCGATGCCGGCGAACGGGATGACGGGCATGTGGTCGTCACCGGACACCTGCACGTACGGCATCACCGTGAAGAGGTGCGAGGCCGACTGCGACACGTCCTGCCACACGGTCGGGTTGTAGCCGTTCGGGCCGATGCTCTGGTGGCTCGACGAGGTCTGGTGCGAGGTCAGGTGCGACCAGTCGAAGCCGAGGCCGAGCTGCACGTGCGGATCGAGCATCGCGCCGCCGCGCAGGCCGATGAGGAACTCGCGCGAGGGCGGGCCCTCGGGATCGAAGAAGCCGAGGTGGAACTGGCTCACGGTCTGCGAGTCGACGTGCCGGCCCCAGCCGCCCGAGCGCGGACGGTAGTGAACGCCGAGCAGGCTCGTCTCCGGCACGGTCACGTGCTCGATCTCGAGCGACGGCGTGAGTGCGTCGGAAATGGTGGCGGTCGTGGCGACGGTGAACTCGGGCGCGGCGACGGCGACGGCGGCGGACTGCGGATCGTCTCCGGCCGTCGCGGCGAACGCCGACACGGCGGACGAAGCGACGAGCAGCGCGACGAGCGCGCTGGTGCGGGCGAGCGAAACGTTCATGGCGATCCTCCCTGCCGGCATTCGGGGTCGTGCCGGTCGATGTGCCTGCCCCGGTCCATGGCACGCACCGTGCCGTGGGGGTTCCGCGCGCGAAACGCGCTGCGCGAAGCGCTCGTAACGCTAGCCTATTTGACGTTCGAGCACGCGCGATCCGCGTCAGCCCGTTGCCAATTCGTCGCGACCTGTTGCGCCCCCGCCTCACCCTCCGTAGCGTGCCGCCACATCCATCACCCCTGCGAGGCCGTCATGCGTCGTCACCCTGCCCGGACGATCACGCTCGTCCTGTCGCTCCTCGTCCCGTCGCTCGCGCTCGCCCCTCCGGGGCGCGCGGCCGGTCCTCCGGCCTCGCACCCGGCGCCCGCACTCGCCGTCGAAGACACGATGCACACCGAGGTGCCGCCGGTGTTCGTGTCGGCACCGCGCGTGAAGCTCGACGAGATCCTCGATCGCGTCGCGCGCGGCGAGGCGCGCCGCGACTCGCTGCTCGACGACGAGCGCTACCTGATGACGGTGCGCGTCGTGGGCCACACGGGCGAAGGCCAGACGCCGCAGTTGCTCGAAGAGAGCGCGGTGCAGGTCTGGAAGAAGCGGCCGAAGCTCACCCGCGCGCTCGAGATCCGCCACTGGATGCTGCACCCGCCCAAGAAGGGCGATCTGCGCGTCGGCGTCAGCGTCAGCTCGTCGGGGGACATGAGCGAAGAGGTCGTCAACTTCGCGTTCCGCCCGAGCGCGCGCGCGGACTTCAAGTTCCGCATCGTCGGCCGCCAGGTGGTCGGCGACCATCTCGTCTACCGCATCGCGTTCGAGCCGCGCTCGCCGCTGGCGCTCGACCTGCCGGGTGGCACGGTGTGGGTCGACACGCACGACTACGTGATCGTGCGCCAGGAGATCACGTTCGAGCAGTCGCCGGTGCCGCTTTTCCTCAAAGGCGTCAAGCGCGTCGTCGTCGAGCGCCGCAAGGTCGACGACGTGTGGGTGCTGTCGCGGCTGCTGGCGCGCATCGAGTCGACCCTGCCCCTGCCGCGCTTCGGCCGCAGCTTCGACCTCGGCATCTCGTTCACCGACTACGCGCTCAACACCGGCCTGCCCGACTCGCTGTTCGCGACGCCCGCGGCCAAGAAGCCCGCGAAGGGAGGCCGCTCGTGACCGCGACGATCCGCCGCTCGCTCCGCGCGACGCTTGCGCTCGCGCTGCTCGCCGCGTGCGCGGCACCGCCCGCGCACGCGCAGGGCGCGCCCGCCGACACGACGCTCGAAGGCTATGTGCGCTCGATGGCCGACTCGACCGACGCGTGGTTCGGCCTGAGCGCGCAGCCCGTCGACACGACCGGGCTCGACAGCGCGCGCGTCTACTACCTCGCGCATCCCAAGGCACGGCCGAGCGCGGGCCACCGCCTCTCGTTCTCGCCGGCGTTCGCGTTCAACCGCGTGCTCGGTCCCGCACCGGGAGCGGGCGTGTCGTACGGCGCCGGCGCGCTCGGGCGCTTCGACGCGAACGCGCAGTGGGCGATGGGCGCGCATCGCTGGCTCGGCGGCGGCGCGTGGACGCGCGGCTGGAGCGACGAGGCGACCGCGACCGGCTGGACGGTGCGCGCGCGCACGGGGCGCTGGTGCGACTCGATGGACCGCGACTTCTTCCAGCCCGGGCTGAGCACGCTGCGCGCATGGCTGCTCGGCACCGACCGCAGCCACTACCTGCGGCTCGACGGCGCCAAGCTCGCGGTCGAGCGCACGAGCCCGCGCTTCGACGTCGGCGTCGCGGCGCGCTCGATGCGCGAGACGCCGATGGCGACCGAGGCGACGTGGTGGCTCTTCGGCCACGGCCCGCAGGTCGTCGGCAACCTCGCCGCGACGCCGGCGCGCGTGCGTGAGGCGAGCGCGTGGCTCGCGCTGCGTCCGGCGCGCACGAACGCGCAGCTCGAGGCGCGCGTGTGGAGCGCGGGCCGCGTGCTGGGCGGCGACGCCGCGTACACGCGGCTGCGCCTCGCGGCGGGACACACGCTCGGGTTCGGGCGGCACGTCGCGCTCGCGACCGAGGCCGACTACGGACGGCTGCGCGGGGAGGCGCTGCCGCAGGACGCGTTCTGGCTCGGCGGCCCGACGCACTACACGATCGGCGAGAACAGCGAGTCCGGAACCGGCCGCGCGTTCGCGCGCAGCGAGCTGCTGCTCGTCGATCCGCTGCAGCGCGTGCTCGGCCTCGAGCGCACGCCGATGTTCCCGATCCAGCTCGGCGCGTTCGCGAACACCGCCGCGCGCTGGGGCTACGACCCGGTCACGGGCGCGCCGCAGCTCACGGCGCGCGACTGGCCCGGCGCGGCGGCATGGCGTTCGGAGGCGGGCGTGTCGTTGATGTATCGCCCCGGTCTGCCCGATCCCGACACGTTCGTGCGCTTCGCGATCGCGTGGCCGCTCGGCCCGGGCTCGAACGCCACGGGATTCTCGGTCACGTACACGCGGCCGTTCGTCGCGCTGCGCGCGCACGCGCACTGACGCGCGGCACCGCGCGCCCGGAACATCGACGCCCCGGCGGATTGCTCCGCCGGGGCGCGTGTCACCGCCCGTACCCTTGCCCTGGCGATTGACGGGTCGGTGAGTCTTCGTCGACGTGCGTCAGCGCGCGAGGCCGTTGTGCTTGTAGCGGTAGATGCGCCGGCTCTCGTGGTTCTGCGCGTGCGTGATGCGGGCGCGCTCGCGCGGCGTCACGACGCCGTCGCACTTGGCGCGCGCTTCCATGCGGCGCACGTGGCGCTGCCCCGCGCGCAGGCGCATCGCCTCGCCGCGCGTCAGCTCGCCGCTGCGCACGCCCTGGTGGATGCGCGCGTGCTGACGCACCTCGCGCCGGTCGATGCGCGGCGTCACGGTCTGGGCCGAAGCGATCGTCGCGAACACGGTGGCGAGCGTCAGGGTCAGGAGCGTCACGCGCAGGGTCTTCATCGTCTCCTCCTCGAGGCCGGGCCTCGTGTGGTGTCCCGGGATCGTTCCCGGTGCGGTGCGGAATCTCGGTGCGGGCCTTCGCCCGCTTCGCCGGAACACCTTTGCAGTCCGTGTGCCGCGCCGGCTTCGGCGTGCCGGGCCGTTGTGCCGCACGACGTTGGCGCGCCGCGCGCCGCGGGCCGCCCGCCGCGGGTGAACCGTGCGGTGCACCTCTCCGGTGTCCGCGTGCCCCGCGAGGAACAACGCCCGCGCACACCGGGACGAACCCGCACCGAGGCGGCGCTGGCAATGTGCAACGCGAGGTTGCGTTCGCGGCCCGCCGCGCGCACGAACTCCTTTGAAGGCGCGAGCGGCGCTTGGATATCGTTATGTGGTGCAACACCGGTGGCCGCACCGGCACGAGGACGCGGCCGCGCCCGTCCACGCCTTCCGGAGGCCGTCGTGTCCACGCACTCGCGCGCCAGCAGCCGCTTCGACCGGGCACGGAACGCCCTCATCGTCCTCGCCTTCGCCGCGATCGTGGCGCCTTCGAGCGCCCGCGCGCAGAGCGTGAACGTCGACTTCCCGGTCACCGACGGCACCGTGTACGCGAGCGTCGTCGCGAACAACACGCTCTACCTCGGCGGCAACTTCAGCTGGCTCGGCGCGGTGACCGGCAGCTTCGTCGCGCTGGACGCCAACACGGCGACGCGCTCGGTCACCGTGCCGCGCGTCGACGGCGTCGTGAACGCGGCGGTGTCCGACGGCGCCGGCGGCTGGTACCTCGGCGGCTCGTTCCAGAACGTCGCCGGCGTGCCGCGCAACCGGCTCGCGCACGTGCTCGCCGACGGCTCGCTCGCGCCGTGGAATCCCGGCGCCGACGCCGACGTGATGGCGCTCGCGCTCAACGGCACGACGGTGATCGCCGGCGGCGCGTTCGCGCACGCCGGCGGCGCGGCGCGCAGCGCGCTCGCCGCGATCGACGCGACGACCGGTGTGGCCACCGCGTGGAACCCGAACGCCACCGGTGCGGCGCCGGTCGTCCGCGCGCTCGCCGTCAACGCGGGCGCCGTGTACGTGGGCGGCCGCTTCGACGGCCTCGGCGGCGCGGCGCGGCCGAACGCGGCGCAGGTCAGCCTCGCGACCGCGCTGGCGACGGCGTGGAACCCGGCACCCGACGACGAGGTCGACGCGATGGTGCTGCTGTGGTCGCGCGTCTTCCTCGGCGGCGCGTTCTCGAACGCGGGCGGCGCCGCGCGCGCGTACGCGGCGTGCGTGAACATGACGACCGGCGCGGCGACGGGGTGGAACCCGAACGCCGGCGCGACGGTGACCTCGATGTCGCCGAATCCCGCGGGCACGATGATCCTCGGCGGCAACTTCCTCTCCGTGCACGGCCAGCCGCGCTGGCGCGTCGCGGAGGTCGACACGTCGTCGGGCAACGTCACCGCATGGGCCCCGATCGTGAACAGCGGCGTGACCGCGCTGGCGACGACCAGCCGCAGCGTGTTCGTGGGCGGCGGCTTCAGCCAGGTGAACGGCACGCAGCGCAACAGCCTCGCCGAGATCAACCTCATGACCGGCGCGCTCACCAGCTGGAATCCCGGCGCCAACGACGCCATCGGCACGCTCACGGTGCTGGGCAGCACGGTCGCGGTCGGCGGCGCGTTCAGCAGCGTCGGCGGACTCGCGTGCGGCAACCTCGCCGCGATCGACCTCGCCACCTCGCGCGTGAAGACGTGGAACCCGGTCGCGAACTACGAGGTCGACGCGCTCGCCGCGAGCGGCAACACGGTCTACGCCGGCGGCGCGTTCACCTCGGTCGGCGGCGCGGGCCGCAACCACCTCGCGGCGCTCGACGGCACGACCGGACTCGCGACCGCGTGGAACCCGAACGTGCTGGGCGACGTGAACGCGCTCGCCACGCGCGCCGGTCTCGTGTACGCCGGCGGCGCGTTCACCACCGTCGGCGGCCAGCCGCGCGGCTACCTCGCCGCGATCGACTCCGCCACCGGAACGCCCACGCCGTGGAACCCGAATCTGGGCGGCATCACGTTCCCGTACGTGCAGGCGCTCGCGGTGAGCGGCAACACGTTGTTCGCCGGCGGCCGCTTCACGACGGCGAACCTCGTGACACGCGCCCACCTCGCCTCGTTCGACGCCTCGAGCGGCGCGCTGCTCTCGTGGAATCCCGGAGCCGACGGCAACGTCGGCGCGCTGGCGACCGACGGCACCACGGTGTGGGTCGGCGGCGACTTCCTCACGCTCGCCGGCGCGGCGCGTCACGACATCGGCGCCGTCGGTGCGAGCAGCGGCGCAGTCACCGCGTGGAACCCGAACGCCGACGGCATCGTCTCGACGCTCGTGCCGGCGAACGGCGTCGTCTACGCCGGCGGCGTGTTCACGAACGTCGGCGGCTCGCCGCGCCGCGGCGTCGCCGCGCTCGACCCCGCGTCCGGCCTCGCGACGACGTGGAACGGCGACGCGCTCGGCCAGGTGTTCGCGATCGCACCCACCGCGTCGCTCGTCGCGCTCGGCGGCGAGTTCACCAGCGTGCAGGGCCTCGCGCGCAACTCGATCGCTTCGGTCTCCGTCGCGCCGGCGGCGACGTACTTCGCCACCGCCACGAACCCGGTGGCCGGCGCCTCGCTCGCGATCGGCGCGCCGTACCAGCTGCGCTGGAGCGCGGGCGGCGGCAGCGGCGTGCAGTCGGTCGACCTCTACCTCTCGCGCACCGGACCCTCGGGCCCGTGGACGCTGATCGCCAACGGTCTCGCCAATACCGGCCGCTACGTGTGGACGGTGACCGGACCCGTGACGAGCGGGACCGCCTACCTGCGCGTCGACGCGCGCGACTGGAGCGGACTCGTGCTCTCGAGCGCGCCCGGCGGACCGTTCTCGATCGTGAACCCGGCCGCGGACGTCGCGCCCGCGGAGCTGGCGTTCGCGCTCGAGCCGCTCGCCCCGAATCCCGTCCGCGGCGACGCGCTCGTTGCGTTCACCGTGCCGGTGCGAGCGCGCGTCTCGCTCGGCGTCTACGACGTCGCCGGGCGCGCCATCGCGACGCTCGCCCAGGGCGAGCACGCGCCGGGGCGGCACGCGGTGCGGCTCGACGTGAGCGCGATGCGGCCCGGGCTCTACTTCGTGCGCCTCGCCGCGCCGGGCGTGGAGCGCACGCAGCGCTGCGTCGTCGTGCGTTGAACGCGGCGGCGGAACGTTCGCGGGGCCGCGCGTGCGACGCGCGGCCCCGCGGTGTTGCGCACCGGGCGTCCGCTCATCCGCGCGGCGCGGCGGCGCCCGCCAGATCGAGCTCCATGTAGCGCACGTCGGGCAGCGGGTTCTCGTAGTAGGCCGGGATGTCCACGAAACCCATGCGCTCGTAGAGCCGGTTCGCGGCGAGCATCTTCTCGATGCGCAGCGTGTCGAGCCGCATCGCGCGGTAGCCGATCGCACGCGCGTCGTCGACCAGCCGCTGCGCCACCGCGCGCCCGAGCCCGAGTCCGCGCGCCGACTCGCGCACGTAGAGCCGCTTCATCTCCGCGATGCCCGGCGCGAACTCGCGCAGCGCGCCGCAGCCGGCGAGCGCGTCACCGGCGCGCGCGAGGTACAGCCGCCCCGACGGCGGCGCGTAACGGCCGGGCAGGTTCGCCAGCTCCTTCTCGAAGCCCTGGAAACAGAGGTCGTGGTCGAGCCAGCGCTCGTACTCGCGGAAGAGCGTGCGGACGTCGTCGAGGTCCGCTGCGGTGGCGGCGAAGATCGTCGTGGGCGTCGTCATGCGGATCATCGTACCCCGCGCTCGCGTCACGCTTCGCACGAATCTGGCGCGACGCGGCGCGGCGGCGTCACGGCATCCGTGACGCGACGCCGTCGGCGCCCGCGCCGCGATCTCAGCCGCGCACGCGCCGCGCGCGTCCCGCCCACGCCGCCGCGAGCAGGCCCGCGAGCAGCACCAGCGCCGCGAGCCACTGCGGCCCCGTGCGCGTCACCGTGACGCCGGTGTAGTCGAGCTCGGCGATGTGGTGCATCGGGCCGACGTACCACGCGAACAGCAGCAGCACCTCGAAGAACTTGCCGCCGCCCGTCCACGTGCCGAGCGCGAGCGCGAGCGCCGACACCAGCGCGCCGCCGGCGATCCAGCCGGCCGCGAGGTCCGCGTGGCCCGTCGCGACGAAGCGCAGCATCGCGAAGAGGCCGGGCGCCGCGAACACGAGCGCGCCCGCGAGCCACGCCGCGACGAGCGGACGCGTCACGGGCCGCGGCGCGCTCAGCAGCAGCGACTCGGTGCCGTGCTGCTTCGCGCGCGCGCCGAGCGGCGAGAGCGCGAGCACCGGCCAGATGCCGAGCACGGGCAGCAGGCCCTGGCGCACGGCGTCGAGCGGCGCGAGCAGCGTCGCGATCGCGAGGCCCGCGATCCCGAGCCACCAGAAGCCCGGCTGCCCGTGCACGAGCAGCGCGAGCTCGGCGCGCACGAGTCCGGGCGTCGCGAACCCGCGGATCGCCGGCGCGAGCGCCGCCACGCTCGCGGGCGCCGCGGCGCGCGCCGACGCAACCGGCGCGAAGCGGGCGAGCCACGCCGGTGCGCGCAGGCCGCGAGGCGCGGCGGCGCGTGACACGGCGCGCCGGTCGAAGCGATCGAAGACGAGCGCGGCGAGGGACATCAGCATCAACGCGACGCCGAACCACGAGAGCCGCCCGAGCACGAGCGCGGCGTCCCACGCGAAGCCGTGCCACGGGAAGGTCTGCTGCGCGACGCCGCGCCATTCCTTGCTGATGTTGACGCCCATCGTGAGCGCCTTCGTGTCGATCGGCACCTCCGGGCGGTACGCGTGCAGCGCCGCGAACGTGCTGCGCGAGATCGGAGCGAAGCCGAGCAGGTCGGCGTGGCCAGCGGCCTTCGACTCGGCGTCGACGATGCCGGTCGCCATCGCGACCATCACGAGGACGAACCACGCGATGTTGCCGAAGCCGCCCGCGAGCCACGGCACGCACTCGAACAGCACGGCACCCGCGGCGACGACGAGCGCGACCGGCAGCGCGGCCGCGAACAGCGGCAGCGCGGTGGCGAACGGCGCGAACGTGCGGTCCTCGCCGAGCAGCTGCTGCGTGACGAGCGCGACGCCCAGCGCGACGAGCAGCATCGACGAGAGCACGGCGACGTTGCTGAGCGTCTTGCCCGCGACGTAGTGCCAGCGGCTCACGCGCGACGCCGCGAGGATCTGGCCCACACCCGTCGTGCGATCGCGCTCGACCGCGCCCTTCACGAGGTAGAAGCCGACGAGCACGAAGTAGAGGCCCGACATCACGCCCACGAGCGCGCCCACCCACTCGGGTCCGTACGCGGGGCGGAAATGATCCTGCATCGAGAACGTGCGGTAGCCCGCGGTCGCGTCGGGCAGCATGCCGTGCGCGAGCCACGCCATGACGAGCAGCGAGACGAGGTAGCTCGGGCGGCGCGTGCGCTCGAGCACGTCCGCCCACGCGAGGCGCGCGACCACCTGCGCCGGACCGGCGCGGCGCTCGCTCGCGACCGCGGCGTTCGCGAGCGCGGCGCTCGCGGCACTCACGCGGCCGTCCGCGCGCGCGGCTTCGCGAAGTGCGCGAGGTAGACGTCCTCGAGCGTCGGCGCGAGCGGCCGCGCGTCGTCGCGCGGGCGATCGTCGGCGATGACGCGCAACACCATCGCGTCGCCGCGGCGCACCGCGGCGCCCACGGCCCAGTGCGACCGCGCGCGGTCGAGGTCCGACGCCGCCACGTCCAGCTCCCACACCCGGCCGCGCAACGCCTCGACGAGCGCCTCGGGCGAAGCGTCGGCGACGCGGCGGCCGTCGCCGAGCAGCACGATGCGCGAGGCGACCGCTTCGACGTCGGAGACGATGTGCGTCGAGAGGATGACGATGCGCTGGCCCGCGAGCTCGGAGAGCAGCGTGCGGAAGCGCACGCGCTCTTCCGGATCGAGGCCGGCGGTCGGCTCGTCGACGATCAGCAGGCGCGGATCGTTGAGCAGCGCCTGCGCGATGCCGACGCGCTGGCGCATGCCGCCCGAGAAGCCGCCGAGCGGACGGTGCCGCGCCTCGACGAGGTTCACGAGCTCGAGCAGCTGCTCGATCCGCGTGCGCGCCGCGCGCGCCTCGAGGCCCTTCGCCGCCGCGAGGTACTCGAGGAACTCCATCGCCGAGAGCTGCGGGTAGACGCCGAAGTCCTGGGGCAGGTAGCCCAGCACCTCGCGCACCGCGTCGGGCTCGCGCGCGACGTCGGCGCCGTTCCACGTCACGCGCCCGCTCGTCGGCGGCGTGAGCGTCGCGAGGATGCGCATGAGCGTCGACTTGCCCGCGCCGTTGGGACCGAGCAGCCCGAGCACGCCGGGGCCGAGATCGAGCGAGAACTCCGAAAGCGCCCAGCCGCGGCCGGGATAGCGCTTGCCGACACCATCGATGACGAGCTGCACGGGGACCTCCGGGAGCGTGAAAGGTCCCCGCCCTACGCCCCGCCGCGACGCCGGGTTGCGGCGCGCGCGGCGCGGGGCCAGCATGCGCGCATGTTCACGCCCTCGTCGCTGCTCGTCCTGCCCGCGCTGGCGTTCGCGCTCGGCGCGACTTCGCCCGCGCCGCCGTCGTCCGACGCCGGCCGCTTCGTCTTCCGCGAGGTGCGCGTCGGCCACGCGTCGCATCGCTACGCGGTGTGGCTGCCGCCCGGGCACGCGAGCCGGAAGGACTGGCCCGCGATCCTGTTCCTGCACGGCTCGGGCGAGTGCGGACTCGACGGCGAGAAGCCGACGAAGATCGGCCTCGGCCCGGCGCTCGCCGCGCACCCCGAGCGCTGGCCGTACGTCGTCGTGTTCCCGCAGAAGCCCACCGAGGACGAGGAGTGGGAGGAGCGCGAGGACGTCGTGTTCGCCGTGTTCGCCGACGCCGCGAATCACTTCGGCATCGACGTGTCGCACGTCGCGCTCGCCGGCATGTCGCAGGGCGGCCACGGCACCTGGATGATCGGCGCGCGGCATCCCGAGCGCTGGACGTGTCTCGTGCCCGTGTGCGGCTACGGCCGCGCGCGCTCGGTGCAGCATCGCGCCGCGAACCTGCCCGTGTGGGCGTTCCACGGCCTGCGCGACGACCTCGTCGATCCGAACGACACGCGCCGGATCGTCGCCGGCCTGCGCGAGGTGCGCACGCAGCGCGGGCTCGACCCCGACGGCGCGCGCATGACGCTCTTTCCCGACGCGAACCACAACAGCTGGGACGCCGCGTTCGCGAGCGACTCGCTGAGCGCGTGGCTGAAGGAGCGGCTCGGGGCGAAGTAGACGTTCGAACGACCCAACGCCGCCCCCGAGGCAACGAGAGGTGATGCATGCGCCGCACGACTCTCTTCGTGTCCCTGATCGCGTTGTCGTTCGCACTCGGGTGTGCGCCGGACTCGGGACGAAACTCCGGCTGGCTCTTCGTGCTCGAGTCGGATACGCCCATCCCGCTCGCGTCCTCCAGCACGCTCGACATGTCGCAGGTGCGCGAGCGGCTGCAGGAACGGCTCCGCCTCGCGCGGATCTCCGGCGTGACGGTCACGCTGGCGAAGCCCGAGACGCAGAGCCGCTTCGTGCTGCGCCTGCCGGCCGGCGCCGACACGGCGGCCACGCTCTCGCTCGTGCGCGCGCGCGGAAACTTCGAGATCTCGCTCGTCGCCACGAAGGACGAAGTTCGCGAAGCCGTCGCGAGCGCCGACGCGTACCTCGCCTCGCGCGGCGAACGTCCGGCCGCGGCGCCGGACTCCGGCGCGCTGGGCCCGGGGCCGCTGGGATCGCGGATGCGCGTGACCGACGAGGCCGTGTGGGTGGACGTCGCGCGCGTTCCCGACGTGGAGCGGCTGCTGGCCGAGGCGAACGCCGCGTTCGCGAACGGCCCGAGCCGTCGCTGGCGATGGTGCGTCCTCGGGACGGAGCTCGAGAGTCCGCTGTTCTTGCTGGATCAGCCGGCGTTGCTCGTGGGTGACGATTTCGAGCGTGCCAACCCGATCGCCGGCGTGGAGCCCAGCGCGCCGGCGGCGTGGGGCATCGAAGCGCGACTGCGGGCACCCTCGCCGCAGTCGCCGCGCGCACTGCCCGCCTCGACGGTGGGCCGCCTCCTCGCGGTCTCGGTCGACGAGACCGTGCTCTTCACGCTGCTCGTGGCCGAGCGCATCACGGACCGGAGCCTGGTCCTCGCCAACCCGGCCATGGATCGCCGGGCGGCTTTGCGTCTCGCCGCGCTCATCAACACCGGCGAGATCCCCGCACCGCTGCACGTCGTGAGCCGCAAGCGCACGGGATCGTAGGCGGACGACGGCGAGACGACGGGTGGCGACGCTCGGGCCGGCGCGTTCGCTGGCGGGAGGCGCCGCGCGACCTCGACAGCGGCACCGTCGCACGACGGTGCTAGCGTTCGCGCATCGGCTCTCCCCCGGTGGAGCGCACTCATGCCCATCGTTCACACCGATCCGGCCGCGACCCTGTCGTCGATCAGCGAGTTCGTCGCCTCGCTGACCGGAGTTCCCGACGTCGTCGCGCGCAAGTATCGCAACCTCGCGGATCCGGTGTTTGGCCCGCGCCTGCGGCGGTTGCT
>WBZT01002679.1_pt1 | contig 12187 bp, 12 predicted proteins | sample 5204241 | NCBI WGS metagenome assembly WBZT01 (sample SAMN12344358, study PRJNA552823) | activated sludge metagenome | biome: Activated sludge suspended growth; feature: Nitrification reactor; material: Wastewater; isolation source: activated sludge from nitrification reactor of wastewater... | reverse complement strand
CGCAGGTGGCCCGTTGGGATAGGGAGGGCCGTTGTCGCTCCCTTGCCCGTTTCCGCACCGCGCGCTCTCCGCGCGTTCGTTCGCCGTGCCGGCGGACCTTGCGTTCGCCCGGCGCTGCCCCGCGGGCATTTCGTTGCCCGCGCTCCCGACCTCGCGCTGTTCGCCCGCGCCCCCGCGACAGGTCGATCCCGTGGCCCGTTCGCGTCGTGCGCCGGCTCATTCGCCGGCCACGCTCGCCGTGCTGCGTCCGATCTCGTGCGCGAGTGCGCCGGCTCCGCTCTCCGGCAAATCGACGGACGAGCTGTTCCACACCGGGAAGGAGGGTCTTCCGACATGTCGAGTCCTCGTTGGTCACGAATCGGGATCGTGCTGATCGCGTCTTCGGCGCTCGCGTGGAGCGCCGCGGCGTGGTCGGCGCTCGATCCGTCCGGCGCGCCCGCCGGCTACCTCGGCAGTCCCGTCGCGGCACCACTGCAGCACGCGGACCGCAACGACATGCTGCAGCCGGTGCCGGCGGACCGCGCCATGGCGCGTGCACACCCGGCGCCGACCGACCTCACGCACGCGCTCGCGCCGATCGGCGCTCGCGTCGCGACGTGGGAGCGCCTCGCCGAGCTGTCGTCCGCGCAGCGCGCGAACGCCGCGATCGAACTCGAGCTCGGCGCGCGGGCCGGCGCGGCCGAACGTCTCGCGGCGGACCGCATCGCGTCGCTGTGGCGCGACGGCCTCCACGAGCAGGCGATCGTCGAACTGCGCGCGTTCGAGGAGTCGGGCGGCAGCACCGCGCTCGGCCTCGCGTGGACGACGCCGGCCGCGATCGCGGCGCTGCCGGGCGGCAACGCGACGAATGCCGGCGGCACCGACGTCCGCATCGGCACCCGCTCCGACGGTCACATGGTCTCGCTCGGCTTCGATCCGGTGACGGGCGCGTGGTACGCGGTCGTGGGCTGGGGCCCGGCTTCGGGCGGGCCCGGCTACTGGACCGTGAACCGTTCGATCGACCAGGGCGCCACGTGGACGGAGACCTACTCGTGGTTCGCCGGCTCGACTGCGAGCCTGCTCGACGTGTCGGCGACGATCGTCGGCGGCTACATCTACGTCGGCTACGTGCCCAGCAACGCGGCGACCGAGTACCGCCTGCGCCGTCTCACCGCCACCACGGGCGCGCCCGACAACGCGTACGGCTACAAGGTGGTCGTGGACACCGGAGCCCTCACGCTTCGCGAGGTGACCGTCGTGTCGAACGCACTCACCTACAACAACATGGTCTACTGCTTCGCGATCCAGAGCGACGACGCGGTGCGCTTCTTCTACACGTCAGCCGCTACCGCCACGACCTTCACCGAGAACTCGCCGGCGGGTGCGAGCGCCGCGATGGGACTCGCGGCGACGTGGAATCCGGGTTACGCGACCTACTATCTGCACGTGGCGTACTCGGGCACCGACGGCTACGTCCACGCGCAGCGCTTCGCCTCGTCACCGGGCTGGTCCGACCACCGGCTGCTCGCGTCGGACGTGGTGCATCGCAGCGGCGTCTCGATCTCGGCGTGGCACGACGTCCTGATCTGCGCCTACGAGCACGCGATGGATCACGGACGCGGCATCGTCTACGCGATCAGCTACTCGGCCGGGGTGTCGGACTGGGATTACTACAACTACATCTTCGAGCCCGACGGCTCGCCGACCACGGGCTACCAGAACCCGAGCGTCGACACGCACAACGGCTTCGGGTGCTCGATGGTCGCCACCGCCGAGTGCGGCGAGCCCGACCGGGTCGTGTACCGCAAGCGCCCGGTGTTCGCGCCCGGCCTGTGGCAGGACGAGACGCAGTTCAACGACTTCGACGTCAGCACGGGCACGCCGACGTGTCTGGCGCCGCTGTACCCGACGTCGAGCACATTCCACCAGGGCGCGACCTACTTCTACGGCGGGATCCTGTACTTCGACCGGCCCATGCTGGGCACGCTCGACGCACCGGGACCGCTCGCGGTGACACCGCTACGTCTCGACGCGCCGGCACCGAGTCCGTTCTCGGGACACGCCATGGTGCGCTTCTCGCTGCCCGCGGCGGGTGACGCCCGGCTCGAGGTGTTCGACGTGCGCGGCGCTCGCATCGCCACGCTCGCCGACGGGGCGCACGGCGCCGGCGAGCACGTGGTCGCACTCGAGGGCGGCCGTCTCGCGAGCGGCGTCTACTTCTGCCGGCTCACCGCGGGCGCGCAGCGTCAGGTCGCCCGCTTCGTCGTCATGCACTGACGCATCGCGCTGCCTGCGCTGCACGCGGGCCGTCGCGCGGACTTCGTCCGCACGCCGGCCCGCCGCGCACGCGCCGCGGCGAGGACTTCCCGGTCCGGAGCGTGAACGTCACCGCCGACCCGACGGCCGCATCTCGTCGACGACCGCGGCGTCCACCACGAGCACGCCGCTGCCTGATGCGGTGTGACGCGTGAAGAAGAGGTGGCGCCCGTCGGGGGAGAGCATCGCGCCGAATTCGTCGTCCGCCGTGTTGAACGCGGGCCCGAACCGGATGGGCGTGCCCCAGCCACCGTGACCGTCGGCGAAGCTCACGAAGAGATCGGCGCCGCCGGTGGACGCGTTGCGCGCCGAGTTGAAGACGAGCCAGCGCCCGTCGGGCGCGACGCACGGATCGCCGTCGAAGGTGCGCTGGTTGACGGGCGCACCCAGGAGTTCGATGCGGTAGCCGCCGTCACGCACCGGCGTCGCGCGGCGGATCTGCATCATGCCGTCGAGCTGCAGGCCGAAGTACCACGTGCCGTCGCGCGTGCAGCAGCCGCGGTACGCGTCGCCGTCGCCCTCGATCGGTCCGGGCTCCGGCACGGGTGCGCTCCACGCCGAGCCCGTGCGCTTCACCGCGTACAGCCGGCGAAACGCGCCCTTCTCGCGGCCGGTGAACCAGAGCGTCGCGCCGTCCGCCGAGTAGTGAGGCTCGAGCGTCGTGACGAACTCCGCGAGGGCGGGCATCGGCGCGAACGCCGACCACGCGCCGGCGTCGTACGTGGCCCGCACGATCAACGAGCCGCCGTAGGTCGGCCCGCCCACGCTGAGCAGGCACTCGTGACCGTCGGGCGAAAACGCGATGCCGTTGCACCAGCGATTCACCGAATCGAGCACCGCCGGCGCGAAGCGCACCGGCGTCCGGCCCGGCGGCTTCTGCCCGAGCCACGCGCCGCGCACGTGAGGACGCACGACGCCGATCGGAGGAGCGAACACCTCGGCGTCGTTGCGGTGCGCGGCGAACGTGGCATCGAGACACGCGAGCACGTCCGCGCGCGCGTCGCGCACGAGCTCGTCGTTGACCGCGAGTGCGATCAGCGTCGCCGCCGCGTCGCCGCCGATGCGCCCGTTCTCGAGCAGCGGATCGAGCACGGCGCGCGCCGTTCCGAGGGCGGTGTCGGGCGACGCCGACCGCATCTGGCCGCCCACGGCCTGCAGCACGAACTCCACGTCGGCGTAAGGCACCGACGCGAGCCGGCGCCGCAGACGCTCGCGGTACGCGGCGTGGAAGTCGCCCGGGGCGGCCGCACGCGCATCGACGAGCGGCTCGGTGAAGAGGCCGGCCATCGCCTTCTGAGCCGGCGCGTCCTGCGTCTCGCGCACGCGTTCCAGCGCGGCGTGCGCGGCGGCCGTGTCACGCTCGAGCACCGCGACCTGGAAGAGCGTCGTCCAGCGCCGGCGCGTCGTGGCCGCGTCATCCGCGGCCGGCATCGCGGCGAGGTCGCCGCGCACGGCGGCCGCGAGCGCGAGCAACTCGGCGTGACGGCGCAGCAACGCGCTCGGGGCGCACGGCACGGCGTAGGTGCGCGGAGCGGGCGCGGGAGGATCGGCAGCGAGGGCGGGTGAGGCGGCGAGCAGGAGCGCGAACAGTGGAACGGCGTGGCGCGCGCGGCACATGACGGCTTCTCCTTGCGATCGACACCCGGTCGAGGAGCTGCACCGACTGTGCACGTGGTCCCGCGCTCGCGCCGCCCGTTGCGCACGACCGCGGAGCCGATGAGACGAGGGCGGTCAATGACGGGACGAGTGTGGACAGGCGATCGGTGCGCACGCACCCGTACGAGCCGCGCACCTGCACCGATCCGTTCCAGCCGCGCCGGGCCTTCGCGCTCGGCGGCGTGGTGCAGGCAATGGAGGTGCTGACGCCACCAGTGGGCCGGCGCATGGCGGAGACGATCCGCCAGATCCAGGCCTACCAGCACGTGCGCACCTCGCAGGGCCGGGAAGCGACGCCCGCGGGCTGGAAGCCGGGCGGTCCCGTGCTCACGCCCGGTCCGGACCTCGTCGGCAACGTGTGGAAGGTGTGGAAGCCGGCGATGGAGAAGCGGTAGGGCGTCGACGGCGGCGTGACGCGTTGCGGGAGGAAGGCACGCACGAGGTTCGGGGACGCACGCGGCCGCCAGCGCAAGGAACTCCTCGCGAGGGCCGCTCGATGAGCCTGCGTCCCCGACACCGTGTCGGCCTCGGTGAACGGACGAGATGGGTCAGGACGTCGCGTCGGCGGCGACGCTCTGGCGCCGGTCCACGGACCGTTCGTCCACGACGCCGGTCGGTTCGTCACCGACGCCGCGCGCTCCGGCCTCTCGTTCGGGTAACGTGCGCGCATGGAAACGCCTCCGGCACCCGCACGGCCTCACGTGCGGGCGCTTCGTCACGGACTGCTGATTGCGGCGGTGTGGACGGGCCTCGGCCTCTTCTATTTCAGCCAGAGCCTCGTGCAGACGCGCCTGAGCCACGACCCGACGCCGTGGTGGCACTCGCTGGTGGCGTGGCTCGTGGGCGTGTGGCTCGCGGCGCTCGCGACACCGGTGATCCTGCGGCTCGGCCGGCGCTTCCCGATGCGGCGACGCGCGTGGGTCGGCGCGGCGTCCGTGCACGCGGCGGCCAGCGTCGGCGTCGCGATCGTCCAACTGGTGGTGCAGGCGTTCGTGCTGTCGGCGCTGCACGTCCACCCGAACGTGATGAAGGGACCGCTGGTCTCGTTCGTCGTGCTGTTCACGCTCGGCTTTCATCAGAGCGTGATCACGTACTGGACGATCCTCGCCCTGCAGGCGGGGTGGAACTTCTACCGCGGATTCGAGGAGCGGCGCGCGGAGGCCGCGCGTCTGCAGGTCCGCGCCGCGGAGCTGCAGACGCAACTCGCGGGCGCCCAGCTGGGCGCGCTCAAGGCACAACTCCAGCCGCACTTCCTCTTCAACACGCTCAACGCGATCGTCTCGCTGGTGCGGCAGGGCAAGAACACCCAGGCCGAGATCATGCTCGGCCGGCTCGCCGACCTGCTGCGGTGCGTGCTCGAGGATGCCCACACGCACGAGGTGCCGCTGCGCCGCGAACTGGAGTACCTGCGGCTCTACCTCGCGATCGAGGAGGTGCGCTTCCAGGACCGGCTGCGCCCCGAGGTCGCGGCCGAGGACGGATTGCTCGATGCGCTCGTCCCGCACCTGTGCCTGCAGCCGGTGGTCGAGAACGCGATCCGCCACGGCCTCGGGCGCAGCGCGACCGCCAGCCGCGTCGCGGTGCACGCGCGCCGCGACGGCGGCACGCTGGTGCTTTCGGTCGAGGACGACGGCCCCGGCCTGGCACCGTCCGCCGCGGGGTCGTCCGGCATCGGGCTCGCGAACACGCGCGATCGGCTCGCGCGCCTGTACGGCGACGGTGCCGCGCTCGCCGTCGAGCCGGCGCAGCCGCACGGCGTGCGCGTGACGCTGACGCTCCCGTACCGCGAACCCGACGCCGCGCCCGGCGAGGAGAAGGTGGCGTATGCCCTACACGTGCCTGATCGTTGACGATGAGCCGCTCGCGCGCGCGCTGCTGCGTTCGCTGCTGGGCCAGGATCCCGAGTGCGTCCGCATCGATGAAGCGTCCAACGGTGCCGTTGCCGTCGAACGCATCACCGCCGAGCGGCCGGACCTCGTCCTGCTCGACGTGCAGATGCCGGAACTCGACGGGCTCGGCGTGGTGGCCGCCGTCGGTGCGGAGCGCATGCCCGCGACGCTGTTCGTCACCGCGCACGACGAGCACGCGATCGCCGCGTTCGAGATGAACGCCGTCGACTACGTCCTCAAGCCCGTCACCGAGGAGCGCTTCCACCAGGCGCTCGCGCGCGCCCGCGCACGACTGCGGCTGGACGCGGACGGCGAGTCGCGTCGCGTCGCCGAACTGCTCGAGCAGCTCGCGGCACCACAGCGTCACGTGCGGCGCATCGCGGTCAAGGAGTCGGGGCGCACCGTGTTCGTGGACGTCGACGAGATCGACTGGATCGGCGCGGCCGAAAACTACGTCGAACTGCACGTGGGCCGCCAGCGTCACCTGCTGCACGTGCCGCTGAGCACGCTCGAGCGTTCGCTCGATCCCGCACGCTTCCTGCGCGTCCACCGCTCGACCATCGTGCAGGTGTCGCGCGTCGCCTCGCTCGTGCCCGGCCTGCATGGCGAGTTCGAGCTGGTGCTGCGCGACGGCACGCGGCTGAACTCCGGCCGCACGTACGCCGACCGGCTGCGCGCGCTGGCTGCGAACCCGTTCTGATCTTCGGAGGCGGCCGGACGGTTCGTCCCCGCGTGGCGGCAGTTCGTCAAGGCGGGCTCGCAGGCACCGGTGCTCCACCGGGACGATGGCGCCATTGCCGCGTGGTGCGGCGATCGCCCGCCCGTCCATCGCGGGCTTCACTTCCGAGGGCACCTGAATGCACGCTTCCTCTCGCGCTTCGTCCGCGTCCGGCTTCTCGATCCCGATCGGCTACCTGCGCGCGTGGACGACGCTGCTCGTCGTCGCACACCACGCCGTGCTCGCGTATCACCCGGACGCACCGAGCCCGGTTTCACGCCTCGATGGCGCGAACCGATTGTGGGGCGCGTTCCCGGTCGTGGACCCCGACCGCTGGCGCGGCTTCTCGCTCTTCACCACGGCGAACGAGATGTACTTCATGGCGCTCATGTTCCTGCTCTCCGGGCTGTTCGTGTGGCCGTCCCTGCGTCGCAAGGGTGCAGCCGGCTACCTGCGCGACCGCGTGCTGCGACTGGGGCTTCCGTTCGCCGTCGCCGCCGGAATCCTCGCGCCCCTCGCGTACTACCCGGCTTACCTGCAGACGGGAGCGACCGGCGGCTGGTCCGGCTTCTGGCAGGTCTTCACGAAGCCCGGCGTGTGGGCGTCGGGGCCCGCGTGGTTTCTGTGGGTCCTGCTCGCGTTCGACATCGTCGTCGCCGTCGCGCTCGCCCTGCGTCCGCAGTGGGGAGACGAGCTCGGCCGCGCCGGCGCGAAGCTGCAGTCACCGGGCGCGCTCTTCGGCGCGCTGTTCGCCACCGCGAGCATGGCGTACGTCGCGCTCGAACTGCCCGCCGGCGGCTTCGCGTGGTGGAGCTGGGGCCCGTTCTACGTGCAGACCAGCCGCGTGCTCATGTACTTCACGTACTTCGTGTTCGGGATCGCGCTCGGCGCACACGGCGTGGGCGAGGGCGTGCTCGCGACGGACGGGCCACTCGCGCGCACATGGAAGCGCTGGCTGAACATCGCATCGCTGGCGTTCGTCGTCTGCGTCGCGGCGATCATCGCAGTCTTCACCGTGCGGCCGCTGCCGATGTGGCTCCACCTCGGCGCCGACTTGAGCTTCACGCTCGCGGGCGCCTGCATGAGCCTCGCGGCGATCGCGCTGTTCCTGCGCTTCGCCCGCGCGCCGCATCCGGTGTTCGACGCGCTGGTGCCGTGCGCCTACGGCATGTACCTCGTGCACTATCCGGTCGTGTCGCACCTCCAGTATTTGCAGCTGGGCGTTGCGCTGCCCGCCGTGGTGAAGGGCCTGCTGGTGACGGCCGCGGCGATCGCGCTCAGCTGGGGCGTGGTCGCGATGCTTCGACGCGTTCCCGGAGTGGCACGCGTGATCTGAAGACGCACGGGTCACGCCTTCACCTGCACCGATCCGTTGCACCGACGCCGGGCGTTCGCGCCCGGCGTCTTCGTCGCGTGCGCCCGCGGGAGAGCCGCGCGTCGCCGCGCGCGCCGATCGCGCGCCGCGTTTGCTACGTTGGCTCGCGTCGCCGGTCCGCACGAACGAACGCGATCGAAGGGAGGCACGATGCCCGAAGCGCCTCAGGGATGCGCACGCGTGACGAGCACGATCGTCGGCGAGACGCCGTCACCGCGCGCGGCACACGACAACGATTCAGCAACGGAGGTCACGATGGCCGTCCGCGTCGGACAGAAGGCGCCCGACTTCACGGCGCCTGCCTACTACCGAGGTGGTTTCACGTCGGTGCAGCTGTCGAGCTTCGCCGGCAAGTGGGTCCTGCTCTGCTTCTACCCGGGGGACTTCACCTTCGTGTGAGCGACCGAAGTGTCGGCGGTCGCCGACTCTCACGGTGAGCTGCAGAAGCTGGGCGTCGAAGTGCTCTCGGTCAGCGTGGACAGCCACTTCGTGCACAAGATGTGGAACGACCACGAGCTGACGAAGATGGTCGAAGGCGGCGTGCCCTTCCACATGGCGTCGGACCAGGCCGGCAACGTCGGCCGCGCGTACGGCGTGTGGGACGAAGCCGCGGGCATCGAGCTGCGCGGGCGCTTCATCATCGATCCCGACGGCGTGGTGCAGGCGATGGAGGTGCTGACGCCACCAGTGGGCCGGCGCATGGCGGAGACGATCCGCCAGATCCAGGCCTACCAGCACGTGCGCGCCTCGCAGGGCCGGGAAGCGACGCCCGCGGGCTGGATGCCGGGCGAGCCCGTGCTCACGCCCGGTCCGGACCTCGTCGGCAACGTGTGGAAGGTGTGGAAGCCGGCGATGGAGAAGCGGTAGGGCGTCGGTGACGCAACGCGAACCGGCGGCTCGCCCATCGGGCGGGTCGCCGGTGTCGTTCGGGGCGCCCGGGCTGCACGGAGCACCACGGCGCTAACGCGGCCCGCCCGGCAACTGTCTTGGGATTGCCCGGAGTCACATCCCGACCGCCGCGGCCGTCCGGCTCGCGGCGCACTTCCCGCGAAGGAGGCACACCCGTGCGCAGGGTTTCCCTGGTCGTCCTCGCCGGCCTGGGGCTGCTGTTGGCCGCCGCACCGATCCGGGCGGCCGCGAGCCTCACGGACGTCGTCGTTCCGCAGTACGTCGAAGCCGCCAACTCGAGCACGCGCCTGCCGGCGGTCTTCCGCGTGACGCTCGCCGGACTGACGCCCGGCGCCACGTACCGCTACTTCATGCAGGCGGTCGTCGCGAGCGACGGCGCCACCGTGAGCGGGGCCGGAAACTCGCTGTTCCTCGACGGCCCGTTCCGCTTCTACACGAGCAGCCCGGGCATGAGCACGGTGGGCACGACGTGCGCCGAGCTCACCGCGAACGCGGCGGGCGAGTACACCTGCTGGATGGCGGTGGTGCCCACCGGCAACACGCGCTTCACGGCCGGCAACACGATCGCCCTGCGCGTCATGCTCAACGACGGCGCCGGCGGCACCAGCGTCGCCACGCGCGTGACCGCCACCAACGGCTGCACGACGGTCGCGTTCGGCACCACCACGAACGACGCGACGGGCATCGAGCAGACCGCGAGCGCGTTCACCGCGGGCAACGTCGTGCTGCTGTACGGCAATACCGACGGGACGGGCCGGCCGCTCTCGACCGCGATCGTGCAGGACGACGGCGTCACACTGCCGTCGTCGGTCGCGTACTACGCCGCCCTCGATGCGGCCCCGGGCGCGTGGGGCACGCTCGTGCCGAACAACCTCGCGAGCGGCGTGATGCGAATCGAAGAGCGCGACAATGCCTCGGGCAGCCTCCTGCACGCGATCTCCGATCTCGACGGCATCTGGAACCCCGGCGCGATCAGCACGATCAACCCCGCCGGCGGCACCAACGCGATCGACCTGACCGGCGTCGAGACGCAGGAACCGGTGCCGGCGCGCACGGCCACGTTCGGCCAGTTGAAGGCGAAGTATCGCTGAGCGCCGCGCGGCGCATCGCCCCGACGGCGCGAGCCGCTCGCCCACGCGAGCGGCTCGCGTCTTTGCCGTTGGTGCCGGGCGCCGCTCGTGTGAGGATCGCGCGCTCACTGGGGGCCGCGTGCACGCTCACGCGGCCCACGCGCGGACTCGACGGGGTGGAGGCGAGCATGGCAGGTGTGACCGGACTCGGTGGCGTATTCCTTCGCGTGCAGGATCCTGCGGCGCTCGCGGCGTGGTATCGCGACCGGCTCGGCGTGCCCGTGCAGCCGTGGCACGGTGCGCAGCTCTTCTTCGCCGACGACCGCTCGCCTCGCGAGCACGCCTACGCCGTGTGGGCGCTGTTCCCGCCGCAGACGAAGCACTTCGGGCCCGGCGACCAGACGTGCATGGTCAACTTCCGCGTCGACGATCTCGAAGCCCTGCTCACGAAGCTGCGCGAGGGCGGCTGTGCCGTGGACGAGAACGTCATGGCCGACGACAACGGCAAGTTCGGATGGGTGACCGATCCGGAGGGCAACCGCGTCGAGCTGTGGGAACCGCCGCACGCGTGAGTGGCGAGGTCACGCCACCACGTTCCGACTTCGCAGGGCCGCACATCCCGATCTCCCGGCCGATCGAAGGAGCAGCACGATGAGCAGCGAACACGCGGCACCCGAGACACAGGGCGTCACCACGCAGTTGCTCGGCACGGTCGACATCGTGAAGAGCGCATGAGTCCCGGCCGCGCGCCTTCATCGGCGCGCGGCCGTCGTGAACGCCGTCCATCCACGGAGGAATCGTCCATGAAGACACCGATCGCGCTGATCGTCTCTGCATTCACCCTCCTGGCGGTCGCGGCGTTCGCGGCCGATGCTCCGCCGCAGGCAGTCCCCACGCGGCAGGAACTGATGGACCGCATGGCGAAGGCCGCGGTGCCCGGGCCCTCGCACGCGCTGCTCACGCGCATGGCGGGCGAGTGGACCCGCACCGTGACGACGCAGATGAATCCGTCCAAGCCCGCGCAGGTCTCGCCCGGCACCGCGTCGATCGTCGTGCTGCTGGACGGCCGCTTCACGCAGGAGACGGTCGAGGGCAACTTCGGCGGCATGCCGTACCACGGCATGGGGATCTTCGGCTTCGACAACGCGAGCGGTCACTACGTCTCGACGCTGATCGACAACATGGGCACGGGCTTCCTGAACGGCGTCGGGACCATCGACTCGACCGGCAAGGTGATCCGCTGGGACGCGACCATGAACGATCCCGCGACCGGCAAGCCCAGCACGATGCGCATGGTGACCACGGTGACCGACGACGACCACCACACGGTCGAGATGTTCACGAACCCCGGTGGCGACAAGGCGCCGCGCAAGCTCGTCACCGTGGAGTACGCGCGCAAGCACTGACGCCCCGCGCCGCAGATCGCGGGCACCAGCGTCATGATCCCTGCCGCGGCGTTCCTGCGCCTTCACGATTGGAGCAGGACGCCGCGCGGGCAGCCACGAGTCGCGGCGAGCGGACGTCGACGCGTGAAGACCACCGGCATCGAGCCCCACCTGCTTCCCACGCGGAGCGGGACCACGCGCCCGTCACCTCCGCGCGAGGCGGCGACTCACCCGGGCGCCCGGAGGCACTCGATGTTCCGCGCATTCCTGCTCGCTCTGGCGCTGACCGCGTTCGGCACCGTCGCACAGGCCGCATCGCCTCACTCCATCGGCGCGCATCTCGGACTGGCCGCGCCCGGAAGCGATCTCGCCGACGTCGTCGGCACGGGGTTCCTGATCGGGGCCGGCTACGAGTACCGCATCAACCCGCGGTTCGGCGCCGGCCTGGACGTGGGGTACTTCTCGCTGGGGGAGAAGAGCACCTCGACGCTTCGCTTCGGCTACCCGCGCACGGTGAAGACGAGCGCGCCCGGCGGCCAGGCGATCTTGTTCGGCCGCTACTACGTGCCGACGAAGAGCACCGCGTGGGCGCCGTACGTGATGCTCGGCCTCGAGAAGGTGCCGATCGGGCTCAAATCGACCACGACCTATCGCGGCTCGTCGTCCACGACCAAGAACCGCCAGGACAAGCCCGGCTTCGGCCTCGGTGTGGGCGTGAACCACCCGATGAACGATCAGCTCCGGGTCGGCGCCGAACTGGGCTATCACACGGTCCAGACGAGCGGCTATTCCGCGCGACTGATCACGCTGGCGCTGAGCGGCTCCTTCGGGCTCGGCCAGTAGGCGAGGGCGCAGCGCGGTGGCCGGCGCGATCATGCGCAGCGGTGGCC
>WBZT01002678.1_pt1 | contig 12188 bp, 16 predicted proteins | sample 5204241 | NCBI WGS metagenome assembly WBZT01 (sample SAMN12344358, study PRJNA552823) | activated sludge metagenome | biome: Activated sludge suspended growth; feature: Nitrification reactor; material: Wastewater; isolation source: activated sludge from nitrification reactor of wastewater... | reverse complement strand
AGGTGTCGGCAATCTCGGCAGGAACGGTTGAGCAGTTCGTCAACCGCTACTGCAGCGAAAAGCCTCAGGGCCAGTTCAGCGATGCGGCATTTCGCATGAGCGACCAGTTTTCCGGTCGCAACAACGCGATCACCAAATAAGAAGAGCCGCCGCCGCGGCTCCTCGGAAAAGAAGCGGGCCGGCCGAAGTTACGGCGAGCCCGGCACCACGAACTCAGTACCCCTGCTGTTGCTTACCCTTGATATTGCCGACCGTGCCACCAACAACGGCACCAACCGCCGCTCCGGTCCAGCCGCTACCCCCCGAAATCGCCGCAATGCCGGCACCTGCCGCGGCACCAATCGCCGCCCCGCTCACTGTACCCTGCTCGCGCGGCGTCATGTTGGTACATCCCATGACCGCCAATACCGCGGCGATTACCAACGCCAATCCAGTTCTTTCCATCGCTCGTCTCCTCACTTGGTCTTCGGCAGCGCCGGCACGACCAGTTCAAACCAGATGGTCTCGACCACCGGCCGCTGCAGGCTCTCCGGATGCGCCGCGTACCATGCATTGAGCGCCTCCATTACGCTACCGAGCGTCTGCCCCCGCATGCCCTTGGCGACTCGTGGCGAAAAGCCCCGCTCGGCGACCGCTGGATTGTCCGCGTAGTACGCCGCCTCGACCTGCACCAGGTTCGCGAGGCCGACGAGATAGGCTTTCTTGACGTCGTCGCTGGAGGTGGTCCACTGCGAACCATCGACCAGCGGCACTTCCGCCGCACCAGCAGTACTACAGGTCATCAGCAGGGCAATACAGGCCGCCGAAGCCGTACACCGCAGTCTGCCGAAACCGGTTGCAATAGTCATTTTCATTCCCTCCATAACAGGAATTTCAAGACTACCATGTCGGGCCAAGCGATGACAGTGAAATTTCGGGACTGGACCCGGCTGCGGCAGCCCGCACCTTCTCCCCATCTGCCGGCCGTGTGGCGCATTCCGGCAAGCGAGGCAGAAGGGCCTTGACTTCGGCAGTTCCGCCACTATTCTGGATATGGGAACGTGCCGGGTTGGCCGCGCTGCTTCAGCAATACCGGCGAGAGTGGACAACCATCGCGCAGTTCCGGGTTCATCGTCATTCGCACAGAAATTCGTCGGCAGGGCGCGTGCGATCACTGGCACGCAAGCTCTGCGGCGACAGCTGCAACAAGGAGATTGTCATGGCAGACAAGGAAGACAAGGCGACAGCGAAGGAAGAGAAGGGGGGAAAATCGGTTGCCGTACGACCGGGCGCACTTGCTCCCTTCCGAAGCTTCGAGGAGCGGTTCGAGCAAATGGAGCGCTTCATGGACCGGATGATGGGTGGCCTGTCGCTGGGCCACTGGATGCGGCCTTTTGAACGCGATTGGGCGGGTCTTGCGGAGATGCGTGCGCCGGCGGTCGATCTCATCGAAAGAGAGAACGAGATCGTGGTGCGGGCAGAACTGCCGGGTGTGAAAAAGGAGGACATCTCCGTTTCGCTCGCGGCAGACTCGATCACCATCGAAGCGCAGAGCAGGAAAGAGGAAGAGCAGGAAAAAGGCGATTACCGGCGGCGCGAAATCCGTTAGAGCGTCTTCTCGCGCAGCGTGTGGCTGCCTTCGGAAGTCAATGCGGAAGCTGCGAAAGCCGCTTTCAACGATGGCGTCCTCGAAGTCACCCTGCCCAAGGCTCCGGAGGCCAAAGGCCGGAAGGTGCCGGTCGAATAGCGACCAATGAACATTCTCCCGATCGCGTTTGCGGGCACCGCGCTGGTCTGCGGCACCGTTCTGGCGGCAATCGATGTGCCGCCACCCGCGACGACGCGCGGCGAACTGCTGTATTCGACCCATTGCATGGCCTGCCACGACGCCAATGTGCATTGGCGCGACCGGAAAGCCGTCACCGACACGCGGAGTCTGCGCCGGGAGGTTCGCCGCTGGCAGGAATTTGCAGGGCTGGGATGGAGCAGCGAGGACATCGACGAGGTTGCGCAATACTTGCGGATGCTGCATTACCGCAATCTCGCGCCGGATTGACCGGCAGCGGCGGGCTGCGGGTCGATTCGAGTCGGTGGCGCACGATTCGGTCTGGCATGATGTTGACGGCACGGCGGATAGCTTCCGACAGGCACGCATCGCGAGCTTCGTCACCGACTGGCTCCGGTCCACGGCGATTGCCGCAGCGGCAACCGTGAGCCAGGTTCGGTCAGCAAGTCTATTCCAAATTCTGAACCTGCTCGCGCATCTGCTCGATCAACAGTTTGAACTCGATCGCCGCTTGCGACATATCGGCGACCATCGACTTGGAACCCAGGGTATTGGCTTCGCGATTGAGTTCCTGCATCAGGAAGTCGAGGCGTTTGCCGCTCGCACCGCCAGCCTTGAGCACTCGCTCGACCTCGTCGAGATGGGTCGACAAGCGCGCCAGTTCCTCGGCCACGTCGATGCGTGCGGCGAAAACGGCGACTTCCTGACGGATTCGTTCGTCGTCGACCGATTGCACCGCGTCGAACAATCGCTGCCGAAGTTTCTCGATGAACATCGCCTGCGCCGCCGGGATGCACGGTTCGATTTCGCGCGCCAGGGCGCGCATGCGGTCTACCCTCTCGCGAATGACGGCAGCCAGCTTCTCTCCCTCACGCGCCCGGCTCGCCGCGAAATCGTCGAGAGCTTCGCCAGCGAGTGCAAGACAGGCCGGGACCGCCGTTTCGACGTCGACGGTCTGGTCACCGAAAATTCCCGGCCAGCGCAATACGTCGCTGACCGCTAGGGGAGCAGCAGAGGGCAGAACCTGCCGGATCTGGCGGTCGAAGGAAGCGAGCCTGGTGAGCAGCTCCGTATTCAGACTCGGTGGCTGCCCGTCACCGCTGGCCGTTGCGAAGTTGACGCGACATTCGAGCTTGCCACGCGAGACTCGCGAGGCGATCAATTCGCGCAGCGCCGGTTCGACCACCCGCAACTCGTCGCAAACGCGAAACTGGCAGTCGAGGTAGCGGGAATTCACACCTTTCAGTTCGATATGCAGGCTGCCACCAGCGATGGTGCGGGTCCTGGCGGCATAGCCGGTCATGCTGACAATCATCGGATTCGTGACATGTGACTCATGTGGGTCGGCAGGTGGCTTTACACTTCACCCTGAAACACCGGAAAATGGTTAGATAAGCGAATCATAGCCCTGACAAGGATGTCGCCACAAGCTAACCACCCCCTCCCTGCCGGTTTCCAGCTCGATGAGTACTGCATCGAGCACCAGCTTTCGCTGGGTGGATTTTCCATCGTTTACGTGGCCACCAGCGCCGAGGGACATCGCGTCGCCATCAAGGAGTACCTGCCCAACACCCTGGCCCTGCGCCGCGAGGGGCAGACGGCGCCTCAGATCTCCGAGGACCACCTGTCCGCCTTCCGCTACGGCATGAAGTGTTTTTTCGAGGAAGGCCGCGCGCTCGCCGGTCTTTCCCATCCCAACGTCGTCCGCGTGCTGAATTTCTTCCGTGCCAACGAAACGGTCTATATGGTCATGGAATACGAGAGCGGCCGCACGTTGCAGGAACTGATCCAGAAGAACCGCTCCGGGGTGACCGAAAACTTTCTGCGCAATGTCTTCACCAAGATGCTCAATGGCTTACGTGAGGTGCATTCGCACCGGCTGCTGCACCTCGACATCAAGCCGTCGAACATCTACATGCGCAACAGCCACATCCCGGTCCTGATCGATTTCGGTGCAGCACGCCAGACCCTGGCCTGTGACACGCCAATATTGAAGCCGATGTATACGCCCGGCTTCGCCTCGCCCGAGCATTACACCCAGCGCGACCTGCTCGGCCCGTGGAGCGACATCTACAGCGTCGGCGCTTCCATGTACGCCTGCATCTCCGGCAATACGCCGCAACCGGCCAACAACCGTCTGGAAAAGGATCGGATGATCCCTGCCATGGTGCGCTGGGAAGGTCAGTACTCGGACCAGTTGCTCGAAACCATCGACTGGTGCCTCTGCCTCAACCATCGTTACCGCCCGCAAAGCGTCTTCGCACTGCAGAAGGCGCTCACCGAACCCGTCGATCCCCTCCCCCCACCCTCTCCGAGCCCACAACAGAAGGATAACTGGCTCGGGCAGGTGGTCGGGAAATTCAGGAAATCCAGAGGCTTATGAAGTTCACGATTTACCAGGAAAGCCGAACCGGCATGCGCGCCAACAACGAGGACCGGCTGGCCTACTGTTACTCGCGAGAAGCCCTGCTGATGGTCGTCGCCGACGGGATGGGCGGCCACTACTATGGCGAAGTCGCAGCGCAGATCGCCGTGCAGACGCTGACCGACGCGTTTCCACGCGAGTTCAAGCCTCGCATGCGAGATCCCTTCATGTTTCTGCAGAAGGGAATGCTCAACGCTCATCGCGCGATCCTCGACTTTGCCGGCCAGCATCGCCTGCTCGACTCGCCACGCACCACCTGTGTCGCCTGCGTCGTGCAGAACAGTGTCGCCTACTGGGCGCATTCAGGCGACTCGCGTCTGTACCTGCTGCGCAATGGCCGCGTGCTGGCGCAGACCCGGGATCATTCGCGCGTGCGCCTGCTCGTCGACCAGGGAGTGATCAGCGAAGAGCAGATGCCGGGACACCCCGATCGCAACAAGATCTACGGCTGTCTCGGTGGCCAGCAGAAGCCGGAAATCGAGTATTCGCGCAAAGCGACGCTGGAAACGGGTGACGTGCTGGTGCTGTGCACCGACGGGGTATGGAGCGTGCTGCCGGCCGACATTCTGGCCGTTTCGCTGAAGACCACCGATCCGGCAGATGCGGTGCCGGTGCTGCTGGGGCAGGCGGAAGCACGCGGCGGCCCGCACGCCGACAATCTGTCGATGATCGCCGTGCGCTGGGGAGACACCTACGGCGCCGACAGTGGCAGCGGTAGCGGTAACGGGAGCGGGCGCGGACTGATCTCGACGAGAACGATGCCGCGCGATTCGGTGACCAAGAGAATCGACGAATTCGGACGCCAGCCAGGCGGCAAGACCGACCTCACCGAAGAGGAAATCGAACGGGCCATCGAAGAGATCCGCTCGACCATCCAGAAGTACTCGCGATAGGAAGCCACATGCGCCCCAGCCACCGCCACGCCTCGCAATTGCGCAGCGTGCAGATTACCCGCCGATTCACCCGTCACGCCGAAGGCTCGGTCCTGATCGAAATGGGAGACACGCGCGTGCTGTGCACCGCCAGCGTCGAAGAATCCGTACCTCCCTTTCTGCGCGGCAACGGCAGGGGCTGGGTCACCGCCGAGTACGGGATGTTGCCGCGCTCGACCCATACGCGCACCGGTCGCGAGGCGGCCAAGGGCAAGCAGAGCGGTCGTACCCAGGAAATCCAGCGACTGATCGGCCGCGCGTTGCGTGCGGTGACCGACCTCAAGGCGCTCGGCGAACGCCAGATCACGCTCGACTGCGACGTGCTGCAGGCCGATGGCGGCACCCGTTGCGCTGCCATCACCGGTGCCTGGCTGGCGCTCCATGATGCCTGCGAGCAACTGGTCGACAAGCGCAAGCTCGGCGAGAGCCCGCTGCGGGACCACGTCGCTGCCGTCTCCGTCGGGATCTATCAGGGTTCACCGATCGTCGACCTCGACTACGCCGAGGACGCCAATTGCGACACCGACATGAACGTCGTCATGACCGGCTGTGGCGGCATCGTCGAAATCCAGGGTACGGCCGAAGGCGACCCGTTCACCCGCCGCCAGATGAACGAGTTGCTGGACCTTGCGGAGACCGGGATCGGCGAACTGATCGCTCACCAGAAAGAGGTGCTTGCCCGATGAAACTCGTTCTCGCTTCGAACAACGCCAAGAAACTCAAGGAACTCGATGCGATTCTGGCGCCGCTCGACTGGCAACTCGTTCCCCAGGGCGAGCTCGGAGTTGCCGAAGCCGACGAACCGCACTGCACCTTCGTCGAAAACGCCCTGGCCAAGGCCCGCCACGCATCACGGCAGACCGGCCTGCCCGCACTCGCCGACGACTCGGGCCTGTGCGTCGACGCCTTTGGCGGCGCGCCCGGCGTGCAGTCCGCCCGTTACGCTGGGGAGCCGCGTTCCGACGCCCGCAACAACGCCAAACTGCTCGCCGAACTCGGCGAAGAGCGCCAGCGAAGTGCGCGCTTCGTTTCCGTGATCGTATTCGTTCGCCACGCCGAAGACCCACAACCGATCATCGCCGAGGGAGAATGGCACGGCGAGATCCTCCGGCAGGAACGCGGCGACGACGGTTTCGGTTACGACCCGCTGTTCTACCTCCGCGATCTCGACAAGACCGCCGCGGAACTCGACGCCGCCGACAAGAACCGTCGTTCGCATCGCGGGCAGGCGCTGGCCCGTCTCGTCGAGCGCCTGCAAGCGCGGCGCTGATGCCGGGCGGCAGCGGCCGGACGTTCATTCCGCTGTTGGCACACGAGCAGCTGCCGGCTCTGACCGGCAAGCAGCCGCTGTTCCGCAGTGCGCCGCCGCTTTCGCTCTACGTGCATGTTCCGTGGTGCGTGCAGAAGTGCCCGTACTGCGACTTCAATTCGCACGCGCTGCCAACAGGCGGCAACGGGAGAACCGCTGCCGTGCCCGAGAGCGACTATCTCGCGGCCCTGATCGCCGACCTGGAAAGCGCTCTGCCGCTGGTCTGGGGGCGCCGGATCGACAGCGTCTTTTTCGGCGGCGGCACGCCGAGCCTGCTCTCGGGGGAGGGAGTGGACCAACTGCTCGCCGCACTGCGCAGCCGCCTGCGTTTCCTCCCCGGCGCGGAAATCACGCTCGAGGCCAACCCGGGAACGGTCGAAGCCGCCAAATTCGCCGCCTTTCGTGCCGCCGGCATCAACCGCCTGTCGCTCGGCGTCCAGAGCTTCGAGCGACGGCACCTGCAGGCGCTCGGGCGCATCCACGACGATCGCCAGGCGCGCCGGGCGATCGAAATCGCCGCCAGCCACTTCGACAACTTCAACGTCGATCTGATGTACGGTCTGCCCGGGCAGACGCCGGCCGAAGCGCTCGCCGACCTCGCCACGGCGCTCTCCTTCTCGCCCCCGCACCTGTCGTGCTATCAACTGACCATCGAGCCCAACACCGCTTTCGCGGCCAGGCCACCGAACCTGCCCGATGCGGACAGTTGCGCCGACATGCAGGACGCGATCGAAGCCCGGCTGGCGGTCGCCGGTTACCGGCATTACGAAATCTCGGCCTTCGCGAAAGCGGAGAAGCACTGCCGGCACAATCTGAACTACTGGCAGTTCGGCGACTACCTGGGAATCGGCGCCGGCGCACACAGCAAGCTGACGCTGCACGATCGCGTGCTGCGCCAGATGCGCTGGAAAGGACCGGAGCAGTATCTGGCCCGGGCTGCGTCCGGAGCGCCGGTGCAGGAAGAGTTCGCCGTCGCCGCCGCCGACCTGCCGTTCGAGTTCATGCTCAACGCGCTGCGCCTGATCGACGGTTTCGACCCGCAGCTCTTCGAATCGCGCACCGCGCAGCCGCTGCTCGCCATCGAAACCACGCTGCGTCAGGCCGAGCAGGAGGGCCTGCTCGAACGCCATCAGCTACGTATCGCCGCCAGCGATCACGGGCGCCGCTTTCTCAACCGGCTGCTGCAGCGCTTCCTCGTCGAGCACGACTAGACCCCGGCGCGGAGTTCGCCGTCAGCCTACGGTTTCATCGCCTCGACTGCCTGATACAGCTGCTGGCGAAGCTGATCACTGGGCTGTCCCTGCGCTTCGGCGACGCGAATCTGGCGCAGCAGATCCGACGCCTGCGAGGCCGCCAGACTGCGCGCCTTTGTCGCGGCAGCCTGGTTCGTCGTTTTCGCCGCCGGCGACGAGCCGGCTGCCGATCCGCTCGGCGTCCCCGGCGGCCCGCCACCCGCGCCATCGACCAGCAACTGCGCGCGCTCGGCACCGGGCTGTGCCCGCCGCGCGGTGATCACCATCGAGCGCGGAACGTAGGGGCGCGGCATCGGCCGATTCGCCACCGCTGGCGCCGCGCTGCGCCGCAACTCATTGACCGCGGCACGAAGCTTCTGGTGCAGTTCTTCGCTCGGCCTCCCTTCGGCCTCGGCCGCACGGATCTCCCGCAGGATCGCATCGACCGACGCCGGGACCGCTGCCGAGCGCGTCGCCGGACCAAAGCTCTCGGGCGGCGCCTTGACCGCGATCGCGAATTCCTCCGGCGAAGAGATCATCTTCGCCAGGCGCAGGTGATCGTAGCGCATCGCCATGGTCAGCGCGCTATCGCCCCACTCACTCTGCAACCGGGGGTTGGCGCCCGCCTCGAGCAGGGTCCGCGCCAGACCCTCGTGTCCTTCGCGTGCCGCCATCATCAGTGGCGTCGCGCCATTCGGCGCGCGCGCATTGACATCGGCACCGCGCGCCAGCAGATCGCTGACCACCTTTTCGTGGCCGTTGAAAACCGCGTAATGCAGCGCACTCCACTGCCTGCCGCCGCGATCGAGCGGCGCCCCGTGCGCGAGCAGCCAGTCAACGGCTTCCTGATGGCCGCCCCAGGCGGCCAGTTGCAGCGCCTGTTCGCCGTGCCGGTTGCTGCGCCGCAGGTCGGCGCCGCGCTCGACGAACAGGGCCATCAGTTCGACCCGACCATGCCAGGCGGCGACCATCAATCCCGTACCGATGTGCGCCGCCTCGTAATCCGGCGGCAATCCCTCGTCGAGCCAGCGCCGGACGGTGCGCAGGTCATCACGCTCGATCGCATATTCGAAAGTGATCGGGTCCGGCGGCGCCGCCTGCACCGACGTGGCGATCAGGCAGGCCAGCGCCCAGCAGCGAAGTACTTCGATCCAATGTCTCACACGTCCTCCCTGCACCTACGGCAAGCCGTCCTGTCGTGCCGGCCGCGCGCTTTTGCTGCACAATGGCGAGCCCATGCCGTCTCGCCTGATTCCCGCTGTTGCCATCTCGCTCGTCCTGCACGCCGTCGTGCTGTTCTGGGACGCCATCCGGTTCCCCGCAGCGCCGGTCTCGCCGCCGCTGCAGGCCTCGCTCCGTCTGCCGGACAAGCCGGCGCACGCCGACGACGAGCCGCTACTGAAGAACACGCTCGGCACCGATCCGACACCGCGCAAACCCTCGCCGTCCGCCACGCCACCTGCCCAAAAGGTGCCATCGCCCGCGCCGACCACGGCAAAACGGCAGGTCGAAGCGGCCCAGCGCAAGCTCTCGCAACACCTCTACTACCCGCCCGAAGCCGTCGCCCGTGGCATCGAGGGCGAAGTCCGCCTGCTGCTCCTCGTCGCCGACGATGGCAGCATCACCGACGTGAGCGTCGCCGTCAGCAGCGGCCATGCGATCCTCGACCGGGCGGCAGTGAAGGCGGCTTACGCCATGGGCAGAGTGAACTGGGGCCACTCACGAGAAATGATCCTGCCGGTCATCTTCCGCCTAGAGTGATGCGAGCCGCCGGCGAAACACCAGATCGCGAACGCCGTGTCCCAGCCGCAGCCCCCGCTGCTCGAACTTCGTCTGTGGCCGATGCTCGGGTCGCGGCGCGTAGCCGCTCGCCGTGTTCTCCAGCAAGGGCTCGGCGGAAAGAACTGCCAGCATCTGCTGCGCGTAGTCTTCCCAGTCGGTGGCGCAGTGCAGGTACCCACCCGGCTGCAGGCGGCTGGCGAGCAGCGCGACGAAGGGCGCCTGCAGCAGCCGCCGCTTGTGGTGGCGCAACTTCGGCCAGGGGTCGGGGAAGAAGACATGCACGCCGGCGAGTGAAGCGGGCGCGAGCATGTCGCGCAGCACTTCCACCGCGTCGTGCTGAACGATGCGCACATTCTGCAGTTCCAGCTCGGCAACCCGCTTGCACAGACTGCCGACGCCGGGCGTATGCACCTCGATGCCGAGGTAGTCGATTTCGGGATGCGTTGCGGCAATCGCTGCCGAGGTCTCGCCCATGCCGAAACCGATTTCGATAATCCGCGGCGCATGGCGTCCGAACAGCGCATCGAGATCGAGCGGCGAGCTCGCGTAGGGAACACCGATGCTCGCCATCATCGTTGCGTGATAGCGCTGCTGGGCGTTCGACAGGCGCCCCTGACGCAGCACGAAACTGCGGATGTGGCCCGCCCGCCCGGCGGTATACACGGTCTCCTGACCGTCCATCGCTACGATCCGATCAGGCCGGAGGTCGGTGACGAGGGATCGGCCGAATAATACTTGCGCGCCATGCGCCCGGCGAGAAAGGCCTCGCGCCCGGCCTCGACGGCCTTCTTCATTGCGCCGGCCATCAGCACGGGATCGCGCGCGTGCGCGATCGCCGTGTTCATCAGCACGCCGTCGCAGCCGAGTTCCATCGCGATCGCCGCGTCCGAGGCAGTGCCGACACCGGCATCGACGAGCACCGGCACCTTCGCGTTGTCGATGATCAGGCGCAGATTCCAGGGGTTGAGGATGCCCATCCCGGAGCCGATCAGCGAGGCCAGCGGCATGATCGCGACACAGCCGATCTGCTCGAGCATCCTCGCCTGGATCGGGTCGTCGGCACAGTAGACCATCACCTCGAAGCCCTCCTGCACCAGCGTCTCCGCGGCCTTCAGCGTCTCCGGCATGTTCGGAAAGAGGCTGCTCGGATCGCCGAGCACTTCGAGCTTGCACAGCGCGTGACCGTCGAGCAGTTCCCGCGCCAGGCGCAGCGTGCGCACCGCGTCCGCCGCCGTGTAGCAGCCGGCGGTGTTCGGCAGGATGGTGAATTGTGACGGCGGCAGCACGTCGAGCAGATTCGGCTCGCCCGCGTTCTGGCCGATGTTGGTGCGGCGAATCGCGACGGTGACGATCTCGGCGCCCGCTGCATCGATCGCCGCACGCGTTTCGGCGAAGTTCTTGTACTTGCCCGTACCGACCAGCAGGCGCGAACGATAGGTTCTGCCGGCGACGGTCAGGGTGTGTGGGGAAGATTGCATGTTTTTTTCACTTGCAAGCGGGTCAATGAGGCTTAGAGCTTGTGAATAAATCTACTGCGCGACCGATCTGTGGCGTTGCCCACTCGCTCCCCCACGGCCGGCTTTGCACAGCCGGCCGGCTCCGGCGGCGCGCAGCAGGCTGCGCGAAACCCCGCCTACGCCCTCGCCTATCTACATGATATGTGGCGTCGTTTGCTCGCTCGCGCCCAGCATCTCGGCCTGCTCGCGACGATTTCTTCACAAACTCTCAACCCCCACCAACGGCAACGACGATTTCGATCCGATCACCGTCGGTCAGCAGCGTCTCGCCGTGCAGACCACGCGGGACGATCTCGCCGTTGCGTTCGACGGCGATCCGCTTGCCGGCGTGATCGAGCGCCGCCACCAGTTCGGCGACGGTCAGCGACGAGGGAAACTGGCGGCTTTCGCCATTGATCTGGAGTTCCATGGCAGGGATTTTAGCACGCCGCGCGGACCGCTCCGGCGGGCGTGAGCGCGATGCGACTCCGCAGACCTTACGGGCAGCGTCGATCATGTCGTCGATACAAAACCGCCACTCCAGCGGCGAGGTATTGGAGGGTACTCGATTTTTCCAAGGTCGTCTGCTTCCGAATCATCGCACGCGGAACACCTTCATCACCTCATCGCCCAGGTGATTGATCACCTTCACCGCGATTCTCCCGGATTTCGGTTTCGGGAACGGGCGCGAGGTGTCACGGCGGAGCGAAGCCCAGGCTTCCACGTCGATTTCGGCTTTCAAGGTCGTCTTCAATGCGCTGTAGGGGTCGCCCGCGCCGAGGAAGTAGGCATGGCGGACGAAGAAGCTCTCCTGATTGTAGTCGGTGTCGATGAACCAGCAGGCGATGCCGTCGGCGCCGTCGCTCACCACCTCGCCGGTCTGCGGCTTGAAGACATCGACGCCATTCACCTTGACGCGCAGCAGGTCGTCTTCGTGCAGGAGCGTGATGTCCGGCTCGCCGAAGATGACGAACAGGTTGCCCTTGCCGGTGTTCTTGAGGTCTTCGGCCATGTGCAGGTCGGCGTTCATGCGCGCCTTGAGCACCGGCAGCCTGCCGAGCCTGGCGAACTCGGTGGTGTGCGCATCGAAGTTGAAGGCGCAGGCGATCAGCACGTCGAAACCGGCATCGGCGGCTTCGCGTGCCGCCTCGACCAGATCGGCGCGCTGCACGGTGCCGAATTCGGGGCCGATGAAGATGGCGGCGCGCTTCTCCATCCTGCCCTCACCCTGCCCTCTCCCGGAGGGA
>WBZT01002675.1_pt1 | contig 12193 bp, 11 predicted proteins | sample 5204241 | NCBI WGS metagenome assembly WBZT01 (sample SAMN12344358, study PRJNA552823) | activated sludge metagenome | biome: Activated sludge suspended growth; feature: Nitrification reactor; material: Wastewater; isolation source: activated sludge from nitrification reactor of wastewater... | reverse complement strand
CCTGCCGCTTGAGGTAAGCGTCACATTGCCTGACTTCCTCCGGTTGCGGATCGCGGTTGCCGGGCGGGCGGCATTTGAGCACGTTGGCGATATACACGTTGTCGCCGCGCTTGATGCGGATAGCCGCCATCATGTTGTCCAGCAACTGCCCGGCAGCCCCCACAAACGGCTCGCCGCGGCGGTCTTCCTCCGCCCCTGGCGCCTCACCTACAAACAACCAGTCGGCATTCGGGTCACCCACTCCAAATACTGTCTGCGTGCGCGTTTTTGCCAGCTCACACAACTGGCAATCCTTGACCGCCAGCTGCAACTCTTCCCACGACAAATTGGGGACAGACTCTATTTTATCTGGCAGTTCTGACTCAACCTCCAGCTCTTTAACTGGGACAGAAGCATCGCCTGCCACCAGCGCCTTTCCTGATCTCTTCCAGGCCGGCAAGAGTTCCAATTCCCGCAGCTTGTCTTCGTATCCCAGTGTCATAACGCCAATCCCATCAGGTAGGCATCCTCGCGCCCTTGATGCGCTGGATAATAACCCTTGCGCACCGAGAATTCATTAAAGCCCATGCTTTCATAAAGCCTGATGGCGGAGGTATTGGATACCCGCACTTCGAGGAACATGGTTTGCGCATTTCTATCCCGCGCCAGATCAGCCATGTGTTCCAGAAGGTCACGCCCCAGCCCGCGCCCCTGATAGGGTTTGGCGATACTGATATTAAGCAGGTGGGCTTCATCCAGCGCCATCATCATGACAGCGTAACCGAGTATTTCCCCACCTGTTTCGCAGACTTCGCACAGATACCCAGCCTTGAGGGAATCGGTAAAATTACCTCGCGTCCAGGGATATGAGTACAGCGTGGGCTCCAGCAACATCACTGCTACCAGGTCGGATTCGCGCATGGCGCGATAGCTCACAACCGGCTTGATAAGCGCACTCACTTCACCGCCTCGCGTTCCTTGATGGTGAAGGCCACCTTGTTGCGAATGTAGAGCGGCGCAGCCTCATGCGCGGGCTTGCCTTCGCCGCGCGCGAAACGCGGCGCGGCCAGTTCTACCATGTGCCGCGCCAGGGGAAAAGCGCCGGGAATGGTTTGGTCGATCTGGTCGGCATATAGCGGATTCAGCACTGCGCCGAAGGTATCAAAGCCGCTGCCGATGCCGCACCAACCGCTACCCGCCACCGGCGGCACCTGCGTCGGCGGATACAAACCGGGGGTGATTACTGTCTCCCAGCCACTCTCATTGCGGCTATGGGCCGCGTGATACACCTCGTTCATGCGGGCATCCAGGCAGGCGATCACTTTGTCCACCCCGGCCTGTTGCGCCAGCGCTTCCAGCGTGCAGACACCGATCACCGGCAGCCCGGCGCCAAACGCCAGGCCCTGGGCCACGCCACAGGCGATGCGCAGGCCGGTAAACGAACCGGGGCCTTCGCCGAATACAATGCCATCCAGTTGTTTGAGTTGGCAGCCGACTTCGTTGAGCAATTCATGCAACAGCGGGAGGATCAGGCTGGAATGCTGCTGCCCTGCCAGGGTTTCGCGTGTCAGCACGCCCCCATCCTGCCACAGGGCAAGAGAGAGGAATTCGGTGGAGGTGTCGAGGGCGAGCAGCTTCATTCAGGCACTATTTTGCCACGGGCGGCCTTGATCCGCCCGCGCCTGCTTTTGCTTTCCAGCCGCTTTTCGCGTGAGCCCGCCGTGGGCCGGGTCGGACGGCGCAGAATCACTGGGGCAGCCACGCGATTCACCAGGGCATGCAGCCGTAAAACCGCATCCTGCCGGTTCAGGTCCTGGCTGCGAAAGCGTTGCGCCTTGATGACGATGGTTCCATCAGCGGAGATGCGCCAGTCGCGCAGTTTGAGCAGACGCTCCTTGATGTGCAAGGAGAGTGACGATGCGTGTATGTCAAAGCGCAGGTGCACGGCGCTGGAAACCTTGTTGACGTTCTGGCCGCCCGCGCCCTGGGCGCGGACAAACGTCAGTTCGATTTCGTTGCCGGGGATGGTGATTTGTTCTGGCATGGGCTGTGCCTGTTGCCCGATATTGGATCAGGCTCCCAGCGCTTCGATTTCCCGCTTTTCCAGGTTGGCAAGCAGGGCACGTTGTTCTTCCGGGCTCATGTCCCACCAGCCGGCAATTTCATCCAGGGTGCGGTAGCAACCCTGGCAATAACCGGACTCTGTGCTGATCTGGCAGACGTTGATACAGGGCGAAGCGACCGCGCTCATGTTACGCAAGCTTGCCGTGGCACTGCTTGTACTTCTTGCCGGAGCCGCACGGGCACGGGTCGTTACGCCCGATCTTGATACCATCCCGCACGACCGGGGCGCCGGGCGGCAGATTGGCGGCCTCCTGCTCGTCGCCCAACGCCTCTTCGTAGTCGGCATGCTGGTAACGTACGTTTTCCAGTTCAGCCGGTTTTTCCACGGCTTCCACATCGGCTTCGGTACGCACCTGCACCATCATGGTGATGCGTGTCACTTCACTCTTGATGGTATCCAGCAGATTGGAGAACAGTTCAAATGCCTCGCGTTTGTATTCCTGCTTGGGGTTCTTTTGTGCATAGGAGCGCAAATGAATGCCCTGGCGCAAATGATCCAGCGCCGCCAAGTGCTCGCGCCAGTGGTTATCCAGGCTTTGCAGCATCACGGCGCGCTCGAAGTGGCGCATATTGGCGACACTGGCCATTGCTTCCTTGGCTTTGTAACCACTCTCGGCGGCCTCTATCACTCGTTCCAGCAGGGTTTCCTCATGCAGGTCAGGCTCTTTTTCCAGCCATTGCTGGATCGGCAGTTCCAGCCCGATTTCGGCTTTCAGGGAGTTTTCGAGGGCAGCGATCTCCCACTGCTCTTCCAGACTGCCCGGAGGAATATGCATTGCAAACAAACCGGAAATCACATCCGTACGCATGGCCTGGATGGTTTCGCCAATATCCTCGGCTTCCAGCAACTCATTACGCTGCTGGTAAATCACGCGACGCTGGTCGTTGGCCACATCATCGTATTCCAGCAATTGTTTGCGGATGTCAAAGTTACGGCCTTCCACCTTGCGTTGGGCGTTTTCGATGGCACGCGTCACCCAGGGGTGCTCAATGGCCTCGCCTTCCGGCATCTTGAGCTTTTCCATGATCATGGCCACGCGATCCGAGGCAAAAATACGCATCAGAGGATCGTCCAGCGACAGATAGAAGCGGCTGGAGCCAGGGTCGCCCTGACGGCCGGAACGCCCACGCAACTGGTTATCCACCCGACGCGATTCATGGCGTTCGGTACCGATGATATGCAAACCGCCAGCGGCCAGCACCTGTTCATGCAGCTTCTGCCAATTGGCCTTGATCTCGGCGATGCGGAAATCCTTCTGTTCTTCGGTCAGTGCACCGTCGGCACGTACCCGGGCAATCTCAGGCTCCGGGTTACCACCCAGCACAATATCCGTGCCCCGACCCGCCATATTGGTGGCAATGGTAATCATGCCGGGGCGCCCGGCCTGCTCGATGATGTGCGCCTCACGCTCGTGCTGCTTGGCGTTCAGCACCTGATGTTCCAGTTTGGCCTTGTCCAGCAGGGATGAAACCAGCTCGGAGTTTTCAATGGAGGTTGTCCCCACCAGCACGGGCTGTCCACGCTTGTGGCAATCCTGGATATCTTCCAGCACCGCCTGATAACGTTCACGCGCGGTGCGGTACACCTTGTCCATCTGGTCTTTTCTGACGGTAGGGCGATGCGGCGGGATCACCACGGTTTCCAGCCCGTAAATCTGGTTGAACTCGTAGGCTTCGGTGTCAGCCGTTCCGGTCATGCCCGCCAGCTTGCCGTACATACGGAAATAATTCTGGAAAGTGATGGAAGCCAGCGTCTGGTTTTCCTTCTGGATCGCCACGCCCTCCTTGGCTTCCACGGCCTGGTGCAGGCCATCTGACCAGCGGCGGCCGGTCATCATGCGGCCGGTAAATTCGTCCACAATAACGATTTCACCATCCTTCACCACATAGTGCTGGTCGCGGTGGAACAGGGAATAGGCGCGTAGCGAGGCATAAAGGTGATGCACCAAGGTAATGTTGGCAGCGTCATACAGACTGGTGCCTGGGGGTAACAGCCCGGCATCGGCGAGAAGCTGCTCCGCCTTTTCGTGACCCGCTTCGGACAGCAGCACCTGATGCGCTTTTTCGTCCACCCAGTAGTCACCTTCACCCTTTTCCTCCTGCTGGCGTACCAGTTGGGGAGACAACTGGTTGATGCGGGTGTACAGCTCCACGCTGTCATCAGCTTGGCCGGAAATAATCAGTGGTGTACGCGCCTCGTCAATCAGGATGGAGTCCACTTCGTCCACAATGGCGTAGTTCAGGCTGCGCTGCACACGCTGGTCGGTGGTGTAAACCATGTTGTCGCGCAGGTAGTCGAAGCCGAACTCGTTGTTGGTACCGTAGGTAATATCGGCGGCATAAGCCTGCTGCTTCACATCGTGCGGCATCTGCGACAGGTTGACCCCATAGGACAAGCCCAGGAAATTGTACAAACGCCCCATCCAGGCAGCATCACGGCTGGCCAGGTAATCGTTGACCGTGACCACATGCACACCCTTGCCGGACAAGGCATTGAGGTAAGCCGGCAAGGTCGCTACCAGGGTCTTGCCTTCGCCGGTACGCATTTCGGAAATCTTGCCGTAATGCAGCACCATGCCACCAATCAACTGCACATCGAAGTGGCGCATCTCCAGCACGCGCTTGCCTGCTTCACGCACCACGGCAAACGCCTCCGGCAACAGGTCATCCAGCGTTTCGCCGTTGGCAAGGCGCGCCTTGAATTCGTCGGTTTTGGCACGCAAGGCATCATCGCTCAACGCCTGTAACGCGGGTTCCAATGCGTTGATCTTTTGTACCGTGCGGCTGTATTGTTTGACCAGTCGCTCATTGCGGCTGCCCAGGATTTTTTTGATCAGATTAGCAAACATAGCTTTCAGGGAATGGGGAAAAATCAAAGACGAAAAGCTTCCGACCATGCGGAAGCCTAAAAGTTGAGAAAAACCTAGCTGGGGTTAGAGTTTTGCTTGCTGAGATATTTGCGAGGATCAAGCGCAATACCATTGAGCCTGACTTCGAAATGCAGGTGCGGGCCAGTGGAACGACCAGTATTGCCAACCTCGGCAATCAACTGCCCCTTCTCCACCCGGTCACCCGGCTTGACCAGCATCTTGGAAATATGCGCATAACGGGTTTCCACACCAGCCCCATGGTCAATCTTGACCAGATTGCCATAATCCGGGGTTTTCTCCGCCGTTACTACAATCCCTGAAGCCGCGGCGTGAATCGCCGTGCCGGTCTCGGCAAGAAAATCCAGCCCTTCGTGAAAAGCCATCTGACCGGTAAAGGGATCCACGCGCCAACCAAAACTCGAAGACTTGTACCCCATATTCACAGGCATATTGCTGGGCAGGGTTTCAGTTTTCAGGCTCTGCTGCAACAGCATGGATTCCAGCAGCCCAAGACGATCCGAGCGATCTTCCAACGATACCAGCAGCTCCTTCATCTGGCTCTCGATATCACCAGCACTCATGTCATAAGGGCGCACAATGGGACCACCGCGACCATCAACATCCTTGGCAAGATCTTTTTCCTTGACCCCGGCCAGACGCGCCAAACGCTCACTCAAGGCATCAAGCCGGATAACCCGCGCCTGAATTTGTCCCAGCTGAACAGCCAGCGCATTGAGGTGTTCCTGATTATCACGTTGCTGCAGGCGGAACTTCTCCGGCAGCAGGCGCGCTGGGTTCACCACCTCCAAGGGGCCATCCCCCTTGGGCAGGATAATGCCCACCAGCAGAGAGCTGAACACAGCCACAATCCCTGCCACCAGGCCAATTGCCTGCCACAGGTTGAGCGTTTTCGCCCCGGCCATGTTCTTGGATACGATAATAATATTCATCAATATTCGCTGCTTTTCTTGTACATTGTTACCCGCAAGCAATGTTCAACATTAAACCCATCATGCGACGCCTAAATACCCTTTTCAGCGGCAATTCAGAATTAAAAGCTTTTGCTGCAAAGGCCGAAAGCCTGGCGTTGTTACAAAAAAAGTGGGCGGCCTTGATGCCCCCACCTTTTAATTCATCCTGCCGACCAGGCCCCATCAATATGGGCCAGATGACGGTCTACACCAGTAGTAACGCCCTTGCCGCAAAGCTGAAACTGTTAGTCCCCAGCCTGCTGAAAAAACTGCAAAATGAAGGCCTTGAAGTTACTGCAATTCGCGTTCAAGTGCAAGTTGAATCTAAACCCCGCGCCCCTATTGCGCCACGGCGGCATGTGAGCGAAGCCTCCCGGAAAAAACTGCTGGAACTGGCTGAAAACCTGCAAGATTCTCCCTTGAAAGCTGCGCTGAGCAGCCTCGCTAAAACGAGGGGCTAGGCGCAGCGTACACCCACTGCAGTAAGGCATCCATCGTGTCTTTAGCCTCTGCGGCACGCGCATGGTTCACCAGAAACACCACCAGCCACATGCGATCTTCCTTATCCCGCACATACCCCGCCATCGCCCGCACACCATCCAGCAAACCGGTTTTGATGTAAGCACGCCCGGATAATGCGGTATTTTTCAGCCGCGCCTTCATGGTGCCATCCACCCCGACCACTGGCAATGACGCGACAAAAGCCGGCATCACCGGGCTGAACCATGCGTTCTGCAACACCTGCCCCAGATGCCGGGCGCTGATGCGCTCCTGGCGCGACAAGCCGGCGCCGTTTTCAATCACCAGCTCGGGGTACTCATAACCTTTGGCTTTCAGCCAATCCCGCAGCGCCTTGACGCCTTTCTGCTCGTTTGCGGGCGCGCCTTCCTGCTCCGCGCCCAGGGTCAGCAACAAGTGACGCGCCATCACATTGTTGCTGTATTTGTTGACCAGCCGCACCACCTCATCCATCGCCAACGAGTCATCACTGGCCAGCAAACGCGCCGCCCCGGGCACTTCCCCGAGCTTGACCTTGCCACGCAGCACACCGCCCGATTCTTTCCATAGTTGCGCAAACAACTGCGCGGCATAACGCTCACCGTCCATCAGGCTGAGTTCCAGCGACTGTTCTCCACAAGCGGCCGGATAACGCCCGGAAAACTCTACCCGGATCACTTCGCCCTGGCGCTCCACACGGCGGTTCAAGCGCTGCTTCCAACCCTCGCAAGCGCCATTACCCAGCGTCACACGGTTATCAATCACCAGTCCCGGCAAGGCGGGGAAAGCAGAAACCAGCACGCTGCCATTTTGCAGACGGAAATCAAAACGGGTGGATTTGTAATTCACCAACAGCGCATCGGGCGCAGCGTTGTAGGCACGATCCGGCTGCCCGTCAAAATCCACTTGCCCAAGGCTGGATTGGAAGTAAGACCGATCCAGCAACACGTCGCCCTGTATCTCGCGCACCCCGGCATCCCTGAGCTTGCGCACCAGCAGCCAGAAGCGCTCCACGGTCAGCGCGGGGTCGCCCGAGCCACGCAAGGCCAGGTCGCCCTGCAAGACATCCCCATTCAGCGGTGCTGCGGTGTAAAAGGCGTTGCGCCAGCGGTAATTGATACCCAGTTGCTCCAGCGCGGCATAAGTGGTGACCAGCTTCATCACCGAGGCGGGGTTCATCGGCTTTTCGGCGTTAAAGACCAACGCCGGGGCGGGCATATCCAGCCGCTGCACCATGATGGAAACAGCGTCTTGCGGCACCCCTGCCTGCTTTAAAAGTTGTGCGATATTGGCGGGCAGTTCATCCGCGCTGGCGGAGAAAGCCAGAAACCAAGTTAAAATAAGCAAAATGGCTCGCATAAACCAATTAAACCACGAATGAGCACCCCACCTCGTATTCTCATCGCCGGTTGCGGCGATCTGGGCAACGCCCTGGGACAAAAACTGATCGCTGAAGGCAAGGCTGTGCGCGGCCTGCGGCGCAACCCAACCAATTCCGGCGTGCCCTGCGCACAAGCCGACGTCACCCGGCCGGATAACCTGCAAGGCCTGCACAGCTTGCAGCCCGACATCCTGGTTTATTGCGTGGCGGCAGGCGCTCAAAATGACGACCAATACCGCGCCATTTATGTGGATGGCCTGCGCAATGTATTGGAGGCGCTGGCCCCGGCTAACAGCCTGAAACACGTGTTTTTTGTCTCCAGCACGCGGGTTTATGGTCAACTGACCGAAGATATCCTGAATGAAGCAACTCCGGCGGAGCCGGCCGATTTTGGCGGCAAGCGCCTGCTGGAAGGTGAACAACTGCTGAAAAACCTCCCCTGCCCAGGCACGGTGCTACGCCTCTCCGGCATTTACGGGGAAGGTCGCAACCGCATGATCGAAATTGCCCGCAATCCCAAAAACTGGCAGCCGCATAACCCCTGGACCAACCGCATACACCGCGACGACGCAGCGGGATTCATCGCTTTCCTGATTAACCGTGTGCTGAACAGTGAAGAGGTGGAAGATGTTTACATCGTGACGGACAACCACCCGGCGCCCATGTGGACAGTGCTTACCTGGATGGCGCGCCAGATGGGCATTGACACTTCCCGGCTCAAACCACCCCCGGCGCAAGGGGGCAAGCGCCTGAGCAACTTCAGGATGCGCACCCTGGGGTTTGACCTGAAATATGAAACCTACCGCGCCGGTTATGCCAAATTGCAGGATGGCCCGACGCTCGCCCCGCTGGCCTCAGCGTTCAAGAATTTGAACCAATCCGGCAGCTAACAGCGCCATTTCTTCTTCGCCCAGGACATACGGCGGCATCACATAAACCGTGTTGCCGATCGGCCGCAACAGCAGCCCCAATGCCAGCGCAGCCTGGTAAAAGTTGCGGGCAAAGGCAGCATCCGCCGTTTCCACCTCAAACGCCCAGATCATGCCCAGGTGGCGGAAATTCCTGACCCTGGGGTGCGCCGCCACCGGAGTCAGCAGTTCGTTGAATTGCGCGGCTTTCAAGCGGTTGGCTTTAATCATTTCATCCTGCTCAAAAATATCCAGCGTGGCCAACGCCGCGCGACAGGCCAGCGCGTTGCCGGTGTAACTGTGGGAATGCAAAAAGCCGCGCGTCACCTGGTCATCGTAAAACGCCGCATAAACCGTATCGGTGGTCAGCACCACGGAGAGCGGCAGGTAACCGCCGGTGATGCCTTTGGAAAGGCAGATAAAATCCGGCTTGATGCCCGCCTGCTCACAGGCAAACATCGTCCCGGTGCGGCCAAAACCCACGGCGATTTCGTCAGCAATCAAATGCACGCCGTACTGATCGCACAACTCCCGCGCGCGCTTGAGATAAGCCGGGTGGTACATGCCCATGCCCGCCGCGCCCTGCACCAGCGGCTCCACAATCAACGCTGCTGTCGTTGCGTGGTGCTGTTGCAGATGCTGTTCCAGCGCCTCGGCACAGCGCAGCGCATAAGCCTCCGGCGATTCCCCGGGCTCTGCCAGACGCCAATCCGGGCTGGGCACTTGCACGCTCTGCCGCAACAACGGTGCATAGGTATCCTTGAACAGGGCGACATCCGTCACCGACAGCGCCCCCAGGGTCTCGCCATGGTAACTATTCTGCAAACTGATGAAATGGGTTTTCTGCGGCTGGCTGGAGTTGCGCCAGAAATGAAAGCTCATTTTCAACGCAATCTCGGTGGCCGAAGCGCCATCCGAACCATAAAACGCATGCCCCAGCCCGGTAAGCTTGGACAACCGCTCTGAAAGCTGCACCACCGGCTCATGGGTAAACCCCGCCAGCATCACATGCTCCAGCCTGTCCAACTGATCCTTGAGCGCGGCATTGATGCGCGGGTTGGCATGGCCAAACAGGTTGACCCACCACGAACTCACGGCATCCAGGTAGCGCTTGCCTTCAAAATCAACCAGCCACACCCCCTCGCCGCGCTGGATGGGTACCAGCGGCAAGGTCTCATGCGCCTTCATCTGGGTACAGGGGTGCCAGACGGCGGCGAGGGAGCGATTTAGAATTGCATTGTTATTCATGTCGTTTATTACAACACGGAATCAGTTTGCGTACATCCTGACGGTAAAATGGCTACCTCAAATCTTTGAAGCTGCAACTTGAATCAAATATCCAAAACCGGCTTTGCCGACCAGACCATCAACAAATCGCGCTTTATCGCAGTGGCCCAGTATTGCGAAGATGAGCGCGCCGTGATGATGTTGCTACGGCAACTGGCGAGTGAACATTCCCACGCCAACCACCTGGTGTTTGCTTATCGCCTGCAAAACCCGGAGGGCGGGGTTTCCATCCGCTTTCACGATGCCGGGGAGCCTTCCGGCACGGCAGGCAAGCCGGTACTGCAATATCTGGAAGGCCGTGACCTGGTGAATGCCTGCGTGGCAGTAATACGTTATTTCGGCGGGGTGAAGCTGGGCACCGGCGGCCTGGCGCGCGCTTATGGCAGCACTGCCAAACTGGCGCTGGATGCGGCCAGCATTGCGCCTTATGTGGCAATGCAGCAGATACGCCTGACGCTGGATTACCCCAGGCTGGAAAGCTTTACGCGCGACCTCGCCAAAGCAGGCGGCCAGTTGCTGGATAAGCAGTTTGGCGAGAAAGTGACGGTTGTCGTCAGCCTGCCCGCCGAAAATGCGTCTGCCTTGGTAGCCCGTTACCGCGATTGAGCGCCAGGGTGAATTATGCTGGACTCTATTTCTCCAGTGCAAAAACCGCCAGTTGGTCGCCCTGGCTGAATCCAAGTAGCTGATTGCCGCCCGCAGCAATTGCAATGTACTGCACACCATCGATTACATAGGTGATAGGAGGCGCGTTGGCGCCCGCTTCGCAACGATACTTCCAAAGCAATTTGCCGCTGGAAGCCTCCCACGCATTTACATCACCGTTGCCCTCGCCGCTGAATACAAGGTTGCCTGCGGTGGCCAGCACGCCGCCAACCAGGGGATCCTCCGTTTTGTGCGCCCAGCTCATATGCCCGGTTTTCAGGTCAATATCCACCAGCACACCCCAGCGGCCATCCTTGACCGGTTCCAGAGTCGAGTAACGGAGCGCTGTTTTGCCATTGGTGGCGGGGGTTTCGTGCAGGGTATAAACAACCGGCCAATGGATCGCGGCGATATAGGCGTGGCCCTGCGTTTCATCCAGGGCAATGGGCGACCAGTTTACGCCGCCAATCACGCCGGGGAATACACGAACGCCTTCTGCTGTGGCCCTACGGAACATGTTTTCCTGTGGCACAAACGCCTCTGACTTAAGCAATAACTCCCCTGTCACACGATTGTGGATGTAAAACCAGCCGGTTTTACTGGCTTGCCCAACCGCAGGGATTTTTTTGCCATCCCGTTCAAAATCAAACAGCACGGGCGGGCTTGCCACGTCGTATCCCCAGATGTCATGCGGCGTTTGCTGGTAGTACCAGCGCAGCTTGCCGGTATTGATTTCCAGCGCCACCAGTGATGAGGTGTAGAGGTTATCGCCGGGGCGGGAGGAGTCTTCCATTTGTGGTGATGGATTACCCGTGCCGAAATAGAGCAGGCCCAGCCTGGGGTCAATCGCCGGGGTTGACCAAGCGGCCCCGCCGCCATAACGCCAGGCATCTGCATACTGGCTGCTGGCCGCCCGCTCAGCCCGGATATCACGCGGGAGCGGCATACCATCCGGCGTGGATGTTACATAGCTGCCCTCCCAACCTTGGGAGGGAACCGTATCGAACTTCCAGAGCTGACTGCCATCCCCAGCAGCATAAACTGCAAGAAATCCCGGCATGCCATATTGCCCGGCAATCCCAACTATCGCCAACGGCGCATCCTTGCTGGGTTCCAGATGCAGGCCAAAGCCCACCCCGGTAATGCCAATAATGACTTTGCCTTCATAAAGCACAGGCGCCATCACAATACCCGCCCCCGTGGAGCCCACTTTCGCCCCCTTGCTCAAGGGGTCTGCTGCCGCCAACGCGTCCTTGTTTTCCGTGACCGTGTCCGTCCTGATTACATCAACATCCCAGTCCGTTTTCCCGGTTTTCTGGTCAAGCGCTACCAGACGCGCGTCCACCGTGCCGATAAAAACCTTGCCGTAGCCAACGGCCACACCCCGGTTGGCCGGGCTGCAACAAAGTTTCCACCCCGGTTTCAGCTTGTGCTCGTAGCGCCACAGCTCTTTACCCGTTTTGGCGTCCAGCGCTACCACGTGGCTATAGGGCAGTGATAAATACATGATGCCGCCGACCACGATGGGGG
>WBZT01001917.1_pt2 | contig 12194 bp, 13 predicted proteins | sample 5204241 | NCBI WGS metagenome assembly WBZT01 (sample SAMN12344358, study PRJNA552823) | activated sludge metagenome | biome: Activated sludge suspended growth; feature: Nitrification reactor; material: Wastewater; isolation source: activated sludge from nitrification reactor of wastewater... | reverse complement strand
AAAATGTGCGTTCTTGTCTGCTGGCACCGGCACAGCAGATAACTCATATGGTGACCAACTGGTGGCGAGAACGATAGGTGTTCCATTATCGTCTTCTCCCGTTTGTTCGAGCTTGTAAATTCCCACACCCATCGAACAGTTGCGAATAATTCCGGCTTTTATATCGGCGACAATTCCAGCATGTTCTGGATTATCACTGAGTTTCACTTTCGCGGTGAGTTTCTTTTGCTCGGTCGAAAGATAAGCATTGGTCACTACACCGATCTGTGAGTCAAGTGAGAGTTGGTGCTGTTTAAGAAATGGCGCACCTTCGAACCTGCTCAGGTCTACATGCTCTTTCTCAAAAGAAAACTGTAAAATATAGGGCATATTCTTCTCAGACACTCTCGGAATAGCGCTATTAGTGATAACGACAGCGTTGAGCGTGTTATCAGCAGTGTCGTAACTGGGCGCAAATGAGTTATGAACGACTGTGTTGTTTAATTCTTGTAGTATTTCTTCATACATTTCCATAAATCCCTTTTTCTATTATTTATGCCGCTTTTTGCTGCTGTGGTGTTGATTTCTTTAGCTCATTACGATAATCAGTAGACAAAGCGATGCCCAGCGAATCGAGACGGTCTAAATCTGCTTTGTATTCGTTCAGCAACTCAATACTGTTAAATCCGAATTGTCTTTGCGCTTCTGATAAAGTGATAAGTCCCGCTTTCACTGCTTCAATCCATGTTGGTATTTCGCGGGTAAGATCGACAAGAACATTTCTACTCGGTGTGAAATCATATATCGGTAATTCTTCTGGGTTATATGTGTATTCACCGGCTAAATCAGCAGCTTCGAAGAACCATCTTGTGATACGGTCAAATGCTGGGATAATGAGGTTCCATCTCAGATTTTCCACTTCTTGTAGGTGCTGATTGATTGACATACGCGCCGAACTAAAGTTGAAATCTTCGTAATTACAACTGATAATCTCATACGGTATATTCACGCCGGTGCCGATTTGTTGGAGAAGAGTCTTTTGTAAAGTAGCAGTGTCTCCAGCATCAGGTGGAGTATTCCAAACTATCTCTTTACCAACTGGCAATTCCAAGATTGCTCCAGGAGTTAACTCTAACTCAGTAGGTGTAGCGTTGTCTTCACCTTCTCGGTTGTATATCGTCGCGGTTAGAAGATTTGCTAAAGCGACTCTTTCAAGTTGGTTTGAAATCAAGTCATCAAATCTCTTGAGTTTTAGCATCACAGGAGTTAACCAGGGCACGCCACGTATTTGTCCGGGTCGGTCCTTGCGAAATAGGTGAATGATTTCCTCGGCAGGAACAGGAATGAGTTCAGAAGATGAATTAGAACCACCAGGATGATTTTTGTAGAGATGATAAGTAGTGGGTTTTCCGTCCGCGTCGAACTGAATACCATTAAATAGGTTTTTCTTCTCATCCGTTTTATCGAGTGCGAGAAAATCAGGTTCAAGCACTTCTATTGCCAGTGGAATTCCATCTCTTTTTAAGAGTCGCTTGCGAATTAACACTTCTCCTGCTTCTGCCAAGCACTCAACAATTAAGTGTTGAAGTCCATGCCAGTTCAAAGTGTTATTAAAATCACATTCGTGGGACCACGCCCAATCATTGTAGATTTTTAACAATTCTTCATCTTCACAACTCAGTAAAACACCAGTTCCAATTATGTGATTGGCGAAAGTCCGAATGATCTTGTTCGCAATTGGATTATTCCGGCGTAAATCTCTCGCACGATTTCTTAAAGTGATTAAAGCGGGTGTTATTTCGGTGGTCGCATCGGTGCTTTGGGGTTTCCAACTAATCACTCGGCGTTGATTGCCACTCGCGTCATAAGCGAGTTTGATTTTGTCTGAAATTATCCGCGCTTTTTGTCGCTTCAGTGCTTTTTCTGGGGCAAAATATGCGATAGTTTTGTCGATTATATTCATTCCGCTCCCTGCTTTAAATAAGTGACTTTCCATCCCGTCGAACCTGATTCTTTGCGTTTCAACGAGTTCAAAATTTGTTGGAGGTCATTGACGCTACGATATTGTAGTCGGCGGTCGGCTATTGAAACTGATTCTGTGCCATTTGCGAGAATTGTCTCAATTTGTGTGATAAGTTCTGCGGTAGTTGGCATTTTATTACCCTGTTTTATATATTTATCAGCGATTAGTAGGTGCTGCCGATCATCCAGTAACCATCAGCATCAGTGGTGCCATGCGCTTCGACCCAACTGCGTTGATTAGTCGCGATGATGTCGTCGTATAAGACATACTGCGGAGCGCTAAGTGTCGGTCCGGTAGTGCCCCAGTTACTCATAATCTCAACCCGTGGCGAAGCGTGAACAGGAGCACCAGCATTAGCAGTGAGAGTTTGTAGTGTTCCACCATAGCCGCCATTTGTGCTGTTCGAACTGCGGTTACCTTTTCGAGCCAGGACTAAAGTATTATTTAACCAAATCATCATCATCGCGGTAGCGGGGTCCGTGCTACATTTACAATAGGCTTCGATATGGAACCATTCGCCCACTGGATACTCAGTTTGCGGCCCACTCACTGACCAATCGCTACCGTCCGTAGGTAATCCACCCCACAGGCGCGCGTTACTAAATCGTGATGAGTTGAGCGATATAGCGCCACCAGTAAATCCTTGAGTCTGCCCACTGATAAACATCTTGCCCGGATATAGCGCATGATCTACTCGGCCACCAAGGATAAATTCGATATTTTTGTCTGCCGAGAGCCAAAGACGCATTAGTTTAGGTGCGTTGTCAGTGGGGGTAAATGTAGAACCAGCGCTGAAATACATCCAACTTCTCATCCAATACTCGGACCCTTCTATTGGGTTATAAGTCAAATTAGCAATGTCTGGCGCCATCACATTTAAGACATATGCGGACCGCTCACACTGGGCGCCGGGGTAAACTGTTTCTCCGCCACCATACGGGGTAAAAATAAACTTAATTGACCTTTTCCCATGTTTGCTTAAACTCGAAATATAAGAACGGCGGTCTTCGTTGTTGCTGCGAACATAATTGATATATCCGTTTGAAACATTTTGTAGACCGTCATTGTTGCGGTTAGTGAGTGAGTCAACGGCGGTCGGAGATGTCTCGAAACCTTTTTCTAATCTAAATTCGTTTCCTGTTCCGAAAAACACTTTATCAGCGATTTTTAAGTTGAGGTATGGTGTCTGTTCTTGCCAACTCAAATTCCACGTTTTAGTGGGAGCGCAGTAGACAAATTTAACCGTGGTAAACTTTCCAACCGTTGTAGTGGCGGGTAGTGTGTCTCCAACATAATCGGACGCCCAAGTGATATTTCTTTGAGTGCCATTATCTAAAAATCGGAAAGTGATACTTTGGAAATCAAAGCCCTCGCTGCTGGGTGCCGCGACCGATATGTTCGACGTGAGAGCAGACACATAGATATAATCATAATCGATGATATTCGGCGTTAATGTTGTTGCTGTTGTGATAGTGTTGACTCGGATTGTTCGGAAGTTTTCGCGCAACACACCGAGAGTGGTTCTTTTTAGCACACCGGAATCATCTATAACAGTTTCGTTGCTTAAACTCGGGGCGACTTGTGCGGATAAATCGCTGATCTTCTGTGTGACGGCCCGGATGGCGGATAAAGTTGTTTTTTTGGTTCCGGTCCCGTCTACTAATATCGTGCTATCTGTCAGTTCTGGAGTAGTTTTTGCGGTCAATTCTGAGATTTTTCTATTTGCCATATCTTTACATCTCTAATAGTTCGTTGTTTTCTGTGAGTAAATACTCGCCTGCTTCGGTCTTCAGCCCATTCTCGATCAGGTCAAAAATCGCTTTAAATTGGTCGAAAACCGGGTCTTCAGTAGTCAAAAGAGTATCGAAGATTCCATTCGGTTTGATTCTTATTGTTCTGGGTCTGCGTGCCATGTCAATGGTCCTGTTTTTATATGTATTTATGCCGGTTTGTGCTTACATTTATCGCCGTGCCATCTACCGTAATTCGCGGAATCAAATTCCTTATTACAATGAGGACAAATTTGTTTTAATTGTGATGGATGAACACCATTTTGTAGATATGTTTTGAACCTTGTTGATAATTTCAACTTCCATTCCGAGCTTTGTGTATAATGATAATATCCGTTTAATTCAAAGTATTTTTGTTTTTTTTGTGTTTTAAGTTCTGATGATTGTGTCCAATATTCAACCCCAAAATTTTTCAAACTTGTTTCTTTTTTTCGCTCTTTTATTTCTTCAGCTTGCGATGGATTTTCAACATCATACCTATCCAAACAGGTTTGTTTTATCTGTTCTTTAACTTTTGGTGCTTGAAATGGTGTTTTGAACCCATATCGTTCTAAACAAGTTTGATATTGTTTTTTTCTATGTTCTTCTGTAATGTGATCGAAGCCACCATGCCCACCTTCTTTTAGATTATAATAATTAGAATCATCAACTATATCTTTATCAGCAAACCATTTTTCTGCTTTGTTACATTCTTCTTTAGTCGTGTGGCGGGATAATTCATCAAAGGTGAAATTATCAATTCCATATTTTGTATGAGCGCGTTTTATACGGGTTCCTGAGCCTCTATACCCATCATCAATTAGATTACCGGCATCATCAAGTTTCATCTTGTGTTGTCCGATATACATTTTCCCATTGATTTTGTTTTCGACCAAGTAAACGATATAAATATTTTTATCCATTAGCATAGCTCCTTTATGTTGATTGGTAGAAACCGCTTGATTGTTGGTAGCAATCGGCGGTTTTGTTGTCTTATTTATTCCTTCAAATCTAATTATGCGGTTTCGCGCATTTTTTCCAAATAACTTGACTTTCTAACCGCTTGGACTGGTGTTATTGTTCCACTACATGCCTGTTGATAATGACTCAAGTGGGCATAAAGACTGGCCCAGCATAATCCCAAACAATCAAACGCTTCGTTTTTACCCCTTTGTATCCACACTTTAACCATCTTGCCGCGTTTGTCGAATGTGTATTTCGGATACTCATTAGTGAGTTCTTGGAAATATTCGAGTGAAAGATTCTTGCCGAAATGAATATAACACTTTCCAACATCTTTTATTTTGATTCGGTCAAAAGTCATCTGTTTAGTGGTATCCGAACCCATCGAATAAAATGTGAGTCCTTTGTATTTGGCGCTTCGGGATGGTGTTCTTGGGAATATGGGTCTATTGCCCGGAATCGATTTGACGGCGTATGATTTATATCCACTCTTTAACGTCTTCGCTGACCAGCGATAACATTGTTCCGTAAAATGCCCAGCGGAGTCTTGGCAATGAACGGCAATACTCATCAGTTCACCATTCTGCTTTCGGTATTTTGCTGTTCGTATCTTTTCGAGTTCGTCAAATGTTTCATCTTCACCGGGGCTTCCTTGGATAATAAAATGGTCTAACACATAGGTTTCCTGATTTTGCCCGAACCCCACTAAAGTTGAATGTAGCGAATGGTCCTGTGTGTCTGTTCCTAAAACTAAATAAACAACATCGTTCGGAATAGATTGACTGTCGAAATCTTCTTTTCGGTCAAATAGGTCATTGATTGGTGTTTCTTCGATATTTTCGTTGAACGGTAATCCTAAAGTTTCGTTCGTGAATGTTCTCATTAGTTCAGGGCCACCTTTAACTGCTACCAAATAGTCAGTGACGATTCTTTCAATGGTTGCCCAAGAACTCATCAATTCGTTCAACTGGAATCCAGCAATGCGTTTTGTTTCTTTCGTGGGTTCCCAATATCCTTTTAGAACGCTGTCCCACCTTTCCAAATCAGACCAAACCGAACCACATTTCAAACAAGCATAATGCGCTGTTGCGGGGTCATCATTAATGTAATTGATATTTTCAAATTCCATTACTTGGAATTCCCCACAATGCCTACACGGGACTTTGTAATAGCGTTGGTCGGATTCTTCAAACGCTTTAGTGATACGCGAGAGACCTTTTACCGTCGGCGTGGAACACCAGAAGATTTTGCGGTTTTTGAATGTTTGTGTGCGTTTGATAGCGAGATTTGCCGGGTCACCGCTTTCTTTTGCGGACTCAGCGAATTTATCAACTTCATCTAACCATAGGTATCTTATAAACCTACTCGCTAAATTCGAGGGCGAGTTAGTTCCGGATATGTTTAATTGACCGCCGCGGAAACGCTTGAAGAGTAGTGTGTCGCTGGATTGTTTCTTTTTACGCCTTGTGTTGTCTTTTGGTTGGGGTGGGTCAAAGAATAATTTATCCTGTATTTTTTTTGTTTCCATCAACAATGGGTCAAGGCGCTCCCTAATAATGTCGCGGGCACCGCCTTCTGTGGGCATCACATATAACCCCGGTCCTGGATCACAATCAATCGAATATAAGAAATGTTGAAGCAATGCGGTGGTAATGCCGGTTTGGGCACTTTTTCGGATTACAAGTTGTTCTATTCGAGGGTTAGTCGCTTCAAACAATATGCCCTCAACGTATTTGGCGCGATTAGTAGAATATGGTCCTGGTTCTGCGCCGAAGGGCAATACTCCATATTTGTTGACCCAATCCACTACCGTTATTTTTTCAGGTGGTTTGAGTGAGGCCAAGGCTTTTTTTATGAGGTCTATTTCTGGTTTTGTGTATTGTGAGAGGTCTAACTCAAGCATCTTCCTTAATCTCTGATTCCTTAATCTCTGATTCCTTAATCTCTGATAGCACTTCTAATGAGTTCCTTATCAATTTTTCGAGTTCGTCTTCTGCGACATATTCATTTTCGATACCTGCCCACCGTTGAGCATATGTTTTGGGTATATTGAGTAGTTTGATACGCAAGTTGGTTAAAATGGTTGACCACATTTGTAGAACTGACCTTGTGTTAATCAGTTCTTTACTCTTTTCAGCGAGTTCCAATTTCAATATTTCATTCTTCGTCGCATTGAGTTTTGCCACCTCTTGCGCTGGGTCAAGTCGCGGGCCAAGTCGTTTAGCAATCATGTAATTGATTCGCCACTCTATACAATCAGGCACGTTATATTGCCCTTTTCCAACAGTCGGCATTCCTTCTTCAATCCAGTTGTAGATTGTTTTGGTTTCTACATCAAAAATGTCGCAGAATTGGTCGTTGTTAGCTATAAATTGTCGCTTTTTCATGTTTTTAGTCAGTTGTAATTGTTCATTCTGTCATAAAAATGATTGAAACCTCGGGCTCCGCCGCATCATCTCCGTGGATGTTGGGGAAGGAACCCTTTGATTTTCATATATTTATTCATCGTTCAGCACGTTTGATGTCCTGCGCTAACTCAATTAATCCATCGCGAATTTTTTCGTATCTCAACAAACATTTCCCATTTCCAATTGCCTTTGGTGGTGACCAAATCATTTCATAGTCATCGATTAGATCGCGCTTACCTACTCCGAGTGATAACAAACGACTAACCAAATACAATCTAACTCTCAATTGTTTTATCATGCTGTCACTCACAAGTCCTGCCGCAAGCGATTCAAGTCGTTTCTCCATCTCATGCTCGGCAACATTTATATCTGATAAATCAATATCGCCATCAATCAAATCATCGATATTAATATCTTCAATTCTCATATCATATCCTCTCGTCATATATTGATTGTGTTCTGTTTATTCTGGAGTATTTACCCAATATGGATTTGTTATAACAATTCACATCTTCAATCACTTTATAGCGAAACAACAACTCGGTTTCGGAAAAGTTAGTTGCTCCCCGTGTTTTATGTAATGATAGGATGAACCGTGAGAAGTTTTGTTTGCCATACTTCATAATGTCCTCCAACAAATAAACGCTACTGCCCCAGTAATTAGCCCAATCGGATTGAACCGTCTTGCCTTTCTTCCTGTGAATAAAATACTTTCTACCCAGATAAAACTTCCCATTTATCTCATTCGTGATTCGATAACAAAATCCGAACCATCTGCCCGTTGCTAAGTGTTGTTCGGTGAATGGTTGCCTGCGCCATATCCAGGGATAATAGTAATTGTCATCGGTCATTATCTATTTTTCAACACCGGTTTACCTGTGCTGTCATCAATTATCGTCACTGATTTACCACAAAGACGTTCGACATCTGCTAAAAGATCATCAATCGATTTGTCTTCATATATGATATTACCGTTCTCATCTCTCGCTACACGCATAGTCGATCCGAACTCTCCATTCGGTATGATTTCCATTGCTGGTGTTTTATTCGACATATTCGCCTCCACCGGGTAAGGCAAACACTAATCGGCCATTTCTCCTGAGTGGGGCATATAGCGATTGACCGTCATTGATAATGTATTTCTGTGAGAAGTCCAACTTGACCGGCAATCGAAATGATTTAAACGCTTTATGTGGTATGATTCCCTCTTGTGTGGGTGTGGCATAACTGTATTGATGGGTGCTGGTCATTTGTTGCCTACTCCTTCTGTTGATGTGTTTGATGATATTTATGGCACATCTTGTATGATTCAACGGGCAATAAAAAAACCCAATGAAGGGGCTGAGATGTGGGTGATTGATGAAGGAATTGGTTTTGAATTGGTTTTGAATTGGTTTTGAATTGGTTTTGAATTGGTTTTGAATTGGTTTTGAATTATCTTCAACAAAATCAATAAATTGAAAACCAATTCGGAATTGGTTTTGAAAACCGAAACCAATTGGATAACTCCATGATTATTATAATAAAAACGTCAAAAATTGGTTAATTGGTTTTAAAACCACTTGTGGCGTATAAATCATGTTTTTTGTATTTGTATTATAAAAACAACAAAAATGTCGTCTTTTGAAATTTTTTAATTTTATACTGTTCAAATGACGTTCAAAACCAATTAATTCATCAAAAACGACATAAAACATATAAAAATCATAGAGTTACTTAATTGGTTTTGGTTTTCAAAACCAATTCAAAACCAATTAATTAATTGGTTTCGCACATAAAATACATAAAAATTCAATGAAATCAATGAATTGAAAACCAATTCACATTTTGCGAAACCAATTAAAACCAATTCAACATGAATAAAAAAAGGGTCCGAAGACCCTTTAATCAACATTTAATCAACATTTAATGAATAAAGTCCTTAAACCTGTCCTTCACATTATCGCGCTTCGGTGCTGATTCTTTGTGTTCAAACAAATCCACCACACCACATTGAGGAACCACATTGATCTTGTTGATTATTTCATATTGATACCACTTTATGCCACCTGTTGATTTTCTTGTTTCGAGCAATCTCAATCGGACACGGCAATCGTCAACATCAATATCAAAGACACGATTTATGAGTCTCTTGATTAAACCCCGTTTGCCACCGATTTTTCTTGTGTTGGTATATTCGTCTTTTAATGTTAATTTCAAATAGTCGCGCAATGATATACTTTCAAAGTTATTTGGATTGCTGACAATATCAACAATCTTAAACACACTAAATGGTTCACCGTGGAATATTTTATACAAATCATAAGTCAGGCTGCTTTCCCTTTCATTTTCATCACTTTTATCAAAATTGTCGTCTATGTTCGCCATCATATCAACAAATTCATATTTGCTTGCCCATTTTTGATTCGCCACCCACAACACAATTTGGCGGGTCATTCTATCCCATTCTTCAAATGATGCTAACGGGAAATCACTCATCACAGGCGCACCGGCATTTTTATAAGCGGTCATGATAGTGATCAACGCTTCAATCATTTCCACACGATGCGCTTTAACATAATCGACCGGGTTAAATGAATACCGCAATCCTCTTGGATTTGGCACTTCTGGATCAATATGAATATGAAATATTCTTCGCGCCAATTCACTCGAAACATTGACTCGGTTGCCGGTGAACATTTGAATAGTTTTATTTGGGCATTCAATCATCTTCGAATGACCCAGCAATCGCAACAACGGTATGGGTGTTGTCGCTATCATGCTTAATATGCTGCTATCAATCGTCGTGTTTTCTTTGACGTTATCCCAAATGATATACGCCGGTTTCCCCATTAACAGGGCCAATTCTTTCTTCGCAATTTCTTCCTCACTGAACACATCGAGATTGGTCATTTTCGGTTCAACTCCTCCCTCCGTGAGCAACGCAATCATTTGGCATATTTTCGTCTTCCCCGAGCCCTGATCATTCGCACTCACCAACAACATCGGCCGTGTTTCGGAACTATTAACAGTCAACACGGTCAACATAAAGCCCAACAATATAGAATTAACAACCGGTTTTTGCGGGAATTTATATTCGCTAAAAGGTGTCATCAGCATATCGAGCGCTTTGATTAGGTCATCTTCATTCGGATTTTTGTTGTGTTGAAACCTATCATCACAATGTAGATATAATTCTGTTTCTTTATCATATCCATTTTCGGTGAATATAGAAAAGTCTCGGCGCACCAATGGAACATTCGAAAACCCATTCAGTGTGTTCAGCGCTTCAGCGGAATTATAAAACACCCCTTCAACCATTCTATCGGGTGGATTCACCTTTTCGAAGATCAATTTTTTCTTTTTATCATCATATTCCGATTTCACAAAATTGATATAATTCTGAAGTTGCTTGCGCACCCGAGGCACATTCAAATTAGTTAATGTTGGTTTATTGTTTTCGATGATAACCTGAGTCATTGAATTTGATTCTTTGCTATGATAATAACAGCCCAAACCACGCAACACGTCATAACATTTATTGATTGTTTCATCATCCTGTTTTGCTATTTTGATTGTTTTCTTGTTGCTGAGATGATAAACCTTTCCACCATGCGCGAACGAATGAATCAAAACAACATTACCTTTCACAAAAACCTTAGCAACCGTTTTGTTGTTGTTATATGTGGGTTCGATGGGATCAGCAAGCGTCATGCCATTGTATTTCCATGGATTCTCCAACACCTCAGCGACCGTGACCACTTCATCATTTGAAAAATACAACAACAACTCCGAATCCAACTGACCACCCAATAAACTGTTTGTGATGATGAGTTTTGCTTCATCGAAACCGATATTTTTGATCTTAGCGTGTTCTTTTGCCCGCGTCTCAATGTATATGTCTCTTACTGCTTGTGCTTCGGCTTTCTTCGCTTCCTTCGCTGCTTTGACTGCCTCGCGGTATTGTGCTTCAAGTATGGGCGTGACCCTGTATTTCTCAGCATCAAACACAAAATACCCAGCACCACTCGATTCATTCCACAACAACCTTTTCGGTCTCTTTTGTTCAAACCCATCACAACACACCGCCCCGGCCACAAAGTCGAACCTTTCGGGACTATAAACCGACATATCAAACACGTTGCGTTCAAGCAAAGACCCGCTTTCACTGATTTCAATGTGACCTTTGCCCTTCAACCATAACATCACTTTTAAATAATTCGCCAACGGTTCAATGTCTTTCCCAGAACTGATCGACGTATAAATTTTATGTCCTTTTTCACCGATTATCACTTTGTTGTCTTTTGTTTTATCAAAGATAAACGACCCAGTTGAATGATAACCCGCCATCTCCACATCGCTGAACTCTGGTATTATATCGATCAAAATACCGCGCAGATCCTCTAATTTATAGTTGCCATTATCATTATCAAACATCAATACCGAAGGACCATCCGACCAAAAAACATTCGTCTTCGTCCGGGCAGACACATTTTCATTGTCACTATAAAAAGTTTCCTTCGCCCACTTAGAGACCAACACCGTGGTATCTTCATTGAACACCCCATAACCTACAGCAGTATTGTATCCAAACGCATTCCCATCCTTGCCAATATTATCTATAAAATCACAAAAGTCTTTAATCGATTCAATTGAGTCCTTAATCTGCCCATAATCATTCGTATTACAAGCGGGGGTTTTGTCATAGCTCCCTTTTGCGTTTCGTGTGAATTTTTTCGTTAATAGGCCATCATTCGCACGATATATTGTATATTCCATATTTTTCTTTTCCATTTTCTTTGTCCTTTTATTAATGTTGTATTAGGACAAGGCTGTGTTATGATAAATATTATGAGTTCTGTCAAAACACAATCCTTGTGATTGTTAATATAGTTTCATCAAAATCATGATATAACCCTGTCTTGCCAACAGGGTTTTTGTTTTTACCCAGCCCAAACTCCATCATATTCTTTCAACGATTCAAGCAACTCACGTTTGATTATCTCACCATCCGAATTCAGTGTAATTCGTGTTTGTGTTTTTGGATTGACAATAACAATCTCGTCTTTATTG
>WBZT01002671.1_pt1 | contig 12198 bp, 9 predicted proteins | sample 5204241 | NCBI WGS metagenome assembly WBZT01 (sample SAMN12344358, study PRJNA552823) | activated sludge metagenome | biome: Activated sludge suspended growth; feature: Nitrification reactor; material: Wastewater; isolation source: activated sludge from nitrification reactor of wastewater treatment... | reverse complement strand
AGCCAACGCTCGAGTCTCGCCTGTGCATCGACGATCAGTTGGCCCTCCCACTCCCACTCGTACCGATAATGGTTGACAAGACAGGCCAGTCGGACCGCTCGTGGGTCCCATTCCTTTGTCAGGTCCGAGACGAACACCAGGTTCCCCAGCGACTTCGACATCTTCTCGCCCCCAAGGCGCACCATGGCCTGGTGCATCCAGTGTCTGACCAGAGGCTCTCCGGTTGCTGCCTCGGACTGTGCCGCCTCGCATTCGTGGTGGGGAAATATCAGGTCGGCCCCTCCCCCGTGCAGGTCGATCGTGGTGTCGAGTTCACGAAGCGCAAGCGCCGAGCACTCGATGTGCCAACCGGGTCGGCCCGGACCCCACATCGACTCCCAACTCGGTTCGTCCTCCAAGCTCGGCTGCCACAGAACGAAATCGAGCGGGTCCCGCTTGTTGGGGTCATCGGGATTCCCTCCGCGCTCCTCAGCGAGTCGCAACATCTCGTCGCGACCCAGTCCGCTGATCTCACCGAACTTGGGGAACTTGGCCACCTCGAAATAGACCGCTCCACCGGCCTGATAGGCGAATCCCCTGTCGAGAACCATGCCGATGAACCCGCGGATATCAGCAATCGCTGACGTAGCGCGCGGCTCTGACCATGCGGGGAGCATTCCCAGAGTCTCCATGTCGTTGTCGAAGCGAGAGAGTTCGGTGGCTGCAAGGTCGAGGTAGTGCACGCCGAGTTCACGAGCTTTGGGAAGGATGCTGTCATCCACGTCGGTTATGTTGCGAACACAACGGGTTTCGTATCCCATGTCCCGCAACCGACGCTGCAACACGTCGTAGGTCAGATAGGTCGCAGCGTGACCCAGATGCGTCGAGTCGTACGGGGTGATCCCACAGGTGTACATCGTGACGATCGAACTCGCCGGCACGAATGGGACGATCTCTCGCTTTGCGGTGTCATAGAGGCGCACAAGGCGGAGGCTACTGCCCCATACCGAAACAGGCTGGATCAGCCCGGCTCAGCCCGGAAGGCCGACCAGCCTGATCGTGGTCCGAGTGCCGTATCGGCTGTTGACCCCAAGAAGCACCGCAGTCATGGCCTCGATCGCCGCTGCATTCGAAAGGCTGCCGGCATCCACCGGACGCAGACCGTCGAGCTGGGAGAGTAGGGAGATAACCGACGCCCTGGCGCCCGGATCGTCGGCACAGACGAGCACGTCGCAACCGACGGGTCGCCGTAGGTCGCCTAGTTCGTGCGCCGGCACATGATGCATCGCTCCGACGACATAAGAACCTGGAATTGCCGACTGGACCCCCGCCGAGATGGACCCTCTGGCCGGAATCACCGGCTGCAACTCGCCCTCGATCATCGTGATCGCGTTGGCCATCGAAATGACGACCTTTCCCCGCAGCGCATCGGCGCACGCCGCAGCGGTCGAAGCCGCCGCCGCCCAGGGAGTGGCAACCACTACCAATTCGGCCAACGCGGCCTCCTCGTTGGTGACCGCTCTGATGGACAGCGACTCATCCGGCCACCGCTCGAGCACCTTCGAGGTGGCCTCCTGGGCCTTCTCCACTGAGCGTGAGCCGATCGCAACATCGATGCCCGCACCAGCGAGTCGCGCTGCGAAGGCTCGGCCCGCAGGTCCGGTCCCACCGATGATTCCTACGGTTCGTGGTATTGAAATCGTCTCGTTGGGCATATATGACACCTTGTCCGATGGCGGGCGTCCGGGCAAGGGTTACGAATCACACAGGCCCGAGTGGTCAAGTTGTCAGAACCGCGGTCAGAACCAGTCCGGTCTGTCTCCCGGCCGGAACCAGATGGATTCCGAGTCGTTCGAATCGCGATCCGCTTCCATAGCTTCAATGAAGTAATCCGACATCTGCGACGGGTATGCCATCCGCGCCATCCACTGCGTGGAACGCCTAATCGGTGGCGACACATCGGTCGGAGAGAGCAACGTGTCCAACCGTGCCATATGTCTGAGGCGACCCTCTGGGCTCACATAGGCCACATACGGGCGATCCTCGTAGAAACCGATCGGAGTGCCGACGTCATCGATAATGCGGGCCGCAGCGAAGGCCAACAGCATGTGGTCTCGGTGCCCGCCGATGCCCGCTGGGGCCAGAATCAGTTCAGCAGGGGCATGGTCGCGTGTGTCGAAGGGTGCCGAGCAAACGTCTCGAAGCCAGATGGCAAGCTCGCTGACGAGTGGATCATCGCTGAGATCCGCATCCACGTCGACGAATTTGGACGCGTCCAGGTCACCGGACCGAAGCACTACCTCATCCCAGCGAGCAGCCGTCCAGCGGTACCCGAAGATCAGGCTGGCCAGAGACTCCTCCATGGCGCGCCACAACGAGACGAGGCGCGCACGCGAAAGCGTCGGATGAAACCAGGTTGTCCAGTTCGTCCGCCCGAACGCAATGCGCACCCTCACCTTGTTCCCAGCAAGTGATCCTCGACGCATCGACTCACCAAGTGAGAGAGGCGCATCATCGAAGTGCGGTGAGATGACAACAATGCGCCGCCCGGTTGAACCCATCACCTATCGCCTCCAATGGCCTCAGAAGTTGGGAGATCGCTGCTCACAGTCGTCGAACGTGGAGCCGCGAGAGTTTTCGGATCGGCCGGGACGTCGTCGATCGTCGCTGATGACGGGGCCAGGTCGGATTCGTCATTGATATCCCCCACAATCGCCTCTAGTACATCCTCAAGAGTGACCAAGCCGATGAGTTGTGACTTCTCGAGCACCACCGCAACGTGACTTCTGGCCCTTCGCATGCGAACCAGAACATCACCCAGCCCTTCGTTGGGACTCACCCGCAAAGCCGGACGCAGCGCCTCTGGAGGAAGGAAGGAGCGCCGGTCCAGATCGGTCCGGTTGATCAGGTCCTTGGCATGAAGGAAGCCGATCACCTGATCCGCAGCGGTACCCATGACGAGCACCCGAGAGTGCCCCGACTCGAACATGATTCGCTCGGCCTCCCCGATCGTCGCCGAGTGTGGGACCGTGACCAGCGTTGACACCGGCGTCATTACGTCGCGCGCTGTCACGTTCAAGAAGCCGAAGGCTCCGGCGAGCAGGTCTCGTTCGCTCACTTCGATCTGGCCGAATGCGTGTGCCTCGTCCACCATGACCGCGAGCTCGGAGGCTGTGTGAGACGGGGCCAACTCGTCGATAGGTTCGACCCCGACCATGCGGGTGCCGGCCCGACCGAGCCAGTGCAGGACCCTCACCGCCGGACGGGCGATCGCCGAGAATCCCATGTGTAGCGGAACCAGTATCCGAGCAGTCCGTTCCGACGACGTGAGCGCAATCGATCTGGGAACCATCTCGCCGAGCACCATGTGCACGAACGCGACGATGCTAAGCCCGATCACGAACCCGAGCGCCCTCACAAGGCCAGTCGGCAGCGCTGAATGTCCCAGTAGCTCGATCAGCCCCTCACTGATCACCGGCTCGACCAGCCAGCCGATGATCAAGGAAACCACCGATATACCCAACTGACTGGCCGCGAGTTGGAAGTTGATGCTGTCAAGCGCCCGCAACACCGAGCGGGCGCCGAAGGAGTTGGTCTCGACAAGTTCCTCGATGCGAGAGCGTCTCACCGTCATCAGCGCGAACTCGACCGCGACGAAGAACCCGTTGACGAGAATCAACACCAAGGCGAGCGCCAACAACAGGGCCGAACTCATGAGATTTCCAAGGTTCCTGGGCTTGGGGCAACAACCTTCATTGCGGCAATCCGCCGGCCATCCATTTCGGATACCTCCAGCAGCCAGCCCTCGAACTCAAGCCCGGCGCCCACACTCGGGATGTGCCCGAACCGAGAGAGGACGAACCCGGCAAGTGTCTCGTACTCACCCTCAGGGATCGCCAGACCACATGCCTCGGCAACCTCGTCGGGGTGCAGCATCCCCGAGAGTATGTGAGCACCTCCCCATCGACGGACCGTCGGAACCCTGTCGAAGCGATCGTGTTCGTCGCTGATCTCACCGACGATCTCCTCGATCAGGTCCTCTAGCGTGATGATCCCTGCTGTCCCGCCGTACTCATCTGCGACCACGGCAAATTGGCCATCAGCCTGTTGAAGTTCGATCATCAGCGGGTCGAGCGCCTTTGACTCCGGAACGACAAGAACTCCGCGCATCAACTCGGTGAGTGGGTGCTCGCTTCTTTGAGCGGCCGGAATGCCCAACACGTCCTTAATGTGAACGACTCCGACAATGTCGTCGAGCCCTTCACCGATGACCGGAAACCTCGACAGACCTGTCTCCCGCGACATCTCGATCAGGTCACCCACGTTGCCCGTTACGGGAAGCGCCTTGATGGCGACACGGGGTGTGAGCGAGTCATCAGCGAACTTGTCAGCGAACGCGAAGGTCCGCGACAACAAGGCGGCCTCCGCTGCGTCAATCGAGCCGCTCTCCAGCGATGTGTCGAGCAGGCGCCGCAGTTCGTCGCGCGTTCGGACAGAGGAGAGAACCTCGGCTGGTTCTAGGCCAACCATCTTCACCAATGCGTTTGCGATCGCATTGGAGAACGTGATCACCGGCCGAAACACGACCATGAAGAGCGCGAATACCTTTGCCGTCGCAAGTACTGTCTCCATGGGCTTGGCCACCGCAACCGACTTCGGGACAATCTCACCCACGATCATCTGCGCCACCGCTGTTATCGCAATCGCCAGACCGACCGACAGACCCAGCGCAACGCGATCGCCAGCCACGCCAGCTATGACAGGCTCAATAATCCTTGCCATCACGGGTTCTGATAGAACCCCGAGAGCAAGACTGCAGATCGTGATACCCAGTTGAACCCCAGTGAGGCTTCGCGACATAGAACTCTGAAGGGATTGCGCTATCGCGGCCTTATGGTCACCTTCGCCAGCACGCTCGCGAAGTCTGTTCGGGTCAACCGAGACAATCGCGAACTCCGCTGCCACGAAGAACGCGTTGAAGGCGAGGAGCAGCAATAGGGCGCCGAACCCGACGAGAATCAACGTCGCAGACTGGGCTCGGTTGGCATCACCCCCAGATTCTACGTCTCAGGCGGTCACCGGTCGGTGAGTTGCCATCCCGATCACCAAATGGATCCTCTCCGCGCCCGGAAGGATCCGCCACTACTCGTGGGCGGTACCCTGCCAAGACAATGTCTGACGTTCTGATTCTCGACGATGTCCAACTGATCCGCGATGGACGTCACCTCTTAGACGGTGTCACCTGGCACGTTCGAGAGGGTGAACGCTGGGTCGTCATGGGTCCCAACGGCTGTGGCAAGACCTCGCTCATGAGAATAGCTGCACTCTACGAACATCCCAGTTCCGGTGAGGTGACAGTACGCGGAGAACGGCTCGGCCACACCGATGTTCGTCGGCTTCGCCGCAGAGTTGCGCTCGTCAGTTCGGCGCTTGCAGAGATGATTCGACCCGCGCTGCTCTGTCGAGACGTTGTCATGTCGGCTCGATTCGCGGCGCTGGAGCCGTGGTGGCACACCTACGAGCCGGCTGACGCGGAACGTGCAATCCGACTGCTCGACGAACAGGGTGTCGGTTTCGCTACGGATCGGCGATTCGCTTCGCTGTCCTCGGGCGAGAAGCAGCGAGTGCTACTTGCACGAGCACTGATGGGACAACCCGAATTGGTCCTATTGGATGAGCCCTGCACAGGACTCGACCTTCGTGGCCGTGAGGAACTCGTCGATCACCTGTCTGGACTCGCCAAGGATCCCAGCTCCGCTCCGACGGCGTTGGTCACCCATCACGTCGAGGAGATCCCACCTGGATTCACCCATCTGCTCGCTCTACGGGCCGGAAGAATCGTTGCATCCGGAGAACTGTCCGAGACCCTCACCAGTGATGTTCTCGCTGAAACCTTCGACATTCAGGTGACCCTTGCCCGCCACAACGATGGAAGATTCAGCGCCCGTCGGGCGTGATCACTACAGCCGTGATTGCCGCAGCCGTGGTTACTGCAGCGTTGCTCGTGTGGCCATTCCCAGAAGTTGGCGGACAATCAGGCAAGTCCGAGGATCACAACCGAATGCGCCAGCAGCGAGATGGTGCCCGATGCAGCAACGGTGACAGTCCCGTGAGTCTCCTGGGCATCAGGCACTGCTGTGTCGATCAGAACACACCATCGACTCCCCCAGCGGTGCTCAGGAAGCACCCAGTCAACCGGATCTGGGGCAGAGTTGAACACGATGAAGACCGTCTCGCCCTTGATCCGGCGACCACGCTTTCCGGTCTCCTCGAGATCACCGTTCAACCAGAACGCGACGTGACCGTTCCCGGCGTTCCAGTCGCCATCGGACATCTGAGCTCCATCGGGTCTGAACCATCCGATGTCGGGCAGATCCGAGCCATTGACCGGACGACCGGTGAGGAACCGGCGACGAGACAGCGCCGGATTCGACCGACGTAGGGTCAGGAGCCGACGCGTGAAGGCGAGCATCGTCTCGTCCTGTGAGGACCAGTCGATCCAGGATGTGGAGTTGTCCTGCGCATATGCGTTGTTGTTGCCACCCTGGGTGCGGCCGACCTCGTCGCCGGAGAGCATCATCGGCACTCCTTGGGAGACAAGGAGAGTGAGCATCAGGTTGCGACGCTGACGTGCCCGGAGTTCTTTCACCTCGGGCGAGTCGCTCGGTCCCTCCACACCGCAGTTCCAGGAGCGGTTGTCATCGGTGCCGTCACGATTGTCCTCACCGTTCGCCCAGTTGTTCTTGTGCTCATAGGACACCAGATCACTCAACGTGAACCCGTCGTGTGCCGTGACGAAGTTGATGCTTGCGTGGGGTCGGCGGCGGTCATGTTCGTAGAGGTCTGACGAGCCGGAAAGCCGTGCGGCGAACTCTCCGAGTGGCGTGGGTGAGTGTCGCCAGACGTCACGTACACAGTCCCGGTAACGACCGTTCCACTCGGACCACAGCGGCGGGAAGTTGCCCACCTGATATCCGCCCTCCCCGACGTCCCAGGGCTCCGCTATCAGCTTGACCTTGTTGACCACCGGGTCCTGTTGGATCAGGTCGAAGAACGCAGAGAGTCGATCGACGTCGTGGAGTTCCCGTGCGAGCGTGGCGGCCAGATCGAATCTGAAACCGTCGACATGCATCTCCTCTATCCAGTAGCGGAGGCTGTCCATGATCAACTGCAGGACGTTTGGGTGCCGCATGTTGAGACTGTTGCCGGTACCCGTGTAGTCGACGTAACGGGTCGGATCCTGGGCGTCCAAGCGGTAGTACGCCCGGTTGTCGAGGCCTTTGAAGCTCAGCAGCGGTCCACCGACTCCCGCTTCGGCAGTGTGGTTATACACCACGTCGAGAATCACCTCTATCCCTGCCCGATGCAGCGTCTTGACCATCAGCTTGAACTGATGGACCGCTGCATCAGGCGACGTCGAAGTCGTATAGCCGTTGTGTGGAGCGAAGAACCCGATCGAGTTGTATCCCCAGTAGTTGCGCAGCCCCGATTCGATGAGTCGGCGGTCATGGATGAACTGATGCACAGGCATCAATTCGATTGCCGTGACCCCGAGCGAAACCAGATGCTCGATCACCGAATCGCAGGCCACTCCCAGGAAAGTGCCACGCAGATCGGCCGGCACACCCGGGTGGGTCATCGTCAGGCCCTTGACGTGGGCCTCGTATAGAACCGTCTCATGCCAGTCTGTACGCGGATTCTGGTCGTTGCTCCAGTCGAAATACGGGTTCACGACCACAGAACGAGGAACGTAGGGCGCTGAGTCGATATCTGTGGCCGCTGGCGAGTCGATCGCATCATTCCATCTGACCTGCCCCTCGATCGCCTTGGCGTAGGGGTCGAGAAGCAGCTTTGCTGGGTTGGTCAGGTCGCCGGGGCCGGGGTTGGATGCCGCTGTCCTGAACCCGTAGCGGGTTCCGGGAGCGACCGACGGAATGTATCCATGCCAGATCGATCCGACCTGCTCGTTGAGTTCCACCCGTTCCTCGTGACCCTCGGAGTCGAACAGGCACAGCCAGACTTGCTCGGCGACGTCACTGAACACGGCGAAGTTGGCTCCAACGCCGTCCCACGTAGCGCCGAGAGGGTATGGAAGTCCCGGCCAGACCGTTGTCATGGCCGCTCCATGGTGCCTGTGAGATCGAATTGTCGCAGCATTTCGGGTGACCTTCGGATGGCAGGAGCCGGGTGGCAGGAGCCGGATGGTCGCTATTGGACCATCTCAACCAGTCTCGCACTCGACCGACGGATTTCCTCCCGGAGTATCCGGTCGAGCGCTGGAATCCAAAGACTGCCCCCGTAACGAAGGTCCATGGTCAGGCGAACTCCCGTGTCGATCTCGTCGATGGCGGCCGAAAGCACCCAGTCGCTATGGGTGCGCCCATCTAGTTCCCGACGTTCGAAGCGGGCTACTCGCAGAGGTTCACAGACCGTACGAACCATCCGAAGCCGTTTGGACCGTCGAAGTGGACCCATCTGGGCTCGCAGATCAACCAGCCATGCAGGTTCGACGCTGTGCGGCTGCCCCCCGTCGTCGCCTTGGCCAGCGCCGTCCTGGATAGCGCCGTCCTGAATGGCGCCGTCCTGGCCAGCGCCGTCCTTTGCCGGACTTTCCGACGCCGATTCACCCCTGACCGGTTCCGCTCGACCCACGATGTCGAGCCAACGGGGGTAGGTCCCCAGATCACTCACCAACTCGAAGATGACCTTCGGTTCCACTTCCGCATCGACCGATGCATTCACATGCAGCATTGTCTGATCTGCTCAGCCGCCAGATGTCTCGCCTGTACCCGAGACTGGGATCGGCACTGTCGAGTCGACCGGTACAACTGGAGGCGGGGCGACAGTCTGGAATACAGGACGTGAACCATACGCTGCCTTGAGAAGCGGATACGCGTTGACGACATCGCTGTCAGCGGGATGCACCTCGAAATGGAGATGCGGCGACGTGCCCTTGGCGTTGCCCGTATCACCCACATATCCGACGAGTTGGCCGGCGGTCACTCGAACACCGTCGGCCAATCCAGCAGCGAACGCGGACAGGTGTGCGTAGTAGTACGAGATTCCGCTCTGCCCCTTGATCCAAAGCTTGTTTCCGCCCAGAACCGCCTGTCCGAATCGCTCGATGACGCCGTCCTCGGACGCGATCACCGGGGAGCCGTAGTCGGCGAAGATATCGGTCCCCTGATGCCAGTGTGCGTACCCGGTTCCCATCATTCGTGGGAACCCCCAACTGTCGATGAACTGTGAGTCAGCTGCGATCGGGAACACGAATCCGTCGGAATATGCATGCGCGCCGGCCTCATAGGCGGCCAGTTGCTGCTGCGCCTTCTGGAGCGCCTCGAGCGCTTTGGTGACCATTGCCTGATCTTCAGTGAGCTTTGACGTCTCCACACCGAGTGAGTCGGCCAATGCGACATTGTCGCCCCGGAGTTTGTTTCGAGCAGCGTCATAGGCGCGCATGAGCTTGTTCTGTCGCCTCATGACGATCGTCATGTACTCGCGTGCGACACCCACATCAGATGCGTCAGTCATCTCGATTATCGACAGCGTCGGATCACTGCGAGTGGTCGTGTACGCGATCACGGCATGATCTCTGAGTTCCTCACGTGCCTTGGCGGCCCGCCTCACGGCGACTCGGGTCTCAGTACCAAGTTGCCCGACGCGTTCCTCGAGCATTGCAATACCCGCAGTTCGATTCTCAACTGAGCGGGCCAGCGTCGTGAACTCAACAAGGGTCTTCTCCACCACCAGCTTTGACTCTGCGACCCGTTCTGGCAGCACCTGGACCGACTGGAGATCGAAGGTCTTCTGCGCGACCGGAACCTCGAGGCCGTCGTTGGGTTCGGGGTCAGACAGGTAGCCGAGTCGGGGGTCATCGACGAGTTCGGGGGGCACGGGAGGCAGGTACGTCGTAGTTGTAACGCTTGGGTCCACCGTCGTGGTGGTCGACTCAGTCGCTCCAGGGACAGTCGTCGTCGAACCGGTTGGATCCGAGGACGTAGACGACGTCGGCGTCGATGTCGACGATGTGGAGGGTCCGGCCGCTGCCACCTGACCGCCACGGGCGCCATCGGAGTACGAACCGGGAGCCGCTTCCACCACCGGTGCAACGAAGGGCACAAGGGCGACCATCGCTGCGGCAGTGGCCAGTGCTCGCCGACAGGTTGAACTCGAGAGCCCGCTACGGGTACTCGTCATGTCCATCGGATCAGGTCGTCGCTCGACGTTCGGACGCTGCATCCACGAAGATCGGGTGACTGGTGACGGGCTGAGTGGTGACATTGCGGCTAGGGCGAGCTATTCGACATTTCCACTCCCCTGACCCTGCCACGCTACAGCCTTGACCCCGGCTCTCCAACGGTTTGAATCTCAACCGAGCCCGCTTCTCAGGCAGTCTCCTCAGCCGGTCATCACTGTCGCTCCCGATGACCCCATGCGATCAGCAATCCAGAGAACCACGCCGCACACAACAACCATCAGTACCCCTACGGCCATGGACTGCCCATATCCCACCCCGCCTGGCCGAGACATGAGTTGCTGCAACAGCACGGGCATGGTGACCTCGTCACCACGCGACACGAACACTGTCGCTCCGAACTCGCCCAGACATACGACAAAGCCAAGAGCAGCAGCAGAGCGGAGCGCCGTTCTCAAGTGTGGAAGATCGACTCGCCAGAATCTGGTTGGCCCCACCGCACCGAGCATCTCAGCCGCATCGAGTTGGGCCCGATCGAGGGACCGGATGGGAGGAACCATGACTCGGGTCACCAGCGGCAACGCGACCAGCAATTGCGCCAGCGGAATCAGCAGGCCAGAACCCCGCAAGTCGACCGGTGGACGACCGAAGGCGATCAGCAGGCCAAGGCCGATCGTCGTCGCTGACACTCCCAGAGGCAACAGCACCAGTCCCTGTTCCACTCGTCCCAGCCGCGTCGCCAGATAGCGGGCTGTGGGCAGCGCCAGAGCGACCGTCAGAAGACTCACCAGCATCGAGGTCCGCAGCGAGTTGATCGTCGCTGAGATTGGACTTGTCGTCATGTCGGTGCCTTCGAGGACTGATCCGAGTGAGGTCCAGTTGTCCAGGCCAAGGCCGCCCGGGACCTGCAGGGACCGAAATGCGAGGGCCGCCAGCGGCACCCCGCAGATCAGTACAATCGACAGGACACTTGTGATCACAAGGGCTTTTGCCAGAGGTTCAGACGGTCGTTGCCTCCGGACCTCACTCGGCAGTGTCGAGACCTTGGAATGTCTCGCAATGGCGATGTCAGCAGCGAGCGTCGATGCAACAGCTATCAGTTGGAGAGCGCTCAGCACTGCTGCTCCGCTTATGTCGAACTGACGCGTTGCCCGAACCCAGATCTCCACCTCGATGGTCGTAACCGACCCTCCGCCGAGTATGACGATCACACCGAAGCTGGTCAGAGAGAACAGGAACACGATGACGGCGCTCGCCGCTATCGATGACGCGACCCTCGGGAGCGTGACCTCGCGAAATGTGGCAAACCCGCTCCGACCGAGCAGGCGCGCCGCTGCCTCGCTGTCCCCACCACCTCGTTCGATGGCAGCCCCAACGGTTCTGACGACGACAGAGATGTTGAAACACACGTGAGCCGCAATGATCAACCACCAGCTACCCCGTCCGTCGAGAAACCCTCTGGCCCCGAAGATCGAGGCGAAAGCCGCTCCGACCACCACTGATGGCAACACAAAGGGCACCACCGCCAACGTCGCCAAGACGCTTCGGCCAAAGAAGCGGTACCTGGCGAGCGTGTAGGCAACTGGAATGCCAATGACGACGGTCACGGCAGCCGATCCGACTGCCTGCCCGATGGTCAGGGCAATGACCCGCCAGGTTCGTCTCGAACCCAGGATTCTCGCCCAGGGCGACGCTGTGTCCAGACCCGTCGCGAGTGAACCGCCGAAGGTCGTGCTGAGGACCGCGATGAAAGGAACGGCAACAGCCAGGACGACCAGAACCAACAGGACTCTGCCAAGTGCTGGACGACGCACTCTCACTCCATGACCTGTCGCCAACCTTCGATCCACTCGTCACGCATGGAGTCGACCGTCTCGGCCGGCACACGCAGAGGACTCTTCACCGGCGGCGCCCATTTCACGAACTCCTCGGGTAGTTCGACGTCGGTGACGGGGTAGACGAAGTTCGACAGGGGAAGGTCCCGCTGCCAATCAGAGTCAATCATGAACCGGATCAGCTCG
>WBZT01002067.1_pt1 | contig 12198 bp, 14 predicted proteins | sample 5204241 | NCBI WGS metagenome assembly WBZT01 (sample SAMN12344358, study PRJNA552823) | activated sludge metagenome | biome: Activated sludge suspended growth; feature: Nitrification reactor; material: Wastewater; isolation source: activated sludge from nitrification reactor of wastewater... | reverse complement strand
GTTCGATGTTCGGGGCCGGGCGACGTCGTCAACGGTGTCGGTGCCTGCGGCGGAAGGGTTTGGTGGTCCGTGGACATGGACGACCGCGTATGATGATCTGGATCACGTGGTGCAACAAGGGCTGCCCGCTGTGGCTGATTTGCCTGCTGAGACGTTGAATGCGTCGTTCAACGCGAATGGTGCTCAGACCGGGCTGTCGAACACGTCGGGTGTGCAGTATCTGCATTCTGTGACGTTCGACGGGGTTGGCCGTATGGTGTCGCGGAAGTCGGGCGCGGGGCTGACGGTCGTTCAGCGCGGTGTCGAGTACGACGCTCGAAATCGGTTGCAGCGCATGTATGCGACGGTTGGTGTCGGTCCGACGTCGGTGACTCAGAACATGTATTTCGGGTATGACGAGGTCGGCAATGTCGTGCGGCAGAGCGACATGATGTCGGGGCAGCATGTGTGTGCGGCGTTGGATGGGCGGAGCCGGTTGACGCGTGCGTGGACGTCGACGGCAGCGGTCGTTCTGAACACCGACACCGGGTGTGCGGCGGGGTCGGAGTCGTCGTGGCAGCAGGGTCCGGAGCCGTTCCGGGAGGACTACACCTCCCAGCCGAACGAGTTGGCGAACCTGGCGAGTGTCGCGACTGATGGCGGGGCGGCCCAAACCTATGGGTACGGCGACGCGGCGCATCGGGGTGCGGTGACCGCTGTTGGGGCTCGGTCGTTCGGTTATGACGGTGCGGGGCGTATGACGACGCGGACGTTGGTGGCGGGGGCGTCGGAAACGTTGACGTGGAACCCGGATTCGACGTTGGCGTCGGAGACGCGTGCGGCGGGGTCGAGCAGTTACGTGTACGACGCGAACGGTCAGCGGGTGATCCGCCGTGAGGGCGGTGTTGACACGTTGTATCTGCCGGGTGTCGAGGTTGCTCGGACGGTGGCGACGGGGGTAGCGAAAGCGACCCGCTATTACGGTGCGGGTGGTTTGGTTGCGTCGCGGACCGCGGTGGGTGTGCAGTGGGTGTTGGGCGATCATCAGGGGTCCGTCGCGGGGGCGAGTCCGGACGGTTCTACGGTCGCGAGTCCGAAACGGTATCGGCCGTTCGGGCAACAGCGTGGTGTTGACGGTACGGGGTTGGAACGGGGATTCCTTGGGCAGACCGGGGATTCCGCGTCGGGTCTGAGCTATCTGAATGCCCGCTACTACGACGCGGCGTTGAAACGGTTCATCACTCCGGATCCGGTGTCGACGCCGGAGAACCCGTTGAATTTCTCGGCGTACGCGTATAGCCACAACAATCCGACCACACTGTCGGACCCGTCCGGGCTATCGGTCCCAGAATGTGGTCATTCCTGTGGCACAACCTATGGGAATGGTCGTCCGATCAACAGGCCGCATGGCCCGTCTCGCTACGACAAACCGAACTCCGCTGGCGGCTCGGCCAGGATGTCCGTTGCTGGCCGCGTTTCGTCGAGCGCCTCGCCGTCTGCACGGAAAGTGAAAGAGAAGCTTGAGGCGGATACAACCTGGGGCGAGGATTTCTTGCGCCTTGGCGTCTCGACCGTCGCCGGGTTCGCGTGCGGGGCCGTTGGTGGCTCGGTGCTCGGGCCTGCCGGTGCGGATGTCGCTGGCGGGGTTTGTGGTGGCATCGTCGATCGCCTTGTGTCGCACCTGCAGCGGGGTGGATCGTTCGCAGGCGCGATCGACGTTGCATTTGATGCCAAGGCGATACTTGCGGATGGGCTGACAGGTGCAGCATTTGGGAAGCTGCTGAAGGTCTTTGGCCCGAAGTTGGTGAGCCTGGTTGAGGAGTTTTCCCCTGGAGCAGCCAAAGCCCTCTCAGGCTTTCTCGGCCTTCGCAAGTCCAGCGCCACAAACTCAGCGGACGACGCTGCAGGGCTTGCTGACGACCTGGTCGGAATGGCATGTTCGTTCAGCGGTACGACCTTGGTTCTCATGGCAGATGGTTCACGGAGGCCGATCGAGGACGTCGTCGTTGGCGACGAAGTGCTCGCTACCGATCCCGAGACTGGCAAGACCGCTGCCCGCAAGGTCACTCACGTCTGGAAGCACCAGGACACGGTGATCGACCTGGTCGTCGACGGGGACGTGATCACCACCACCGAAGACCACCCATTCTGGAATGAAACCGACGATGAATGGCAACGAGCCGATCAGATCGACGACGGCGACCTCGTCCGCGGCGCCGATGGTCAGCTACTCAGGGTCCAGGGGCTCGACGAGTCGACTGCGAGATCAGCGACCGCCTACAACCTGACCGTCGACGACCTCCACACCTACTACGTCAGTGCCGGAGACGACTCCGTCCTCGTCCACAACACCTGCAACATTCCAGGTCGGAACTTCACGGGACCCGATGCACCTGATCGAGCGTTCGCGCACCTCAAGGACGCGAGTGGGTTGGACCCCAATGTCGCGAGCAATCGGCTTCACATCCTTAAGGAGGAAGGTGGTCTGGGAGCGGCCGACGATGTGGTCATCGGCCGGACCGGCGATGTGTACGACGCGGCGACCGGTGAACGACTCGGATCACTCACGGACCCGGGACTCGGCGGTGCTAAGCGATGACGACGGACGCTCCGAACCGGCGGTTTCGCCATCTTTTCGCGGTGGCCCGTGTTGACGATACCGCCGAATCGGCGCCTGTCGACGAGCGGATATCACTCGTCAGCGCGTTCGACTCGCGTGACGCTGCTGAAAGGGAGGTCGCTCGACTGCAGGACCTCGCCGGCGCCAAGAAGTGGCGATACGTGATCATGATCACTCGGCTCAAGCCAGCGGATGGTGCCGGGAAATGAAGCGAGCGCCCGAAGCCGCGCGGCTCGGCCTCCTTCTTTCCTTCATCTCGATCGCGCTAATTCTGGCGCAGCCTTCCGCGGCCGCGGCCCAGGCTGGCGCAACGACAGGTTTCCAGCTCGACGTGATTCTGGATGCGGGCGGCCACGCCTACGACGTCCTCAGCCCAGGGACGCCCATCTCGGAAAGACGCGACGTCGTCGCCGTGGCCATGACACAGCCCGCTACGCATTCGAGCTACGAGTACGACGGCGCGCTCAGCAACGCGTCCGTGAGCCACCTCATCGAGCACGGATCAGCCCTCCCGGAGTGCGGAACTGAGGCGAGATCGTCGCCGACAGGTCGGACCCGTACGCCTCTTTCGGCTACCGGTGCTGCCACAGACTCCGCAGACGACATCCTTCGACTCGGTACGTCGGAGTCCTGGGGCAACCCGAACTCGCTTGCTCGACACTTCCGTGACCACGGTGCCGACTTCGCCGCGAGCTCGGCGGATGACTACGCCCGAATGGCGTCCGAGTTCCTTCAACGCCCCGGCACGTTGGCCAAGATCGACGCGGATGGGGTGATCCGTGTGTACGACCCGGCGACGAATACGTTCGGTTCGTACAACGCGAACGGGACAACGCGGACCTTCTTCAAGCCCACCAGCCCAACCTACTGGGACCGACAGCCTGGCTCCCCGCCGGCTGGAGGGTGATCGTGAGCTACCTCTGCCCCGCCTGCGGCTACCCAGACCTTGAGGAACCTCCCCGCTCACCGCGCACCGGCGGAGGCTCGTACGAAATCTGCCCGTCATGCGGCTTCGAATTCGGGGTTACCGACGACGACCTCGGCATCACCTATCACGACTGGCGCAGTCGGTGGATCGCTGATGGGATGCCATGGCGAAGCGAGGGAATCGAGCTGCCACCCTCCGGGTGGGATCCGAGCGGCCAGCTCGCGGTCTTCGACGACGGGTCTTGACGATGACGGCGGCGATCCCGGTCGTGCGACGGTTGCTCATCTTGGCGGTACTCGTAGTCGGAGCGATTCTCGGTGGTCCTACGACTCGGGTGTTCGCCGCTCCCTCGGCGGGCACGGCTGTATCGGTACGCGGGTACGACGTACCGGCCGTCGCGCGCGTTGACGACCGAACGTCCGCAACCGCTACGGCCGCCCTGGCCCTGTCCAACGACGCACGCGACGAGTCTGTGTCGCCACCGGTCGACGGCTCGGGCACGTCTGCGAAGTTCCCACGCTCGTTGAATGCCACAGAAGCAGGATCTGGTGGAATCGGTCCGGTACTGAAGGGCGAGGCTGGCGTTCAACGGTCGATTGCTGCGGCCGAGGGGCGTGGTGAGACCGTGCTTGGCCGGGAGATCACGATGGAGACGTCTGCTGGTCGCACACGGCCGGATTTGCTGGTTCGTGATGCCGAGGGGAACTTGAAGTTCATCGAGAGCAAGTGCGGCCCGTCGGCGTGTCTGACTCCAAATCAGAAGGCGGGGTACCCGTTGATCGAATCTCAGGGTGGCATCCCGCGTGGTGGGAACGCGGCGAATGCCGGGTTGACGCCGGGGGAGCCGATCGGGCCGACTCCGGTGCAGGTCGACTGGTGGGATCGTTGAGCGCATTGATGAGGGCGCTCGTCGCTGCGTTGGTGGAGCCTTTGTGCGAGCTCGGGTTCCGGAAACGCTCGGGGGAGATGTTCATGTGTGTGCTCACCGATGATGTCGTTGGGTGGCTCGGCTTGAACGTCGGGCATCGGAGCGGTGGCGTGTTGGAGGTGTACCCGGTTGTTGGGGTGCGTCACCAGGGGATTGAGCGGGTCGTCGCGGAGGCGCTCGGCGAGAGGTTTCATCCGTCGGTGCCGCCGACGGTGTCGGTGCCGCTCAGCGGGCTGATGGAAGGCCGCTACTGCGCGTGGCAGCTCGCTGATGTCACTGAGGTCGCAGCGGCGGCGGCGGGCATCTCGTCGGCTGTCGCGGCGGCGGGGTTGGAGTTCATGCGCTCCCATGTCGATCCTCACGCCTTGGTGGCTGCTCTCGAGGCGGGCTTGTCAGCGACGCCGGAGCAGCGTGCGATGCGTCTGCCGGTGGCCTTGGAGTTGGCCGGTGAGACGGCACGAGCCATAGCGGTGACCGGCGCTGAGCTTGATCGTCTCGATGGTCGTGTTGACGCTGCCGCTGAGCGTTTCCGTCGGTTCGCTATCGGGTTCAGCTCGGCGAGTTGAGCTGGTTGACCGTCACGGCGATCGAGTAGTCGGCGAGGCGCGCTGCGGCCATCTCGATGATCTCGGAGGTGGCGCTGTCGGGTGGGCCGGAGCAGTCGATCTGGATTCGGATCTTGCGTCCCGAGGCGTCGGGAAACCTGCTGACGAAGCCCTCGTCGAGCACGAACGCTGCGTAGGTGTTGATCTTCTCGATCAGCTGATCGGGTTGTTCGGGGACTGATCCCCAGGGCCTCATCTCGGTCATGATCACGGCGTATTCGCCCGTTGCTGGATCGACGGTCACGAGATCGATGACGCCGCCGTCTTCGATTCCGGCCATGGGTCAGCCGGCGTCTTTGAGGGCGTCGCGGACGCGGTTTTTGGCGATGAGGCCGTCGAGGATGTGGAGGATGGCGTTGCGGTCGTCGGGGTCGAGTTGGTCGAGTTGGGCGATGCGGGTCGCGATGGCGGCGTCGGTGGTGGTGAGGGGTCGCCGGGGTGCGCCGTCGATGACGAGGTAGTCGAGGCTGGCGTCGAGGGTCTCGGTGAGGCGGACGAGCGCACCGATGGAGGGGGTGAGGCGGCCGTTTTCGTATCGGCTGATGCGTTGGCTGTCGCTGCCGACGGCTTCGCCGAGGTCGGCTTGTGACCAGCCTCGTTCTTTGCGGAGTTCTCTGATTCGTTCGCCGACGGGCATGGGTGGTCCTTGCGGGTTGGGTGTCCACGCCCATTGTGGGTCTGCTGGTTGGGGTTCTGCGGGAGGTGGTGTGTCACTCATGCCCCTACAGTGTGCATCAGAAGACACATGATGTGTGCTAGTAGTGACACCTCAAGATTTCTTGCGGAAAGGTGCTGGTGTCGTGGCTCGGGTGCCTGACGACGAGTTGGAGCGCCTGAAGGCGGAGGTCTCGCTCGTGCGCCTGGTCGAGGGCCAGGGCGTCTCGCTGCGCAAGCACGGTGCGGATCTGATCGGGTGTTGCCCGTTTCACGATGACCGGGACCCGAGCTTCGTCGTGAGCGTGTCGAAGAATCTGTGGTGTTGCCATGGGGCGTGCCAGGTCGGTGGTTCGGTGATCGATTTCGTGATGCGCGCCGAGGGCGTCAGCTTCCGTCACGCGGTTGATCTGTTGCGCCAGGGCGTCGGTGTCACCGATGGGGTGCCGGTGGTGAAGTCGACGGTGACGAAGATGGCGCCGCTCGCTCGGCCCGATGTCGAGGACCGGGAGTTGCTCGATCGGGTGGTGGGCTTCTATGCCGACACGTTGCGGGAGACGCCTGATGCGCTCGGGTTTCTGGCCCGCCGGCGGATCGACCACCCCGACGCGGTCACCGTGTTCCGTTTGGGGTTCGCGGATCGGTCGTTGGGTTACCGGTTGCCGGCGAAGAACCGTCGTGACGGCGCGGATCTGCGGGGCCGGCTTCAAGCGCTCGGCTTGTTGCGCCCAACGGGGCATGAGCATTTCCGGGGTTCGCTCGTCATCCCGGTCCTCGACGCTGGTGGTGTGGTGACCGAGGTGTATGGGCGCAAGATCCGTGACGATCTGCGGGCGGGGACTCCGAAGCATCTGTATCTGCCGGGCCCGCATCGTGGTGTGTGGAACCCGGCCGCGTTCACAGCGGGCGATGAGGTCATCGTCACCGAGTCGTTGATCGACGCGTTGTCGTTGTGGTGTTGGGGGTTTCGTCATGTGACCGCGGCGTTCGGCACGGAGGGGTTCGGCCCGGACCTCCACAAAGCGATCGAAGGGCACGGCATCAGGCGGGTGGTGTTGGCGTTCGACAACGACCCAGCCGGCAACACCGCCGCGACCAAGATCGCCGGGCGGCTTCTCGAGACTGGTGTGGAGGTGTTCCGTCTGAACCTTCCGGCGGGTGCTGATGTGAACGATGTTGTCGTCGCGGCTGACGATCCGACCGACACTCTCGGCCGCCTGTTGCGGACAGCGTCGTGGATGGGTGCGGGCACTCCACCAGCACGCCGGCGCGAGGCGCCCGTGCTCGACGCTCGCCCGGTTGCGATCACGCCCGGACTCGATGCCGACGGTGAGGCCGTTGATGTCGAGGTCGTCGAGCCGCCGCAGCCACCGGTTCCGCCTACCGACCCGGTCGCGCCTGATCTCGTGTCACCCGCAGCCGTGACCGATGACGGGCCGGCGGTGTTGATCGATGAGCGGGAGCTCACCATCGTGTTCGGGGAGCGGCGGTGGCGGGTGCGGGGCCTCGCGAAGGTGACGTCGTTCGATCTGTTGCGCGTCAACGTCCTCGCGGCTGTTGGCGATCGGTTCCATGTCGACACCCTCGACCTCTACTCCGCGCGGGCACGTTCGGCGTTCTGCCAGATGGCGGCCACGGAACTCGGTGTTGATGAGGGTGTGATCAAACGCGATCTGGGGCGGGTGTTGTTGGCGTGTGAGACCCACGCCGAGGACGTGATCACGGGCGCGCAGGCCCCCAAGACCGTTGAGGTGACCCTCACCGACCCGGAGCGTGAAACAGCGCTCGGGTTGTTGCGTGACCCGGATCTCGTCGAGCGGGTGGTCGCGGATTTCGAGCGGGTCGGCCTCGTGGGTGAGGCCACGAACTGCCTCGTCGGCTACCTCGCCGCGGTGTCGCGGTTGTTGGATCAGCCGTTGGCGGTGATCGTTCAATCGACCTCCGCTGCGGGCAAGAGCGCACTCATGGACGCTGTGTTGGGGTTCGTGCCTGATGAGCATCGCGTCCGGTTCTCCGCGATGACCGGCCAATCGCTGTTCTACATGGGCGAGTCGGATCTGGCGCACAAGGTGCTGGCGATCTCGGAGGAGGAAGGAGCGGAGCGGGCCGCGTACGCGTTGAAGCTCCTGCAATCGGAGGGTGAGCTCTCGATCGCGTCGACGGGGAAGGACACGGCGTCGGGGCGGTTGGTGACCCACACCTACAGCGTGACGGGCCCGACGGCGATCATGTTGACCACGACAGCGATCGACATCGACGAAGAACTGTTGAACCGATGTGTGGTGTTGACGGTGAACGAGGACCGCGCCCAGACCCAGGCGATCCACGTGCGCCAACGCCACCGCCACACCCTGAGCGGCCTGCTGGCGGCGAACGATCGTGACCAGGTGATCGCCCGCCATCGCAACGCCCAGCGGCTGTTGGCGGCGTTGCCGGTGGTGATCCCGGGCGCGGAGCGGTTGACGTTCGCGGACACGTCGACACGCACCCGGCGGGATCATGTGAAGTATCTCGGCCTGATCCGGGCGTCCGCCCTGTTGCATCAGCACCAGCGGCCGCGGCGTACTGCGACCACCGCGGACGGGCGGACGATCACCTACATCGAAGCCGCGCCGGCCGATGTCGAACTCGCCAACCGGTTGGCCCACGACGTGTTGGGCCAGAGCCTCGACGAGCTGCCGCCCCAGACCCGCCGGCTGTTGATCCTCCTCGACGCCCACGTGGCGGCGGAGGCGACGGCGCGGGAGGTGGACCGCACGGCGGTGCGGTTCACGCGGCGGCAGTTGCGCGAACTGTTCGGGTGGGGCGACACCCAGTTGAAAGTCCACCTCGCCCGCCTCGTCGACATGGAACTCGTGTGGGCGCATCGTGGCGCCGGCCTCCAACTCGTCTACGAGCTGGCCTGGTCTGGGGAAGGACGCGACGGCGGCCGGTTCCTCAACGGCCTCACCCCACTCGCGGCCGCTGAAACCACGGCTATGACCGCAGACCGGTCGGGGCCAAGCGGGGATCGGTCGGGGCCTGGTCGGTCCCCGGTCGGCCCCCAGTCGGGGGCCGACCGCACCGACGCTGGGAGCCCACAACCCGCACCAGCACAGGCGAACAGCCCTGCTGATGCCGACGACGGGCCGAACGGCACTGAACCCGGCCCGACGACCGGTGGTGTCGTAGTCGTATCGGCAGGTGCGTGATGGGCCGCCGTGGCGAACACCAGCCATCGCTCGTGCCCGGCGATCCCGGAGACCGATACGGGTTCCCGCACCTGGTCGCGGAGTTCGAGGAATGGATGGGCGTCCACGGCTACAGCCCACGCACGATCGACAACAGAAGGCGCCAAGTCGCCGCGTTGGCTGGGTGGCTCGAAGAACGGGGCGTGGCCCGGCCGGCGGAGGTCACGAGGCCGATGCTCGAGCGTTATCAGCGGCACCTGTTCCACTACCGCAAACCCAACGGCGAACCGTTGTCGTTCAGGTCTCAGTCGCAGCGCCTGTTAGCGGTTCGGGCGTTCTTCAAATGGGCGGCCCGCCAACACCACCTCCTCCACAACCCCGCCTCCGAACTCGAACTCCCCAAAGTTGAGCGACGGCTCCCGAGACCAGCGCTCACCGCGACCGAAGCCGAACTCGTGTTGGCCCAACCCGACCTCACCACCCCTGGCGGTGTCCGTGACCGGGCGATGATCGAAGTCCTCTACAGCACTGGCATCCGCCGCTCGGAGCTCGCCGGCCTCGCCGTCTTCGACATCGACGCCGATCGACAGACGCTCCTCGTGCGGCAAGGCAAGGGCCGGAAAGATCGGATGGTCCCGATCGGCGAACGAGCCCTCGCCTGGGTTGACCGCTACCTCGCCGAAGTCCGACATGTCCACGCCACCGAACCTGATGACGGGGTGTTGTTCCTGACCGTTGACGGCACCCGCTTCTCCCTCGACCGGTTGACCCAGCTGGTTCGCGGCTACGTCGAGCGCTCCGGGGTGAACAAGCAGGGGGCGTGTCACCTGTTCCGCCACACCCTCGCCACGTTGATGCTCGAAGGCGGCGCGGATATCCGATACGTCCAGCAGATGTTGGGCCACGCCGACATTTCGACCACCCAGATCTACACCCAAGTCTCGATCCGTCACCTCCAAGCCATCCACACCGCCACCCACCCCGCCGCATCGAACACGCCGAGAGCTCAACGCCAGGTGCACCCCGTTCACCGTGGCGTTGCGGGTGTCGAACCGTTGGTGTCACCCGCTGCTCTTCTTTCTGTTCTTGATGAAGAGATCAACCAAGAGAACCGCCCGGACCCCGGACCGGCCGATGGACGCGCCACCGGACACCCCGCCGGACAGAACGCCGACCAAGGCGACGGCGAACACGACACCGGAGTGGACGGACGGGCCGACGGGCCGGCTGGGCCGCCCTTCAAACGGACGATCATCCGATGACCGCCACCTCTACGACCCCCGGCGGGCACACCGACGACGGGTGGCTACGACTCCCCGTCCTCGCAATCGAGGACCTCGCCTGGCTCATCGGCATCCTCGAAGACTGGCTCCTCCACGCATCCGACGACGCGTATGACGACCTCGCCCAGTTCGCCGGGCGAGGACCGTTCACCCGGCCCGCCGACCAGCACGGCCGCCTGATCGCGCATGAACTCGGCGATCACCACGTCACCCTCATGCGAGCACTCCGCGCCGCCGGCATCGACTGCTAACCCGGCTCTCGACACCGGTTCGCTGCCCGCCCCAAAGGCGACGACGGTGGTGTCCGAACATCGCCGAAAACGTTGCACAGACTGGCACCTTCCCCCAACGGGGGAAGGTGCTCCCGCGTTCAAGAGCCAACGAAGCGGCGAAAGAACAAGGGGAACGCCGGTGGTCACCCTGACCAGCACCCCATGGTCGCCCTGACCACGACAGCAAACACCGCCGACCAACAGGCAACGGCCCCCGCTCGACCCTCCCGGCCGCACACCCGACGCCAGCCATCACGGGCGACCATGACGGGCCGACCACACGCCGGCCATCGCTTCCTTCGCCGCTATCCCGTGTCGTTTCTTGTGCTCCCGCCGTCGGGCCGTTCGGTTGTGCTGCCGCCCCTCCGCCGCGTCGGTTGCCCCCGAACAACGGTCACCCAGCGTCAACCATCGACACCCCGCCAGTTGCGCTTTGCGCAACTTGCCAGTCTGTGCCACAACCTGACCACGCTTTCGGGCCACCACCGAGAGCGAACACCACGGCCACGCCGACCGGGCCGACGAACGGCGCGTCGAAGGCTCTGTCGGGCTGTCACCGCCGCCCTCTACAATCGACCCTATGACCGTGACCCTCGATCTTCCCGCCGACGCGCAAGCCCGCCTCGAAACCGAAGCGTCGCGTCGCGGGATCACCCTCGACCAACTCATCGCCGAACTCGCCGCCCAGCTTCCCGCCGAGGACCCACTCGAAGCGTTCATCGGGTGCGGCGCGTCAGGGCGAACCGAACCCTTCGACATCCACAAGGAACGAGCCGACCTCGCAGCGAAGAAATTCGCCGAAGGCGTCTGACAGCAGTGCTGCTCATCGACACGGGAATCTTCGTTTCGGTCGCGGACCGCAACGAACCCCGCCACCTCGACTGCGTAGAACTGTTCCGTAGTCGCCGCGATCTCACCGTGTCCGCGTCGGTGATCCCCGAGGCCGCATGGCTCATCGAGACCCGCCTCGGCCCGACCGCTGAAGCCCGGTTCCTCACCCTCGTGACCAGCGACCGGTTCACTATCGTCGACGTCACCGACCCCGACTACCAGCGAAGCATCGAACTCATCACGGCCTACGCAGACCTGGGTCTCGGGTTCGTCGACGCTTCGATCATCGCCGTCGCGGAACGGCTCGGTGTCACCACGATCGCGACACACAACCACCGCGACTTCGCCGTCGTGCGTCCCGCCCACTGCCCGGCGTTCGAACTCATCCCCTGACCCACCCACGAGCGCTCCTCACTGACCGAGCAGGGTCGCCCCCGGTGTCACCCACCGATGAGAGAATCAACGCTGTGACAACGACGAGCGGACATCGACACCGGGGGCTTCTTCTTTCGCTGCTGACGCTGCTCACCCTCCTCGGCGCGACCCTCGCCACCCCGGTTGACGCGTCCGCGTCAACGCGTGTCGCTGCTGAAACCCGCGTCCGCGCGATCGACACCCCGACCACCGCCCTCATCGCGGCCCGGGACCTCGGATCGTCAACAGGCGCCGGGGTTTCGAGCGTCTGGTTACGACAACAAGCGTCGGCTACCGGTGTTGCCACAAACTCAGCAGATGATGTCCTTCGGCTGGGCACGAAGGACTCGTGGGGCAAACTCAACACCCTCGACGACCACTTCGCCCGGCATGGAGCGGACTTCGGAGCGACTTCAGCCGATGACTACGCGCGGCAGGCATCGGAGTTTCTCCAGAGGCCAGGAAATCTGACGAAGATCGACCCGAAGACTGGCGTCATTCGCGTCTACGACCC
>WBZT01002670.1_pt1 | contig 12205 bp, 12 predicted proteins | sample 5204241 | NCBI WGS metagenome assembly WBZT01 (sample SAMN12344358, study PRJNA552823) | activated sludge metagenome | biome: Activated sludge suspended growth; feature: Nitrification reactor; material: Wastewater; isolation source: activated sludge from nitrification reactor of wastewater... | reverse complement strand
CCACCACGCCCGCACGAAGCGGAAATCATCGCCTGTCTGCAAACCAACTCGAACGGTGCGCCCATCGCCCTCGAAAGGGCGCAACCTCCGAAAAGTCTCCCGCACCGCCTCGCTCACCCAATACGCAAATGGCTTCCCCGGCACCGCATCGAATGCCTCCGGCGCCACCTCGAAGATCAGCGGATGTCCCGCACTGCCTTCTGCCCGGTGCCGACTGCATAGGTCCAGCAACGCCGCACCCTTGTCCGGCTCCGCAAGCAACCGTAAGAAAATTGTCACGCGCTACACCACTCATTCATCACTCATTCCCCTCTCTTTCTCTTCTCTGCGTCCTCTGTGGTGAATCTTTCCTTGCCTATCCCTACCGCAACCGCGCGCCGGTATCGGCCAGTGCGCCGGCCTTGTCCTCCTCGGCAAGCAGTCGCAAAAAGACTGTCCTGTTCACCTCAGGAAACGGATCGGATAGGCAGCGTCGGACAAGGGGTCCAACTCGTGGTGGTCGGTGGTCAGCAGCTCGGCGCCGCGTTGCTCGGCCAAGGCCAATGCGAAACAGTCCGCGAGCGAAATCCGCCGCCACAGGGCCTTGATCTCTCCGGCGCGACGCAGCAGAGGCAGGCTCATGTCGTGCTCGACCGTCACTCCCCATTGCGCCAGCTCATCGAGCAGGGACTCAAGCTGAGCTTGCGGGTCGCGCCGCAACAGGTCGTAATAGACCTCACAGAGGTTGATGGCATGCATCAGGCCGCGGGCGTCGGGCTCGGCCAAGAACGTGATCAATTGCTCGCCGCCAGCCTCTCCCTGCTGAGCGGCAATCATGGCGCAGGCATCAAGCACGAATACCCGCCGACTCACTGTCCTTTCTCCCAGCGCCTGTTCTCCAGGTCGATCTCCTCCTGCTTGCGCAGGGCGAGCGCGTCGCTGGAGCTTTGCTTGCCGTGCCAGCGTGCATGCATCTCCCGAAGATAAGTCGCTCGCTCTTCCTGGGTCATCTCCCGAATGGTCTTGATCGGAGACCTTGCGGTTTCCTCCTCGCGAAGCAGAGTGACCACGACCCGGGCGCGCACGACACCCGCTACGGTCTCTAAGAGACGCACCTGGCCGTTCTCAAAAATGCCTTCGATACTTGTCAACATGGCGAACCCTTTAAGAAGGTAGTTCTCGATCGTCCTCGGACTCGACCCGCCCCGCGCGGGCTTCATCCAGGATGTCATCGACTGAGTCGAGTTTCATACCCCCGGCAATGGCGCGCTGGCGAATGGCCATCAGTTTCAGCCCAAGCTCGGAAACGCCACCGCGACGTTGGCGCCTCTCTTCATCGAGCTCGTCGCAGCTCAACAACTTGCCGCCATCGCGAACACAGGCGCGTCGCAGCTCGATGAGCTTGCGCCCTAGCTCGGTGCGCGGCTGGTAATGATCGGTGACGGGATCGCCGGTCAGCGGCTCCAGATGAATCCGCACCAAGGCGCCGACCGGCACATCCTCCGGCACCGGTAACCCATGACCGGTGCTCACCCGGGCTTCAAACGGCAAGCTGTTCATGGGGATACCCTCCAAAACCTGATAAGCCGACAATCGGCGGCTGCGACCGAGGTGTCGTCCAGGATGTCGTGCGCAACAGTTGCACCGGATGTTCGGCGCGAAATTCGGGTAGCTCATCCCACACCGCTTGCTCCTGATCGCTCAGGGACCACGCCAGAGGGTCGGAATCGACGACTACCGCCTGAGTGCCCGAAGATTCCTCAAGCAACGTGGACATCACGCGGCCAGTCTCGCAATCGCAGCGCGCCGGGCGGCGAAGTGCAGGCAGGCTTGAATGTCCGCCGCTTCAAGATCGGGAAAATCCGCCAGCAGTTCATCCTGACCGACCCCTTGGGCCAGCATTTCCAGAATGTCGCTTACCCGGATGCGAAGGCCACGGACACAGGCGTGACCACCGCACTGGCGCGGATTGAAGGTGATGCGCTGCTCAAGCTTCTGCGTCATGTTCATGGTTCGATCCTCACTCGGAAACATCGTTTCATGTACCCGTCAGAGCCGATATTCGTCCAGCGGATCCGGGCGGGTGCCTTTACCCCATAAGCCCCAGCCCGCGTCCTCATCGTCCAGCACCCAGGCCACGACCTCCAGCGGATCCTCGCCGTCGGCCAACTTCCGTTCCTCTTCGTGAATCAGACCAAACAGACCCCCGAGTGTCTCCCCTGCCCGCAACCGGCGGGCGCTCTCGACCACCGACGCGACGCGGGCGAGTCGGGCTCCGAGCCTCGCCCCCTCCTGCTGTTTCGCGCGCAGGGCGTCGGCCAGAAAGCCGAGCAGACGCGCCGAGTCGCTCCAGCGTTCCTTTAACTCCTTCAAGGAGCCTTCGATGGCGTCCGCCGCCAGCGCTCCATCGCGAACCTGATACTCCACGAAGACGCCATAGGCAAGGACGAAAAAGAGCGTCAGGGTGCGGGCGGGCTCGGCATCGGTGCGGTAGTCTTGCCTGCCCTCCGCGTCCAGACGCAGGACGTCGAAGTAGACGCGTACCCCCGGCGGGGCCCCGCCGATCCAATCGCCCACGCGATAATGCTCAAGCGCGCAATCGAAGCGCTTGGTCTGGATCGCGATCTCCCGGCCGTCCAGTTCGATGGAGAGCGAATCGAACATGCCCATGCTGTCAGCCTCCTCAAAGACCCGGTTATTCCGCGCCCAGGTTAGCCCACGGGCGGCAGAACTGCCTGCTTAGAACTTACGTAAACAATAGGCCGCCGCCTCCACCATGGCGTCGTCCATGACCCCGTGCCCCAGATCGGCCATGGCCTCGGGCCGGGCGATCCCCAGCACCACCTGCTCGCGCCACTTCTGGAAGCTTGAGAGGAAGAAGCAGGTGCGCGAGGTGATGGCACCAAGGCGGCCGCCAGCCCGCAGCAGCTCCAGCCCGCGTTCCACCATGATGGCCAATAAATCGTTCTTGCTGCGGGGGTAGGCTTTGGTGAGTTGATCCTTGGTATTTGAAGCCAGCGCGCCAAACGGCGGATTCATCACCACCACATCGAACACCTCGCGACACAGGTCGATCAGGCGCAGGCCCTGCAGGGCATCCTGTGCAAACAGGCGCCCCTGATACGTTGACTTGGCAGCCTGGGCGAATTCTGTGAGTGCCGTGCGCAGACGCGCCTCCGCCTGCTGCCAGTTCTCTTGCTCCTGCTCCGCAAAAAGGCCGGTGCCTTTGCCGACATAAACCTGGCGGATCAAATGGAGCAACTCCCGCTCAACTTGTAGTAGAACACCAAGTTCGGGTAGCCCTTTAAGTAGTTGCAGAGTTTTCTCGAACAGCTCTGCATCGCGCTGATCGAGGTTAGCCGCGAACTGCTGGCGCAGCTCACGCTCTGCCGGCGGCGCAATGGCGGCGACCACATGGCCACGCCTGATCAGCGGGCGGTCTTTGGCTTTGACGCCGGCGTCGTGCCAGGCACGTTGCGCCCGCAGCCACAACGCCAACGAGGCGATCTGCGCGGCGCGGGGGTCGATGTCCACACCATAGATATTGTGCTCGATGATGAGACGCGGTACGTCGCGTAGAAAGGCAGCCTCGTCTTCATAGGTCTGGCTCAGTGGCTTGAGTCCCTCACCCCCAGCCCCTCTCCCAGAGGGAGAGGGAGGATTCGAGTCCAGCGAACCGGGGCCGTGCTGTTGTTCCCAGGCCCAGGCCTCACGGTAGATCTCCAGGAAGAGATCGAAGGCATAAAGACCGAAGTGCATGGAGCCGCAGGCCGGGTCGAGCAGCTTCAGGGTGCGCGGGTCACGTAGCTTGGTGGCGGCTGGGGGCGTCTCATCCGGTTTCACCAGCAGGTACTGGCAGCGCTCGCGCAGGGCCGTTGCCCCGCCAGTGGCGTTGAACCACAGGCGGCCCAGGGTGTTGTCCAACAAGAACTCGACCACATAGCGTGGCGTGAAGAACTGGTTACGCACCGCCAGCTCACGGCTGTTGCGCGGCGCCTGCGAGGCATCACGCATAGCTTTGCGCTCTTCCTTGGAGTTGAAGTACTGGTAGATCCAGCCGATGGTCTCGTCCTCACTCCACTGCGTGGCGATGTCGGCATCGTTGATCAGATTCAGCACTTGCAGCAGGGCGGATTCGCGTGGGAAGAGACGGCCCTGGGGTGAGTAACGGTCGAACAGGACCGGCAGGTCTTGGGCGAGCTCATCGAACACGCTGAACAGGTACACGCGGTAGGCATCGCTGGTTTCGCCCAGGCCGGTACTGGCCAGGCGCGCGTAGAGTTGAAAGCCCTTGGCCTGGAAGCCATTGCCGACCGACCCCACCAAAAGGCCGCGCGCCTCCGCCATGCGCAGCGCCGCCAGCCGGTTGAGCACGGTGAAGGCCTGCTCGCGCACGATGCGATCCAGGACCTGGCGGGGGGTCATGTCGCCACTGGCGGTGTAGTGCGCCAGGGTGTCGCGCAGGATGCGGGCGGTCTCGCGCTGGGCGTCGTTGATGTGGTGCAGGCCGGGGAGCGCCACGACAGTGCCCGAAATCGGGTCCATGCCGTAGTCATTCTGCAACTGCCGTGTGAACTCCTCCTCCAGCACGCGGCGCGCGTCGGTGACGAGGCGCTGGAGGCGGTTGCGGGTGGGTTGGTCAAAGGGCATGGCATTTCACTCGATGCCGAAATATCGGACAGTTATCGGACAGTTATCGGACAGTTATCGGACATGCCCGGATGCGTGTCCGAAAATTTGTTAGCTGGCCAAGCCATAGCGCCGCCCCCGTTTTTCGCCTGTTGCTGCGACCTGGCCCGCCTCGATCAATTTATCCAGGGTGCGTTTTATCTGCTTGGCGTGGATTTCCTGACCGATACGGCGATGGATTTCACCGATGGCTGAATGCGGATAGCGCTGCAGGTCTTCGAGTATCAGGGCTTGCAGGCGGTGCGGCTCGATTCGCTTCAGGGTGGTCGTCGCCGGGAAACTCAGCGCCCGCAGCATGTCCGCTTCAATGAAATAACGTGTGGCCTGGGTTCGACCGCTTTGCTTCACAACCCCCCATTCCAGCAGGCGCGCCAGCCAGCCCTTCAATTGCTGGGTATCGGTGAGTTCGAGTTGGCGCGCCAATTCACGGGCGGTCAGCGCTTCGTGCATCGCCAGCAAACCCAAGGCGATGCGTTCACGCTGGGTCAGTGGGTAGTTTTGGCTGGCCCTGGCAATAAAGTCCATCACCTGACGAGCCGGCGCCGACCGCATCAAGACCACGCGGACCGAGTCCGGACCTTCAATCACTTGGGGCACGGGCCGACCTTGGGACAGCAGTACGTCATACATGGTGTCGTAACCACTGCCTTCACGCTCCATCAATTTCAGGTCATGGAATAGCCGGGTCAGGTTCTCATTGCGGCGACGGCTTTCGTGCAGGAGATTCTGCGGGGTCACGCCTAATGGCAGCATGCCAGGGTTCACCATCTCAAGACGGTCGGGGTGGAGATTGAGAAAGATATCGCCGCGCTGCGTGTAAGGGCGATGAACCAGGGCATTGATCAGGAGTTCACGTGCCACGGTTTCGTCAAACATGGGCACCTGCTGACGAAAAAGCCCGTCGGGGACTTCATAGAACTCTCGGAAGTCAGGCACTTCACGCCACACAACATCCACCAACTCGATGGGGGACAAGGTGTAGTCATCCCAGGTGATTTTATTGACCTTGCGTTCCTGCGCATCGAATTTGATGAACTGGATGACGGGCGCCGTTCCCAGGCACGCACGATCTGCCTGGACGCCAATGCACAAAATGCCCAGATGGGTCAGCCATTGCCCCTGAACCAGAAGGTAATGACGCAACAGTTCCAGGTCGGTCTTTTCCTTCACGCTGACCTTGACGCGATCAGAGCGGCGCAATGCGTCCAGCAGCTTGTCTTGTTTGTGCTGATCAGCGTGCCGGTAATTCACCTGGAGCGTGGTCTGCGTTTCCCAGGGGAGCGCGGATCGCTCATTTAGCAAACGCATGACTTCATCGCCCACCAGGGGGCGGGAGCTATCCGCCATGCGCAAAAAATAGCGCCCGTCACTCGTGGATGCCGCCGCCCATGATCGCGGCACTGTCAAGGCAATATATTCCGCGCCATTGCTGGCCAGTTCGATGACCGGTGACACACTCACATTCACCGTGAGCTCACCTATGCGCCGCCGCAAGGTGTCTGGCAGCTCGGGCGGTATCCGCTGACCTGCGGGCGGCAGATCATCGGTGTCTTCGATGCCCAGCAAGATGCAGCCGCCCACGGCGTTGGCAAAGGCAACGCAGTCTTTGGCCAGCTCGCTCCAGTCGGCGGTCTTGCCGACCACGGTCCGCAAGGATTTCTTGTCTTGCAGTTGGCCTTCCAGACTCATCAGGCGCCTGCACTCTTAACGGTAAAGGACACTTCAAACTCGGCGTACAGGCCCACTTGCGCCTTGATCTCGTGCAGTTGCTGGATGACCGCGTCGATATCAGCCGCCGTGGTGAGCTTGGCCGGCACGGCCACCTTCCAGGTGAGTTTGGAGGGTCCTTCCTCCCCGGACTTGGCCCGTTCTTCTTCCATGCGCTGGCGCACGCGCTCCTGGCCTTGCCGCTGGATAGACCGTCTCAGCTCCTCCAGGGTGCCATTGATGTCATAGTCCCGGGCCAGGAGCTTCTTCAGTCCTGCCAGGTCCGGGGTCGCTTCCAGCGTCAGCCCATCCAGCCGGCTCACGGCGTTGCCACGCTCCTCCTGGGTCAATTCTTCCCACTCGGGGAGGCGCTGCAAGTCCTCGACGCCTTCTTTCAAACGCCGCTTCTGCTGGTCGGACAGGGTAATGACGGCGTCACGCACCCGGGCCTGCAAGTGGGTGAGCTGCGAGTTGAAGTCAGCCGTGTGCTGATGGAAGTCCTCCTGGCCCAGGCGCTCCGCCAGGGTGTCCAGTTCTTCGGCGACTTCGCGGCGCAGCTCGCCGGGCACGCCGGTGTCCGGCAAGGCCGCGATGTCGCGGCGATGGGCCTGGAGCTCGCGCAGGGTGGCATCGAGTCCCTGGTCGAGCGCGCGCTTGACGGCCAGCGCCCACTTCAGGTTGTCGCAGATGGCCGAGGTCTCGGCCCCCAGGCGTTGGGGGGCATCCGAGGCATCGGTGAACAGGACATCGGCCAGGTCCTGGTTCAGGGTGCGCACGCGATCACTGCCGGCCAGCCCCAGGCCACTAAGTTTCTCCGCCAAGGCGCCGTAGTCATGCTGGAAGCGCGGGAAGTGCTTGGCGGCGGCCTTGCTGATCTCCTGCTCCAGGGGGATCACCAGGTCGCCCACCAGCTCGGTAAGCCGCTCCGCCGCGCGGCCCAGGGTTGCGAGCGAGGGTCGCTCGTCGCGCAGCGCCACGCCAATCGGCTTGAAGGCGTTGTTGGTCTTCAGGGCATCGATGGCCTGCTGGCCGGCGGCGGTCACTTCCCGTCCCGAGACCTTGAGCTTGATCTCACCGGACATGAGCATCGCCGCGACGAGGTAGCGCGTGGTGTCGGGTGACCAGCCAAACGGATCCTTGCTGAAGTGCTCCAGCAGCCGCTTGCCATCCAGGGTGCCGTGCTTGTCGAGGGTGTCGCGCAGGCTGATCAGCGCCTTGTGATCGGTCTTGAACGACGCCCGCCCGGCCACGGTCTGCACCAGACCCAGGGGGTCGAGACTGCTGCCGATGGCGGCGGGGTTGGCGACCTTGAGGAACTTCTCGGCGATCTCGGTCCCCGCGCGCACCGGGGCCTCGCCGTAGCGGTCGAACACCTGTTCGGACACGTCAGCGAGCAACTTCTTGGCCGCCTCCAGCAGGCGGGTGTCCAGGGCCGCGACCGCGGTGGCCTGGCCGCGGAAGACGAAGGAACCCGCTTGCAGGGTCTGCCGGATCTTGCTCTGGAGCTGGGTGGCCAGCTTGGCGGCGCGGTCGAGCTGGCCGGAACAGTAGTCCTTGACCTCTTGGTCGGGCTCGTTGCGGTGCAGCTCGGCGATGCGCTGGCAGCGGTAGATCTCGTTGGCCAGCTCCTCCAGCTCGGGGTTGGCCCGGGCCAGCAGCCCGATGGTGTTGCGATTGGCCCGGCTGCGGGAGTCGTCCAGCAGCCGCTGCTTGGCGGTCTCGTAGTCGCTGGCGGGGACCAGCTCCACCAGGGTCTGGATGGGGTTCTGATCACCGGCCAGGCTGCTGATGGCGCCACCGGCCTGGACCTTCAGCCCGGTGGCCACGGCCATGGTGCCGAGCAGACTAACGCGGGGCAGCGGGTCGAAGGTCTCGCGCAGCGCCTCGTTGAAGAGGCGTTTGACATCGACGGCACGCAGGGCGATGGCGCCGCGCTCCTGCTCGATGTCGCGCAGCTTCTCGCTGAGGAAGACCAGACGGCCATCCTTCTCCCCCAGTGGCACATGCACGTCATAGAGCAGGTCCTCGACCGCCTGCTTGACCCGGTCGTGCTGCGCGGGGGCGGTGATCGACGGGTGCATCAGGCTGGCGACGTTCTGCACCGTCACCGGCAGGTTGCCCAGGATCTGCAAGACGGCCACAGACTTGGCGATCTCCTGGTGCAGCGGCGAGTCCGGAAAACGGATCAGGACCTTGCCGACGGACTGGTGGAGCGAGGGGAAGGCGCGACGCAGGTCCTTCTCCAGCTCGTCATAGAGCGTGACGGTGGTCGCCAGCCAACCCACCGGCTGATCGGCCATGGCCTGGGAGCCCCCTTCGCCCTTCAGCACGTCCTGGATGACCTTGATCGCGGAACGCAGACCAATGCCGCCCGTGGACTTGGCCAAGGCGCCCAGCAGGTGCAGCAGGATGTCGAAGTGCGCCGGCAGGAAGGGGTAGAGGTTGGTGAAGCTCGCCTTGCTGAAATCGGCATCGTAAAACCGGGCGTCCTGCAACTTGGTGTGGTGGCGCAGCGCCTGGCCATGGGCGTCAAACAGCTTACCCAACTCGCTCTCGCCGACGGGTGACTTGCCCAGCAGGCGCCGATAGCAGATCTCCTTGATGTCGCTCGACTCCAGGTCGATCTGGATCGGGAAGCGGTCCTTGAGCTTGAAGAGCTTGTCGGAGTTCAGGGCCGCGCGGGGGTCGTCCTCGGTCAGCGTCTGCTGCGCCGTGGCGACGATCCAGACCTTGCCGTCACCCAGCCGTTTGAGGTTCTTGGCCAGGCCATCGAGGTTGAGGATCAGGTTGTCACGCGCGGCGACATACTGGCCGACCTCGTCGACGATGAAGAGGATGTTCGGCTTGCCGCTCTTCGCGCGGACAATGGCGAGCATCTCCTGGATCTGCTGGTCCTGCGACTTGGTCCAGCCCTTCATCTCGGCGGTGAAGGCCGTGGGGGTGGTGAAGAGCTCCGGGTAGAACTCGTGGGCGATCCGGGGTAGCAGGGCGGACACCAGGAGCGGACTGTTGTGGACATCGGCCCAGGTCTTGCCCGGGAACTGGCTGGCGATGCGTGCCTCCAGCTCCCCCAGGCGCCCGTCCCCTTCCAGGTGGCGCTCGAAGTCGGCCACCACCAGATTGTCCGAGTAGCCCGCCCACTTGAGCACCTTGAAGTAGAGGACGGTGGTCACGTCCTCCATGGTCGCGCCCGCCAGCATCTCGCTCGCCAGGTCGAGCATCACCACGGCGGCGGGGAAGCGTTGCGCCACGGCGCCGAGCAGCGCCTTGGTCTGCGGTTGGTGTAGCCGGTCTTGCAGGTGCTTGAGGAAGGGCGTGCCGTCGATCGTGCAGCGGTCATCGAAGGCCAGGCCCAGGTACTTGGTGAACGAGCTCTTACCCGAGCCATAAAAGCCGGAGACCCAGACGCCGATCTCGTTCTCGCCCCCCGTCTCCATCGCCAGTTGCATGCGATCCAGGAGCTTGCGGAACTGCTCCTCGATGCTCGCGGTGACCACGTACTCGGAGATCTCGGCCTTGAGACGGCGCTCTTGGGCGCTGTCGTAGGTGATGACCTTTTCGATGGTCCGGTAGATGTCCTTGCTGGGGTCGAACAGGGCGCGGATGGTCATGGGTGAATCCCTGCGAGCTTATGGCGGCTCAGCCGCCGACGTGGACGGAGCGGTAGTTGCCGTCTTCCGGGTAGAAACCGAGAAACTTCAGTCCGGTCTTCCCCCGCCGCTCTCCGGGGTAGAGGAAGAGGGTCGGCACCTGAAATTTGCCCTGGAGCTGTCCCTCGATGGTGCCGATGCGCAGATAGGGATGCAGGGCCTCCAGGTCGGTGACCAGCAGCAGGGCGTTGGGCCGACCTGCCAACGGTTGGAGCGCCGCCTCAAAGCGCGGCAACAGGCCGTTGGCGGAGGTCAGGATGTCGGCCAACGCCTTGTTGGTGCGTGGCCAGTCCAGGGGCGCGGCCTGGTCTTCCCCCACCCACACCGGCCAGAAGGGGTCGGCCTTGAGCAAGGCCCAGATCTGCTCGGTCAGTGAAAAAGTCTCCACCTCCCAGCCGTCCTGGTGGAGCTTGGCCACCCAGGCGGGCGTCTGCCGCTTGACCTCCAGGATCTGCGCGGGGTCAAAGATGAGGTAGTAGATCGGCTCGAAACTGGCGTGACCCAGTTCCCGCCCGTGGCGGATGCGCTCGCGCAGTTCGTCGAAATCAGCCTTGAGCGAGGACATCGCACAGCCCCTCCAGGTTCGGTTGTCGCCAACTGATGCGGATCACCTCGCCCGCGGCCTGGACGATGAGCAACCCCTGCCGCGAGAGACGCTTGATTGCCTCCAGCACCTCCTCCCGCGCCAGGCCGTAGAGTTGCCAGTCCGGGTGGGTGAGCAGGGCGTTGTCGCCGATACCCGTGAAGTGCAGTTCGTGGGCCAGGTAGGCGGCCACCGCGGGGGCGATGCGGAACGGCAGGATGCGGCGGCTTGTCCTTCGCCCTCGTTCGAGCATGCCGTAGTCAGCACAGCAACCGGTAAGATATCCCGAGACATTACGAACCATAGACTCGGACCAGCGCTTGACCGTTTTGCCGTCATCGATACCACGCTCGACAAAGGCTCGCGCGTCGTCATTGGTAATCTGTGTATATCCGCCCGAGTATCGCGCCCAATAAACGTGACGAACGAAGTCTCCGAGGATGGGGTTAGCCCGGCATGTATAAAGGAGCATGAGCTGCGTCAGGTCAGCCGTCGAAATCGAGGCAGAAAGCCGCTGGAGTTGAGCGGCGGGTGCACCGCCCGCCACGAGATAACGTGGAGCGAAACATTCGACCACGATGTTGCGCAGCCGTCGTGCGGTGACAGTCGGAAAGCGGCCCGAATCCAACGCAATTTGATATAGCTGAATCGCCGACATACTGGGCGACCACAACTCAAGCAGGGTCTTGGTTTCGTCCACTAACCCAAGACCCGCTCCCAACTGTGACGTGTAGGGCTTGTTTTCGCCCACAATCACCCCAGCAGATAGGGATATGACCGGGTTTGGGTATCGAAAGCCGACCAGTAGGCCCCCGCCCATCGCGCCAGGATGTGGGGCGATTCGAGGTCCTGCAGGGGGCCAAGGGCGATGGGACCCGCGGGAGGAGGGTGGTTTACCGGGTTTCCTGGAGCGGCCGCGAGGTTGGCGGCCGTGGCCTCGTCCCGCGCGGCGAGGCGCTTGAGCGCCGCCAGTAGGGCCTCGCGGTCCAGTCCGGCCTGGGGCTGCAGGGACTCGCCAGTGGGGCCGAGTATTAGCCCATGCAGGTCTTGCTCCACCTCCTCGGGCAGGCGGAACAGGTGGTAAGCGCCGACGTTCAGGTGCTCGTCATGCACGCGGCGGGCGGCCTCGGAGGCGCCATGGTACTGCGCCAAGCGGGTGGTGGCGCTGAAGACGGGTTCCAGGAAGAGCGGGCTCATCGCCTCGTAAAAGCTCGTCGGCCACCAGCCAAAATGCGCCTTTTCGCCCAACACGCAGACCAGCAGGCGCAGTTCCAGCAAGGTCGTTCGTCCGGATGCCGTCATCCCATCCTCCTCAATGCCGACGCAGGGTCGGGCGGATGGCTAGTAACCATCAGCCTTATTTTTTCAACTTATTGTTTTCACTGGGACCGCTCCCTATCGTCCCTTGACCCCAGCCCGGGCATTATACCGATGCGGTTTAAGAAAGTTATCTGCATGCTGTCCCCCTGATTTTCTGCCTCACTGCCACCCACTCATTCAGCGGGTAGGGATCTCCACGGTCATGTGGGCCTGTTCCCGGTCGGATTCCGCGCCGGCCTCCTCGCTTCGCTCGTTCAGTCGTGGGTAGTGCTGGGCC
>WBZT01002668.1_pt1 | contig 12223 bp, 6 predicted proteins | sample 5204241 | NCBI WGS metagenome assembly WBZT01 (sample SAMN12344358, study PRJNA552823) | activated sludge metagenome | biome: Activated sludge suspended growth; feature: Nitrification reactor; material: Wastewater; isolation source: activated sludge from nitrification reactor of wastewater treatment... | reverse complement strand
ATTTGAACATAAGGATGGGGCTCAAACCCGTACCGCATTCACCCTGATCGAGTTGTTGGTTGTAATCGCCATTATCGCCATCTTGGCGGCCATGCTGCTGCCCGCACTGTCCAAGGCCAAGGCCAAAGCGAAGCGCACGCATTGCCTTAGCAACAAACATCAGATCACGCTTGCTTGCAGCATGTATAACAACGACTGGCAGGATATCTTGGTGCCGAATGCCCCTGTCGGCGCCGCTGTTGGCGGCCAGTCGCTTGGCTGGTGTCCCGGCACCGAAAACTGGGGTTCCTCACCGTGGAACATCAACGTGGACGCCTACAAGACCAACTGCTTGGGGCCGTACGTGGGTAATGTCGAAGTTTACAAGTGCCCGAGTGATACCATCGCCTCTGACAACGGCATCCGGATTCGCAGCATTTCGATGAATCCCGCGATGGTTGGCGATCTGCTGATCATGGCGCCCCACCTGAGACAGCAAATGGAGAGCATGATTGACATTAGTCGGTGGAGACTCTTCAGGAAGATCACCGACCTGAACTGCATCGGGGTCGTGAACGCCTGGGTTTTCTGCGATGAGGCCATGTATAACCTCAACGACGGCTACTTGCAATGCTCTCTGTCCACCCCGAACTATCCAGATATTCCTGCAAATTACGACAGCGGCGGCAATTGCTTCTCCTTCGTGGATGGGCACACCGAGTATGTGAAGTGGAAGTATAAGACCAGCGATCCGAAGGCCGGGCTGTTGAACGTGCCGTATAAGAAGGATGTGACCGGTGGTGGCCAATATTGGAACAGTTCAGGGCTTGATGTGGACTGGCAATGGCTTAGACAGCATACGTCCTGTGCCCAATAGCCTGTTCCTTCTCTCCGAAACGGTCATTGTCTCCACTTGAGTCGCCGCTGGAGTTTGCAAAATCGCGATTCTGGCGGTAACCACTGCCAATCTTCGCTGAGGACGATTTCAATTGGGCTTAAGCCGAAGTAAGCCGCTTTCGCGAACGACTCCCAAGTCTTGATCAATTGCGAGGCCGATTGGATCCGGCCCGGTTTGCCCGAGGCGATTCCGGATTTCCTTCCGCAACCACCAGAAGCCCGAGTTCCATGAGTAGAGGATGTGGCCATGCGGATGGCCATCCACCGTGCTGATGGACTCGTTGAAGGCCGGCACTTGGGCGATCTCACGCCCGGTGCGCTCAACCAGCAGCCGGTCCACTTCGGCTGGTGGCAGACTGTGAACGCCCGCGAGCAGATAGTTTGCGGCGTCGTTCAGAAACCACGAGCCGCCGTAGCAATAAACCCCGCTGTGTCCCGGCAGCAGTGACCCATCTGCTTGCGAAATCACTCGCAGGCCGTAGGGCGTCTTGACCTGCTCGGACGTGCGGTGATGCGTCAGCACCTGCTCGTCCGTCAACAATTTGCGCCCGAACACCGCGTAAGTCAGCGTCGCGCCGTAAAGTGTGTCCTGGCCCAGCGTGTCAGGCTGCTTCCGGCTCGTCGGCATGAAGCCGCGCGTGTGGTTGAACAGCGAACGGTATCCTGTGATCGCGCGTTCGATGTCCTGGTCGGTGACTTCCAGCCCGAGCTCTTTGGCCGCGAGCAACGCGCCGCAGTGGAAGCCTTGATCGCTGGCGGGACAATCGCCGTCGTCATACGGGAGCACGTCGTGGTAGGTCTTCCAGCCTTTTGCATTGGGCGCGCCCGGCAGCGACGGCGGGAGGTAAAGCCCGGCCTGCTCGTGGTGGCGCAGGAATTCGTAAGCCTTCCGCACGAGCGCATCATTGACCGTGCCACCGGCGCGTTTCATGAGCACCGCCCAAATCAGGTAGTATTGCGCGTTGTCCTCGTAATCCATCCGCGTCCAGAAGACGGCGCGGTTGGCCTCAATGGTCTTCTCCGTGTCATCCAGCCCGAGCGCCGTGTAAAAGCCGTCGCTGACCCACTGCTTCCAGCCGTAGCCTGGGCCGGAGATGAAAATATAGCGGCCATCCCGCGGCTGCCCGTTCGCGTCGAGCGCCAGATTGCGGCGGAGCAGGTAAAGCGAGGTGTTCCGCAGGATCGCTTCGAGTGTCGAGGAATTCCAACCCTTGGCGTTGGCGACGGCGAGATGCGCGGCCACCTGCGCGTCGTAGTGATTCCGCGCCGCGCTGGCGAACAGCCAGGTCGTGAAGCGCCGCGTTTCGCCGGCAGCGAGCGACTGCCAGCCGTCCATCTGGTATTGGTAGGTGTCGCGCGCGTCCTCCGGCGGCTTGATGACGAGCGGATACGGGTCGCGGCCATCGCCCGCCAGCACAGCCAGACGACGTGCCGGCGGATCGAGCAACACCTGGCAGCGATTCTCCCACAACCCCGGCGAATCGGCGGCGAGGCCAAATACCCGGTTGCTCGTCCGCAGCATCACGACGGGAAAAGTCTCCGTTTTCGCGGAGCCGCGCACCGTATCAAACAGGGTGCGGTTGGTTTCCGTGCCCGAGAACGAGGCGAACTCGCCTTCCACGGCCGCCTCCAGCGGGAAGGTAACCGCGAACTGTTGCCGCTGTTGTGCCGTGACGATGAGGGTTCGCTCGACCAAGCCGGGCGCTTTCTGTTCAAGCCGGAACTCCAACGTCAGGCCGCCGGTTTGAATCGGCCCGAGCGTCAGGCGCCGGCCGGATTCAGCTGTGCGCAAATCAGCTTTTCGGAATCGCACGGGCGCGGGCGGCTGGCCGGGCCGGCGCAACTCAAGTCCGGCGGGTGCGTTTGTGCCAGCGGTCCAGACCAGCGCGTTGCCGGAGCGATACTCCAGCGTTACGACATCGTTCCGCACCACGGCCGCCGGCTGCATCCCGACTTCCGCCGTGAGTGCAGCGAAGCTCGAAAGCGTCAGCAGCAGGACCGTCCCAACAAGACCGGGTGACCAAGGAAATCGGCTGGAGGCAAGGCCCATGTCAGTTCTCGATCAAAAGTTTATGGTTGTCGTTCAGGTGCTCAACCCACGTTCCCTCGTCCGGCGGCCGACGCAATGCATCATTGCTGGTGCAACCGGAAGAACGCGCGGCTGCTGCTGATCGGATTGGTTCGCACATAATTCGTGCCCGACAAGGAAGCGCCGCTCACCGCCACCCAGGAAAGCCCGCCGGGCAGGGTGTTGGTGGTTTCCAGCGCGTAGTTGCTCGCCCACGCCGGCCACGAAAGAACCACCTGGTTCTCCAGCAGGGCGATCTGGAGCCGCGGGGATGGTGGCGCCGGGGCAAGCGGCAGGCCCAGTCGGATGGAGTTGTTGTCGCCCACGAACAAATTGCCGGCGCCATCCACCGCGAGGCTGGCCGGGCCGCTGAAGATGGCGTTCGTGCCGATGCCGTCGGCGTTGCCGTAAATGCCCGCGTTGCCGCCGAGTGTGGAGGCGACCCAATTCGTACCCACGGGCGACAGCTTGCGGATGTTGGCGTTGCCCGAGTCGGCCACGTAAATGTTCCCGCCGGCGTCGGTGGCCAGGCCGGCTGGCGTGTTGAATCGCGCGGCGCTGTTCATGCCATCCGCGCTGCCGGCATTGGTCGCCAGCCCGCTGATGGTCGTGGTGACCCAGTTCGTGCCGAGCGGGGTGAGTTTGCGGATGGTGCTGTTCTCCGTGTCTGACACGAACAACACCCCGCCTCCTCCCGCCACGATGCCGAGCGGCCCCTTGAACCGTGCCTCCGTATTCGTGCCGTCGGCGCTACCGCTGTTGCCGAAGCCGGCCAAGCCGGCGATCGTGGTCACCACCCAGTTCGTGCCCACCGGCGTGAGTTTCCGGATGGTGTTGTTGAAGGTATCCGCCACAAAAACGTTGCCGCTCGTATCGGCGGTGAGGGCGAAGGGCGCGCTGAATTGCGCATCGCTGTTGGTGCCGTCGGCGCTTCCCGAGCCGACGAATCCCGCCGTGCCGGCGATCGTGGTCGTCACCCAGTTCGTGCCGCTGCGCGTGAGTTTGCGGATGGTGTTGTTGAAGGAGTCCGCGACAAACACGTTGCCGTTCGTGTCGGCAGTCAAACCTTGCGGAAAGAAGAAGCGGGCTTCGCTGTTCGTGCCGTCGCTGCTGCCGCTCGCGCCGAAAACGCCGGCAATGGTGGTGACCACCCAGTCCGTACCAACTTTCGTCAGCTTGCGAATCGAGTACGTCTCGCTGTCGGCGATATAGACATTCCCGGCGCTGTCCACGGCGCCCGGATGCGGGTTGGCGAATCGCGCCGTGAAGTTGGTGCCATCCACGCCACCCCCACCGCCGGCCAGACCCGCGATGGTGGTCACGACCCAATTCGTCCCCACCGGCGTCAGCTTCCGGATCGTGTTGTTGGATGAGTCCGCCACGTACACGCTGCCATTCGTGGCGGCGGCAAGGCCGTAAGGCTGGAAGAATTGCGCGCTGTCGTTGGTGCCGTCGGCGCTGCCGCCGAAGCTGCCGGCGATGGTGGTCACGATCCAGTTGGTGCCCGATGGGCGAAGCTTGCGGATGCGGCTGCTGCCCCACTCCGCCACATAGACATTGCCCGCGGTGTCCGTGGCCACGCCCGTCGGATTGTTGAAGCGCGCCACGTCATTGGTGCCATCGTCGCTCCCCGGGAATCCCGCCTTGCCGGCAATCGTGGTGACGACGCGGTTCGTTCCGACAAACGTCAGCTTGCGAATCGTGTGGTTGCCGCTGTCGGAGATAAATGCGTTGCCGCCCGCATCCACGGCCAGGCCGATGGGCGCCGAGAACAACGCGGCGCCGTTCGTGCCGTCGTCGCTGCCGGGCGTTTCCGCCTGGCCGGCGAGGGTCGTCACCGCTCCGTTCGTTCCGCTGAAGGTGATTCTCCGGATCGTGTGGTTGCCCGTGTCCGCCACGAGCAGGTTGCCGCTGGCGTCCGCCGCCACCCCGAGAGGGCCGTTCAGCCGGGCCACGCTGTTCGTGCCGTCATCCGTGCCGGGGTTGCCCGCGCTGCCGGCAGCGGTGCTCACTGACCAGTCGGCTCCGCTGGGCGACAGTCTGCGGATCGTGGAATTGTTCGCATCCGCCACGAAAACGGTACCATTCGGCAAGGCCGCCAGCGCGAACGGATTGTTGAAGCGGGCGGCGCTGTTGAGGCCGTCGTCCGCGGCTGCGAGTCCGGCCCGACCGGCGATCGTGCTCACCACCCAGTTCGTGCCGGTGAGCGTTAGCTTGCGAATGGTGGCGTTGTTGGCATCGGCCACCAGGAGATTCCCGGCGGCGTCCAAGGTCAGGCCCGTGGGTTGGTTGAAGCGTGCCGCCGGGCCGGCTCCGTCGCTGCTGCCGTAGCCGGCATTGCCCGCGATGGTGGTGAAGGAATAATCCTGCGCGGTGAGGGACGACCCGGCAACGAGGACCAGGGCCAGGTAGCCGCCGGCCATCAAGTTTTTCATACGCTGAGGCTTCACGGTAAAATCGGTTGTTTGCTGAGTTGCTTTTTCGGTGAGGTTGACGCGGTAGTCAATAGCACACCGTGGCTGGCTTTCAAAGGCAAAGCTGTGGTTCAGCAGAGGCTCGCGCGTCTCACTCGATACTAAACTGCCGCTGCCAAAGTCCCCGATCCTCCCAGCGGTCGGCGGGCTGAAATAACCGCCCCCTCCAGTCGCAGCGTTACTTTACAGGCTGCGCTTCGCGGCCTATTGTCGCTGGCATGAAGCCCGCGAAGATCGTGTTCACCACGCTGCTTGCTGTCGTCGCTGGATTGAATTCCTGCACCACCTCAACCGACAAGCAATCCCCGGCCGGCGTTTCGGCTGCGAACGGGACGGCCGCACAAGTGCCGACGTGGTCGCGGGGCGACCTCGATTTTTTCCTGCACGGTTCGATGAGCACGGAGATGATTCCGGAGCGGGTCTTACGCGCGTTCATTCGCGCGTATCCGGATTTGTTTCCCACCACCGACCTCAGTCACTTGGGCTTGATTCCGGACCCGGCTTTCGGCTGGCCCGTGGGGTTCAGCCGCCGTTCCGTGGGCCACCTGGCGGGTTTGCCCTCCGTCGGGATCAATTGCGCCGCGTGTCACGTGGGCGAGGTCGCGGCGGCGACTGGGGCAAAGCCGGTGCGCGTGCTTGGCGTTACCAGTCACTTCGATGCGGAAGCGTTCTTCGGTTCGCTGATCGTCGCGGGTTTTCGCATGGCGGATCCGGTGAACATGAAAAAATATCTCGCCGTGTATCGGTCAGGCGGTTCGGATGCATTATTCGAGAAAGCTTGGGCGCAGCAAGAATCAAGAATCGCAGCGGTCATGAAGGATGATCCGTTTGGTGCGAAAGGCATTGCGCCCGGTGAACTGCACGAAATCACCGCCACGGATTTGCGGCTCGATTACATCCTATTGGACGCGGGCAGTGATCTTGTCCCGCTGGTGCGCGCCACGTTGAAACTCCTGCACAACACCCGCGCCGCGTTGCACGTTCCCGATCAGCCGCCGGACAAGGCGCCGCCGGCTTCCGGGCCCGGCCGCAACGACGCGTTCGGTTTGCTCTCGCTGGTGTTGTTTGGCACGCCGCAGCCATACGCCCCGGTGAAATACGGCCTCGTCTGGAATCTGGAGCAGCGGCATTGGGTGCATTGGGACGGCAACACGCAATCGCCCATCGGGCGCAATTTGCTCGCCGCCCTCGGCCTCGGCGCGCCGTTGCTCGGGCACGACGCGAAACTGAATTTTGCCGACGTGAAACGCCAGACTGATTTGGGCGAGCGCATACACGCACCGCGTTATCCGTGGGCGGTGGACACGGCCATGGCCCGTCGCGGCGCGGTTCATTATCAGGCGAAGTGCGCCAGTTGCCACGATGGCGGGGAAAGCGACCGGCGGCTTTTTCCGCCCGACGAAATTGGTGCCGACCCGACACGCGCCACGGCGTTCACGCCGACGCAAGCTGAATTCTTCAACAAATTTCTGGCCAGCATCAAAACGCCCGGCTACACGCCAACCGGCGAGCCCGGCATCCGCAGCACGCAAAAACTCTGGTCGCCGACGCTGGCCGGCGTGTGGGCGCGCTCGCCGTATCTGCACAACGGCTCGGTGCGGACACTGGAGCAATTGTTCGCCCCGCCCGCCGCCCGCGCCAGGACTTTTCATCGTGGCTCGCGCATCTACGACGCGATCGCGATGGGGTTCACGGACGAAGGGAATTACATCTTCGACACCACCACCGCCGGCAACGCGAATACCGGGCATGATTACGGCACGGACCTCTCGCTCGGGCAGAAGCGTGAGTTGTTGGAATTCTTGAAGACGTTGTAAGTGCGCCGGCAGGTTCGCCAGTTCATTTCAACTGCGCGCCTGCTTTTACCGCGTACAAATGGGTCATGGTGGCGACATAGAGCACGCCGTTTGCCGCCGTGGTCGTGGCGCTGATGGGATCCACCAACTCAAGCTCCGCCAGAACTTGCTTCTGTCGGCGGGCCGCGAACACGTAGAAATTTCCGCTCCGCGTGCCGAGATAGACCTTCCCGTCGGCCACGTAGGGCGACGCCCAGACTTCGCCGTTGATTTCATGCGTCCAAAGCGGCTGACCGTTCCGCGCATCCACGCAGTGGAACTTCCGCCCGCAATCCGCCATGAACACCATTCCCTCGCTGACGGCCGCCGTGGCCATCACGTGTTTTTCCAGTGGATAGGACCACGCCTGCGCATTGGTCGTGATGTCGCCCGTCTTCGTGGCGTCAATGCACTTGAGCCAGGCTTCGTTTTTGCCCCACCAGATGTCGCCACCGCCGGCTACGAAGAGCTGCCCGTGGTAATACACCGGCATGCCGTAGAGATTGCTCGGGCTCTCCCGGCGATTCGTACTGAATTTGTGAATGTCCACCTTCGGTGCGGTGGGATCGAAGTCGAATTGGAAGACCTTCTTCAACGTGCCGACCTCGTTGGGGGCAGGTGTTGTTCGCACCGGTTCAAAGGCATAAACGACTCCGTTGCCACCGCAGAAAAAAATCAGCTCGCGCCCGTTCACCTTTGCGAGTGAAGGCCCGGCCCAGGTGTTGTGAAAAACGTTTGGCGCGATGGTTTCCCCGTCGCGGGCGAGCAGCCGGCCGGATTTCTTGTCCAACACGATCAGGCTCGGCGCCTCCGGCGCGCGAATGCGCTTGTGGGTGTTGTCCACGCCGTTCGCGGTGTTCAGGTAAAGGTGATCGCCGTGAATGAGAATCGAACTGTGCGCCGCATCGTGCGGCCAGATGCCGCACTCGGTCACCAGATCGAATTTCCACAAAATGTCCGCGTCGAGCGGGCCGGGTTCGAGCAGCTTGCCATCCGCCGGCGGGCGCAGGTTTTCCGGCCGCGTTTCCGCGCCGATCTGCTGGCGGGGAATGCCATTGGTCGTTGGCGGTGTCATGTAGGCGGCTTCGTCGCGGAACGGGCCGTCATTGCCGTTGGCCAGGCCCTTCGCGTCGAGACACAACACCGCGCCGCGATTGTCCACGAGATAAACCCGGTCGCTCTCCACCGTCGCCTCCGAGGACATGCCCATGCGTGGCCAGTCCATGTAGGCATCCTCGTCGCGTTTCGGCACGACCAGTTGCCAGAGCAGCGCGCCGGTCTTTTCGTCGAGGCAGAAGAACACGCCGCGATCGCCAACGTGCTTCGGATCGCGCGGTTCCCCATTGTTCGTGCCGATGTAAACCCGGCCGCGGGCGATGACCGGTGTGGAATGCGTCTGCCCCCCCAGCTTCGCCTTCCATTTGATATTGCGCCCGGTCTTGGGATCGAAGGAATCCGGCAAGTTCTTCTCGCGCGAAACCATGTTGCGCGTCCAAGCCTCGCCCCACTGCGGCTGATCGGCGGCGAAGGCCTCGGAGAGAGAAAGTGCCGCGGCCAGACCGAGCGCCAGCCCCGCGATGGAAGACTTGTTTTGCATCAAGCGGGGAAAGAGAACCGAACTCCAGCCCCGCCAACAAGCTTAGACTTGCGCGAGCGCAGCCCGGCGCGGAGCGCGGACCGCCGAGTCCGCGAGTTTCAAGGACAGAACCCCGGACTGCACCACTGCATTTGGCTGCGCAAGATTGTCTCGGTGACCAACAATCATGATACTCGCGCATGGCCGGAACATCATGTCTGATACGCCGCGGCGGGTTGCCGTTGAAGGCGGTCGTCGCATGGTTGATGACCTCCGTCGCGACTGGAAGCCCCGCCCCCAAGTTCACCGAGTTGTTGGCGGCGGAAGAGTTCGCGGTGATTCCCATCCGCCAAACCGCGGATCACCACTGGTATCTCTCCGGCAAACTCGACGGCCGACAGGTCAGTTTCCTGGTGGACACCGGCTGGTCGGAAACCACGGTGAACCGGAATGGCGAGGCGGCAACAACCAACTTGCACGAATTCAAATTGGGCCGGATGACTTTCGTCCGCCAACCCGCCGAACATGGGCGAGTGAACATGGGCGACAAACGCGCGCCCTTCGACGTGGTGCTAGGGGTGGATTTCCTGCGGCGTCATTCGGCGGTGGTGGATTGCGCCGCCAACCGTTTGTACACGCGGTCATCACCGCCGCGGGAAGTCGCCGGGCCAGCGCTGGCTGAAGCGTTGCGCCTGACCGGGCGCGTGGCGATTGACCTCCATTGCCGCGAGGAAATGGCACTGACCTGCCGCGGCCAGGTGGCGGACCATCCGCTGGAGTTGCTGGTGGACACCGGCGCGGCATGGAGTTGCCTCGACTGGCGGCAGGCCGAGGCTTGGGGATTGAAACCACGGCCATCCACGACGCGGCTTTCCGGAGCCGGCCACACGGGAACTCGCGGGTTGGCGGTGGCCGAGGTAAAATCACTCCGACTGGGGTACCTGGAAATCAACAAGGTAACGATGGGACTGGTTGCGCTCGCGGATTGGGGGCTGGCGCAGGAGGGAAAGTCGCTTTCGGAAGTGAAGGGATTGTTGGGTGGCGAAATCCTCGCGGCCCACGGAGCGATCATTGACTGCGGCGGCTTGAAACTCTGGCTCCAGCCACGACCTAAGAAATGACCCAGCCCGCGCTCACTTGCTGTAATCGAAAACCAACAGCGTGCTGGACTTTGACTGCACGTTGCGAATCTCCAATTCCGTCACACGCCATTCGCCATTAACTTTGCCGGCCTCCTTGAGCTCGAATTCCTTCAGCAGCTTCCCCCGCGCGTCAAAAGCCTCGGCCTGCACAATTCCGCCCGTGTCGCGATCAATCCACGACACGACACGCGAGTAGCTATTGGTGGCCACGCTGGCCGGACGGCTTTCCAGCACGTCGCACGACTGGCCTTTTTTGATTTCGCGCTTGATCAGCTTTTGCCCCGGCCAGTGGAAAAACTCGGTGGCCAGGTCCACGCCCCAGAAATCCGAATCAGCGAAAGGTTGCGTCAACCAACCACGCGCCGACGCGCCACCGATGCCCCCGGTTTCGAGGTGATATTCGTTCGGCTGGCCCGGGAAATGATAAACGGAGAAACCCGCGACGCCGTTCGTCTTGGTGGAATGATAACCCCCCACCCAGTTGGTTTCCGTGACTATGGTGAAAATGGTCAGCGGCACATCCACACGGCGGGCTTTGCCGCCCCGAATCTTGAGCGTGCCGGAATTAGTGAAGCTCTGCGCGGGGCGCAGATCGCACAACTGACGCGCCAGTTGAAGGCCCTCGAGGTCCGCCAGTGCGGGATCGTTGGTGGTCGTGGCACGCGCGGACGCCGCCGCACACGCGAGCAGGCTGCACGCGATCAGACGGAGGGAAATCATTTCGGCTCCAACGCCACCCGCAAGGCCTGGGCGATGTGGCTCACGAAATGCGCCTTGATCTTCTGGCGGGCCTCGGGCGCGACTTCCATCCAGTCGGCCTTGTTCTGGGCGGGCAAAACGACGTGTTTCACACCGAATCGGACGGCGGCCAGGACCTTTTCCTTCACGCCCCCGACGCGCAGGACCCGGCCGCGCAGGCTGATTTCACCCGTCATCGCCACGTCCGAACGCACCTTGCGTTGCGCGAGCAGCGAAGCCAGCGCCGCCGTGATCACCACACCCGCGCTCGGCCCGTCCTTGGGCGTCGCGCCAGCGGGCACGTGAATGTGGATGTCGTGCTTGCTGTAGTCGGCAAAATCCAGATGCAGCGCCTTCGCCTGGCTGCGGAGATAACTCACCGCCGTGTGCGCGCTTTCTTTCATCACGTCGCCCAACGAACCGGTGAGCAACAACGCGCCCTTGCCCGGCATCCGCGTGACTTCTACGAACAGCACTTCGCCGCCGACGGGCGTCCAGGCCAGGCCGGTCGCGATGCCGGATTCGGAAATCTTCTCCGCCGTTTCGGAAATGAACTGCGCGTGGCCGAGGTAGGATTTCAGCGTCTCCGGTTCGAGCCGGACGGCGCCACCATGCCCGTTGCGCGAACTGATCTTCCGCGCGGCTTTGCGCGCGAGCGCGGCGATCTCCCGCTCCAACTGGCGCACGCCGGCTTCGCGGGTGTAATCCTGGATCAGCCGGCGGATGGCCGCATCTGACATCGCAAACTCCTGCCGGGTCAGGCCGTGCTCCTCCAATTGCCGCGGCACGAGATAGCGGCGCGCGATCTGGAGTTTCTCCGACTCGGTGTAACTCGGCAGTTCGATGACTTCCAGGCGGTCGCGCAAGGCCGGGTGAATCGGCTCCAACCAGTTGGCGGTGGTGAAAAACAAGACGCGCGAAAGATCGAACGGCAGATCAAGGTAGTGATCGGTGAAGGTGTTGTTCTGCTCGGGATCGAGCACCTCCAGCAACGCCGCCGCCGGGTCGCCGCGAAAATCCGCGCCGACCTTGTCCAGTTCGTCCAGCAGGATCACCGGGTTGCGGCTCTCGACCCGGCGCAGCGTCTGAATGATGCGCCCCGGCATCGCGCCCACGTAGGTGCGCCGGTGGCCACGAATCTCCGCTTCGTCGCGCATGCCGCCGAGGGAGATGCGCGCGAACTTGCGGCCCAAGGCATCAGCCACGCTCTTGCCGAGCGAGGTCTTGCCCACGCCGGGCGGGCCGACGAGGCAGAGGATCGGCCCCTTGATCGTCTTGCGGCGTTTGATGACCGCGAGAAATTCAATCAGCCGGTCCTTGACCTTCTTGAGGCCGAAGTGCTGCTGATTCAACACGCGCGCCGCCACTTCCAAATCCAGCTTGTCCTCCGTCTGCCGTTCCCATGGCAGTGTCAGAATCCAGTCAAGGTAGTTGCGGGACACCGCGTATTCGGCGGCAGCCGGCGGCGTTTGTTGCAGGCGTTCTAGCTCCTGTTCCGCGACCTTCTTCGCCTC
>WBZT01002667.1_pt1 | contig 12228 bp, 10 predicted proteins | sample 5204241 | NCBI WGS metagenome assembly WBZT01 (sample SAMN12344358, study PRJNA552823) | activated sludge metagenome | biome: Activated sludge suspended growth; feature: Nitrification reactor; material: Wastewater; isolation source: activated sludge from nitrification reactor of wastewater... | reverse complement strand
CGCTTGAGGCGGTCGTGGAACTGATTGATGGGTATCGTCGCCGCTGGCTGGTGGAAATTTTTTTCCGGATTTGGAAATCCGGCTGCCGGGTCGAGGCCCTGCAACTGGGCACCCTGGAGCGGTTGGAACGGGCTTTGGTCCTTTACCTGATGATCGCCTGGCGTATCCTGCATCTGGTCACCTGGGGCCGGGACTGCCCGAATCTGCCCTGTGGCGTGGTGTTCGATGCCGAGGAATGGCAGGCCGCCTGGATCGTGGCCCATCGCACTCCACCGCCCGAAACACCTCCACCTCTGGGCCAGATGGTGCGCCTGATCGCCGGCTTCGGCGGCTTTCTCGGCCGCAAACATGACGGTCATCCCGGTCCAAAAGCGATCTGGGAAGGGATGCAAAAAGTGAGAGCGTTTGCCATTGCCTTTGCGGCTACCCGTGCCGTGTATGTGGGGGATGGATGAATTATGGGTAATCGGATGGCCTTGAACGCCGCCCAAGCGCGACCGAGCGGTTCACCGCCGGTTGCGCGCAATCAAGGCCCCACCGTATTCGCCTTGATTAATTGGTGACGAACGTTTTCGATGTCGTTTTAGAAATTAATGGTTTCAAGACTTGCGGACACAATTCAGGAACCATTTCGGAGTCCGACACTCTTTGAATCGGCGTTTTTACATTTTTGTCCACAGTTAAAACAGCACCTTACCGCCGACGCCTGCCAACCAGGAGGGAACATGACCGCGCCGACCGCATCCGCCGCCACCCTGGAACCCACCGCCGAATCGTGGCGCAATAATCTGCGCGGCGATCTGGCCACCGAGCTCGTCGGTTCCCGCCCCGCTTGGTGGTGGACGGGAAAGACGCCTCGGGATTGCCTCGGCCGTCGGCCGGACGGCACGCTGACTTCGTTGCCGCTGCCGAATCTATCGACCTGCACCCGCCAGCAGGCACTGGATTACTTCGACAATGGCTGGACCTTGACCGAAGTGCTGTTCTCCGGTCTGAAGGGCGAGGAAGCCTTCTTCCGTCCGCCTTACCACCACCTGCGCCACCCGATGATTTTCTACTACGGCCACCCGCCGACGCTGTACATCAACAAGCTGCGGGTCGCCGGTTTAATCGATCAAGCGCTCAATCCCTACTACGAGCGACTGTTCGAAACCGGGGTGGACGAGATGCGCTGGGACGACATGTCCAAGAACGAGATGCGCTGGCCCAGCATCCAGGAAGTCCATGCCTACCGGCGGCAGGTTTATCAAATCGTGCGGCGACTGATCGAAACCCATCCCGGCTTGGAAACCGGCCACCCACCGATCACCCAGGACCATCCCTTGTGGGCGCTGTTCATGGGCTTCGAGCACGAGCGCATCCATCTGGAAACCTCCGCTGTGCTGATCCACGAACTGCCGCTGGCGCTGGTGCAATGCCCGGCGGAATGGCCGGACCCGCATCCTTCCGCGCGCCGGGCGGAGGCTGCCGATTTTCCGCCGCGCGCCGGCCGCGAATTCCCGGCCAACGATTTGATCAATGTGCCCGAGCAGCCGGTCACCCTCGGCAAGCCGGCCGACTGGCCCTCCTACGGCTGGGACAACGAATACGGCCGGTGCGAGACCACGGTGCGCGCCTTTCAGGCCAGTCGTCATCTGGTCAGCAATGGCGAGTTCCACGCCTTCGTGGCGACCGGTGGCTACAGCGAGCAACGCTACTGGTCGGAAACCGGCTGGCAATGGCGCGCGTTCCGCAACGTCAAATGGCCGACTTTCTGGATGCCGGACGGTCCTGCCGGTCTGCACCGCTACCGGCTGCGCACCCTGTTCGAAACCATCGCCATGCCCTGGAATTGGCCGGTCGAGGTGAACCATCACGAGGCCCGAGCCTACTGTGCCTGGTGCGCCGAGCAGGAGGGCGTGCCCTACCGCTTACCCAGCGAAGCCGAACACCAGGCGTTGCGCGCCTCCCGACAGCGATCGGCGACGACACTCGATGTCGCGGCCGACCCGGTGATGGGTTTCGATGGGGTGACCTTGGCACGGGAGCAGGGCTGGAATCTCAACCTGGGCTGGGGCTCTTCCAGCCCGGTCGATGCCGGGCAGCCGACCGAAGCCGGTTTTCACGATGTCTTCGGCAATGTCTGGCAATGGTTGGAGGACCATTTCAACCCGCTGCCCGGCGCGCGGGTGCATCCCTACTACGATGATTTCAGCACACCCTGCTACGACGGTCAGCATCAGATGATGCTAGGCGGTTCCTGGATTTCCACCGGCGACGAAGCCAGTATCTGGGCGCGCTTTCATTTCCGTCCGCATTTTTATCAGCACGCCGGCTTCCGGTTGGTCAAAAACGACGGCGACGGCGGGGCGGTACGACTGGATCAGGCCGGTTCGACCGGTCAGGTCTATGAAGACCCACAGATTCTGAACGAATATTTGCTGTTGCATTACGGCGCGCCCACACAGCAAATGCCCTATTCCTTCGGCCTGACCGACGCCGTGGAATTCCCGGCGCGCTGCGCCCGCTGGCTGATCGAGGCCGCTCGCGAATTCGGCACGCCGACCGCCAAGGCGTTGGATGTCGGCTGCGCGGTGGGCCGAGCCAGCTTCGAGTTGGCGCGCGTATACGGCGAGGTGGTGGGCGTGGATCTCAGTCGCGCCTTCATCGACGCCGCCGACACCTTGCGCCGTCAGGGCAAACTGAGCTATTTCCGCAAGGACGAAGGCACGCTGGGCACGACGCTGAGCGCCATGGTCGATCCCTCCATCGACCGCGACCGGGTGCGTTTCCGCCAGGCCGATGCCTGCGCGCTACCGGCCGAACTGATGGATTTCGATGCCGTGTTGCTGGCCAATCTGCTGTGCCGACTCCCCAGCCCGAAAGCGCTGCTGGGGCGGCTGGGTGGACCGCTGGGTCTGGTGAAGCCCGGCGGACTGCTGGCGATCTTCTCGCCTTACAGTTGGTTGGAACAGTTCACCCCACCGGAAGCTTGGCTGGGCGGCTTCGAGCGGGAAGGCCAGTCCATCGCCAGCGCGGCGGCGCTGACGGCGTTCCTGACGGCCGAAGGTTTCGAGCTGTTGCGCGAGGCCAACGTGCCGCTGACGATCCGCGAACACGCCCGCAAGTATCAGTACATCGTGACCCATGCCACCCTGTGGCGGCGAACCAGCCCCGATGGAGGGAAAGGATAAGAGCCCATGCCACTGGGCCAGGAGGAACGGATACCTCTTCGTCAAATTCCAGTCCTAACATTGCCCTCGCTCTTTCCACTCAGGGCGTTGCATTCCCAACGGTTTCCAACCCTGGTCGTCCGGCCGGGAAAACCGCCTTCATGACCAGATCGAACGCCCGGGCAGAAGTCCTTATCCGCCACACTACATCGGAGGGAATGAAAATCTGCACATAAGAAGGGGATTATAGCCTTTATTCCTCCCCAGCGGCGGTGGGCTCGCCGCCGGCTTTTGGTCTTCCACGATCACCGTGACATTCTGGGAATCCTTGGGTGTAATCGCGTTCCAGATCTTCAAGACTTCACCGCTGTCGGCCACGATGCACCCGTCCGACCAACTCGCGTCCGTTCCCTTGTGGATGAAAATGTCATCCGAATGACGCGTGCGGTTAACCACCGGCACGCCTTTGCCCAGAAAAATGCCGACCCGGCGTTTCTGATTGTTCTTCCATGGACACGGTTTGTTATCGGGCGGTGAGCCCGGATCAATCTTGTTGGCCATCCAAGTGGCATACCCCGCATAAGTGCCTGCCTCGACTTTGACCGCCGGGTCCCACCAGCAGGGAGTGCTGACGGAAATCGAGCCTGAATTGAAGGAAAGCGTTCCCTGATTCTCGCCGCGAACCACTTTGATTTCGTAGGTCATGATCGCCACCTCTACAGCAGAAGGAAAAGTCGGGTCAACCCACGGCGACTTGATGTGGCCATGAAGGGTCGTCAATCGGCAGACACATCCCATGCCAATTTTTCAGACACTGAAATGTAACGATTTTTCCTTGGTTCGGCGATTTGTCAACACGGAATCGGTCGGTAGGGGTTCAAATGGACCCGTCCGGTGGGCCGTATCGGTCCGACCCAACCCGCCGGCGGCGCCGAGGCGCAAGCGCCGCGCTGGTCGTTCGCCGATCGGTCTGGGAATATCAGCGCGATGAAAACCGATCAGCCGCGCCGCTGTAAGGTTTCGATGCCCGCTTCGACTAAATCCCAAAATGCCTTTTCCCGAACCACCACCCGCACCACGGGAACCGGAGCCCACATGAACCTTCGTAAGCTTCTGCTGATCGCGGCACTTGTTCTGCTGGTCGGCGCCTTCTTCGCCTTCGATCTGGGCCGCTACCTCAGTCTGGATTTCTTCAAATCCCAGCAGGCCGCCATCGAAGCCTATCGCGCGGCGCAACCGGCCCTGACCGCCGGGTTCTTCTTCGTGATTTACGTGGCGGTGACCGGCCTGTCGCTGCCGGGCGCGGCGATCATGACTCTGGTCGCGGGCGCCATCTTTGGCTTGTGGTGGGGCACGCTCATCGTCTCCTTCGCCTCCACCATCGGCGCCACCCTGGCCTTCCTCGCCTCGCGTTTTGTGCTGCGCGACTGGGTGCAGGGTAAGTTCGGCGAGCGGCTGAAAACCATCAACGCCGGGGTGGAAAAGGAAGGCGGTTTTTATCTGTTCACCCTGCGGCTGGTACCGATCTTCCCTTTCTTCGTCATCAACCTGGCGATGGGTTTGACCCCCATTCGCACCGGCATCTTCTACTGGGTCAGTCAGGTCGGCATGCTGGCCGGTACCCTGGTCTACGTCAATGCCGGCACCCAACTGGCGCAAATCGACTCATTGCGAGGCATCCTGTCGCCGGGTCTACTGGCTTCCTTCGTTCTGCTCGGGGTGTTTCCGTTGATCGCCAAGAAAATCGTCGCGACGATCCAGGCGCGGCGTGTCTACGCCAACTGGTCCAAACCCGCCCGCTTCGATCGCAACCTGATCGTCATCGGCGCCGGCAGCGCCGGACTGGTCACCGCCTACATCGCCGCGGCGGTCAAGGCCAAGGTGACCTTGATCGAGAAGCACCAAATGGGCGGCGATTGCCTGAACACCGGTTGCGTGCCTTCCAAGGCGCTGATCCGTTCCGCCAAACTGTTGTCCCACATGCGCCGCTCCCAGGAATTCGGCATCCGCAAGGCCGAGGCCGAGTTCGATTTCGCCGAGGTCATGGAGCGGGTACGACGGGTGGTCAAGGCGGTCGAACCGCACGACTCGGTGGAACGCTATACCGGTCTGGGCGTGGAGGTCATCGAAGGCGCGGCGACGATCACCTCGCCGTGGACGGTGGACGTGGCCACGGCGGAAGGGACACGGACCCTGAGCACCCGTGCCATCGTCATCGCCGCCGGCGCCCGGCCCTTCGTGCCGCCGATTCCGGGACTGGAACAGGTCGGCTATCTCACTTCGGACAACGTCTGGGCACTGCGCGAGCTGCCCCGGCGGCTGGTGGTGCTGGGCGGCGGGCCGATCGGCTCGGAACTGACCCAAACCTTCGCCCGTCTCGGCGCCCAAGTCACCCAGGTGGAAATGGCGCCGCGCATCATGATCCGGGAAGACCCGGAAGTCTCGGAACTGGTGACCCGGCGCTTCCGCGAGGAAGGCATCGATGTACTGGTCAACCACAAGGCCAAACAGTTCGAAATCGACAACGGTGAGAAAGTGTTGATCGCCGAGCACGATGGTCAGGACGTGCGCATCCCCTTCGATCAGGTGCTGGTCGCGGTCGGTCGGGTGGCCAATACTTGGGGCTATGGACTGGAGGAACTCGGCATCCCCACCACGCCGGTCCGCACGGTGGAGACCAACGAATACCTGCAAACCCTCTACCCCAACATCTACGCCGCTGGCGACGTGGCTGGACCGTTTCAGTTCACTCACACCGCCGCCCATCAAGCTTGGTACGCTTCGGTCAACGCCCTGTTCGATCCGCTGAAAAAGTTCAAGGCCGATTATTCGGTGATTCCCTGGTCCACCTTCGTCGATCCCGAAGTCGCCCGGGTCGGCCTGAACGAGCAGGAAGCCAAGGCCCAGGGCATTCCCCACGAGGTCACCGTGTACAGCATCGACGATCTGGATCGCGCCATCGCCGACGGCGAGGCCCACGGTTTCGTCAAGGTGCTGACCGTGCCGGGCAAGGATCGGATTCTGGGCGCGACCATCGTCGGCGAACATGCCGGCGATCTGCTGGCTGAGTATGTGCTGGCGATGCGCCACGGCATCGGCCTGAACCAAATTCTCGGCACCATTCATATCTACCCGACCCTGGCGGAGGCCAACAAGTACGCGGCCGGCGTCTGGAAGAAAGCCCATGCACCCGAAAAACTGCTGGCCTGGGTGGAGCGCTTTCACACCTGGCGACGCGGTCCCGACGGACATGCGGCGGAAACGGTCGCCCAAAACGCCAAGGCCACGGTCTGACAAGAACCGACCTACGCAACCCGCAACTTCCCCAACCCAAGGAAATCGCCATGTCCAGCAAGCTCATGCCTCGCCAACCCGTTCCCGCCCTCAAGGCGCCGACCATCGAGCACAGCGACTGGGATCTGGCCGCCCGGAATCCCGCGCGTTTCACCCTGATCCTGGTCTATCGCGGCCTGCACTGTCCGATCTGCCGAGGCTATCTGAAGGAACTGCAATCCCTGCTGGGCGAGTTCGAGGCGCGCGGCGTCGATGTGCTGGCACTGTCCACCGACGACGAGGAACGGGCACGGACCACGCATGCGCAGTGGGGATTGAGCGGCTTGCCGCTGGGTTACGGCTTGTCCATCGACACCGCCCGCGCCTGGGGTTTGTACATCTCCACCAGCCGGGGCGTCACCTCGATCGGCATCGAGGAACCGGCCCGGTTCGCGGAGCCGGGGCTGTTCCTGATTCGGCCGGACGGCACGCTGTATGCCGCCTCGGTGAACACCATGCCGTTCGCCCGCCCGCACTTCAAGGACGTACTCATGGCGCTGGATTTCATCGTTAAGAGCGATTACCCGGCGCGGGGCGAAGCCTGATCCAAGCCCACCAGTCTTCCGTTTCCCTGGCGCCCTCCCTCTCGCGAGCGAAAGATGTGGATGGAATGGAGCGTGGCCGGGGTTTTCTTGCAACTCCACGGTCATGACGCCATCATCCGGCCCGATGGCCCGCGTTCGCGGGTCTTTCGACGCCGGAGAAAGGGGAATGAGCGTTGCCAGCAACTCTTCAGCCAGCGGGAACGATCCATCGCAATTGCTACGAGACGAGAGATTCCTAACGAGTTTGCGCCGCGACATGCTTCGTTTCGCGGAACTGCAACTGCGCGACCCGGCCGCCGCCGAAGACATGACCCAGGAAGCGCTGGCCGCCGCCGTCAGCGGCCAGGCGCGCTTTTCCGGCCGCGCTGCCCTGAAGACCTGGGTGCTCGCCATCCTCAAGAACAAAATCGCGGACCATCTGCGCCAGCGCCGGCGTATCGTGGACGCCGCCAGCTTGGCGCGGGAAGCCGCCGACGAGGCGGATTTCGACGAGCACCTGTTCGACCGCAAGGGTTTCTGGCGACCGGACGAGCATCCCGACGATTGGGGCAACCCGGAATCCACCTTCGCCCAGCATCAATTCTGGACGGTCTTCGAAATCTGTCTGACGCAGTTGCCCGAGAACACCGCCCGCGTGTTCATGATGCGCGAATTTCTCGGTTTCGACACCGCTGAAATCTGTCGGGAGTTGGGTATCGCCACCAGCAATTGCCACGTCATTCTGCACCGCGCCCGCATGGGGCTTCGACTCTGCCTAGACCAACGCTGGTTCGGATCGGAGGGCTGATCGATGTTGAACTGCAAGCAAGTCACGCACCTGCTGTCCGAGATGCAGGAACGCGATCTCCGGTGGCGGGAACGCCTCCCGCTCAAACTGCACCTGCTGATGTGCGCGGGCTGCAATAATTTCCGCAAGCAAATGGATTTTCTGCGTCGGGCGTGCCGCGAGTATGCTCAAGGAGGCCCGGATTCCACTCCACCCTGAAAGCGACGGTCTGGATCGGTGGGGCGCTGGGTTCCCGCGTTGGCGTTGTCTATCATTTATCGGTACCCACCACCATCGACGAACTGGAGACCACCACCACGGCGGCATCCCGCATGACGCTTAGCGCGGCCTACCAGGGGAGAACCACTCATGGCGCTGAAACTCACCTACCACTACCGCCTACCGGCCAGCGTCACCAACCACGCCGCCGTGATCGGCCACCTGCGGGAAGTGCTGAATGTGTTCGCGAGCAAAACCGATTGCAACAAGTTCTACATCGGCATCACCAACGACCTGAAGCGGCGGCGGCGCGAACATGAGCGCGAGCGCCCCGAGTACACTCTGATGTGCGCCATCTACAAGGAAGAGATCAACATCGTCTCGGACAGTTTTCACAACCTGGAAGCCACCGCCGTGGCTCAGTTCCGGGGCGGCGTCGTCAACAAGGCCACCGGCCGGGTGTTGCGCTGCGGCAACGACGTGAGTGGATCGCCGGCCAAGAATTGGCTCTATCTGCTGGTCGACAAGCGTGATGTGAGCGACATCCCGGTAAACAGCCGGGATGCCGCCATTTGGGGCGACGAACTCTAGCCAACGAAACCACGCATTCGTGGGAGGGTGGGAAACATGGAAATCCGGCGACTGTCCCTGGCGGAGGGAGTTCGTTCCGCGACGGGCCTGACGGTGATCGTCGATGTCATTCGTTCCTTTTCGAGCGAACCATTGATGGCGCTGTTAGGGGCCGAGCGCCTCGTGCTCGAAGGCGATGTCGAAAAATGTTTTGCCCGGCGGGGTGACGCGCTGTTGGTGGGCTCTCGCAACGAAGTACCCATTGAGGGATTCGATCTGACCAATTCGCCCTGGCGGATCGTGCAGGCCGGACCGAACTTGTTTCATGGCCGCGCCGTGATTCATCGTTCGACCTCGGGGGTCGGCGGTGCCCTAGCGGCGCTGGCCCGCTCCGAGGAAGTACTGCTGGCTTCCTTTCTCAACGCCAAGGCCACGGCCGAGTACATTCGCCACCGCAATCCCGCTGTCGTGAGTTTGGTGGCGATGGGTAGCCGAGCCAGCTTGCCGGCACCCGAAGACGAACGCTGCGCCGATTACCTGGAGCATTTGCTGATCGGCACGCCTTACGACCACGTCGCGGCGCTGGCGGAAATCCTTGCCCATCCCAACGCCCGCAAGTATCTCGACGCCGACAACCCGGCTCTGCCCAAGGAAGATATCGTGCTGTGCCTGCAACGAGATGTGGTCGATTTCGCCTTGCTTGCCCGGCGGCGCGGTGACGAGGTCGAAGCGGTACCGGTGCGCGTCGGCCAAGACAATTGACAGAGAGGGCGCCGCGCGTCCCTATTCCGGCTCGGCCGCCGGTGAGGGAGGTGGCACCGCCCAACGCTCCCGCAGCTCGGACAAACTGTCTTCGTGCGCCAGCACCACCACCTCGTCTTTGAGCTTGAGCGCGAAACCCGCCTTGGGCAGCAGCATCTCATCGTGGCGGTAGACGCAGATGGCCGCGCAGCGTTTCGGTAGCGACAGTTCCTCGACCGGACCGACATCCTCCTCGCGGACGATCAGGGAAAACAGCCGCGACCCGCATTTGAAAAACTCGGCGAAATCCTCGGGCAGGGTGCCGAACGCCAAATCGGCCAGCGCGCGGGCGGCCTGCCGATGCGGAATGATCAAGTCGGTCAGACCCAGTTCGATGCAGATCGGCTGGAATTCCGCGTCGTCGATCTTGGTGAAAATCCGGCGAAAGCCGAGCGAGCGCCCGACCAGACTGGCCAAGATGTTGGACTGATCGTTGTCGGTGAAACAGCACAACACGTCGGTGTGCTGAGGTCCGACCTCCCTGAGCACCGCTGGTTTCGAGCCGTCGCCGTGAATGAAACCGCAGTCGAGCGTATCCACCAGCGCTTCGATGCGTTCCTTGTCCTGCTCGACGATCACCACCTCGGCCCGGCGGCGGATCAGAATTTCCGCCGCACCGACTGTGGTCAGACCCGCTCCGATCAACGCGATTCTCATGCTTCTTCCGTCGTTCTGCCCCACCAGGTTCGCGGGTAAATCAGAATGAGGAAAGCCATCACCTCCACCCGCCCCATCAGCATATCCGCGCACAGCACGATTTTCAGCAGCGGATGCAGCTCGGGACCGGCGACCCCGGCACTCAGGCCACAGGTCGATAGCGCGGATACCACTTCGAACAGAGCCGCCAGCGGATCGACGCCGTACAGTAGGAAGGGCAGCCAGGACAGCAGGGCGGCCATCGCGTAGGCAGCCACGATGCCGATTGCCGCCTCCAATTCCATGCCGTTGAACCGGCGGCCAGCAACATAAAGCTCGATGACGGCGTGACGCGGCACGGCGGTGCGGGCGAACAGCAATCGCAGTAATCGGATCAGCACCAGCCAGCGCAAAATCTTGATGCCGCCGGCGGTCGAGCCCATGTCGCCACCGATGCTCATGCTGACGATCAACACCAACTGGGCCGCCGCCGGCAATTCGGACACCGGGGTGTTGGCAAAGCCGGTGGTGGTCTGAGCCGAGATGGCCAGAAACGCGGCGTCCGCCAGCCGGATCGGACCGGCGAAGGCAAAGCAGGCCACCAGTGCCGCGAAGGTGATCAGGCAACCAAGCCACAGCGCCCGCACCTCCAGATCGGTGTACAGAAGGCGTGATCCCGCGCTCCAAGCCCGATATTGCAGGGAAAAGGAAGTCGCGCCGAACAGCATGATCAGCACCAATACCGCCAGAGTGGGCCAGGGACCGAGACTGCTCAAGCGGTCGTAACCGGAAAAGCCGCCGGTGGACACCGCCGCCAGTACGTGAATCAGCGCATCGAACGGTGCCGCCCCGGCCAGCCACAGCAAGGCCACGCCGGCGACGGTCAGCGCGATGTACACGGCCAGCACCTGCCGGGCACGCCAACGGGTGCCGGTCACCAGTTCCGCCGCGTCGGTTTCGATACCGGCCAGCCGGCGGGTGGCCGCGCTGGGCGCCAAGATGAAGGCGAGCGCCAGCACCGTGATGGCCAATCCTCCATACCACTGTAACCAGGCGCGGGCGAACAGGAAGGTGGAGCTGTGGCCTTCGACGGTCGGCAGGACCGACAGGCCGGTGGTGGTCACGCCGGAGGTGGCCTCGAACAGGGCATCGAGAGGGGCCAAGCCGTCTGCCATCAAGGGCCAAACCATTGAAGCCGCCGCGATCAGAAAGGCCAGTGCTGTGACCACCAGTGCTTCGTTGATCTGGATTTTTTGCGGCGCGGCGATCCGCGCCAGTCCGCCTCCGCCGATCACCAGCAGCAAGGCGACTAGGGCAAAACGGTTCGCGCTCTCATACGCCTCGCCGTGCAGAGCGACCAGAATCGGCACGGCCGCCATCGGTGCCATCGACAGCAACAGCACGCCGAGATATTTCAGCACGGCCCGGCGCCGAACGGCGAAAACTAACAACCGAACACTCTGTTCGGTCACGTTTTTCCTCTCCAGGAGGCGTCACTCTGGCGCAGTCGATGGAACAGAGTCGGGCGGGCAGGTGCTCCGCTCCAGACGGCCAGATTCACGACTGAACTCGGGCACAGCGAAAGCCGATAGAGTCTTTATGGAGTTCCGGCGGCATTGCGAGCCGAGACGCTGACCGTGCAAAAGAAGCGCTGAAAGTCCAAGACCCACCACGTAGGACACGGCTCGCACGCGCTATCAGAGAGCCCTTGGGATTTATCTGCGAACTTAGATCATAGTCTCGCTGGCCGTCATCACACCATTCCCAGACATTGCCCAGCATGTCGTACAACCTCCAGGGGTTGGTCTGCTTGAGCTTCACCGGATGCGTTCCCGCACGAGTATGTGGGTATTGCTTCTCCGGCCAACCCGAACTGTCCTCACCATCAGGCATATCGAAATCGACACCGCTATTGCCGCCATACCAGGCGATGGGATCGAGCGCCGGGGTGTTGCGCTCACCCAGGATTTCCAGAGCGCCTGTGTAGATCGCGGTTTCGGTGCCCGCTCGGCAGGCATATTCCCATTGGGCTTCGCTCGGCAGCGCCAGATTGAGGCCAGGAATCTGTTCGTTGATGTTATGGCTCAATATGGATTCCGGACAGTTCGCATGGTTACGCCACCAACAGTTGCAGAAGGGGTTTGAGCAAGCCTTTACCCCGGATCCGGACGTTGTGCACGAACTGAAAGAAGCCCAGGTAGAGCGG
>WBZT01002229.1_pt1 | contig 12245 bp, 15 predicted proteins | sample 5204241 | NCBI WGS metagenome assembly WBZT01 (sample SAMN12344358, study PRJNA552823) | activated sludge metagenome | biome: Activated sludge suspended growth; feature: Nitrification reactor; material: Wastewater; isolation source: activated sludge from nitrification reactor of wastewater... | reverse complement strand
GAGGACGAGCGCGGCGAGCCGCAACCCAGAGCCGCCGTGGAGCGCGAGACGACCGACGACGGCGTGGTCGTCTTCCGGGCCGTGCAGCGCGACGGGCCACCCACCGAAGGGCACTGGCTGACCCTGGCACACATGGAGCGCATCGAGGAAGGCGAAGTCACCCTGGCTGAGCTGCTCGCCGAAGAGTGCGCTCGCCGCGGCCTGCCCGAACCGAGCGACGAGGACGTCGAAGCCCTGGCCAAGGCTGTCGACGAGATGCTCACCGGCGTACGAGAGTCGGCCAAGCGCTACCTGGCGTCGCAGACGAAGATGCTCGAGTTCGCCAAGAACATGAAGATCGACCTGCCTAAGTTCGACATCCCGGACATCCCCGCCTCAGTGCTCGGCATCCAGCCACCGCCGTCGCTCGACATCTCCCCCGAACTGCTGGCTCCACCCCGACCACCGACACTCGGAGCACTCGAGGAGCTGCTCGATGTCACCGCGTCGAACAACGAGGCAACGCTCGGCGTGCTCCAGGCCATGGAAGCCGACATCAAAGGCCTGCGCGACGACGCAGCAAGCCAGGGTCGGTTCGATGCCCGAATGGCCTGGGCGATCCTGATCGTGGCGTTGGCGACGTTGGTCGTGGCCGTGGTCGGACTGTGGTGATGATCCCCGGCCGGGACATGGCCGACCTGAAGGGTGTACCCTTTGACAGTGACGGGGTCCCCACGCTGCGGGCGCACGGGCTGACCATCGGCGGCACCGCCGCCTGACCCGAACCATCGGCCGTCACCCTGCCGTTGTTGTAGCCAGCGGTCGCTGGGGTGGCGTGTGGGCTACAAGTTCGGCGGCGCCGGGCGTTGTTGTAGCCAGCGGTCGCTGTGGTGGCGTGTGGGCTACGAGTTCGGCGGCGCCGGGGCGCTCAGAGCGGGAGGGAGTTTCCGCCGAACGACGTCTGCAGGCGATTCATCCACTCGGTCCACACGCCGGTGACCTGCAGCACGCCGAGCACGACGAGCATCGCGCCGCTGCCGACCATGAGCGCCCGGTAGTGGTTCTTGATCACGCCGAACACCGTCATCGCCCGGTTGAACGCCAGACCGGAGATCAGCAGCGGGATCCCCAGGCCCAGGCAGTAGGCGAGCGACAGGACGGCGCCGCGCCACGCCGAGGCCTGGTCGCTCGAGGCCGACAACCCGAGCACCACGCCCAGGGTCGGTCCGATGCACGGCGTCCAGCCGAGGGCGAAGGTGAGCCCGATGATCGGCGCAGCCAGCAGCCCCTGACCCGGGATCCGGTGGATGCGCAGGTCCCGGTTCAGCAGGTCGCTGCGGCTGAACGCGCCGGCGAGGAGCAGCCCCAAGAAGATGGTGACGACGCCGAGGATCTGGGTCAGCCCGACGGCGTGGCGTTGCAGGGCGTCGCCGAAGCTCCCGAACGCGGCCCCGAACGAGACGAACACGACGGCGGTGCCGGCCACGAACCCCAGCGTTCCGATGACGACCCGCCGCATGGTGTGCACGTCACCGGAGGCTCCGCTCTCGCTCAGCTCCGCCACCGACACGCCCGTCACATAGGACAGGTAGGCGGGAACCAGAGGCAGGACGCAGGGCGACAGGAACGACACCACGCCGGCCAGGACGGCGATCGGCAGCGCGATCAGCAGCGTGCCGTCCCGGACCAGGTCCTGGGAGGCGACGACGACGGAGAGGGCCCCGGTCACGACGACCGGATCTCCTCGAGTGCGGAGCGGACCTCGGCGCTGTCGAAGTCGACCGCTCCGGGGAAGGTCGCCGCCACCTCTCCGTCACGATCGAGCAGCACCGTCGTCGGGACGCCGAGCGCCTTGAACGAGCGCTTGAACTCGTTGCGGCGGTCCCGCCACAGCTGGGTGCTCAGCCCGTGGCGTTCGATCTTGGCGTCGATCTCGTCATCGACCGACGCGGCGTCGAGGTTGACCGCCACCACCTCGAGGCCCTTGGCGTCCTCCGACGACGAGAACTCCTGGAGGCCGCTGAGCACCTCGTCGCACTCCTTGCACCAGGTCGCCCAGCTGACCAGGACCACGGGCTCGCCCCGGAGGTCCTGGACCGACACGTCCTGGCCGGAGCGCAGGTCCTCGGCGACGTAGGCGTCGTCGGAACCGCCACCCCCGCAGGCTGTGCCGAGCACCGAGATGGCGACGGCTGCGATGAGCAGACCGACGGTGGCAGTGGCTCGGTGGGCTCGTGCGGCGGTCATTCCTTGACCACGATCTCGTAGGTCTGCCCGTCGGCGAGGGGGCAGAAGCCGGCGAAGCGCCCGGGGGACCCGTAGGTGAACGAGAACGAGTTGCCCGGGCCCACCAGGTAGGGACCCACCCACTGCGGCACCGCGTCCTTGTTCTCGATGAAGAGGGTGTCGCCGACGCGCAGCTCCATGTAGCTGGGCATCATGACGACCTTCTCGCCGGCGTTCACCCGGTCCTGGGTCCCGGCCTCGACGACCAGGTGGACCGTCCGCGGCTCGGGTCCGCTGTCGCGGCTCACGACCAGCCAGGCGACCCCGGCGGTCAACAGGGCGAGCACCGAGATGGTCGCGGCGATCACCAACCCACGATGGCGTCGGCGCGGCTCGGCCCCGGCCGGGGCCCCCGGACCTGTGTCCGGGAGCCCCGACGAGGTCGGATCAGCGGTGTCTCCAGCAGTCGGATCAGCCGTCGGATCCGAGGTCGGGTCAAGGGGCGTTGTCACGGACTTCCGCCTCGACGACGACGTCGCCGGCCTTCTCGAAGGTCAGCGTCACCTTCACCTTCTCACCGACGACCAGCGGCTTGGCCAGCTCCATCAACATGATGTGGTAGCCGCCGGGCTCGAGGGCGACGGTCGTGCCGGCGGCGACCGGGATCTTCTCCACCTCGGCCATCGTCATCATCCCGCCGCCGCCCATCGCGGTGGTCGAGGAACCGTGGGCGTCGCCCGACTGTCCCTGCCCCATCCCCTCTTCGGGCGCGGTGGTGCTCGACATTCCGCCGTCGGCCGCCTTGGTCTCGTGCAGCTCGGTCTTCTTGGCCACCGACGGGTCGACCGCGGCGGCGACCAGGGCGTCGTCGGAGTCGGAGTCGTTGGTGATCTTCAGGTAGACGGCTCCGGCGCTGGCCACCGCGGGTGAGGTGCGGGCCCAGACCCCCGAGGTGCTGATCGCGGCGTCGTCGGCGGGCTGGCTGGTGGACGCCTCGGGTCGGGTCGTCGATGACGATGACTCCTTGCCGTCGTCGCCACAGCCGACGAGGAACACCCCGGCGGTCAGGGCGAGGGCCATCGGTGCCGCCAGGGAGCGGCGGATTCGGTCGGTGTGCATGTCAACCCTCCAGGAGTGTGTTGAGGTCCTTGGTCATGTGCTCGCTGTCGAAGCCGAACGGCCACTCGACGGCGACCTTGCCGGTGTCGTCGATGACGTAGGTCACCGCGGTGTGCGACACCTCGTAGTCGGTGGCACCCGGGGGGTGCGGGGCGATCTCGTAGCGGACCCCGAAGGCTTCGGTGGCAGCGGTCAGGGCCTCGGGCGTCTCGGCCCGCAGGGCCATCGAGCGGTCGAAGAAGTGGCTGAGGTACTCGCTCAGCAGCTCGGGTGTGTCGCGCTCGGGGTCGACGGTCACCATGCCGACCGTCACCCGCTTCGCGTCGGCCTCATCCAGGTCGCCGAGAGCGACCTGGATGTCGCTCAGCGTCGTCGGGCAGATGTCGGGGCAGGACGCGTAGCCGAAGTACACGACGTACAGCTCGCCCTTGGGCGGGGTCATGGTGACCGACCGGGGCGTCGCTCCGGAGGTGTCGGTCAGGGTGACGTCGCCGACCGCGAGCGGCGGGTTTCGGACGGCGCCCAGCAGGTCGCCGGAACCCGAGGCGTCGTCGTCGGTGGTGTCGCTGCCGCAGGCGGCACCTACCAGCGTGAGAGCCACGAGCAGGGCGACGATGCGACCGGTCCGCACCCGTCGCCGTTGACGGAAGTTATCGGACATGGAGATATCAAACCACAGATGCATCACCAGTTCCGTGCTGGGCCGTGGTGACTTGGGTCATGCGCGTGGGGTTCGGGCCCGCGGGCTCGGCGATGTTGTAGCCGGCGGTCGCTGTGGCGGCGCGTGGGCTACAAGTTCGGCGGGCCCCGGCGTTGTTGTAGGTGGCGGTCGCTGTGGTGGCGTGTGGGCTACAAGTTCGGCGGGGGCGGCGGGGTCGGTGGCCCCGTGGCAGTCTGGGCCGATGCCGAGCGTGCTGCCCTCTCCTCGCCTGAACGACCCCCGCCCCGCGTGACCCCCGACGAACTGCTGTCCATCGCCGATGACGTCGTGGCCCGGGCGCGGCCCGACGAGGAGCTCGAAGCCGTCGTCTCCTGGAGCCACGACACCGAGATCCGGGCCGCGGACGGCGAGGTGGAGCACTTCGTCGAGTCCGACAGCGCCGGGCTCGGCGTGCGCATCGTCCGCGACGGTCGGACCGGCATGGCGTGGGTCGGTCACCTCGGAGACCGCGAGGCCTTCGACGAGTGCATCGCCGAGGCCCGCGACAACGCCGCGTTCGGCACGCCGGACCCCGACGCCGGCCTCGCCCGTCCCGACGGCGTCGCCCCGGTGACGCTCGACCTGTTCGACCCCCGGCTGGCCGAAGTGGCCACCGACGCCAAGATCGAGCTGGCCGTCGCTCTCGAACGGGCGATCCTCGACGCCGATCCCCGCATGGTCGGACTGGAGGCGTCGGACTACGCGGACTCCGTCGCCGCCGGGGCGATCGCCACCACCACCGGGATCCGGGTCGCCGGAGCCGACACCTCGGCCTACCTCGGCGCATGGGCGTTGGCCGAGGACGACTCGGGCACCACGACGGGGTTCGGCTTCTCGATCGGGCGCAGCACCGAGGACCTCCGGCTCGAGCCCGCCGCCGCGGACGCCGTGAACCGCTGCCTGTCGATGCTGGGTGCGGCCAAGGCCCCGAGCGAACGGCTCACCGTCGTGTTCGACCCGTACGTGACGTCGCAGTTCCTGGGTCTGGTCGCCGAGCTGCTCTCGGGCGAGGCGGTCCTGCGGGGGCGGTCCGCGTTCGCCGGCCGGGTGGGGGAGTCGGTGGCCTCGCCCCTGGTCACCCTCATCGACGACCCGACCGATCCGCTCGCCCCCACCGCGGACGACACCGACGGCGAGGGCCTGGCCACCCGGACGGTCCCCCTGATCTCGGGCGGCGTGCTCGGCGGCTACCTGCACAACGCCTACACGGCCCGGGCATCGGGCGTCACCAGCACCGGATCCGCCCAACGCGGCGGCCACAAGGGCGTGCCGGGGGTGGGTCCCCGCGTGGCCAAGCTCACCGGCGGCTCCGGCGGGCTCGCCGACGTCCTCGCCCGGGTCGGCGACGGGCTGCTGGTGACGGAGCTGTCGGGGCTGCACTCCGGGGTGAACCCGGTGTCGGGAGACCTGTCGGTCGGCGTCGAAGGCCGTCGGATCCGCAACGGCGAGCTGGCCGAACCGGTGCGCGAGGTGACGATCGGCTCCACCCTGCCCCGCATGCTGCACGACGTCGTCGCGGTCGGCGCCGACACGACCTACTTCCCGTGGGACGCGACCGGGGTCTCGTTGGCGGTGTCCGACGTGACCATGTCGGGCACGTGAGCGGCGGCGACGCCGACCTGGTCGCCCTGGCCCGGTCGCTGGTCGGCAGCGCGACGGGCGGCGAGCAGATCGAGGTCGCGGTCGGTCGGTCGACGTCGACGTCGGTGAAGGTGTTCGGCGGCGAGGTCGAGTCCTTCACCTCCGCGAGCACCGACGGCGCCGGCGTCCGGGTCATCCGCGACGGCCGTCAGGGGTTCGCGCACTGCGGGTCGCTCGAACCCGACGTGCTGGCCGAAACCCTGGCCGAGGCCCGCGACAACTGCCGGTTCGCGGAGCCCGACGAGTTCAACGGGCTGGCCGAACCCGACGGCGTGGCCCCGGTGGCCCAGGACGGCTGGTCCGACGCGGTGGTCGCCCTCGCCAACGACGCCAAGGTCGGAATCGCCCTGGAGCTGGAGCGCCTGACGACCGGGATCGACCCCCGGGTCACCTCGGCGCGCACCACCGCCTACCACGACGGCTGGGGCGAGTCCGCGGTCGTGTCGAGCAACGGGATCGAGGTGTTCCAGCGCAGCGGGTCGTGCTCTGCGTCCACCTCGCCCATGGCCCGCGCCGACGGCGAGACCCAGATGGGCTGGGCCGTCGACGCGTCGCGGGACCCCTTCGCTCTCGACCTGGACCAGGTCGCGGCCGACGCGGTGCAGCGGGCGGTGCGACTGCTCGGCGCGACCAAGCCGCCGTCGTCGCGGCGGACGATCCTGCTCGAGCCCCGGCTCGCCATCACGCTGGTGTCGCTGGTGGCGGGGATGCTGAGCGGAGACGCCGTCACCAGGGGCCGCTCGCCGTTCGCGGACCGGGTCGGCGAGTCGGTCGCGTCGCCGCTGCTCACCTTCGTCGACGACCCGACCCGCTCGGAATCGATCGCGGCCGACGAGTACGACGGCGAGGGCCTGGCCTGTCGGCGCAACGACCTGATCGTCGACGGCGTGCTGCAGGGGTTCCTCCACGACAGCTACACCGGGCGTCGCTCCGGGGAGGCATCCACCGCGTCCGCGGTCCGCGGCGTGCGGTCGCTGCCCGGGGTCGGGGCGCAACTGCTGGTGATGACGCCCGGCGAGCGCAGCTTCGAGGAGCTGGTGGCGGGCATCGACCGGGGGCTCTACGTCACGTCCTTCGCCGGCCTGCACTCGGGGGTGAACCCGGTCTCGGGCGACTTCTCGGTCGGCGCCGACGGACTGCTCATCGACGGCGGGCAGCTCGGAGCGCCGGTGCGCGAGGTCACCATCGCGTCGACCCTCCAGCGGCTGCTGCTCGACGTCGCCGAGGTCGGCGGGGACTTCGAGTGGACGCCGGGCGGTTCCGGGGCCTGCTCGCTGGTGATCGACGACGTCGCCGTCAGCGGGAGCTGACCGGTCCGACTCCCGGGGTCCCGGCCTCGGGAAGGGATCTGGGGGCCGCCGTGGGCGGGTTCGCTGCCGGCGGTCAGCTCTCGGTGGTGCCGTCGTCGCCCAGGTCGAGGAAGTCCGGCACCTCGAACGGCTCGTCGAGCTCGGGCAGGTCGTCGACGCCGTCGCCGACGTCCACGCCGACACGGGCGAGCCACAGGCCCGGCGCCTCGAGCTCGGCCGGGGTGGGGAGGCGTTCGACGTCGCCCCACAGCTCGTCGAGGACCTCGACTCCGGCCCGGTCGACCAGTCCCTCGACGAAGACGGAGCCCCGGTCGAAGGTCGCCTGGCGCAGCTCCAGGCCGAACAGCCGCTCAACGAACCGGCGTTCCGGGCCGAACTCGACCCGGCGTCGACGCATGGCCTCGGTGACGCGGTCGTAGTCGGCGAGCAGCCGGCGTCCGAGCCGGTCGAGCACGTGGTCGACGTAGCCCTCGATGGTGGCGACCAGCGTCTCGATTCGTGGCATCAGCTCGCGCTGGGCGTCGGACTGCATGGCGCCGAGGAGGATGTCGGGGTCGCCGGCCAGGCGTTGCAGAGCGGCCATGTCGGGTTCGCCGGTGCCGAGCAGGTCGGGGATCCCGAGCTCCTCCATGCGCCGCTCCATGTCGCCGACGTCGTCGTTGAACCCCGAGCTGTAGGAGCTGAGCAGCTCGTCGAGGTGCGCTCGAACGTGCGGGATGCCGAGCACCCGGTGGTGGGTGACGTCGGAGAGGACGACCCACAGGCGCACCGAGTCCCGGGGCAGGCTCCACTCGTCGGCGAACTCGTCGACGTTGGACAGGACCATGGTGATCGGGCCGTCGGCGGGCCGGGGCAGCGGCAGCTCGTAGTGGCCGAAGGCGCGTGCGGCCAGGTGCCCGGCGGTGCTGCCGGCCATCATGCCGAGCAGCATCGGGCCCATCATCGCCATCACCTGGCGGATCAGCGCGTCGGCCGAGCCGAGTCCGCCCATCGCCGCCAACGGGTCGTCGTCGGCCTCCTTCTCGAGCTCGCCGAGCTGAGCCTGAAGGGCCCGGCCGAGGGAGCCGGAGAGGCGTTCGAGCAGCGGGCGTTCGTCGTCGAGGAATCGGCGGGCCCACTGGGTCCGGTTCAGCGGCTCCAGCCGGACGGGGGTGTCGGCGCCGACGGTGACGATCCCCTGCACCTGCAGTTCGGCGACCCGGGCCAGCTGCTCGACGGCGATGCGGTCGGCCGGGTCGAGGTTCGGTTCGGAGCGTCCCTGGGTGGCGATCGATCCCGCCAGTTGAGCGGCCGCGTCCCAGCTGCCCCCGGAGCCGGAACCGCCGGCGAGCATCGACGACAGCCCCTGGAGGAACGCGCCCATGTCGCCGAAGGACATGTCGGCCCCGCCCGGAAAGCCGCCGGGAAGGCCGCCGGGGAAGGGCATGCCGCCGGAGAACGGCATGCCCCCGGAGAACGGGGATCCCGACGGGGATCCGCTGCCGGCGTCGGCGCCGTCGTCGAGCGGGTCGTCGTCGAACGGGTCGGGAGGGCCGTCGTCGGTCACGCTCCGATGCTACGACTCCGCCACCGGGGCGCCATCGCGGCGCGACGGGGCCTCAGCGCAGGAGCGCGGTGGCGACCTCGAGCACGGTGGCTGCCGGCAACAGCTGGGCGGCGCCGTGGTCGCCGGCGACGACGAGGCCCACGAAGCGTCCACGGCGGTCGAACGCCGCGCCGTCGGGCCCGGCCGGCTCGGTCGACGCCGCGGTCACGGGGGTGCTGGCGGCGGATGCCCCGGAGGCGACGACGCGCATCGTGGGCGGTTGCCCGGTCTGCTCCTCGGCCCGGACCGCAGCCACCCGACCCGGGCTGACCGACGGCGCGGACTCGCCGACCCCGGCGCGGGCCAGCAGCACGTCGTCGCCGTCGGTCGCCCCGCCGGCCGCGGTGACCGGTCGGCCCGCGGGTTCGCCGAGCGCGACGACCGCCAGGTCCAGACCGTCGTCGTGGGCCACGACGCGGGCCGCCTGGGGTGCAGCGCCGCCGCAGCTCACCCAGACCTCCTGGGCTCCGCTGACCGAACCGGACCGGACTGCCACATGACCCTCGGCATCGAGCACGACGCCGGTCACCGTGCGTCGACTCTGGCCGTCGAGGACGGTGAGCGACGCCAGCGAGGCGGACACCCCGCGGTCCGGGGACGACGCAGCGGTGCCGGGATCCCGGTCCGCCCCGACTCCGATGATCAGACCGAACGCCAGCAGGCCGAGGCCGCCGAGCACCAGCGTCGAGGCCAACCAGGTGCCGCGCCGTCGGTCCGAACGCGAACGTGTCTGCAGGCCCAGCTCGCTGGGGTGGACCCAACGCCGGGCGGTCGCTCCGTCGGCCGCGGCGTCGGAGCCGTCGGGCCCGCGCTCGGCCGGTTCCTGCATGGAGCCCGACGATACCGATCGTCGACGCCGCGCCGGCCGCGGCTCCGGATGGGCGCGGGCGTCGAACTTCCCTACGATGACGCCGTGCCGACGTCCGGAACCCCGAGCGTGTCGCGTCCGCCCGAGCGCGGCGACGACTGGACCGCGCTCGTCGCCGGTGGCCTTCCGGTGGGCGACGCCTACGCGTGGGCGGTCCGACCGGACTGCGGTGCGGTGGTCGTGTTCACCGGGACCGCCCGGGACCACTCGGCCGGTCGACCCGAGGTGACCGAGCTCGCCTACGAGGCCTACGAGGACCACGCGGTGGCGCGGATGGACCGGGTGGTCGACGAGCTGCGTCGGCGCTGGCCCGCCGCCGGTCGGGTGGCGATCCTTCACCGGGTCGGCGACGTCCCGATCGGCCAGGAGGCCGTCGTCGTCGCCGTGTCGGCACCTCACCGGGCCGAGGCGTTCGACGCGGCCCGCTTCGCCATCGACGCGGTCAAGGAGTCGGTGCCGGTGTGGAAGCGCGAACGCTGGGCCGGCGGGCAGGACTGGGGCTCCGACGCCCGCGTCGTCGTCGGCGCCGATCAGGTCGGTGCAGATCAGGTCGGTGCAGATCCCGTGGGGACGACGAGACCATGAGCAACCTGATCTTCCTCGGGGTCGCGCTCGTCATCAGCGTGGTCGGCGTGACCATCCTGGTCCTGCGGAGCCGGCCGCCGTCCTCTCCGCACTCGAGCATCGACCAGTTCCACGACAAGATGCGCGCCCTGGCCCCCGACGAACCCGAGATCGAGGGCCGCGTGGTCCGTCGACGCCGGACCCGGAGGTAGGACGCTGGCACGCGACCTGGCCATCGACCTGGGGACGGCGAACACCCTGGTCTACGCGCGCGGCGAGGGCATCGTGTTGAACGAGCCGTCGGTGATCGCGCTCAACAGCCGCACCAACGAGGTCCTGGCCATGGGCCGGGACGCCTGGAAGATGATCGGCCGGACCCCCAGCTACATCGTGGCGGTGCGTCCGCTGCGCCAGGGGGCGATCACCGACTTCGAGGTCACCCAGGAGATGATCCGGCTCCTGCTCAAGCGGGTGGGCGTCAACCGCTTCAACCGCCCCCGCGTGGTCATCTGCGTGCCGTCCGCGATCACCGCGGTGGAGAAGCGGGCGGTCACCGAGGCGGCCCGCAAGGCCGGGGCCACCGAGGCGCAGCTGATCGAGCAGCCGATGGCGGCCGCGATCGGCGCGGGGCTGCACATCCACGAGCCGATGGCCAACATGGTCGTCGACATCGGCGGCGGCACCTCCGAGACAGCGTTGATCTCCCTCGGTGGGATCGTGGCGTTGCAGGCGGTGCGGGTCGGAAGCTTCGACATCGACGCGTCGATCATCACCTACATCCGCCGCGAGTACGGGATCGCCATCGGGGAGCAGACCGCCGAGGAGATCAAGATCCTCATCGGCTCCGCGTACCCGACGCCGGACGAGGTGCGCGCCGAGGTGCGGGGCCGCGAGCTCATGTCCGGCCTGCCCAAGACGGTGATCCTCTCGGCGGCCGAGGTGCGCACCGCGATCGCCGAGCCGGTCAACACCATGGTCGACTCGGTGCTGAGCTGCGTGGCCGAGGCCCCGCCCGAGCTGGCCCAGGACCTGATCGAGCGGGGCATCTTCCTGGTCGGCGGTGGGTCCCTGCTCAAGGGCCTCGACCTGCGGCTGGCCGAGGAGACCGAGGTGCCGGTGCGCATGGTGCGTCAGCCGCTCGAGTCGGTGGTGCTCGGAGCGGGACGGGTGATCGAGTCCTACGAGGAGCTCCGCGACATGTTCATGGAGGCGCGCCGCTGAGCGGTGGGCCGGGGTCACGGGGTGGCCGGTGGCGGCCCAGCGGTGGTGGCGCTGCGGTGGAGGCGCTGCCCGACTGGTCGTCCGGTGTCGGCCGAGATATCGAACCCGTGCGGCTCGGCGGACGCTAGGGTTCCGCGCCACTCGGGCCAGGTGGACGGTCCGGGCCCTGCGGGGACGGAACCGGACACGAGGACGTACGCCGTGGCAGTGCTCGAAGTGGTCGACGTGGGGGTCCGGTTCGGCGGAGTGGTCGCGCTCGACTCGTTGTCGTTCACCATCGAGCCCGGCCAGATCTGCGCGCTGATCGGTCCCAACGGTGCGGGCAAGACCACGTTGTTCAACGTCGTCAGCCGCATCTACGAGCCGACGTCGGGCTCGGTCCGCTTCGACGGTCACGACCTGCTCGGGCTGCCGGCTCACCGCATCGCCGAACTCGGCGTCGGTCGCACGTTCCAGAACCTGGCGCTGGTGCCGGGCCTGTCGGTCCTCGACAACGTCAAGGTGGGCGGACACGCCCGCAGCCGCGGCGGCTTCTGGGCCGCGGCGTTGCGGCTGCCGCCCATGCCGGCCCAGGAGCGCGAGCTCGAGGCCCGGGCCATGGACGTGCTCGAGCGGCTGTCGCTGGCGCCCCTGGCCCAGCGTCCGTGCGCGGGTCTGCCCTACGGCACGCTCAAGCGCATCGAGTTCGCGCGGGCCCTGGTCGGCCAGCCGAAGCTGCTGATGCTGGACGAGCCGGCCAGCGGACTCACCCACGGAGAGGTCGACGAGCTCGGCGCGCTGATCCGCCAGATCCGTGACGAGTTCGCGTTGACGGTGCTGCTGGTCGAGCACCACATGTCGATGGTCATGGCCATCTCGGACAAGGTCGTGGTCATGGACCTGGGCCGCAAGATCGCCGAGGGCCTGCCCGCCCAGGTCCGCGAGGACCCCAAGGTCATCGCCGCCTACCTCGGAGCCCCCGCATGACCGATATAGGGGTCCGCACCGACAACCCTTGTCACAATCCCGACCTCAGAAATCCGGGAGTGGCGT
>WBZT01002662.1_pt1 | contig 12248 bp, 13 predicted proteins | sample 5204241 | NCBI WGS metagenome assembly WBZT01 (sample SAMN12344358, study PRJNA552823) | activated sludge metagenome | biome: Activated sludge suspended growth; feature: Nitrification reactor; material: Wastewater; isolation source: activated sludge from nitrification reactor of wastewater... | reverse complement strand
GCCGCGCATTATACTTGCGCCGGTTCAGCCCCACGGAAGAAACCGCCAGCGCCTCTCGCCCCTGCGCGACTACCCCAATCCTTCCCAAACCTCCCAGTTCCAACTCGCCCAAAATGAGAACTGCTGGGATGGCTTTTGCGGTCATGGACTTTTGAGGCTTGATGGTTCAAATTGTTCCGCACGGCGTTAACAATTTGGATTTGCCGGCGACGGTATTGCCGCAGGAATTCTTTGTCGAGTGGTCTTTTCAACTGGCGGTGAATGGGGGAAGACCCGTTCAACTACTCCAGCACGTCGGAAGGGAGTTGCAGGCAAAGTTCCGTCGCACCTCCTAGAGCAAGCGCCGAGTAGCAGTTGCCCGCCGAGTTTGGGCGCGGGCTCGAACCACATCGCCGATCTCGCTCCGGCTGAAACGCGACCGCCTGGAACGGCCTCCCGCTCCAGGCGCAGCCACCCCCCCCAGCCGCTTACTTCGCTGCCGCCGCACCGGCAATACTCAAGGTCAATTCGATCTCTTCGGAAACCTTGTCCGCGGGCGCGCTCGGATTGATGCCGTATTCGCTGCGCTTGACGGTGAAGTTCGCGCGGATGACCAGGAGGTCGCCCTCCATTTTTGGTACACGTTGGCCGAGTTTGCCCTTCAGATAGGTGAGCGTGACGGGAATCGTAACTTCCTTGGACACGCCTTTGATCGTCAACGTGCCCGTGGCATCGGCGGTGGTTTTGTCGCCGGTGGTTTTCACGTTCTTCAGCGCCTTGGCTTCGAACGAAATCTCCTTGTGCTTCGCTGTGTCCATCCACATGCCGCCGTGCAGGTGTTCCTTCATCATCGGATTCGGAACGGTCAACGTCGCAGCATCCACCACGATCTTGCCGGTGGTGGCGCCGGGATTGGCGGGGTCAAAACTGACGCTGCCGCTCACCCCGTTGGCGCTGCCGTTGATGGCTTCGAGCGGGGCGTCGAGTTTGAACACGGCGTTGTTCACGCCTTTCGGGTCTTTGAAATCAAACGTCAGCGGTGCGGCGAGGGCGGAACTGGCCAGGGCAACTCCGGTGAGCAAGGTTACGATTTTGGTTTTCATGTGTTTTGGGTTCTTATCTTCAGTTTTCAGTTTGGTTTGATTGTTTCTTACGGAACAAAAGGGAGACGCCCGCGGTTGCAGCAGCGGCGAACAGCGCCGCACCGAGAAAATCCACGCCAGCCACGAATTTCTTTTCGTAGCTCGGGCTTTCAATGCCGGTGACTTCGTCCAGCGTCATTTTCTGCACGCTGGTTTTGCTCCAGCCGCGATGCGCCCCGGTCGCCAGCCAGGTGGCAACGGCGGCAAGGGCAATCAATGCCGCGACGGCTTGGAACGTTCTTCTCATGGATGCGTTCATAGTAGCGTGGGTGTGAAATTTTACAAATGAGCGACGCTTCCAATTTGCGTCGCCGGCTCAGCATTTTCTTTCAGCAATGCGCCCAGGTCGAGCGGATGCGTGACCATGGCGAGTCCGCCATCGGCTGTTCGCGGCCATTCTGATTGCGGTTTGTCCCAGTAGATTTCGATGCCGTTTTCATCCGGGTCGCGGAGATAAATTGCCTCGCTCACGCCATGATCGGCGGCGCCTTCGAGCGGAACATTGGCGTCGAGAATGCGCCGCAGTGCGCCGCCAAGGGCCGCGCGCGTCGGGTAAAGAATCGCGACGTGATAAAGTCCGGTCGCACGCGGTGGTGGTGGCGAACCACCCGCGCTTTCCCAAGTGTTCAACCCAATGTGATGATGGTAGCCGCCGGCGGAGAGGAATGCGGCGTTGCGGCCGAAGCGCTGCATCACATCAAAACCCAGCACGTCGCGATAGAAGCCGATGGCGCGTTCAAGATCGGCCACCTTCAGGTGAACATGGCCAATCCGGACGCGCGGATCGAGTGGTTGGTTCGTCTCGGTATTCATGGTCTTAGTTCAAGTCGAACAACAGCACCTGCGACTTGGCGTTCGCTTTCAGCTGCAGATCCGATTCCTCGGAAATGGCCGCTGCGTCGCCGCCGGATAACTTCTGGCCGTTCAACTCCACTTCGCCCTCGGCGACGTGAATCCACGCGTGCCGCCCCGCGCGGAGTTTGTGCGTTACCGAATCGCCCGTGCTCAATCGCGTGACGAACAAGTCTGCGTCCTGATTGATGGCGATTGAATCGTTGCGGCCCGACTTGCTTGTGATGAGCTGCCACTCGCCGGTTTTCACCTTGGCGAGCGTTCGTTCCTCGTAACGCGGCTTCAATCCTTTCCGGTCGGGCTGAATCCAGATTTGCAACAGATGCACGGGATTCTTTTCCGACGGATTGAATTCGCTGTGTTGCACGCCCGCGCCAGCGGCCATGTATTGCACCTGACCCGGACGAATCACGCTGCCATTGCCCATCGAGTCCTTGTGCTCCAGTGCGCCGTCGAGGACGTAAGTGATGATTTCCATGTCGCGATGCGGATGCATCCCGAAGCCCGCGCCGGGTGCGACCTTGTCATCATTGATCACGCGCAAGCTGCGAAAGCCCATGTGCGCCGGGTCATAATAGCCCGCGAAGGAAAACGTGTGCCAGGTGTCCAGCCAGCCGTGATCGGCGTGGCCCCGTTCATTTGCTTTTCTCAATGTCATCATGGCGACACCGTAGCGTGCCGCCCGATTTCCGCCCAATACCTTGTTCCTCGCGCAGCGATAACTTTCAGGTATCGTTGAAACCATGGAACTGCGACACCTGCGATACTTCGCGACCGTGGCGGAGCTGTTGAACTTCACCAAAGCCGCGCAACGCCTCCGCGTGGCGCAGCCCGCATTGAGTCGGCAGATTCGCGATCTCGAAGACGAACTCGGCGTGCAACTGCTGGAGCGCGGCCCGCGCGTCGTGAAGCTTACCGAAGCCGGCGCGGCGTATCTCACCGAGGCGCGGGCGATTCTCGAACGTGCGGAGGAGGCGACAAAGCTCGCGCGTGCCGTGGCGCGGGGTGAGCGCGGGGAGATTCACGTCGGCTATGCACCGTCGCTCACGGTGCAGCTGCTGCCCTGCGCGTTGCACGCCTTTCACAATCAAGCGCCCGGCGTGCAGGTGAAGTTGCATGATTTATCGAGCCAAGAAATGTTGGCCGGCGTGCGCGACGGGCGATTGCATCTGGCCCTCATCGCGCGCCCAGCGACGCGTGCGTTGGGCGCCTTGAAGTTTGAATTGCTCCGCGAGTATCCCGTGGGCGTAGCCCTGCCACTGGCGCATCGGCTGGCCCGCATGAAGAAAGTTGAATTGCGCGAGCTGACCAACGAGCCGATCGTCGCGTACTCGCGCGCCGAGTACCCCGAATATCACGTGAAGCTCGGAGAACTGTTCGCGATGGTCGGGGCGACGCCACGAATCGCCGAGGAACACGACAGCGCACCGAGCTTGATCGCCGCTGCGGAAATCGGCCGTGGTCTGGTCATCGTGCCGGAGTGCCTGGGGATTCTGGCGGGCGGGCGCTTGAAGTTTCGCCCGCTCAATCCCGCACCCACCCCGGTGCAGCTTGGTGCGGTGTTCGACGCGCCGCGGCTGCCACCGAGTGCGGCAAAGTTCCTGGCCGCGGCGCGCAGCGCGGCGCAGCCGGGCGCTTCCAAGCTTGGCAGAAAGTGAACTTCTCCCTACGGTGACGACGTGACGGGAATCCTTCGATTCGTAGGTGTGGCGAATGCCGGCGTATGGCTCGGCGGCTCGATCTTTTACACCGTCGCCGTGGCGACCACACTGGGCTCGGCGGACATGGTGGGGCTTTTGGGGACGAAGAACTTTCCCTATTTTTCCGGCGCGATCAGCCAGTTAATGCTGGCCTCGTACTTCCACTTGCAACTCGCCTGCGCCACGGTGGCGTTGCTGCACCTGTTGGTGGAATGGCTTTACCTCGGTCGTGCGTTGTGGCGGTTTTGGACCTATCTGCTCGTGATTCTGTTCTGGCTCGCCGTGATAGGATCATTCCTGCTCGCTCCAAAACTGCGCGAGTTGCAGCGCGCCCAGTTCGTGCTCGATGCCAAGCCGGTCCAACGCGAGGCGGCCGCAAAGTCCTTCCACGTCTGGCATGGTGTCTATCAAAGCCTGAACGTGCTGCTCATCGCTGGCGTGGGTCTGTATTTCTGGCGCGCGGTGCATCCCCCGGATGAACTGAGATTTGTCGGTTCGCCTAAAATCCGGGGTTGACAATCTTCTATTGTCGTCAACTTTATTAGCAGTCCAAATAAAACGGCGCCGCGGGCGTCTGCATTGGGAAAGATATGATCTCTAACGAACGGCCATCTCCTTACGGTCAGGGGCACGGGCATCGCAGCTTTGGTGCGCCGAAACCTCACGTCAACGAAGACACCCTCAAGTCCGACAAGGTACAGATTGAACGCAAGACGTTCGTTTTTACCTTGAAGGAAAACCCCCGCGGTCGCTTTCTGCGCATTACCGAGGACGTCGGCGGCCGGCGCGACACCATCATCATTCCTGCGCCGGGGCTGGAAGACTTCAAGAAGTTGCTCGACGAGATGGTCAAGGCGTCGGCCGAGATTCCGATGAAGCCGCTCTGAGCGGAGGTCTCTTGGCTGGAGTTATTCGCGAACGGATCTCTTTCGTTTGACGGTCCTGGCCGGCTTCGGACTCACCTGCGGTGCGTCCCCCCATAAACTTTCCAGATCATAACGCTCGCGCACATCCGCGCGCATGACGTGGACAATCACGTCGAAAAAGTCCAGCACCACCCACGCGCCGGCCACGGTGCCATCTTTTGCCCGGGCGCGGATGTCGTGCTCGTCCAGACGGTCCTCAATCTCATTGACGATGGCTCGCAGGTGCGGCTCGCTCGTGCCGGAGGCGATGACGAAAAAATCCGTCACGCTCGATAGCTTGCGCACATCGAGCACCACAAGGTTTTCCGCTTTTTTGTTATCTGCGAGTTCGCGGCAGAGCAGGGCCAGTTTTTTGGAATCCATCGGCGGGGAAGTTGCGCGAGCCGGGCTCAAAGATAAAGCCGATTGTTGTGGATAGCCTCGGCCACGGTGCGGGGCACGAGTTGGTCAATCGGGAGACCGGCCTTCACCCGCGCGCGAATTTGCGACGATGAGACGCCCAGCGGAAAACCCTTCAGCCGCATACCGCGAAACGGCGCGGGGAAGGGAACATCCACGTCTCCCGGCCGCGGCACGACAACGAATTGGGCGATTCGAGCGAGTTCAGTCGCCTCCCGCCACTGCGGCAATTTCGCGACGTTGTCCGCCCCGATGAGGTAAAACAACTCCGCCTGCGGGAAGCGCCTCGCGTAATCGCGCAGCGTCTCCACCGAATAGGACACGCCGCCGCGTTGGATTTCCTGTTCGTCCACCTCGCAATTCACTTTACCGGCGAAGGCCAGTCGCAGCATCTGCGCGCGGATGGCTACTGGTGCCGGTGAACTTTCCGGCTTGAAAGGCGATTGCGCTGCCGGAATCAGGAACAGCCGGGCTAGACCGAGTTCTTCGATCGCCGCCTGCGCCACGAGCAAGTGACCCAAGTGAACTGGATCGAATGACCCGCCGTAGATGCCGATGCGTTGCACAGGATGAGCTTAGCCGGTTGCCTCAGCGTTTGAAATGCCGGTCCGCAAAATTAAGCCACTGCTCCCAGTCGTATTCCATCACATCGTGCGAGCCGGTCCGTAGATGATAAGCGATTAAATTGCCGACCGGATGGTCCGGGGCGGGTTGCTGCTCAACGCCCAAACCAGCCTTGCCAAACAACTGATAAACCGGCTCGGCATTCTTCGCAGCCAGGAATTCCCCGAGCGGATCCGCCCAAAGATCCTCCGTGGCGCTCGCCACATAAACCGGGCGCGGTGCGATCAAGGCAATCAACTCATGAGCGTCCACCGGCAAATCGTTCTCATGTTCGGAATACTTTTTGAAATTGGCGCAGAACCAGTGCGGGAAGTTTTTGTTCAGATGGTAGGTTCGTTCGCCGAAACGCCGGCGGGCGATCGCAGCGCCGCCTTCGCCAGAGTTGTTGGAAATCACGGCGGCGAACCGCTGGTCACTCGCGCCAGCCCAGAGTGCGGTCTTGCCGAGTCGCGAATGCCCGAGCACCGCCACCTGCTTTGCATCCACGGCGCGGTCGGTTTCGAGATAGTCGAGCGCGCGGCTCAAGCCCCACGCCCACGCGCCAATCGCGCCCCATTCATTCGCTTTGAACACGGCGTTGGTCCCGCCGGAATGCAACGCCGCCCGCACGCTTTGGCGCGTGCCGAGTTTCCATCCCTCGGCGAAATCCGCCTCCAGATCGCCGTAGTAGGCCGTGGCCAGCGCGTAGCCGCGACGGAGGACCTTCTCAACTTGCCAGCGCGTCACTTCACTGCCGCGACACGCCTCCGTGGGATGATTGTTCGTGACGCAGCTGCCTTTGCTTTCGCGCATCCAACGCGTGGATAATTTCACATCGCGCTCAGGCGTGACGGCGTGATTGCCGCCGAAACTCAGTCCCAGAAACGCCGGCACCGCTTTGCGTTCGGCATTGGGCGTGTAAACGAGCAGGTCCATACTCGGGCCGTCTTTCCTCCCTGTGAACCAGATCGTTACCTCTTTGCGCGTCGCGAGGCCATTGAACGCATTCGTCACGACGGAAGTGGTTTCAAACTTCATGCCGCGCGGTTTGCCCGGCGCGTGGCCGTACATCTCGTCTTGATAGATCCGAAACAACTCGGGCCGCCGCTTCTTTGTCCACTCTCGCGCGGTGGCTACGTGCGAACCATCAGTGCAGAGCAGGGGATCGGGAAGCGTATAGGCTGGCACTTTGGATTCATCCTGGTTCACGGCGGGTTGAGCGAACCCGATCAGTCCAGTGGTGAGCATCAGTCCGAGAGTTCCGGCGGGGAGCCAACCAGCGCGGCGTTGCCAATTCATGGCCTCAGCCTAATCAAGCGCGAACTGTGAGCAAGATTGCTTCACTCCTGTGGCTCACGATTTCCGAAAGCCGACGAGTTTCATCGCCCGGCGCGCTTCCGGATTTTCCATGAAAGTATTCCAAACGAAGCCCGTGCGCGCATTCTCGGCCATCAGCAACGAAATGCCCGCGTTGATGCCGATCACATCCGGCCCGATCCAACCCGTGGAGGGATTGAACGCATCGGCCAGCCCGAAGCGCGTCCATGCAGCGGCGGTGTGACGCTCACGGAATTGGCGCAGGCAACGAATGCAATCCTGGAGCAAGAACGGCAACGAACCGGCCGCGGCGGAAGGCACGAGCGTTCCGTCCAGTTCGCCGATTTCCGGTGGGCCGCCCCAGGCGACATAGCCACGAGCCGAATCAGAGGCCGTGATGCCCCACACGCCCTGCGAGAAATGCGGCCAGCGATCAGCCTGGCCGGCGCAAAACGCTTGGTGCGCTTGCGTGGCCACGACGGAGTTGGCGAAGTAATCCGCGTGCCGGTCGCGCTTGCCGTGGAAGTCGAACCACGCATGCGAGTACTGATGCACAAAGATCGGTTCGCGCGGGCTCAGGTAGTGATAGCCACGGTACTCCACCCACGGCCGCTTCCATTCCTCCCAGGCCGCTGCCGGAATGGCGTGCTGTCGGGCGCCAATCGCCAGCAGGTAGAGCAGCATGTGTTCGCAATAGGTGTCCCAACGCGCTTTGAGAAAACCCGTCTCCGGCTTCCAGCCGTGTGACAGCAGCGACTGTCCGTTTAACATCCACGCCCAATCCACGCGCTCGTAAATTTCCTGGGCCAGCTGCCGGATTTGGCGGTCGCGAAAATGTTGCCGGCAGGTAAGCACGCCGCAAATCAGGATCGCGGTGTCGATGGACGAAAGTTCGCAGCGCCACTCGCGCTCGCCGTTGCGCCAGTTCACGAAGTGGTAGAAGAAACCGTGCTCGTGCGGCATGCGCTCGCGCAGGAACTGCAACGCGGTTCGGACGCGAGCCGTTGCTTCGCCAGGTTTCAGCCATCGCCGCTGGTCCGCGAGACACAGCGCCGTCAGCCCGAAGCCGGTGGCGGCTACGCTGGCCACCTCGCGCCGGTCTTCGCCGTTCACGTGGCAACGGTCCCGCACGAGGCCTGTTCCCGGATGCGCGTTTTCCTGAAAGAACCTGAACGTGGCGCGCTCGATTTCCTCCAGCAGCGCGTCGTCTGCTGCCGTGAGCGTTGGCGTTCTCCGGCGGGTGCTGGCGGCCAAAAGTGTTGAGCGCGACGAAAGCAACAGCAACGGCGTACTCCAACTGAGATTCCGGAGCAGTCGGCGGCGCGAAATCGGAGGGAGTGACATCGGGTGTGGAAGGAGAACTAACAGCAACGGCGGACGCCGGTGAAGCGCTGCTCGGTGGATTCGACGTAAATCTGTTGCGCGCTCTTGGCGTGCGTCGCGCATTGGCACTCGTGCGCTTGCGCCACGTGGGCGCGCTCGATGTGCGCTTCTCCGGAAAGTTCCTTGGCCAGCGCCAGCGTCAACGCCGCCGCGCCACCGACCCCGCCCAATTTCGCTCCCGGCTCGGCGGCGGCATAATCCGGCAGCCACGTCGGCTCGCTTTCGTGCAGGACGGCGGGCTTGCGGCGGGACAGGAGGAGAATCCATTCGCGCAAACTCAGGCAAACCACGATGGAGACCAGCAGCAGAAACGCGCCGGCTACGAAAACGTCGAGCCGGTTGTTAAAAAGCTGCGCTTGCAGATTCCGGAGGTTCGCTGCCTGTTGTGCGGCATCGGCCAGCGGTGTGGCTGTGGCGGTGGTGATCTTGGTCTGCAGCGATGCAATTTGCGCCAGGAATCCAATGCGCGGATCTGGATGCCAGATCTTTTGAATTCCAGCGGTGAACGTCACGGCTAGCAACCAGACCAACGGAATCAAGGTGACCAACGCGAGCGTTGGTCGAATTGCCTTTGACTCTCGACCTTCGACGTTCGATTTCCGCAAAGCCATCTTCAACAGGATCGTCGTCGCTAGGCACAGCGCGATGGCGGCGAGCATTTGGTTGGCGATGCCGAAGAGCGGCCAGAGCGAATTGATGCCGCCCAGCGGATCGCGCACGCCTTGAATCAGAAACGTGCCCCAGCCCGCGACCATCAAGCCGCTGGCCAGCAGGTTGGGCCCGACGGCCTTGGTATCGCCGAGCGGCTTCCACAAGTTGCCGAGAAAATCCTGGAGGATGTAGCGGCCCACGCGCGTGCCGGCGTCCAGCGTTGTCAGGATGAATAACGCTTCGAACATGATCGCGAAGTGATACCAGAGATCGAGCCACTTCCCGCTGACAACCTTGGAAAAAATCTGCGCCATGCCCACGGCCAGCGTCGCCGCGCCGCCCGTGCGACCGAACAGCGTGTGTTCGCCGACTTCTTTCGCCAGATCATCCATGTGTTCAACCGTGACCGGATAACCAAGCGTTGTGACTTTAGCCGCCGTCGCTGCCGCTTCGCCTTTCACATTCATCGAGAAATAAACCCCCGGCTCCATCGTGCACGCCGCGACGATGGCCATGATGGCCACGAGCGATTCGAGACACATCGCGCCGTAGCCAATCGGCCGGGCGTAACTTTCGCGCGTGATGATCTTCGGTGTCGTGCCGCTGGCGATCAGCGTGTGAAAACCGGAAATTGCGCCGCACGCAATCGTGATGAAACAGAACGGGAATAATTTGCCCGCCACGACCAGACCCGAGCCGTCAATGAACTTGGTCACAGCGGGCATTTGCAGATTCGGCAACACGCAAAAGATGCCAAGCGCCAGCGCGAAGATCGTGCCCAGCTTCATGAACGTGCTCAGGTAATCACGCGGAGCGAGCAGCAGCCAGACCGGCAACACGCTCGCGGCCAGTCCGTAAACGATGATCATCCACGCGAGGGAAATGTCTTTCAGCCCGAACGCCGCCGCCCAACTCGGCGTTTCGTAAACCACCTTGCCGCCCCACACGGCGAGCAGCAGCAGCACGACGCCGATGGCTGAGGCTTCAAGAACTTTCCCGACGCGCCAGAAGCGCATGTAACCGCCCATGAACATCGCGATGGGAATCGTCGCGCCGACGGTGAAGACACCCCACGGGCTTTCGGCCAGCGCTTTCACCACCACGAGCGCGAGCACGGCCAGCAGGATGATCATGATGGCGAGAATGGCGATCAATGCGATCAAGCCCGCCGCGCTGTTCAATTCCTCCTTCACCATTTGCCCCAGCGATTTTCCGCCGCGCCGCATCGAGGCGAACAGGATGACGAAATCCTGCACCGCGCCACCGAGCACCACGCCGATCAAAATCCACAGCGTGCCCGGCAGATAACCGAATTGCGCCGCGAGCACCGGGCCGACGAGCGGGCCGGGGCCGGAGATCGCTGCGAAGTGATGGCCGAAGACGATCCACTTGTTCGTCTTCACGAAATCCTTGCCGTCATCGTGGACTTCGCAGGGCGTGGCGCGGCGGTCGTTGAGCGCCAGTACGCGCGCGGCGATCCACTTCGAGTAAAACCGGTAGCCGATGACGTAGGTGCAGATCGCGGCGATGAGGATGTAGGCGGAATTCAAATGCTCGCCGCGATGCAACGCCAGCGTGGCGTAGGCGAACGCGCCGAGGGCGGCGACCACAAACCAAACCAGCGAGGCCAGCGATTTACTCATGCGTGGCGAGAGACTTCGCGAATTTTGCGGCTGGAAGCAAGCCAAAGTAGGACCGGCGTCGCGCCTGTCTCAAATTCCCTGAGGAGTAGTTGGATGTGCATTGAGGAGCACCCCTTGAAGGTGCTGGACAGGGTTTGGCTGGGCAAATGAAGGCAGGCGTGACGCCAATAGTATTCGGCATGGAGGAGGTGGAGAATGGGGAGGCTGGGTCTGGCTTACGGGAAAGCGGATCAAAGGAGCGCTGCGCAGCAGTGGGAGCGGTGGTGTGCCGCCCGACGCGGGCAAAGCTGCGCCCGCACCGGGTGGTCCGTGAACGTGCCCGGTCGTGTCACTTCAGGATTTTTTGCGGCGCGCCAAGCGTTCGCGTTCCCGTTGCAGTCCGGCCCACAAGTCGTCCAAGCTGGCCACGCCCAGCAAGTAAAACTGGATTAACTCCATCATCCGCCGATTGGGGGACTGGCCGGTGTAGAGTTGCAGCAACAAGGCTGCAATCAGCGCCAGATAAATCTGCACAGCCACGCCCTCCGGTGATTCGGCCAGCCAATGCCGGCAGCCCAGGATGCACTTGAGCCAGCGGAAAAACAGTTCAATGCGCCACCGCTCCTTGTAGAGCAGGGCCACTTCGCTGGCCTCCAGTTCGGCCGGCCCCAGATTGGTCACCAGTTTGAGGACTGCCTTGTCCGTCTGCACCCAGACCACCCGCAGGCGCATGCTCCGGTAGCGGGCCTTGCAGCCCAGATGTACCCACGCGCTGCGGATGACTTTGGCCGTCTGATCGGCGTGGCTCAACGGCAGTTCCTCCTCCACCTGGATCACCGCTTGGTCCTGCAGCCGCACCACGAACGCCACCCCTGCGGCGTCCAGTTCGCTGAACAATTGGTAATCCTCGCCGTAATAGCGGTCGCCCACGTAGCCGTCGCCCGGTTGCCACTGGGTGCGCCAGGCGGCCCGCTCGCAGTGTTTGCCCGGCGTGACCCGCGCCCGCGCCGGCGCTTGTTGCGCCAGGTCCAGACTCAGGTGCAGGCGCACTTGGGACTGGGCCTTGCCCTGCCGTCTCCACAGCGCCCAGTACATGCGCGGCAGGGCGTCAAACAAACTGCCGTCTTGAATCAACCACCGCCGTCCGGCGGGGGCATCAGCTTGGGGCAACGCCTGGCTCAATTGGCTGAAGACCTCCGACAGGAGCGTCGGGTCCAGCACCGCTTGCGCTTCGGAGAAACTGCCCAGACTCACGGGGCGGGTGCAGATGTCGGCTTGCACGCGGGGCAAGTGACTGGCCGCGCAAAGCCCGTTCATCGTGCGCACCACCGGATTGAGCAGACCGAACAGATAGAGGCTCAGATAATCGGCCTGATCAAGCCAGCGCCGGGAGTCGGCCCAAGTGGGATGAGCGGGCACGGGAGACTCGGCCTGGGCCAGCCGCGCGCGAAAATCGGCAATCAACCGCCAGCGGGAGAGATCTCGTTCGGTCAGCGATTCAGTTGTGGTGGCCCGCGCGGACATGCACCGAGTCAGCCATAAAAATCGTCCGGGGTCCAGTGACAATCCGGTGACAACCGTGCAACCCATTCGTGTCGCCATCGAAGGAGTCGCACCATCGCCCTGCCCGTTGCTCAATCCGGCATTCCCTCCTCCGTGCCGAATACTATTGGC